>Ga0209619_10002045_pt1 | contig 14665 bp, 17 predicted proteins | sample Rifsed16ft3_FD_184011 | JGI IMG/M metagenome (GOLD analysis project Ga0209619, IMG submission 184011) | Soil microbial communities from Rifle, Colorado, USA - sediment 16ft 3 (version 2) | ecosystem: Environmental > Terrestrial > Deep subsurface > Rock core/Sediment | place: Rifle, Colorado... | reverse complement strand
AGCCAACTGAAGAGTATACCGCCGGCCAACAATACTAGTCGGAGGATGCCGACTTTGCCGATTCCTGGGAGTTGTTCTATGGACCCCAATCTCGCGTTCATTCTTTCGTGGCGGTAGATTAGGCTGTTACCCCAATAGCGTCGAGTAAAACGCTCAGGTCTGAGCAGCAGGTGCAGCGGGCGCCGCAACTTCAGCCGCTTTCGGAGTAGGAGGGGGTGCGGCCGCTGGCTTCTTGAAAGTCTCAAGAAAAGTGACCGTCTCAGTCTTCGGGAAGAACTTCTCAATGTCCGCTGTGATCGTGCGCTTGGCCAATTGAAGACCCTCAAGGAAGAAGGCTTCCTCTGGGATCTCAACCTCCAGCTTGCCGTCGCTGATCTTGACATTGAACTTCTCCAAGTCAACGGGCGGAAGGCGTCTGTGGAGCAAGCTCCTTAGCTTATCTTCGTCTGCTTCAACGATCTTCTCTACTGTTAAGTCATACACGAGTGTTCTGCCGGCAAAGGGATGATTGTAGTCAACCTGAACTCGACCAGCGCCGACAGCTCGAACTTGAGCAGCTTTACCATCAAGGTTGACTTGTAAACCGGGAACTGGGGTCATTCCTTCTGCTGTGAATTTGCGTAGGGGAACCAATCGGACCTTTTTCGGGTCTCGTGCACCGTAGCCCTTTTCGGGCGTAAGCTCGACGGTGCTGGCTTTCCCGACCTCCAGCCCGGTCAAAGCTTCATCGAGACCTTTAGGTACCCAACCTTCGCCAACAACTATGAAGAATGGTTCGTACTTTTCCTCGCCGTGGTAGATCTTCACTTCCTTGGCTACGCTCTCGAGTGTAGTGCCGACAGTCTCGCCTGTCTCTTTCACTTTCAAAGAATAATTGACGAGCAGGAAATCGCCGTTCTTGATAGGCAATCTTTGACACCCTGATTTGTGAAGGCGAACCTAAGATTTACCCGCTCTAGATTAATCTTTCATGAAGAACCTGCTGAACGCGCGAATCGTTAGGTAGAAAGGAGACAGTGCACTCATCCTGGGATTCTGCAATAGCTGCGGAACACAACAACCCTAGCCAACTCGTAGCCATTCCAGTTTTTTGGAGCGCGAGGAGGGGGGTGTATGCAAGTTCTTGCATACAACGTGTTACTTTGCGGGATTTGCACCAGAATTCTCGTTGGACAATCCGGAGCACCCTGCGGAGGTGATAGGAGTTTAAGTCGAAGGGCAAAACAGGTGGCTAACACTGATTCAGAACGGACCAAGAACAATCCAATACCCGATCATTAGCCAACGGTGAGAATTTGCCGAACGATTAATTGAACAGGACTCTGCCCACTCACTATCAGCAAGGCATGGTCGCTGTGAAGCTGGGATTAGTTATACAAAGCAATGATCCAGAGACCGTCTGGAACGCTCTCAGGTTCGCTAACACGTCGCTCGATGCACACCACACTGTTCGGATATTCCTGCTCGGAAAGGGTGTTGAAGTGGAGCGAATTCGGGACAGCAGCTTTGATGTTCCCGAAGTCTTACAGCGATTCCGCGAGCGGAACGGGGAGATTTACGCTTGCGGCACATGCCTAGAAGCTAGGAAATCGGATACCAAGATTTGCCCCGTTTCCACTATGGCTGAACTACTCAAGATAGTAGAAGAGGCCGACAAAGTACTCGTTTTCTAAACCCAACTGCCAAACCATTTATTGACAGCCTATCAGACCAGGCAAGTCCCTTTTGGGGCATGACAAAACAGGTAAGAAGAAGAGGGGAGAGGATCCAGAAAAAAGGTCCCTTCTGTTTGCTTACTTCTTTTCGGGGGGCTTCCAGGTTATCGCTAGTATGCCACCGATGATGCCTAGGATCAGGCCGATTCCGAAGCCGCCCATGGCGCTGCCGAAGAGGCTGATCACCGAGAAGATCAGGATTAGTGTGCCCCATGTGGTGTGTTCTTGTGGTTTGCTGTTCAACATTAGGGCGCTGATTATGACGATGACTCCGAAGATTAGGCCTAGGAATCCCATCATTCCAAAGGCAAAACCCATCATGCCGAAACCAGGGCCCATCATGCCTCCCCAACTGCCATTACGGCCCATCATTCCCATGAACCCGTCACCGAACAACGACATCATTCCTCCACCTAAGATGATGAATACGCCAGCGACCAGTGAAAGTATGAAGGCAGCTGTCGGTCTTTCTTCATTTGTCATTTTGCTTTTTCACCTCCGAGATTAACCGAGTTCGATTTCCTGAATGAAGTTACCATGCCATGAGTGATACCACACTTGCCCAGTCTGTCCGTTGACGCTAAGCATTCCCGCGATCTTTCCGTTCACGGTGAAGTCGATGGTATAGTATCCGTAGAATTGCATCGCGCCCTCGACCTTGGCTCCGCTCAAGTTCTGGTCAAGGTACGCTTGACCAATCTGGAGCGCTTTGTCTCTTGTCACGGTCATCGTTGTTGCTGGGTTTCGGTTCCCCATCATTCCTTGCCCCATCATACCGGAGCCCATGCTGCTATACTTCGTGTTCCACATCATGTTCGGGCCTGGTTCAGGCATTATGACGCCGATCATCATGCCACCACCCATGCCCATTCCACCGCCCATTCCCATGCCTCCACCCATCATTCCAGAGGGCGGGGTCTGCTTCCAGATCAACATCTCAAAGGCACCTATGCCAGTGTCTTTCTCGTAGTACATAATGTAGAAGTTGTACTGGAACTCCATGATTTCCTTGATCGCTAAGTTCGGATTGTTCAGCGAGGCAAGGTACTGCTCTGCTATCGTTTTTGCTTGGTCGAGTGTGATTGGAGTGTTCGACTGAGTTTGGGGTTGCTGTTGGTACCATTGGCCCATCATTCCCTGCTGGTTTTGCGTCTGCAACCCCCAGTTCGCATATGAGTTGAAACTGTACGCAGTGTACGCTAATCCGACAACCAGGCTTCCGAGGCCTATAGCGACGAGCAGTAGTGCCAGTGTAGGTAGCTTATTCATCTCAATTCGCTCCGAATCTTGCGCGAGGGTACAGCTTGCTTGGAATTAAGAGTTCGGTGAAACCGTGCCATCTGATTTCGTGAAAGCACGCCGTATGAAGTTCTTAACTTGGTTTTGCTGTTCATCGGTTCACATCCATCCGTTCCACCGAACTCAATCGAGTGCCCTTAAGCTGAGTGTCCACTTTGAAATGCAAAGTGTTGCAGGTGGTATTCAGGCCGAGTTACTAAATATAGGGACAAGAAGCTGCCAAAGGAGAAGAAGTATGGCCTTTGATTATACGGTGGCGACTGAGAAGAGCATAGAGCAGAGTATCACTGATCTGACCGCCGCTCTCAAAGAGGGAGGTTTTGGTGTCCTGGGCATTTTGGATTTTCAGGCGTTGCTTAGGCAGAAAGGCGTGGAGTTGGGACGAGAATATAGGCTCCTTGAAGTGTGCAACCCGAAGGCCGCTAAGGAAGCGCTTGATAAGGACCCAAAGGTGGGATTGCTATTGCCGTGTACCATCGCCATCTACGTCGACGGGAGCATCACGCGAATAAGTCTTCTCAGACCAAGCATGCTCCTCAATCTGATTCCCGAGTCAAAACTCACCAACCTCGGAGCAGAGGCTGAACAAAAACTCAAGGCTGCTATTGACAAGACTCGCTAAACCGACAGGACGATCGGCCTTAACGTGAAATCCATAGACTCTAGAACGCCGATCAAGGAATCTCAACTCAAGAGATATATACGTGCATACTTGAACAACTATTCAAATGTCAACCATTAGAATAGTGCGAGAGGGCGAGGTCTGCGAAGTCAGATGCATAAACCCATCAAAGGTAAAGGCCCTTGTTAAATCAACTCCGCCGCACGATATTCTCGTGCAACTCTCGGACGTCTTTCAGGTGATGAGTGACCCGAATAGACTGAAGATCCTCCACTGCCTATCTGAAAGTGAGGTCTGCGTCTGCGACCTCTCGGCCGTACTCGGCATAAGTTTCTCTGCGGTTTCACATCAATTGAGGTTGCTGCGTGCAATGCGGTTGGTGAAGTCGAGGCGGGAGGGAAGGAATGTCTTCTACTCACTCGATGACGAGCATATTGGCAGACTCCTCAGGATGGCCCTAGAGCATGAGCGGGAGTAACCTCAATTGCTTGTCAGTGTGACCGAGCAAGCGAACTCAGCTGAGTTCTATGGGCACTAACTACGGTACGGGTTTCGAAAGGCATGAACGGCCCGCAAGAATCTCACGAGCATGAAGGGCACGGGCACCTGAGACTTTGGGTGACAATAGTCGCTATTCCCTTCCTCGCAGCCGCCTTTATCGCGTCCCAGGTTCGATTCGGCGAAAATCTTGAGATTCCTTTGGATGCCTTGGCTCTGTTCGTGGCTGCGGCTCCGGTGCTCTTCGACGCTGTGAGAAGAATCAGGCAGTATCCTTTCAGCGCTGACGTTCTGATGAGCGTGGCAGCCATTGGCGCTGCTGCGATCGGTGCCTGGCATGAAGGGGCTGCTGTAATTCTACTCTACAACATCGCAGAAAGTGTTGAGGATTACACTGTTGATCGAGTTAGAAACATCACGAAGAAGATGGCCGCGCTTCTACCGCAGCGAGCCCTCTTGATGAAGGATGGGACTCCTGTGGAAGTGTCGGTTGATGAGCTCGAGGTTGGAGACAGGATTCTGATAAAACCTGGCTGGAGGATACCAGTTGATGGGAGAATTGTGGTTGGAAGGTCGAACGTAGACCAATCTGCTGTTACCGGTGAATCAGTGCCGGTCGAGAAGGGATCCGGCAACATCGTGCTATCTGGGACTCTGAATCTTGACGGATCGCTTGAGGTGGAAGCTGAGCGGCGGTTTCAGGATTCGACAGTGAGCAGGATTGTGAAGCTCGTCATGGAGTCGCACGAGAAAAAGGCCAACATAGAGAAGTTCGTCGACAGATTTTCCCGGTACTATACTCCGGCCATGATAGGATTGGCCATTGCTATCGCGGTCGTGCCTCCCGTAATCCTTACTGAGCCGTTCTCAGTCTGGATCTATCGCGCCCTCATAGTACTGATAGTAGCGTGCCCTAGCGCCCTAGTCATATCCACCCCGGTAACAGTCTTACTTGGCCTGACACGAGCCATGTGGAATGGCATCCTCGTCAAGGGCGGAACCTACCTCGAAGAAATCTCAAGAGTTCGAGTGGTTGCCTTCGACAAGACTGGCACGCTCACCTTAGGCAGGCTACATGTCGCGAGAATTTTGCCAGCAAAAGGATATCGGGAGAACGAGGTCTTGCGTTTAGCGGCTATAGCCGAATCGAGAACAACTCACCCCATCGGAGCAGCCATAGTTGAAGAGGCCGACCGACGTGGCATTGAAACTGTGGCGGACGTCGAGATTAGCGATCACGCTGGGCGCGGTATCAACGCAATTCTCACGTCAGGTCCGAACGTGTTAGTGGGGAAACTATCTTACTTGGCAGAGAATCGAATCGCTGTAGACGATTCTTTGCCAGACCTATCTCAAGAAGGGACGGTTGTGGGCGTCGCCACTGATGGAAGACTGACCGGTTTGATCGTTGTCGTCGATCAGCTGAGACCAGAAGCCAAGGAGTCCCTTGCCACCCTCAAGAAGATCGGCGTAGGAAAAGTTGTGATGCTGACTGGCGACACGGACTCAGTTGCGAAGAAAATCTCGGCTGAAGCGGGAGTGTCCGATTATTATGCGGAACTGTTGCCTGAAGACAAGGTCGAGATTGCGAAGAAGCTCAGACAGGAGTATGGCTCCATAGCGATGGTCGGTGATGGGATCAACGACGCCCCAGTCCTCGCAGCATCGAATGTCGGAATCGCACTGGGAACCGCCGGCAATGACATAGCAATTGAAGCAGCCGATGTCGCTCTTATGGGCTCAGACTTGAGAGCAGTCCCATATCTAGTTAGGCTGGGCAGAACGGTTTGCTGGAAGCTAAAGACAAACATCGGTATAGCGCTGGGACTCAAATTCCTGATGATAGGTTTGGGTTCTCTCGGTCTCGTCCCATTGTGGTTTGCCGTGATCGCGGATGATGGCGTCACATTGCTACTCATTGCGAATGCTTTGCCGCTGCTAAAGTTTCGGTGATGACCCGAGTCGGAACGAACGGGATCTGTTGTTTCAATTCTGGACCTGCTGTCAATCGTTGTGCAAGGATTTCGTCTTTCTCACACGATTTCTGGCGATAGCCAGGGCTCCCACGACTGCCAAGACGCCACCTAGCAACGCTGCACTTTCGACAATACCTGCATTCGCGAAGAACCCAACCAAGATCTCCTCAAGTTGTGAACGCATGATTCCAATCAGCGCGGAGCCGGGGGTCGGTATCATGGTTCCCGTCAAACCAAGAGCTATCGTTACCACTCCCATCGCGACAAACAGAACTCCCGCGATCAGCTTAGAGGAGTGTATTGAAACCTCCCGTCCGAAAATTCCGAAGTTGAGCACTCGGCCGCGGAGCGGATTCTCTCCACTTGCAGCGTACTTGTCCCAGACCAAAGCAACTATGAAAAGAGGAAATACCATTCCTAGAACGTAAGTGAATCCGATGAGCAAACCTTCGACCATGCTCGTTGAAAGCGCGGCAAGCACTAACACACCTGCAAGAACTGGAGCGCAGCATGAGGTTGCTGCCCCTGAAAAGACACCGAGCGTGTACACGGATGCAGCATCATTTCTGTTCAAGTTAACCGGTAAGTTCAGCCTTGGCATCATGCCTTGACCCCATAGCGTCCAAAATCCAAGTATTATCATGAGGAAGCCACCGGCGACAAACACTAGGTTGTGGCTTGCTGTGATAGTTTGCGCGATCGCTACGATACCGAGTGCGATTGGCAGCATAACCGTCGCAATTCCGAATGAGAAAACGATGGTCATTCCGACCAAGCGAGTCTTTTGTCTGAAGCTCTGTGCGAAATATGATGGTAGCAGAACACTGAAGCAACACGGCATCGCGAGCGCGACGACACCCGCGATGAAGGCCACGATCATGTACGCAAGGAGCAATAGCGACATCAATTGCGGACCTCGTTCATTTCACGGATGGTCGCAATCATCTTGTCGGCGTCAATCTTGCCCTGAGCAATCAAAGTTCCATTCAGAAAGACCGCTGGCGGATAAAGGATCCCATGTTCAATTGCAAGCTTTGATCCAGATGGAGAAGTAAACTCCACTTCCTCAACGGCAAGATCAGGCATCGCATCCTGCAGTTCCCTCAGGATCCGCTTAACCCGCAGACAAGGTGTGCATCCTAGACTGGTCACGAACAGTATCTGGACCACTCTCAGCTGGCTCCCAATGCCTTTCTCACTGCAGCGATGATCTCATTGTTTGGGACATACATATTGTACGGACCGTAATCCTGCCTCCAGACTACGACCCCCGATTTGTTCACTAAGATGAACGTGTGACCCGGCGCCGTCCCAGGCATCATACTAACATCGGCTCCCAAAAGATCATACATTTTGCTCACACTAAGACTCTGATCCGACAAGACCTTTCCATACTGCGGTCCACTCGTGCGAACCCAATCTGAGAGCATAGATATTGGATCACCCGATACACTTACGGCCAAAACGCCCAGACCAGTGAACTGGTCGTTCAAGCTATCCAGATCTCGCATTTGAGAGAGGCATGGCTGGCAGGCGAGACCTTCGCTGAAGAACAAGAGGACGTTGGATTTGCCTTTGTAATCGGATAATCGAAACGTGCCCCCGGCAGTATCTGGCAGAGTGAAATCTGGGGCAACCATTCCGGCAATGACTCTCTTTGTCGTCTGCTCTTTCGGAGCGAAGGCTACATATCCGATAACACCGAATGCCACGATGACAATTAGAACGAAGGCGACCAGCTTGATGCGTGATGGCCCGTGGGCACGTATGCTGGCCTTGTAGAGTGATTGGGTCTCCTTCTCAGCGGCTGCTTGACTTTCCAGTTCGGATAAGTTAGTCACATTCGAATGTTTGCCTTTGTAATGCTGCATAAGTGCTTCGTATGACGAGAATTTCCGGTGGCATCGCTCGCATGTAACCATTGCGCCCACACTCTGATTGAATCCGATTCGAATTTGTCTTGTTCACGTTTGGCTCAGTGGATGTCTCTTAAGTGGACTGTACACTTTGAAACACAAAGTGTTGCGCAGTCTATACAGTAAGAAGTCCCCGAATTGGGAAGTCCGGGGCCGAATGGCCTTTACGTGGAAGCGATCAACCGAAAGCTAGTTGACCACTGGTTACGCGTATTTCCCTGGATTCTTGTCAAACTCTTGTTTGCAGGCTGCCGAGCAGAAATAGTATTTCCTGTCGTTGTGGACACTCGTATACTTCGCTTGGCTTTCGGACACGTTCATTTTGCAAACTGGATCTACTGCCATCTGAACATCACCGAAATCAGCAGTCTGGCATGAGTATCTAAGAGTTTCCTTACAAAACCGCTAGTCCTTCGCAATGAATAATGTGCAGTTCAACCTTCACCATATAGTGGGAGTCCACTCTCATATCCGTTGGCGTAGATGTCCCCTTGATCGTCTATCTCCAACTTAATCTTCGGCAAGGGTCTTGGCGGCGGTCCGTCCAAGACTTTCCCCGTGCTTGGCTCGAACACCCCTCCATGACAAGGACTGAAGACTTGCTGCGGGTTGTTCTCCCATCCACTAACCGCGACTTTGTTGTAGTGCACTTGGCAACCTAGGTGAGTGCAGATGCCATCATAGGCGACGAAACCACCGTCGGGGAGATTTATCAAAACAGCTGGTCGGTCCTTATGCGGATATTGGAAGAGCAGGCTTCCGTTCAATGGAATATCCTTTGAGTTCGCGACGAGGGTCCTAGGGTAGGCTTCAGATCCCGTTTGTTTCGGAGGGAAGAGAAACTGGGCAAGTCGTTCGACAGGGATGAGCAGAAAGACGGCGGCGGATAGTACGATGCACTTTAGAATAGCTCTACGACTGAACTGCGGTACGTTAGACTTCTTACCAATCTCGTCTTGGGGCAAAGCGCACCATAACTTCTGGGAATGTGGACGGACTGAGCTTAGAACTTGTTTCTTCAACTCAGAGAAAATTCAGGCCCTTCGCACTTGTCGTTCTGCAAAACTTCAACGAAATGAACCTCATGGAATATTGATTCAAGGGCTTCAAATCCTAAACTAGTCGTTACGTTTGCCCCAAGAAAGTACTCCTACTTACAGTAAGGCCCGGCAATAGACATCGAGTAGAACATTTCTCAGAAAACGTCTGATGTGACACACCGACGAAAAGGGACTCATGTACGAGCGTGAATATCGATAATCAAACTACGTTTTTTGCTAAATGGCTCGAACAGCTGTCTTCGCGACCGACAGTCGGTCGGATGTTGATGTTCGCAACTGCCGCGTTTGCTTAACAATGAGAACGCCCGTTGACGCCGCCCAAATAGCCGATAATAGTAGGGCCGTATCGAAGACCGAAGTGATGTGGAAGGACGATGTTACCACCAGGGCGAAGTAGAATACGATCAAGATCGCTATTATTGCAGAGGAGAATTTTGCGTACCGCAGACTTCTTGCAGTCGTTTTGGCGAGAGCCTTCAAATCTGGAATTAGTTCATGAGACTCCTCTGCTAATGTGAACCGTTTCTTGTACCGTGTTAGCTCTTCATTTATCTCGGCCAACGATCTCTCGAGTGATTGTATCCTCTCACTCCATGCATTCGACTGCCTCTCAAGCTTTCTGATAGTTTCGTGCGTACGATCCCTTTCGAGCAGCCTTGAAAAACTAGCTTGAAGGAGCATCTTAATGGCGGTATTACTGGAGGTAACAGCGTTTCTCAAATATTTCGCTGCCTTCTCATTGTCGAATGCTTGCAGCTGTCGTTTTTCATGCTCCTCGTAGAACTTTGCGCGACTCAGTTCCAGGAGGCTCCGGGCGTACGTTGCTTCCTCCTTGAGTCCTGCTTTCTCAAATAGGACTGCAGCTAGTCTCAAATCTTCACTAGCAGCATGCGAAAGTTGAAGCACACGTTCGCTATCGTCCGACTCTAAAGATAGGATTAGTGCGAATGCGCCGAAGGATCTTGTCAATCGCACCATGGCCGTGGATTTCAGCATTTCTTCGGATTCATCTACCTTTCCTCCCACGGTGAAGCTTCTCTCGTAGAGTTCGGATGTTTCCTGAAGTATAGAAACCGCTTCGTTCCATTTGTTTCGTTCAAATGCCTCAGACGCATCGCGTAAGCGATTTCGAGCTTGCTTCACAAGAGGGTTTAGGGACAGCAGCATTGCCTCTTGCCTCTGTAAGGCGGCAACTACACCTAAGCCTTGGTACTTCTCTGAGCGGAAGCTAAACTGGTAATCGCTTGACAAAAGTCGCATTCAAGGCCTACAGGATCTTAGCTAAAGCGAAGTTTGGATTGGATTACATTGGTCCATTTGTAAGGGCGTAAATTCAGGATCCTAACACAAGCGCCTGCTCAACTCGGTTTCCATAGTTTCAGGGTTTCATTTTCTGAAACCGTGATGGTTTCACCGAACGTACAAATCTGATCTTCACATCGTTTGCGTCGTCGATTCGGAGGTGAGAAGAAAGTGAAGACCAAAGGTCTAGTCATCGTGGGCATTATGATGGTTGTTATCTCACTAGCAGCAGTACAGGCTTTTGCTCTGCCTCAATACTACGGTTGGGGGTCGCGAAACAGGACTTCGACGGCAATGACGGGCGGCATGAACACCAGCGGCGCATGCAGCATGATGAACAGTCAGGAAATGTTGGGCAGTATGATGAATGGACAATCAATGAACGCGCAGCAATGTCAACAACACATGGCATCTGGTGGGTCGCAGATGATGAACGGTCAAGGCCAGCAGCAATGCCAACAGCAGATGGGCAATAACCACAACATGACCGCGGAGCAGTGCCAAGCGATGCATTAACAGTGCGACGCCTAAAGCTGCGAAAGCAGCGCCCACCCCATTTTACTGTTTCACCTTACTTGACAAATATCTCCGGTTATTCGGGGCAAGCCGGGGGCGTCCTGACGGCAAGAGGCGCTCATCATAGAACTTTCTCTTAGTCGTATGTTTGTCACCCAAGATTTCGATTCGCGCAATAATCCCGTGCCTGGTCTTGTAGTAAGTTAAAGGGGCATGCTTATTGTCGGTTCACAATGAACTTGGTCGGTGAGGGTTGGCAGTTGGCTTTGCCGGATTATGGTTATGGATATTGGGGCTTGATGGTCATCAGCATTGTTCTCTTCTCCACATTCATTTCGCTTCTTCCTTATCGGAGGCAAGGGCGAGCTGCGAAAGCATCCAAGGGGGTCTTGATTGCTTTCATAGTGGCACTCTTTACAGAGATGTACGGATTCCCGTTAACCATCTACATTCTATCGTGGCTCATAGGCTATCAGAGTCCCTTGACCCATGAATCAGGTCACCTTCTGTTTCCAGAGCTCGGAATGCTCTCCCCTATGCATTTCTTATCTATCTTCATGATAGGAGGGGGGATCATTCTTGTCATGAATGGTTGGTCAAAGATATACAACGCCAGAGACGCGTTGGTCACGGACGGGTTGTATTCCTATGTGAGGCATCCGCAGTATTTGGGTATCTTTCTCGTGACCTCCGGTTTCCTCCTGCAATGGATTACAATACCCACAGCCATTATGTTCCCGATCCTCGTGCTAATGTACTACCGTCTCGCTAAGAAAGAGGAGGAAGAAATGGCGACCCTCTTCAGAGACGAATATACAAAGTATAAGCTCAGTGTCCCTATGTTTCTACCTATGGGCTTACTCAAGCCAACAAATACAACTCTTCAACAAACGCTCTCCTGACGAAGGATGCGATAACAACGGAACATATCGAGAGTACTAGTAACAGAGCAGACGGACGCGCCATGTGCAGATGTGAAAATTGCGGGCATCCCACTAACCGACCTTTGACTGTAACCCACTCCTTTTGCTGCGCCCGATGCTTGGTCAACTACTACACGTCACAAGGAAGAACTAGTGACAGGAATCTGAATTCACTCAGAGAATTCAGAAGTGAGCTAATCCATCAGATCGAAGAAAAGAGAGGATCAAAACTCGTTACGATGGTCCATAGAGAGCAAGTCGGCGCCCAGCGTAAGCACAAACCGTACATCACCATAGAGGATTCCGAGGATATACTGTATAGAATACGTTCGGTGAATGACGATACACCCATCGATTTCATTCTTCATTGTCCTGGCGGAGTGATCATGCCAGCGGAGTTGATTGCTCTGGCGGTTAAAGAGCATCCAGCGGGGGTTTCAGTGGTAGTCCCACATTACGCAATGTCTGGAGCAACTCTGATTGCACTTGCAGCGAAAGAGATAGTCATGGATTCATACAGCGTCCTCGGGCCCTTAGATCCGCAAATCAACGGCTACCCATCTCCTTCGCTGATTAAGCTGACTGAAATGAAGAAAGCAGACTTAGTGAGCGACGAGATGCTGCTGCTTGCGGATGTGGCAGCCAAATCGCTAAGACAGATGAGAGTCTTCATCATCAGCCTGATACGGGATAGACTCGGTTCCGAGAAGGCTACAGCAGTAGCAGAATTCTTGACTGGAGGATACCTGACGCATGACAGACCCATCACAGCTAAAGACGCCCAAGCATTGGGGCTACCCGTAAAGATCGGAGTACCGGATGAAATTCATGAACTAATGAGGCTGTATAAGTTCGCAAGTCAACATCACGGTTCATGGTACTCCGTGCCCTGCGGATCCTGATGATCATACTTCTCTACACGGTCGCAGGATACTAGCGCTGGTTTCAGCGCTCTTTTGATCTCGAGCAGAAATTTGGGCAAAGTTTACTAGCAGAGGAAGTTCCAGATCATAATGCTGAGGAACACGCCGTGTCGGGACGACATACTAACCTTCAAAATTCAGGCCTTATCAACACGACCGCTGGTGTATCAACTGTTGCAGGTCCTCTAATCCTCTATGCTGTCTACACTTCATCGTTTAAAGTGCTCTCAACTCAGATCCTTGGAATGTTTAGATGGTTAAGCTACGTAACTATCCTAGCAATGTTTCTTGGCGTTTTCGCCGCGGTTCTGGGAATCAAGCAAGTCCTCGCGGCAAAGAAGATAGCTGGCCAAAGTAATTTTTCGCCACCTGTTTCAGTTATCATCGCAAACGTTCTGAGCATTCGCAAGTATTCGCGGGCTCTGCTCTCCATCGCTTTGGCTTATGGAATCTTCTACGCAGCAGTTTCAAGCATTATCGTTTACAGGCCCGCGGAGAATTTTGCAGTGGACTACCTAGCTGACATTCCTTCCGTTGTCGTAACGGTATGTTGTGGCGGGATTGGCTTTGTGCCGGTTTTCACAGTTTACATCACTGAGCACTTGGGGTTGCTCATTATTCCCGCAAACATCGTTCTCTTGATGCTAGTTTCGTCTCTAGTGGGCTTGAACGGAGCACTTGCTTGGTATCAGTACGATAACCGACCTAAGAGAGCTAGTGTAGGTTGGTTTGGCGGATTTGGCGCCATAACAGGTCTCTTCACCGCTTGCCCAACGTGCGCCGGGTTATTCCTCGGCAATCTAATCCAAGGAGTTGGGACGGTGGCTGTAGCTTCGGTGCTCGCTAGTTATCAACCATTGTTCGTGATTGTGACCTTTCCCTTGCTATTGGCGAGCACTTATCTATTCATGAGAAGGTTGAGGCAAGCGCTATACGGGAGCTGCCAAGTTTCACTTCTCATTTGAGCTATGACGAATATTCAACACTGCATCGCGACGATGGCAATTTAGGTCCATTTTCAACCTAATGTTTTCGACAAAATTGGCACAATTCCTTAACTCGAAAATACGGATCTATGGATTTGATTCCTCAGACCAGCCGGTTGACTAAGTGAATTTCCTAGGCAAAGCCCATCAACTGGAGCAGTTGTTCTTCAGCCAGGATTTAAGGAAGTATGGTCTATTTGCGGGATACTTGGCAGCTTTCGCTGCAATTGCCTCAGCGACCTACTATCTTCCCGACTATTATTGGTTAGAGTATGCGACCGCATACAATTCCGAGTTCGTGCTCAAATTTCTTGGGATACCTGCAGTCGTCACATTCACTCCTACTGGCATTCTGTTGAACGAGTTTGTGGTCGATAAGCCTTGTACGGGCATACAGGTTGTGGCAACGTTCGCCGGCATATTACTTCCTCTGCCTAAACTATCGTGGTTTAGGAAAGTACTAGGTCTCCTCTTGGTTACTGCAGGCGTCTACCTAGCGAACATCGTCCGAATCGTGATTCAGCTTTGGGTCTACTACGCTCGTCTCTTTGACTGGACCGCCATACACGGTCCTGGCGGCGTAGCCCTAGGCATTATTTCAGTAACATTACTTGTCGTTCTGTTGGACCGTTTTGTGCCAGAATTCGGCGACTTCGTCTTTTCGATCCTGAAACGATAACCTGTCAAATTCCTGAACGAGTCTCAATCGGAGACACAGGTAGCTTGTTGCTCCTACAAGTCAGGGGCCATTTCCACAAGTGTAGATTAACCGCAGACCTTGCAGCTTGGCAAAATCCAAGGAGCTTAGAATTTCTGTTTCGTGCATCAACCAGGCTTCAATCTTGCTACGAGCCGAACAAGCATACTTATTGTCAGTATGCTCCGTCTGGATCATGGCGATGTATCTTGAAGTCGAGGAACATACTAA
>Ga0209619_10002043_pt1 | contig 14677 bp, 13 predicted proteins | sample Rifsed16ft3_FD_184011 | JGI IMG/M metagenome (GOLD analysis project Ga0209619, IMG submission 184011) | Soil microbial communities from Rifle, Colorado, USA - sediment 16ft 3 (version 2) | ecosystem: Environmental > Terrestrial > Deep subsurface > Rock core/Sediment | place: Rifle, Colorado... | reverse complement strand
ATATAACTGGTGCAATAATCGGCGACCAGGTACACGCCGTAAAACTCTGGCAGCAGGCTGCCGCGGTATACGTACCCGCCAGTGATCGAGCAGCCCTGTTCGTGGTCGTATTCGAAAATCGGGTCAATCAGGTTCAATCCGCCTGGTGCATTGCCCTCGAACTCATGCTGCCCTTCGCGGTAATCCCAGCCAAAGTTCGCGCCTGACGGGCTGCCAGCCGCCAGGAAATTGACTTCTTCGTAGCGGTTCGCACCCACATCGGCGATGTAAAAATCGCCAGTGACGCGGTCAAAGGAGTAGCGCCATGGGTTGCGCAGCCCCAGCGCCCAAATCTCCTGGCTGCCGCCGCCGCCGGCGTAAGGGTTGTCTGCCGGAATGGTGTAGCTGTCCTTGCCGCGCACGTCGATTCGCAGCAGCTTGCCAAGCACCTGATACGGATTTTGCCCGTTCCCCTCCGGGTCGCCTTGCGAGCCGCCGTCACCCAGGCCAATATACAGCATGCCGTCCGGTCCAAACTCCAGATCGCCGCCGTTGTGATTGGCAAACGGCTGATCAACCGTGAACAGCTTTTGTTCCGAATCCGGGTCGCCTCCGACGCCGTCAGCCGCGCGTTGGAAGCGCGCCACGACCGTGTCGCCATTCAGATCGGTGTAGTTTAGATAGAATGTGCCGTTGGCGGCGTATTCGGGGTCCAGAGCTATGCCTAATAAGCCTTGCTCATTGCCTTTCGATCCAACCCGCGCGGTAATATCAAGAAACGGCGGGTCAGCGATAGCTCCGTTTTCGACGATGCGAATGACGCCTGGCTGCTCAACGATCAACAGCCGTCCGGAGCCGTCATTGGGGTCCGCCAGGTCGACCGGCAGGGTGAAGCCGCTGGCAACGGGTTGCCAGTCGAACGAATCGGGATTGGGAAAAGCGCTGGCATCCGCCTGCTGCGTCGGTTGGGGGGCAGGCTGCGTTTGGGTTGATTGCGCCTCTGTAGCTGGCGTCTGAGTTTCAGTGTTCACCGCGGTCGGCGCCTGGCTCGGCACTGAGGTTGGAATCAGTGTCCTAGGCGTCGGTTCCGGGCTCCCGTTCGTACAGGCAGCCGACAACACTGTCAAAAGTATCAGCACAACCAGCAGGTCTACACGTTTAGGGTTCATTTCTTTCTTTTGCGTGACCATTGTTCGCAGGCGGTTGATTGGGATCAACATCGCGGAAATCGCCCTCCAGCACGTCGTCTTCCACGGGCGGCCTGGCTTGTGCTGCACTGCCGCCAGGTGGAGGTACAGGCGGGCGCAGCGCGCGCATATGCTCATCCACCACATGTTGCGGGCACAGTTCAATGAACAGGCTCATGCCAATGCCGATTACCGCGGCATCATCCAGCGGCCCAATGACCAGATCCGGAATCACCAGATATGCCAGGGTGCCGATGGGAAGTAATTTAAGTAAAGGGAAAACGCGTCGATCACCCATCAAGCGCAAAATCAACTTGGCGCGCAGCGACAATGCACTAATAAAGCCGCCTGAAGGCGCCTTGACGGGACGATTATCCTGGGAATTCATGATTCACCTCCCTGGCATCACTGCCGGAACAACTGACGCCGCCGCCAGTTGATATAAGGTGCCGCCAATTTGCGCACCCAATGTTTGACCACGATAGGCGCAGCCCACGATCCGCCGTCGCGGTAATGCACCCGCAGCATCTCCGGCCAGCAGCGGTCGTCCGCCGAGATGGTCTTGGCGTTGGAGTGCAGCCGGAAGTTGGCCCACAGGCGGGGGGTATAGACCACCTCAGCCTCGCGCGCCAGGCGCACCCACAAATCATAATCCATGGCGAAGAAGAAAGTCGGGTCCAGCGGGCCGACCTTGCGCCACAGGTCAGCACGGAAAAAGGCGGACTGCTGCGGCACGTGCACATACCCGCGCTGTAAGCGTTCCAGGTCGGTTTGAGCCGCCGGGAAGCGCCCAATGACGCGGCTGTGTTCGTCGATGTAGTTGGCGTCACCGTACAACAGCCCGGCCTGCGGGTGCTGGATCAGTGCTTCGGCTGCTTCGCGCAGCGCCCCGGGTTGGTAGGTATCGTCGGAATTGAGCCAGGCTAGAATGTCGCCGCTGGCATGAGAGAACCCTTTGTTGATAGCGTCCGTCTGTCCGCGGTCCTTTTCCGAGACCCACCAGGCCAGCCGGTCGGCGTACTTGCGGATCACATCCACGCTGCCGTCGCTCGAACCACCGTCCACGATGATATATTCCAGGTTGGGATAGTCCTGATCGAGGACCGAGCGGATGGTCTCCTCGATAAAGGGCGCCTGGTTATAGGAAGGGGTTACTACCGATAGCTTTGGATATTGCGTCAAATTCATGCTGTCAAGGGGTCAGCGGTTGGTGTAAGTCATACAATAGGTAGTCTGATGTTTGCTTGACCACTGTGAAGCCGTCCTGCAAAAAGGCTTTCACCTCCGGCTGGGCGTCCAATTCGTCAAAATTCATCACAAAAAAGTAATCCATGCCGGCAGTGGTCTCGTCGAATAAAGCTTTTATATCATAGTTTTGCCCGGCTCGAGCCCTAAGCGCAAAATCAGCGCTGGACATCCACACGGAGGTATTCAACCAGCCCCAGTAGCGCAGCGTGCCGCTGTAATACGGCGCAATGGTGACCACCTTATCGCCTGGCTCGAAAAGCGCTCCGGCTTCCTCCGCCAGTGCGACATCCGCCTGAAAGTCGCGTGCGCGCATCTGGGTGTTCGCGTCCCATAAGTTAAGAACCAACGGTACAAGCATCAGCCCGGCGAATGCCAGCTCGGCCCACGGACGTTTGACCGAGAGATGGGAAATAACTACCGCAACCGCCGATCCCATGCCGACTGCCACCATGGGCACCAGCGGCAAGGTGTAGTAATCATGAGTGGTGGTGTAATACATGAACAACCAGCCGTACAACACGTAACCCAGCAATCCGCCGAAAAACAGGCCGCGCGCAAAGCGGTCGCGCAGCAAGAAAAAGCCAGCGATCGCCGCCAACAGCCATTCAAAACTGATGACCCCATCGATAACGTTAATCCAGGCGAAGTAATTGCGTGGATCGCTCCACATTTCCGGGAAGAAGCGCAACGCAAATTGACCGGACATCCGGTCGGTGATATAGACCGCATAAATATGATAAAGGATATATGGCAGCACGGTCAGCAAGGCCATCAGCCAGACTTGGCGGTTTTTGAGCGCAGCCCTTAAGCCAATTCCGCCCAGCACCAGCCCGATCCAGGCGCCAGCGATGAAGAACACCGCCGTCGATTTAACGAAAATGGCAAAGCCAGCCAGCAGACCGGCGGTCACCGCCCGTTTCCAACTGGGGTCGCGGCTCCAACGCAGCATACTCCACCAGGCCCAGATAATGGCGGCGATCAACAGCGGCTCAGGCATAAATGCGCGCGAAGCCATGACGGTGTAACTCAGGGTCATATAAAACGCCAGCGCGATCACCCCTCCGTTGGCGTCGCTCAGGTCGCGCACCAGAAAGTACAGGCCCAACCCGCCCAATGACCAGAATAAAATGGCAAAGATGCGCGGGATGCGCAGGTCTGGAGCGCCAGCCAGCCGGTACGACCAGGATACCAGGCGTTCCATGATCGGCGGCTCGATCAATCCTTCCCCTTCCCACTGGCTGAGCGCGGTTTCACGCTGCCACGCAGGAGCTTCCGGCAGGTTCTCAAAGTACATGCCGCGTGCGATAAACATGGATCGTAATTGGCGGGTAGCGTGGAACTCCAGCGGCGGATCGCTCAATTGGAACAGCCGCACTCCGATGCCAACCAGAAAGATAAAAATTACCGCGATCAGGGTGGCCTTCGGCGAGGCGGCAAAAAATCGCGGCGGCTGACCGGTATGCGGATTCACATTTTCCATATGTCTCTCACTCCCCGCGCTCTGCGCGCTGCACGCGCTGAGCTCTACGGCGTAAATAGGACTCCCGCAAACGGCCCAGGCCTAACGGACTCAACAGTGCATAAATAATACGGTACCAATCCGGCAGCACTGCGGCTGGCGACAGCCAGAAACCCTTCCAATAAGCCTTCAGCGCCACCCCAGGTTGACCGCCGTCCAGCAGGTAAAAGGCGTTCAGTCGGTGCGCCCCGGCCCATACCTTGCGCCGGTTACGGGTCATGAGGTCCTTGTATTCAGGTGTGCTGCTCAACCACGCCGCGATGCGATAGGCGTCGCTGCCAAAAGCACCGGCCTGCGCCACATTCTTGGCAGCCGCATGGAAACGCGCCGCTGACCAGCGCACTCCCGGCACATACACCAGCGGAGCGAGCCGCGCCAGGCGCAGCCACAGCTGATGGTCGAGCAGCAGGTGATATTGCGGGTCAAGATAACCCGCCTGCTCCAGCAGTGTGCGGCGCATGAACGCGCCTGGCTGGCTGATGATTTTAAATGCCATCAGGTCTTCCAGTGTGCGCGGCCCAAAACGCATCACATTGATGAGCTGCCCGCTGCCGTCGATCGAGTCAACGTCGCTGAACACCATCCCGGCCTGCGAGTTGACCTGAAACGCCGCCACCGCTCCGGAGATAGCGCCCGGGTTATACACATCGTCCGAGTTGAGCCAGCCGACGATCTCTCCGCGGGCCCGCCGAAAGCCCTTATTGGCGCCGTCAGCCTGACCGTTGTCCTTCTCCGACACCCACCAGGCTAGCCGGTCAGCGTACTTTTGAATGATCTCGACGCTGCCGTCAGTTGAACCGCCGTCCGCTACCAGATATTCGATGTTGGGGTAATCCTGCTCCAGCACCGAACGCATAGCAGTCTCCAGGTAGGCGGCCTGGTTATACGAGGGCGTAACAATCGAGACCAGCGGGCGGGCATCCATCAGAATAGTGAGTTGTAGTCGACCTTGGGGAAAATGGTCAATTTGCCGCCGACGGTGGCATCCACCGCCTGCCGTCCATCAGCTTCGAAAGCCAGGCGGGCATTGCGGTAGCCGCGTTCCGATGTTTCCAGGTCTGGCAGCTGCCAGCGGAAGCCCTTGCCAAAATAAGCGCCGGAAAAATGATTGGGATCTTCACCACTGGAGGTAACCGTGGTGTTGGGGGTGCCCTGCGAGGTAAAATTGTGATCCACCCCGATTAAAATCACTTTGTCGAAGCCCATGTGATAGGCCAATTGCAGCGCCACATTGGTAACCGTGGCGCCTTCCCACACCCGCCCGGTGACATCCTTCGAAAATCCTGGGCCAGTGTAACTGGTGTAGATAAAGTGGGTATCGGCATCCATTTTTAGCCACTTGCGTGCGCGCCAGGCAAAGAATTTGGGCATCTTGAGCGCCTGCAGCTCGGGCACCGATTGCTCGATCACCAGGTCGTTGATCGAGACAATGCAGGAGGGGGTAAAACCCAACTCAGCTGCCGCCAGGAAAATGCGGTTGAAACCAAAGGTGAACTCGCCCTGCAGCTTGCTCAGGTCCATGTTTTTCAGGCTGGGACCGTTGCCAACTACAAAACATCGCTCGCCTTTGTGCGAATCTTTCAGAGCCGCCAGTTTACGGATCGATTCGCGCCGCCAGGGATGCAAATAAGCAGCTGGCTGTTCCGGTAAGCGGCGAATGGCGTCATAAGTATCGCCCAGCAGTCGGACCAGGCGCGGCGGGAAGGTGTTCTTGAGAGCCTGTTTCACGCGTTTACTCCGTGCTCAGGCGGGCTGTGGCGCCGCCGTCGACAATCAAAGCCTGTCCGGTGATAAAGGAAGATTGCTCATGATCCGCCAGGAAATAAATGGTATGGGCAATTTCTTCCGGTCGGCCAATGCGCCCGTTGACCGTGCGCCGCGCCAGGTTTTCCAGCCGTTCCGGGATGCTGCCGCCGCCAGCATGGTCGCGGTTGAGTCCGGCGCGCAGCATGGGCGTATCCACGGCTCCCGGCAGAATGGCATTGACGCGGATATTATCTTCTGCAAATTCGATCGCCATGGCACGGGTCAGAGCCAGCAGGCCGCCCTTGCTGGCAGCGTAGGCCGAAATGTTTTTGGAAGTGGCGACCGCATGCACCGATGAGACATTGACAATGGCTCCGCCGCTGCCGGCTTTGAGCAGCGGGTGCGCCAGTTTAGCGCCCAGGAAAACCGAGCGCAAATTGGAGGCAATCACCCCGTCCCATTCCTCCACACTGGTTTCCACCAGCGGCTTGATCACCTGGTAAGCGGCATTGTTCACCACCGCATCCAGTGTTTGCGAAAAGGCGTTGGCCTTTTGGTAGATCATGTCAATGTTGTCTGGCTCAGCAATGTCGGCCTGGATGAACAGCCCGTTTACCGGGAAGTCCTCGCCGAACGGCTGCCGGTCCACTCCGATCACGCGCCAACCCTTATCGGCGAACAGTTTGACCGTCGCCCGTCCAACCCCGCCGGCTGCGCCGGTAATCAGTACGACTCGTTGTTCAGTCATCCGATTTTTCTCTTTTCCATATGATGGGACTGCCATGCGTTTTGATGATTCTACCGCGCGCCGCGTCAGGCTTGCTGAAAAGCGTTTAGCTTGCCAGCGTCCAGCCCCAACCCTTCCACCAGGTTGCGCAGCGTATTCCAGTGCACCCGTTCCCAGGCTGCCGGACTGGAATTGGAGTTATGGGCTGCCAGCATGACATTGTCCATGGTCAGCAGCGGTGAGTCGAGCAGCAGCGGCTCGACCTCGAAAACGTCCAGCGCCGCTCCGGCAATCGCTTTGGCCTGCAAAGCAGCAATCAATGCCGACTCATCGACGATCGGTCCGCGGGCGGTGTTAATCAGTACCGCGTGCGGCTGTATCCAACTCAGCGTCTGCGTATTGATCAGGTGGCGGCTGGTTGGGTTCAGGTCGCAGTTGATGCTGACGAAGTCTGAGCGCTGCAGCAGGTCTTGCAGGCTGGTCATCTCGACATTATTTTCCAAAATGAAATCCGGAGCAATCGGCACGATGTCATTGCCGAGCAGGCGCATGCCAAACGGGCGCGCCCGGCGCAGCACCGCCTTGCCGACGTTCCCAACCCCCACCACGCCCAGTGTGCACTCGCTCAGAGAGCGTCCGGGCAGTTTTACCCAGTTCCCAGCCTTCATGTGGCGATCCATCCACGGCAGGCGGCGGGCAAAGGCCAGAATATATCCCAAAACGCTGTCCGAAACCGGCAGAGTGAAGGCGTTGGGCGTGTTGCGCACCTGAATCCCCAGCCGGGTGGCAGCCGCTTTGTCGATCGAATCAATGCCGGTGCCCCATTTGGAGATTACTTTGAGACGCGGCAGGCAAGCCTGCAGTACGCGCTCGCTGTAGCGGTCGTCGCCGCAAACCGCGGCGTCAAATTGGCCGGCATGCGCCAGGATTTCTTCCTCTGACAGGCGCTCATGCACTTCGGGTACGATCAATTGCAGCCCATAGGCGTCAAAAATCGGGCGAAAACGCTCAACAAACGGCAGCATGTACGGGGCGGAGAGCAAAACGGTGGCGGTCATGGGCAGCCTTTACTCGGAGGTTTTTCTTTCGGACTTCAAACGGTCGGAGAGCAGCAGATCGGCGATCAGAAAATCCGACTCCTCATCGATGTCCTGAGCTTCGGTCTTGTCGATTTCGAACATATAGGGGCGTTCGCCGATGCGGGTGCGGTGCAGTTCCAGTGTTTGCCGCTTGAATAGATACAGGCAGGAATTTTCTTCAAACAACGGCGGCAGGTCCTGGGTGCGCAGCAAAATAGCCGGGTTGTGATTAACCGGGCGCGCCAGCGCATCCCAGAAGCGGGTTTGCACTCTGGTGACGGAAAACAGCGAGTCATAAGCCGGGTACAACTCAATAAAAGTGCGAATGGCGCGCGAAATACTCTCCGGGCGCAGCAGCGGGTTGGTGGAATGGGTTTGCAGGTAGAAATCAGCCTCGATCTGGTCGGTGTCGTACATCAGAATCTCATTCATCGGCACCGTATCGGCGGTCAGATGCTCTGGTCTTTCGATGACGTGTACCTGAGGAAACTCAGCGCGCAGACCACCCACCACTACCGGGCTGTCGGTGTCTACCGCCACCTCGGAAATTTCCGGACATTGCAGCAGCGCGTGAATGATGTGCTGGTATAACGGTTTTCCCGCCAGCAGGCGGTAATTTTTCATGGGCACGCGCACCGAATGGTGGCGCATGGGTACCAGGGCGGCAATTTTATAATTCTGTTTCATTTCATTTCCCTCCCGCTAGGTTAATCGTGTCCCTCGGTATATTGGATCGGTTCGACATCGCGCTGCCTGCTTCCCGATTGATCCAGCACCGCAGCTGGATAATAAAAGGTCTGCTTCAGTTTCCAGGTCAACGGACCCGAACGGCGGTAACCCTGGTAAGTGCCCCAGAACTGCATGGCCCGGAAGCGCATGATATTGGCCCATTCCTGACCCAACAATTTCTCGCGCCCTGCCGCTTGCCAGTCGCTCCAGACATTGGTCACCCACAACCGGATGAAATCGCTGAAGTGGAAAGTCTCGTGCGGGTAGATTTGCTTGAAGGCCATGCTCTCGCGGCGGTAGCGGTTGTAAATACCGTGCCAGGTCTCATTATGCACGTGAATAATCTCGGCTTCGGCGGCATAGGCCAGGCTTAGCCCCTGGGTCAACAGCCAGCGCGCCCAGGCCAGATCTTCCAGCCCGCTCAGAAGCTCGTCGTATGGATGCTGCTGCCACAGCGAGCGGCGAATGGCAGCGTTGGCGTTATTGCAAAATGGGTGAGACTGGTGCGCCGTGGATTGATCGGGGTACCAGCTGCGAAATACCTGATGTTCAGAATACTTGGAAGACGCTCCACCGCGCTGCTTGCCGTAACTCAGTCCAATCTGCGGGTCGTTGAACGGCTCGAGCAGCTTTGCCACCCAGTCCGGATACACCGGATAGACATGCGCCGAAGCCATCACCACCAGGTCCGCTTTGGCGGCGGCAATGCCAATATTCAGCGAACGCCCAAAGGTGAAGTCCTGCGGTTGAATGTGGACAATTTCCACCGGGAAGCGCGCCGCTATGGCTACCGTGGCATCCTGCGAGCCTGAATCGACCAGAATGATCTGCACATCCTTGACAGTCTGCTCCAGAATGCCGGTCAGCAGTCGGGCGATGTGCTGCTCCTCGTTATAGGCGCGAATGACGATCGAACACTTCGGCTGGCTCATGGTGGGCTAATCGCCTCCGTTGGGCAGCAGGAAGGACCCGTTGTGCAGAAGACCTTCCACCAGCGCCTGAACCGATTCGGAGCCCTCAACCTGAAAATCCTGCCAGCGGACATCCTTCTTAAAGCGTACGAAGCCTGGCGTGAGGTCCGCTTCGAGTAAATGCCCGAACGGCAGTGAAGTTTTGAAGAGCTGGTAGTACAGGAAAGTACGCGCATTTTGCTGAAATTCAGCCGGAACTTCGATAGAATCGGTTTTGATGAACTTTTCAGCCAGGTGGTGGAATTCCTCGGGTGAGGACGGCAAAAAGACGGTCGGAATCTGGGTAAAGCGTGCCTTGCCACCGCACAACACCGCTGCGCCCATGATGGACGCCTCCAATCCGATGGTTGAATTATAGACCAGCACGAATTTGGAGCGCTGAATCAAATCATACGAAGACAGGTACTCGCTCGAGGCGACGAATACCACGTTGGGCAGCGCCGCGATGCCGTTCTTCTCCACCCAGCCCGCCACGCTTTCCTCGGCAGCTTTGCCCGGGCGTTCTTCATCCGGATGGGCGCGAATCACAAACAGTGTTTTGGGATGGTTGCGAATCAGGCGGGCAACTTCATCTAGCCAAGCAAACATGTGCGGGAAAATGACGTTGGCATGGCTCTGACTGGTGTCAAAGATGACATTGGTAAATACCGGCACGATCTGTTTGAAGCCGGCAGCTTTTTTCAGGAATTCTTCCCCCAAACCGGCCATTTCCGGCCAAAAACGGATGCCCGCCATGCTGAAGTTGCCCTTCATGCGCTCCTGCAAGTAGCGGTTGAGGCGTTCGTCCTGCGCCTGGTTGAGACGGTAGCCGGCTGGAATGTCGATGGGATAGGCAGTAGCCTGACCGTGCGTGAAGTACGCGGTGTAGGGCTGCAGCCCCACCTCATGCGTCACGACCCACAACCCGCGCAGCTGCGCCAGACGGCGGGCAATGGCTTCCGGAAATGCGATGCCGTTAAATACCACTAACCCTTGCGGCTGCTGCTCGTTCAAAAAGCGGGTGAACTCCACCGCCACGTTCCAGGCAGACAGCAGGTACTGGCGGAATAAATACAACGTGCCGGGGTTATTTTCCAGGTGATGGCGGCGCAGCGCCCAGCGCAGCGAAGGCAGTACCAGCTCCCCCAGCGGCAGTCCCTGCCAGGTAAACTCCATTAGCTCCGGCAGCATCAAACCGCGAACGGTGTCATCCAATTCGGTGTCAAGGTTATAGTTAAACCAGTCCACCTGCGATTGCGGATACAAATGCTGTGACTGTTTCACACACACATCGCAGGGCGGCTTTTCGTTGGGATCGTTGCGGTTTGTTCCCAGCTGGCAGCGTGTCATACCGGCATTGCAAACAAAGTGCACCACCGGCGTACCTGTCAAACGCAGCGCCCAGGCTGAAATCAGCGTAAATGCGGCATTCTGGCTCATCCAGGCCAACCGGCTGGAGGCGTTGAAGAACGCCACCGGTCCGCCCAGTAGTTCGTCTGGAGCCTGGCGCTCAACATCCGCTGCCAATCGGGCAATGTGCCGGTTATTTACCGACTGCAGCCAGCGGCGTTGAAGGCCTTTGGAAATGCGCGCAACGATCTGTGTCATGAAAGACTTTAGTTGGTCACCCGCCGCAGTTTCTTCATGGATGAAATTTCACTCTCATACACCTTCTTGATGCCGTCGCCCAGCGACTGCTCGGTGACGCGCACGTACTTGACCAGGCGTTCAAATCCGCCCGGTTCCACCGAAGCGGCCTGGTCAGAGCCCCACATGGCGCGGTCCAGCGTGATGTGTCGCTCAACTAAAGCGGCACCCAGCGCCACCGCCACTGCCGAGGGGACCAGACCGACTTCATGGCCGGAATAGCCGATTGGGCAGGAATATTCTTTGCGCAGCGTCTCGACCATGCGCAGGTTTAATTCCTCCGGATCACAGGGGTAGGCACTGGTGGTGTGACAGATAACCAGGTTGTCCATGTCCAGGTAAGGCACAGCCGAGCGGATCTGGTCGATGGTGGACATGCCGGTGGAGAGGATCACCGGGCGGCCTGTGGCGTGCAATTTTTTTAGCAGGCCGTGGTCGGTCAGCGCCGCCGAGGGGACTTTGTAGGTCACCGGGTCGAAGGTTTCCATAAAGTCCACCGACGGCTCATCCCACACTGAAACAAACCATGTGATGCCGATCTTGCGGGCATAAGTGTCGATTTCGCGGTATTGCTCCAACCCAAACTCCATTTTGCGGCGGTAGTCCAGGTAGGTAATGTAACCCCAGGGAGTCTCGCGCATCACGTTTTGCTGCTCAGGCGGAGTCGCCAATTCCGGGGTGCGTTTCTGGAATTTAACCGCGTCCACGCCGGCGTGCCGGGCGGCATCCATCAACCTCTTGGCAATTTCAACTTCGCCATTGTGATTGATACCAATTTCCGCCACGATATAGGTGGGGTGACCCTCGCCGACCCACTTTTCGCCAATTTTCACTGCTTTAGCCATAAGTTGCTCCTTAATTACCAAAAAGAATTCACCACAGAGGCACGGAGATCACAGAGAAGATCAAAATAGAAAAAAAGCCAGGATACAATTTAAGGGTTTTCTCCGTGTTCTCTGTGTCTCCGTGGTATTAATTATCTTTTCAAAATCCGCTCGCAGATTTCACGCACCGCGCCAAAGCCGCCGTTGCGGGAGAGCACCAGGTCGGCCTCGCGCAGCACTTCCTGCTGGGCGTCGGCTACCGCGACGGCACAGCCGACGATCGGGAAACACGGCAGGTCGTTGATGTCATTGCCGACGTACACTACCTGCGCCGGATCGATACCCTGCTCCGCCAGATAGTTGGTCAGGCGGGCTGCTTTGTCCTTGACGCCTTGCATCACCTCGACGCCGATCTTGCGGCAGCGGGCTTCCACTGCCTTGTCTGTCTCGGTTGACAGCACCACCGCCTCGATCCCGGCTGCGCGCAGGGCATGCAGCCCCATACTGTCCGAGCGGTAGGCGGCGATGAATTCGTGCCCTTCACCATCCACCCACACGCGGTTGTCGGTCATCACGCCGTCGAAGTCAAAGACCACCAGCTTGACCGTTTGCGGCAGCATCCGGCGGCGGCTGCCGGGGAATACCATCTCCAACCCGCCGAACCACACCAGCCATTCGGCCCGCTGCCAGTCGGAAGGACCATCAATGTCCACCGTGTAGCGCGGGTCAATTTTGACCGGCAGAATCACCTTGCCGCTCATCGAATTTTGTTCCTGAATGGTCGCCGGGCGGATGACGTCGATGTGTCCAGTCTGCCAGTACACCGGCGGCAGGATCTGGCGCGGGGCGTTGTACGGCTCCGGCAGGCCGGGGACGTCGATCAAGTTGTGCATCTGACCGGAGTCCGGGTCGATGCGCCACATTTTGTGCGGATTTTGCCCGGCAGGCACTACACCGCGTACCGAGTCGGCGTCCGGGTTGTCCAGCAGCAATCGCACAGCTTCATCCACCAGTCCCAATGGGCGCACCGGCGAGGTTGGCCGCAGCTGCACCACTGCATCGGGATTATATGCTTCGTTGGCAATCAACCAGGCCAGCGCGTGTTGGAACACCGGCAAGTCCAGAGTGTGATCCTGCGCCAACTCGTCCGGACGCAGAAAAGGCACTTCAGCGCCGTATTCGCGCGCCACCGCCGCGATTTGCGGGTCATCGGTTGAAACAATCACGCGGGTAACCGTTTGCGCCTGGCGGGCGGCCATAATGGAATATGCAATCAATGGGTGACCGGCAAAAGCGCGGATATTTTTGAGCGGGATACCTTTGGAGCCTCCGCGTGCTGGAATAATCGCCAAAACTTCAGGTCGCTTTACCATGCCGTCCAGCCTCCATCGACCACCAGGTTAGCCCCGGTCATATAGCTGGAGGCTTCTGAAGCCAGGAAGAGCAGCGCGCCGTTCATCTCGTCAATGTGCGCCATGCGGCCCATCACCGCGCGGGCTGAATAGGAGGTGACGAAACCCTCGTCGTGGTTGTTGTACACCCCGCCCGGGGTCAGTGCGTTGACGCGCAGGTCGGTGCCGGCGTAATACGCCGCCAGATAGCGCGTCATACCCATCACGCCAGCCTTGGTCACCGAGTAGTACACCGGCTTATAGGCGGTTTGAATGCCGTTGCGCTGATAAAGCCGCTGATCCGGCGCCACCAGGCCGTAAGTCGAGCAGATATTGATGATGGAGCCCTTTTTACCCTGCAGAATCATCGGCTTAACCGCGCTCTGGCAGCACAGAAACATGCCGGTCAGGTTGACGTCCAGCGCCTGCCGCCATTGGTCCAGTGGATAATCCTCAAAGCTGCCGGACGGGATTCCGCGCGAGACAGCTTCAGAATCAAATTTAGGGTCGAGTGCGGCGCTGTTGACCAGCACATCCAGCCGTCCGTAAACATTGACGGCGGTCTCAACCATTTCCTCCACCGAAGCCGGGTCGGTCACATCCACCCCCACGCCCATGGACGGATAACCGTCCTTGACTAGCGTTTCCGCGATGGTATGGGCGGTCAAACGGTTCAGATCTGCCACCACCACTGCCGCGCCAGCCTGTGCCAGCGTGCGGGCGAATTGTTTGCCAAGCAGCCCGGCTCCCCCGGTAACAATGGCTACCTGGCCTTGCATTTGGAACTTTTCCAGAACGTTGCTCATCCCTGATTTATCCTAAATGTGATGGAATTAGAACTGAACTTCGCTGTGATTGGCTGCTGACTCATAGGCTGCCAGCGCCAATTGCAGCGCAGTCGTGCCGTCTTTCAGCGTGCAGGCGGGAGGGGCTTCACCCCCAATAACTGCCAGGAAATGGCGCATCTCAGCCAGGAACAGGTCGTTTCGCTCGAAGCCTTCCGGCGGGGAAAAACTTTCCCAGGCTGCGTCGGATGCCCGGTAGAGCTGCAGGGTGCCGTCAGCGTTATCCCAGCGCAGCATGCCCTGGCTGCCGATGAGCTCCAGCCGGTGCGCACCCGGTCGCTGGATGTAATCCAGGTGCAGGCTGCCCAGCGTGCCCGATGCAAACCGTAAGCTGATCTCGGCGGTGTCTTCCACATCCAGGTCCAGCCCGCCCAGCTTGCCGGTCAATGCGTACAGTGATTTTACCTCACCCAGCAACCAGCGCAGATAATCAAACGGGTGGCACAGCGTCAAAACTACCCCGCCGCCCAATTCCGGCCGGGCCGAATAACTCTGGCGGTAATCCTCCCACGGGTGCCAGCCAGGCAGGTATTCGCCCCAATGGGCGCGGGCGGAAACGACATTGCCGATAGCCCCTTCTGCCAGCAAGTCTTTTGCATGCTGCAATGCGGGGTGCCAACGGAATTGAAATGCGGTCAGCGCCTGCCCGCCACCGCGGCGCAAAGCATTCTCCAGGTCGGGAATATGGTGCAGCGAGTGCGCAATCGGCTTCTCGATAAAGAGATGCGCACCGCTTTCTGCAGCTGGAATGGCAACCTCCAGGTGCAGCGCAGTCGGGTTGGAGATTATCACCGCATCCGGCTTGT
>Ga0209619_10002041_pt1 | contig 14698 bp, 18 predicted proteins | sample Rifsed16ft3_FD_184011 | JGI IMG/M metagenome (GOLD analysis project Ga0209619, IMG submission 184011) | Soil microbial communities from Rifle, Colorado, USA - sediment 16ft 3 (version 2) | ecosystem: Environmental > Terrestrial > Deep subsurface > Rock core/Sediment | place: Rifle, Colorado... | reverse complement strand
CCGCCACTGAGCTGTTTGCCCTCCATGATCGCAGCGTCCATTTCCACATTCCAGCCAGGTTCAACGCAGACCCGGTTCCTGCGTTGAAGACCGGGTTGTCTTCCATCGAGACGACAGAGGCCTCTACGGCATCAACCGAGCTTCCCCGGCGTTCCAGAATCTTCCAGCCAACGATGGCCGCAGCTTTCACACCATTCAGCCCCGACGCCTGCTTTTCGCGAGACCATTCCCCCGCACCCCCGTGCACGATTATTGTCGGCCGCGCCAAGGACGAAACGCGGGCCGGGCTTCCTGAACGAGATATAAGCTTCGAACATGGAAGGGGAGAGCAGTGAGAGTATTGACGAGGCTGCTAGCCGCCGACCTTCCCGGAATAGTGGAAGGAGCTCGGGTTTTGAGGGATGGCGGCCTCGTAGCTTATCCGACAGACACGGTTTACGGCCTTGGGTGCGACCCTCTTGATCACCAAGCAGTGATACGACTCGTCAATGCCAAAGAGAGAAGCTTTGGGGAGCTGCCGGTCCTCGTGCACACTATTGAGAGGGCCCGCGAGATAGGAAACCTAGACAAGACATCATTGCGCCTGGCTCAGAGATTCTGGCCTGGGCCTCTCACACTTGTGGTTCCGGCCAGGGTTCTCCTTCCTCCTCAACTCGTGGGGCCGTCCAACACTGTTGGACTGAGGATTCCGAATCGTACGGAAACTCTGGAACTCGTCAAGCGTTGCGGCGGAGCGATAGTCGGAACAAGCGCAAACATAACAGGCCATTCTCCACCTCAATCGGCAGAAGATGTATGGAGAGACCTTGAAGGTCGAATCGATATCGTGCTCGACGGCGGCCCAACCACTCTGAGGATAGAATCGACCGTTGTCAGGGTGGACAATAGTGAGGTAACGGTATTGCGAGAGAAAGCGGTTTCGAAAAAGGAAATATCCGACGCGCTTGTAGCGGGCCCTGTGCTGGTAAGGTAAGATCCCTTGCTCGACGACTTCAATCTGCTAGTGTCCAGCGCAAGGGGAAACGAACGCGAGGCAAACTCTGAACTCTGGTATCTTATCGGAGAGATAGGCGACCGTTCAGTCAAGACCGAGTACACTCCGGTCAGCGGCCTGACCGTCGCCAAGACCCAGATCGACCCCGTCCTTGTGGTTGAGAAACTGCGGTCCATTCTGAAGGAGAGGCCCTGGGAGTTCCGGTATGTTCTGAAGGTGAAGCCAGTAAAGAAGGTGGTGCCTTGCGAGGTCGAACAGATCGTCGACGCGGCGGTCGAACAGTCCAACATGATCATGGAGCATGAAACTTTTCGGGTCTCATTTGAGAAGAGGCGTAACCAGATAGACTCCAAGACGGTTATCGACGCAGTCGCTGCCAGAATACAGCGAAAGGTCGACCTCCAAAACCCAAAGAAGATAATCCTTGTGGAGGTAATCGGGCAGGTAGCGGGCGTTTCAGTCATAGAGCCGGGCCAGATTCTCGGAATTGAGAGAGAAAAGAGAGCACCTAGCCCTCGAGTGCGAGTAGAGCAGACCTCTCAATCACCAGCCGTTTGACTACTTCCGCATCCCCTTCCCCGCCCTGCCTCGAAGCCTCCAGTTCTCTGTCGAGTATGCCAAACACCCTCCTTAGACCGGAAAGCTTTCTATTCGTCCGGATCTCCAATACCCCATCGTCCACTTTTCCCCCTAGCAATTTCCTTAGAGCCTCTTGGAGGTCCTCCAAGACCGCAATCCTCGTGGAGAGAGCGGCGACTCCGACCTGTCTGGTCGCCGCGGTAACGCCTAGGAGCTCGATGGCCTTTGAAATCTGACGCTGGCAGGAAGCGTAGAGAAGAATTTCCATCGCCAGGCTCCGTGAACGCTTGTACTTTCGGCCAAAGGCTCTTACAGCGTTCAAGGTGGCAAAGGACAAATGCTCAGTCCCGGCGATGCGGTCAGCGCGCATCAACTGGACCTCCACCCGGGGAAAGGATTCCCGCAATATGCCCAACACAGCCTTCGGGTCCTTTATCCTGGCTGAGGAAAATCCCGAGATTAGCAGGTGTCGCCGGTCAACTCCTTCGATCATCGATACTCATTCAAGAGTTGACGTATGAGCCTAGAGTCGAGACCGCTTCCTCTGAGCGCCTTAACAACGAGGGCAGTATTTCTCCCTCCTGGCCTGTATTTCTTGGCGATCAGCCGCACTGCCTCAAGCCTTTCCCAGGGAAATATAACCCACTTGGTGGTTTGTCGGCTGTAGTAGTCGGGGACAAAGATGCTGTGCGGTTTGAGGTATAAGGTACAGACCCGGATATCTCGGGCCCCTTTTCCCTTCAGATGGTTTGACACTACCCGAAGACTGTGTCCCGAATCAGACACGTCATCGACCACCAGGACCCTTCTGCCTTTGACCTCAGAGGTCACCGGCTGAGTAACCGTAGGCTTCTTGTTTCTCACCCCGATATCCTTGTAGAAGACCACCTTCATGTTTGCGAGGTTCTGGTTTCCGAGAAGGTCGCTCATGACCCTAGCAGGGGGCCAACCTCCCCGGGAAACGCCGACTATGACCTGAGGGTTGAATCCTGACCTTTTGATTTCAGCAGCCAGCTTGATCAGCATGTCGTAGACCTGGTCCCATGACGGAGCTTCGAACCTCGGGTTCGACAAGCGGACTCACCGGTAAGTTTGGAGGAGGCGTGATGAGTTCCCTTAAGTCTTTGTCAGAATTGGAGGATTCCGTCAACTCAATAAGCGACGTATGTCAGCCGAGAGGTCGGCGTTCCAATGGTGGCCGAACAGGCCAGCGGAAGAACGCCAATGAAGTGGACTGACCTGCACGGAGGGCACGTTGCCCGGATGAAGAAATGCATCTCCGCTGAAACCGTCAACAAACGTGATCTTCCGATGCTAGCAGCGATGCCCCCGCATTTCGGATTCCAAACAGGATCGAATGATTCATGTTTGTGGAATCCACAGGTCTCTTTGTGGGCTCCAAGAAAACTGGCAGAGAAAATTGAGTAAATTCCCTCAAGCCAGTTGACTCAGCTTTTAAACTGTAAACGCCCACAGTAAGCCTTGGATATATTATGGCAGAGAGACAGGTAACCGTCTCCGAGCCCCCACGACCGACGCCAGCGGACGTCAGAGACGAACTGTTCGAAACCCTGATGGCCAACCGAATACTCTTCATCTGGATCAGATAACCACCAGCGCTCATCCCGAGAAGGGGCAATATGACTACAGCACCACCAGACCCAGCGAAGCCTCAATCGCGCGAAACATAGCTCATCCAGCGAAAAAGGATAGCCCCCTTAACAGGCCAAACCAGAATAGTCGGCAGCCTACCACCGGTTAGGAGAACCGGGCTTGGACCCCATCTCATTCCAAGACTTTCTGAAAGTGGAAATCCGGTCGGGCACAATCGCGAGAGCTGAGAGGTTTCCAGAAGCTCGAAAACCAGCCTACAAGCTATGGGTCGGCCTTGGACCAGAACTCAAAGTGAAAACCGCAAGCGCGCAACTAACCAGCCACTACAGCCCGGAACAGCTTGTGAGGAAACAGGTCGTGGGAGTCGTAAACTTCTCCCCCAAGCAGGTGGCGAACTTTGTCTCTGGTCCTGGTACTAGGGTTACCTGACGAGAATGGTGATGTAGTGTTGGTTCACCGAGAGGCGCGTCCCTAACGGGCTAAGCCTGTTCTAAGGGGTAAAACCGTCAGGGATACCTGTCGGTCAGAGCTCTTCTTAGCCTAGCTTGACCATCTGGACATTGACACTATGGGAATCAGGGTTTCAGTGTCGGTTATGCCTGAAATCTCCCTAATCCGGTCGAGAATGAACCAGTAGATGCTCTGGGAGTCGGGCTCGAGCAAGTGACGCGACACCTCCACAACGGCCAAGATGTCATGGCGGCCCGGAATTATGTGAACCTCCTTTACCTCCTCAAGCTTCCACAATGCCTCTGCGACCTCAACTTCCTTGCCGAGATTTGTGGCCAGGTAGATGAAGGCTCGAACATGCCTCTTCATCTCATTCTTGGGATGGTAGTGCGCCATTTTGGTGCGACCGGGTCTGCGCTCGCGGGGTACGGTGCACTTATGTCTTACGTGAGGCGGCCGTGCCAGTTCCGGCCGGCGACAGTGACTTGAGGCTAGACCAGTTTCTGCTCGACATCCCGGGTCGGCCCAGCGTAACGAACGCATGAAGAACATGGTATCGTAGCGGTGATAAACGGTTCAGGCCAAGCTACCTCCCTCCCAGAATTCGTCAGGAACGGTCACAGCTCTGACTCTTCCACAATCTGAGCCCAAACTACGCATTCCAAGCTCGATCAAGCTTCTGCTCTCTCCCGGAATGCGGACCCACACCGGCGTCTTCACTCTCCTAACACTCTTTCTGGTAGTAACAGGTTTTGCCGGAAAGGCGGCAGCATTCAGCCAAACCTGGACTGTCGTTTTCATAGTGGGCGCGAGCCTTGCACTAACCTATCTGGCAGTCGCGCCCGCCATGTTGCACGAGAAAACTGCAACGTATCTTCTCCATTCCAACCCGAAAACCCGCATCGTCATCATCTCCTCAGTGTTCGGACCGATTCTCGCAGGTCTCGCCTACTGGACCGTTCAGGCCGGCTCTGTGGAGGCGCTTCCCATATTCCCAGCATTTCTCGTGATATTCTATGCATGGATACTTTTGCAAGCCTACTTTATCGCCGCACCGGTCACGCATGTCCTCGTAAGAATCGAAGATAGGCTCTCTGGAGAAAACTTCGCCAAGAGAATCATACGAACCCTCGGCATCGGGGTTCTCGTCCTCCCGATAGTCCCCTTGGCGTACGGGGTCTGGCTAATCTCGACCTGGCTCGGTGGGACCTTGCCGAGCGTTCAGCTGTGGGCTGTCGGCATGATTCTTGGAATGCTAGTTACGCTCTTTCTCGCCGTATCCTGGACGTGGCCGGCTATTCGACGTGGCAGGCCGCAGGCGGCCGTGTTTGCGGGCGGAACATACGCGGTTGTCTGGGCCTACCTACTCTACCGGTCAACAAGCATACTAGTCAGCTACCTAAGCCAGGCACAGGCTGGAAACGCGCTTCTGGACGTTGGGCTTATGGTTGTCTCCATTTTTGGGGCGATGCAGACTTTCGCTCGTAAGACATTGAACAAGGCCGATAAGCGGTGGAGCCAGACGTTCCCCTTCCTTGTCTTCTCCTTTGGAGCAATCTACGCCGTGGCTCAACTCTACTTCATAGTCCAGATTCCCATAACGCGGGCTGACCTCTCAATCATGGTCAACGCCACGATCTTCGTGTCTGGCCTTGTCACTATGATGATCCTCATCAGGAGACACGTCTTCGCCGTCAGCCCCCCGCTGCAAATCGCCAACACAGAAGGGTCGGCATCCAACCAACCCACCCGTGGAAACACTACATCCACCTCTAGGCTCTCCCTCCTCCTAGGAAGGTTGAAGCCGAAGAAACAAGACAGCCCCCGGGACGACGACTACTAACCCCTCCGGGACATTCCGTCCCCATAGATCACTTCCTCTTTGGAGAGGGAGAAGGTTCTTTCTACTCCGTTATGATTTAGAATCCTGACCTTGTCCACAGTCCAACTAGCCCAAGTCAAGCCAGACATCGAGACCAGTGCAACACAGTCCGAACTTCGGATTGGAGACCGGCGTATCCCCCTTCCGAACAGGTTTCCGATAAGCCCCGAGAGAAACGCCCTCAGACCTGCTGGCGTGAAAGACCCTCTTCCGGGAGAAGTAGCTGTGCTCGCCCGCTTGGCTCCTCCTGACACGCTGAAGCGGATTCTTACACAGGAGGAAGCCCTGAAGTCGACCGCAAGGTTTCTCTCCAAAGAAAAAATCTCGGATGAGATACGGCTCCTCTACCTTTCCTTTCGAGGCGGAGCAGCAGTCGTAGAGAGTAGCGACCTCAAGACGCTCCTCGACCTGCAATACCTAGCAGGTCTAGACATCATCACAGTCCAACACACCATAGACATGTCACCCGAGGACTTCGAAGCTCACCTGAAGTTTGCCGAGAAGTGGATGGCAGAGCGGGGCGTTGAGAAGCCTTTGATGCCGATCTTCCAAGCACCTGACAACAAGGAACTCGCGACAAAGCTTTTGGGAGTGCTAGAGAAACGTAGCACGGCTCTCCTAGGTTTTGACCTTCGCGGCGGGTTCTACTACCACGCGCTCAGGGTGATTGAGGATTTCAAGAAGCGTAAGCCCGAAGTATGGGTCCACGCGTTCCAGGTCCCGCCAAAGGTCAGGTTCGGCCGCGGCCTCCTGCCGTGCAGCGAGGGAATGATACTTCCCATGTTCGGCATCGACAGCTTCTCACGCTGGATAGTCCCACCGCCTCCCACGCCTCTAACGAAAGATGTCATCAATCTGTTCGATAGGAGAGGCTGGGGCAGCCTTAAGAAAAGGGACTTTGAGGCACACAGGCAGAACACCACAAGCTGCGGGTGCGCAGTTTGCCAGGGAAAGGACCTTGAACCATTCTACGAAGGAAAAGTGCTAGATGTTCTAGCAAAAGCCAAGGTGCACGACCACCTCTCCCAGAGAGAAGAACTAGAAAAGGCACGACAGTCTATCAGAAAGGGAGAATACCTCACGCTGCTTAGGTCGAAGGAATACCCGAAAGAATTCCTCACACGGATTCCAGCCCAAAAACTGGACTAGCCAGAGTTTCCAGAGGGACCTAGTAGCACTCTATAGCACTCCATTAAATATGGAATATGACGACGCTCTGGACATGGAGGCAAGACGGAATTGATCTCGGTTCCTGAATGGGTGAGAAACGTCTTCGAAAACTACCTGATATGTGAATTCACGACCGTTGCCAACAACAAGCCTGTAACCTTTCCGCTTCTCTACTTCTACGACGCGAATTCGGGAAAGTTCACTGTGACCTCCAGCATCCTGTTCTCGAAGAAAATCCTCCACATGAAGAAGAACCCGAAAGTCTCGCTTCTGTTCTCAAACCCCGCTGGCAGTGGTATCGGAAAACAGGCGGTTCTAGTTCAGGGAATGGCGCACTGCGACGACTCGGACCTGGACCATGGCTGGGAACGATTCCTACCCCAGTGGCGCAAGAAAGAACCTTACATTGACGCGTTCTTGGCGGAGCGCGAAAAGTTTGGGTGGTTCTGGAAGAGAATTGTCGTCCAGGTTGAACCAAAAAGGATCATTGGATGGAAGGACGGAGACGTGACGAGCAAACCTGAGGTCTTCGCGTAATGGCCCTCCAAGTCGACTTCACACGACTTGCCCAGTTCAAATACGCTATCATCAACGTCCTAGGAAATGACGGATACCCGTACAGCGTCCCCACTGAGTTTCAGATTGACAAATCCCAGCGAATACTTCTGAAACGTCCAGTTTCACCAATCTCGATTGTTGGAAAGCGGGCCGGGGTCTTGTTTAATCATATTGCAGCGATTCCCACTGGCGGGTATACGGACCGAAGGTACATGCTAATTTGGGGTAGCTTGGTGGAGAATGATGGAATGCTTGAGCTTCGCCCCAAAGCCATGTCAGAATGGGACGAGAAGATTCTCCCGTTCCCCGAGCTCTGCGCTAAGGCCGCTCCTCAGGGACAGAGATACCTAGAAGGGCTTCACAGTCAGGTCGAGGCCTGACTGTCCACCTCTTCCCCGGCCTTCCCCTCCTCAGCTTCAGGCTCCAAGGTTGGAGATTCTGGCTTTGATTCGGCAACTAGCATCATCAGGCTCTGCAAGTCCAGTTCAGCCTTTGTACGCCATCCCAATCTGAGCAAGCCTTCCTCGTCCTCTTCGAGATAGCCTGTCCTGAGAAAGGTGTCCATGAGAGTGAGGCTCCGCCAGCGGCCTGCCTTGTGGGCTACCGCCTCTTCCAGCTCCTTTCGCTCGACCTTTCCCTGTTTCGAAACTAGGAGGGCGAGGCATGCGGCGAGAGCCGCAAGGTTGTCGATACGCCAACCTGACATTCTGGCCTCCTTCGGAGTGAGGGTCCCTCTTAGTCTTACGAAGTAACGGTATCCTTCTTCAACGGGCGTGTCGTCTCCTACCGCGGCTTCTGCCTTCTTAACCTCGAGGTCAAGGTCCTTGAGCACTTCGTCCAGCTGCTCGATTACTGTCGAGTAGCCCTTTCCAAGGCCGGCCTTAAGTTCCCAGCTCCTGGCTCCTGGAATTTTCCCACGTTTGAAGAATAACATGTGGGCTGCTCGTTTGAGCCGTTCGCTGTAAAGGGACGGAGTGGAGGCTGGCTCTGTCAATGGCTCATGACCCCTCCCTGGGAATTGAGATTGGAAAGCTTAGCGGGGATCCACTGGTCGGAAGAGAGGGCTTCTCGTTGGGCCTGAGGATTATGTTGTCCCCGTCTCTCTGCATCGTGGCGTATCCGTATGTGACGAGGAAGCTGACAAACTGTGCACGCGCGACGGTTTCGGAGAACTGGCTGGTTCTGACGAACGACCAGTAGTCGATAACGCCGTTTGGGCTCACTCTCTGCCTCAGCTCGTCCCAGAATTCTAAGAGCCTCTTGTTGAAGGTCTTCGCCTCAACAAGCCCTGCTTCACCAAGCTCTTCAAGTCCAGCAGCACTGGGGGCGGCCAAGGGTCCGAGATCCAGCCTTCTCCTTCTCTCAAAGAACGAGAGAAGCTGATTCCAGTAGGAAAGGGCCTCCTTCACAGTCGCTGACGTTAGCTGTTCTATCTCTACTATCGGATGCCATGAGAGAAGAAGGAACTCGGCAAGCTGTTGTCTGGAAAGCGACTCTATCTTCTGCTTGACGGTCTCGGGGTCGACAAATAATGAACTGGACTGAAACCTGAGATTTGCGCTCTGGAGCCCGACTACCCTCGCTATCTTGGACAGGGCTCTCATATCCAGAAGGTGGTCTTGAAGGGACTTCAGGTGTTCCGAGTGAAGCCTCAGGATCCTAAGTGCTTCGGAAATGTCGAGCAAGAAGGGGTTGAACTTCCGGCTTTCTATGGCATCACAAGTCTGGATAATGTCGTCCATATCCCGTTTGACGCTTGCGCTTCTTCCAGACTTGGTCAAGCAGGTTTCAACTCCTTTACCGAGGAGGAACCTTTTACGTTCTGCACAACTATGACGTGGAGTTTTTCCTCGGCGGGAAGATTCAATTGGCCTGGTGTTATGGCAATGTACTGGCTGGAGTCTCTTGCTCTAGCCGCCGCATAGATCAGCTTGGACACAGTTTCTCGGTTCTTGGGGTCCATGTGAACGTCGAATTCGTCTATCGCTCTGAACGGGGACGAGATGAACTGTTGGAGAGATAATAGGAAGGCGATTAGCGCGATAGTTCGTTCGCCTCCGCTGGGTGTGAGACCGTCGAGCGAAACCGGCTCGTTTCCCTTGAACCCGGCTTGGAGCTCGAGTCCGGCTTTGTCGATGTCTTTGGAAGCTCTGATCAGTATTCGGCCTGTGCCGCCGACCTCGTCCAAGAGCGAGTTGTAACGCTGAGAGAGTTCCTCCAGGAATTCCCCCATCACTGACTTCCACCGGTCAAACCTATGCCGAAGCTCCTCCAGCACTTCCGCCCTGTTCTGCTCAACCACGGAAGCTTTCTTCTTCAAGTCCTCGTAGACTTCTCCGTAATTGTGAAACATCTTCTCTACCTCGTCTGACAGGTGTGCCAGGGGACGGAGACGTTCCTGGACCGCCGCGAGGTCCAGTGTTATGGCCTGGAGGTCTCGAGGATTCTCGAACGGAGGCCCTAACTGGGAGGCTTGAGCGCGGAGCGGTTCAAGCTCCTCGCCACTCATCCTGAGTTGCAGTTCCAAATCCTGTAACTGGTCGCCAAGAGATGCGAGTTTGAAACTGCTTACCTCTCCCTGGACCCTGGTTTTGACAAGTCTCTCTATGTTCTCGGCGACTCGGGACGCGATTTCTTCGACCCTGGCTCTTATTCGCTCGTATCTTTCTTCGGCTCCTTTCGACTCGGAGAGAATCTCTTCTTTCTGCCGTTGCAGTTCTGAGACTGAGAAGTTCACAGCCTCGCCACCTGTTCGAAGGGCTTCCAAAAATCCTGACCCTTGATTCTTGGCAAGCTCTGTCAGTTTTTCTTGAACGTGAAGAATCTCGCCGAGTTTCTCGATCCACTGTAGTGCTCCTGAACTGAAGCCTTTGGCGTGTTCGAGCTTCAGCTGTTCCTGACGAGTCTCCTCTAGCTCCTGTCTCAGACCAAGGCTTTCCGCGTTGACTTTGCCCGTCTGTCTTTCGGACGAGTCTAGGTCTTCCTTTGCCCTCTCCACGTCTAGCCGCACGCGGGCGATCCGGTCTTCAATCCTGGTGTGTGATGTCTCCTTCCTGAGAATTCTTCGCGAGAGGAGTTCTCTCTGAAGGTCTTTTTGCTGTTGCTCCAGCTTGCGCTTTAGCTCGTATTTTTCGTATTCTCGTTGCCAGTGCTGGTAGGTTTCCCGGGTTCCCTCCAGAACGGAGGACATGGTTTCCCGTTCAGTCGTGAGTCTTTGCAGCCTGCTGGAGGAGTCAAGAACCTCGCGTCTGTATGCTCCGAATCCGATCGCGTCCTCTAACAGCAGAAGCTTCTCCGGCGGAGATACGGATCCGAAGCGTCCCACCATCAACTGATGCATGATGACAAGCATGTTGTCTGGGTTGAGCCCGATCTTGGCGAGCCCATCGACTAGAGCCGCTTTGGAAATGGGTTTGTTATTGAGCAGATAGTGGTAATCCCCAGTCCTCTTCAGAACCCGAGTGAGTAGCGCCTGGTCGGACCTAGCTTGAGGGAAAGGGCGGGGACCTTTGGGCGAAACATTGTCGAGTTTCAGGGAGATCCGAGATTCCGACTCGCCCCAACGAATCAACTCGCTGAGCTTTCTCGACCTCTCGGTGTAGGCTTGTCCCAAGACTACTGAAATCGCGAGGAGAATCGAGGATTTTCCGGCCCCGTTTGGGCCGACGATGAGGTTGAGACCTTGTTCGAGAGGTACGCTGGCGTTCCTGTACGACATGAAGTTTGTCAGTTGTACTTCTCTAATCAAGACCGCCACCTCTTGTCCGATTAATCATTACTAGAAGAAAACGGGAATTGAAAACGTTTCTAGTTTAATCAATGTTTAAATAGGCGATTCCGAGTTTCTCCCATTTTGACTGGAGTGTGCCAGGTTCGGGAATGAAACGGCTTGGCAAAGTTCTGCACCTGTCCAAGAGCGGCAACCTGATTGTTCGCCTCGAGTCTTCCGAGCCACCCTCGGTCGGCACCAGAGTTTGCAATAGTAAGATTCAAACCGTTGGAATCGTAAACAGCATCCTTGGACCCACAAAAGCTCCATACGCATCCATCCAAACGTCGATGGAAAAAACGGTTGCGCTAGCGGGAAGGGTCCTTTACCTGCTCGACAGGGCATAGGAGCATCCCACCACTTGGTAGAAAAACTGGAAACCCCCCAAGTCCAGCAGGAACCAGATACCCATCGACGGGTAAGGTCTTGCCCGGAGTGCGGAGGCTCCCGCCTCATGAGGGACTACGACGCGGCCGAAGTGGTCTGCATGACCTGCGGATACGTTGTAACGGAGAAGATTGCGGACACTCGCCCCGAGTGGCGCGCGTTCGACGACGAACAGCGAGCCAAGAGGGCTCGTACCGGGGCGCCCATGACGTATACGATTCACGACAAAGGACTCTCGACAATAATCGACTGGAGAGATAGACCCTCTGGTACTAAGGCCGTCTCCGCGGACCAGAGAATAGAGCTCTACAAGCTCCGCAAGTGGCAGCGCCGAGTAAGAGTCTCTGATGCGACCGAGAGGAACCTTGCCGTGGCACTGTCAGAGCTCAGCAAACTGTCCGCTGCTCTGTCCCTTCCCAAGAATATTCTAGAGACAGCTTCTGTCGTGTATCGTAGAGCCATAAAGAGAAAGCTAATTCGGGGAAGGTCAATCCACAACGTGACTGCTGCAGCAATCTACATGTCGTGTCGACAGTGCGGGGTCCCCAGGACCCTGGACGAGATCGCGTCTGTTTCCACTCTTAACAAGAAGGACATAGGAAGAAGCTACCGGTTCATGTTGAGAGAGCTTGGCATGTTTGTTCCGCCTTCCGCCAATAGAAGCTACGCCGCCCGGTTCTCCAACAAGCTAACGATTTCGGGAAAGGCCGAGGCCATTGCGATCAAGATTCTGGAAATCGCTCGACAGATGAAGCTGACAAGTGGGAGAGGGCCTGCGGGAATAGCCGCAGCATCCACGTACATCGCCACAGTGCTTACGAACGAGCGCAAGACTCAACGGGAAATCGCCGAGATTGCGAACGTCACCGAGGTAACTATCCGGAACAGGTACAAGGAACTACTAGAGAAACTGATGATAGAAGTTCCTCTCTAGCCCGTCCAGATTTCCTCTTCTTAAGACATAATACGACTGGACTCAGCGCATTCTCGGCAAGAGTGCTTGACGATTGATATCGGACATAGATGGTGAAATGGGGAAGAGGGGCATTGAGTCCCTCATCGTGTTTGGAGACTCCACCGTAGGGAACCCTGACCTAGGGTACGTCGTTGGCACCTCACTTCCAAGAGGCGGCATCTATCTGAAACGAGTCGGCCACCAGCCCACTCTCATTGTGAGCAATATCGATGTGGGAAGCGCAAAGAGGGGCAGGGTCAGGAACATTAGAACCTACTCGGACTATGGCTTTGAAAGGATTGCAAGCAGATACGACAGGAATGAGGCGCGAGTCCGGTTCTACCAGAAAATTATCAGGGATGAAGGGTTACAAGGACCAGTCATCGTCGCGGGAAGAAACGACTCCTCCTACACTCTGGAACTAGTCGATTCCTTGCGCAAGAAGAAGGTAGCAATCAAGGGCGAGAAGACGCCGACAATTCTCGAGACTGCCCGCGAAACGAAAGACCGCTTCGAAATAAGCCGGCTCCGAGACGTCGGGAAGAGAACATGCTGGGTTGTTGAAAAGACCCGCAGCTTCCTCCAGGGAGCCAAGACAAGAGGCGGTAGAATCGCCTACAAATCTAGGACTATGACAGTGGGCGATGTTAAGAAAATAATAGGAAGATTTCTAGTTGAGAAAAGTCTCGTCGCGATAGAGGACACGATCTTTGCCCCCGGAAGAAGGTCCAGCGACCCCCATTACATGGGCGAAGACGACGCCCCCCTACGCCCTGGAGAACCGATAGTTTTCGACATCTTCCCCTCGGAACCCGACGGCTACTGGCACGATTGCACCAGAACATACACGTTCGGCACACCTTCCAAGAAACTGAAGGAAATGTACAACGTTGTCCTTGAAGCCCAGACCAACGCTTTGGACATGGTCAAGGAACAGGCTCCGTGTCGAGACCTGATGATGAAGACTTGCGAGATTTTCGAAAACCATGGGTGGCCCACCGCCAGACAGCTTGTGAAGGGAAACAAAGAAGCCCGCGTTCGAGGTTTTGTGCACGGGTTAGGACACGGGGTTGGCCTCACGATCGGAGAGCGGCCGTACCTCTCCCTTTTCGGAAAAGACGTTCTGAGAAAGGGATCGGTGGTAACAATCGAGCCAGGGCTCTATGACCCTAGAATCGGCGGCGTACGAATCGAAGACATCGTGGTGGTCGGTTCGCCCGGAGAAAACCTGACACCTCTCCCAAAGGACATGGAAATATAGTAGGGACCCTTCCCATTTCCGGCCGGGAGACCCAGCGGCATATGCAGCCAAGGCCGAGGATACGGGTAAGTTCGGCTGGCGGCGTTGTCTACCGCTGGGACAAGGACAAGCTGCTCTTTCTGCTGTTGGGAAGCAACAGGCGAGGAGTGCGTTGCCTACCAAAAGGACTCATCGAACAGGACGAGGACGAGGTCACCACCGCAATGCGGGAGGTCCGGGAGGAAACCGGGGTGAGCCGTGTCAAGCTCAGGGGAAAAGTCGGCGTCATAAAATACCAGTTTGGGTTCAGGGCAACGACCTACGACAAGACAGTCCACTTCTTCCTCTTCGAAACCGACCAGGCCGACACCAAGGTCGGGTCCGAGCATGACTTCATGGAATGGGTTCCATACGACAAGGCTCTGGAGACAATGTCCTACCCCAATGAGAAGGAAATGCTCACTAAGGCCTGGGGCATAATACAGTCAAAAGTTGGTAATCCATCTGGAGACAAAGCTGGTCAAGCTCAGCCCCCCTAAGGACGCCAACATCATCCTAGGCCAGAGCCATTTCATCAAGACCGTGGAAGACCTCCACGAGGCAATTGTCAACACGGTCCCCAACGCGAGCTTCGGAATCGCTTTCTGCGAGTCCAGCGGCCCCTGCCTCATCAGGAGCAGCGGCAACGACGAAGAACTAAGGCGGTTGGCCCAAGAACTGGCCATGCAGGTGGGCGCTGGACACTCGTTCTTGATACTCTTGAAGAACGCTTATCCCATCAATGTCCTCTCCCGCATCAGAGACGTACCCGAGGTTGTCAACATCTACGCAGCCACATCAAACCCCCTGCAAGTGGTCGTGGCGGAGTCCGAACAGGGACGAGGAATACTGGGAGTCATAGACGGCTCCTCTCCAAAAGGAATAGAAACAGAGAAGGATGTCTCCGATAGAAAACAGTTCCTCCGAAAAATAGGCTACAAGCTCTAGATGAACCAAAAGATGATTGACCCTGGCACGTCGAAGCTGAGGGTGCACAACACCCTCACCAGAACAGCAGTCGAATTCCAGCCACTCAGAAGCCGCCGCGTCAACATGTTTGT
>Ga0209619_10002036_pt1 | contig 14711 bp, 10 predicted proteins | sample Rifsed16ft3_FD_184011 | JGI IMG/M metagenome (GOLD analysis project Ga0209619, IMG submission 184011) | Soil microbial communities from Rifle, Colorado, USA - sediment 16ft 3 (version 2) | ecosystem: Environmental > Terrestrial > Deep subsurface > Rock core/Sediment | place: Rifle, Colorado... | reverse complement strand
GCGCAGGCCGCCGGCGTACATCGTCATGAGCAGGGCGCGGTGCTTGAGATTGGCGGTGGCCCGGAACAGAGCGGCCACCTCCTGCGGGCTCAGGATCTCAGGCAGCGTGCGGCCCGTCCGTTGATACGGGATCTGCTCGACCGCCCAGTCCTTCTTGAGCACCTGGCGGTAGAAGAAACGCAAGGCGCAGACGACCTGATTGAAGTACGGCCAGGAGACGTGCCGATCGCGGGTCAGGTGCAGTTGGTACTGGCGGATGTGCTCCGGGGTGAGCTGATCCGGGGGGCGCATGAAGTGGCGCACAAAATGCCGGACACAGCGCAGGTAGCACGCGCGGGTGTTGGTGCTGTACCCACGGATGCGCAGATCTTCCTCCATCCGGTCGCGGAATCTTCCCATGACGTCCTCCTCTGCAGGGTGTGAAGTGAACAACCCGACGTCCTGCAGTGTAGGAGGAGCGCGACAGGAGAAGCGGACGCGACGACGAGCGAAGGCGGGGGGCTACAGGTACGGCACGCTGGCTGAGACGGGGGCCTTCACCTCCAACCGGCTTGATTCACCCCCCTTCACCGCGAAGCGGTTTCGTTGTGTGCTGGGCACGCTCAGCAGCCTGGGGGTGAAAGTCCCCCGCCCAACCTGATGGAGGTGAAGGGCGAGCGATGTGCAAGGGCCACCGCCGCGAGGCGGGGTCTGAAGGAAGCACGGAGCAAACGTGCGAGTCGATGGACAAGAACCGGATAGAAGGCGCCAGCGCCGGACGAGCGGCCAACTTACCGCGAAGTCCATATCCATCAAGGGCGCGAAGCGTAGATTCGGCGACTGTGCACGGAAGGCGGCTGAGCTTACCCCAGGAGATCTGTCCTGTGTCGCGTCGGCGACTGAGGCGGTCGAGAGGCAGCCTGAGCGCAGGGCAGAAGTCAGCAGAGGGCATAGTAGGTCATGTCGTCGGCACGGCTAGTGAGGCACTCCGATAGCCGAAAGGTGGAGGCAACGGATAGGCCGAGCCGGGAACGGTGGTCGAAGGCCCGAACGAGAGGAGCGGCGAGTAGGCCATGAATCTCAGGAGCGACAGGCGGCAGAACATCCAGATGGAACTGGACTTCTCAGCCTCGCCGACGGGTGAAGCCCGGCAAGCGGGACGGGAAGAGACCGAATCGCTCCCGGTGGTGCATGATCCCGAAAGCCCCGCCAGCCCGCATCGATTGATGGAGGAGGTAGGGGAGCGAGAAAACCTGAAGGCAGCATGGCGGCAGGTGAAGGGGAATAAAGGTAGCGCGGGAGTCGACGGGATGACCGTCGGCGGACTGACCGACTATCTGAAACAGCACTGGCCAACCATCCGGGAGCAACTGCTGAACGGGACCTACGTGCCGCAACCGGTGAGGCGGGTGGAAATCCCCAAACCGGACGGAGGGGTGCGCAAGCTGGGCATCCCAACGGTGCTGGATCGATTCATTCAGCAGGCGGTGATGCAGGTTCTGCAGCGGCGGTGGGACCGGACGTTTTCCGATCACAGCTACGGGTTTCGGCCGGGGCGATCGGCGCATCAGGCCGTGGCACAGGCGCAGCAATATATCGCCGAAGGCTACGGCTGGGTGGTTGATCTTGACTTGGAGAAGTTCTTCGATCGAGTCAACCACGACAAACTGATGGGACAGGTCGCTCAACGGGTCGCGGACAAGCGGCTGTTGAAGCTCATCCGGGCATTCTTGAATGCCGGGGTGATGGAGAATGGGTTGGTCAGCCCGAGCGTGGAAGGGACTCCGCAAGGGGGCCCGCTTTCGCCACTGCTCAGCAATCTCGTGCTCGACGAACTCGACCGGGAGCTCGAGCGCCGGGGGCATCGCTTTGTGCGCTACGCGGACGATGGCAACATCTACGTTCGCAGCGAGCGGGCGGGTCAACGGGTGATGGAGAGCATCACGCGCTTCATCACGCACAGGCTCAAGCTCAAGGTGAATGAGGCGAAGAGTGCGGTGGCGCGACCGCAGGAGCGGACGTTTCTCGGATTCAGCTTTACCGTCGGTCCGGAGGTCAAGCGGGTCATTGCGCCGCAGGCCGTGGATCGGTTTAAGCAACGAGCCCGGGAGATCACGCGACGGGCGAAGGGCGTCAGCATGGAGACGACAATGGCGGAGCTGGCTCCGTATATGCGGGGCTGGCGCAACTATTTCGGCTTCTGCGAAACGCCCGTGGTGCTGCAATACCTCACCCGCTGGGTCCGGCTGCGGCTTCGCGCTGCTCTGTGGCGGCAGTGGAAAACACCGCGCCGTCGCCGGGCGGCGCTGATCGCACTGGGGGTGCTTCCGCGGCTGGCGAGCAACACCGCTGGCAGCGGTCGCGGCCCTTGGCATCTCGCCCGGGCCAAGGCTCTTTCTGTGGGGCTCTCTAATGCCTACTTCCGATCGCTCGGTCTTCCCCCATTGGTCGAGGAGTGCTAGCGTAACCGATCGAACCGCCGTGTACGGACCCGTATGCACGGTGGTGTGGCAGGGGTCCGCGGGTAACCGCGGCCCCTATGCCGATCAATCGCCCATACTCAGACACCCGCCGCCCGAGGAGCCCCCAGGAGCCGCTGGCACAGCTGCGTTGACTGACCTTGCACGGCACGTTCTCATTCTTGTTGACAGGTTCCGCCGGCGCGTATAATCGCGAGGCGGGTTCGCCAAGAGGAGGACCTCATGCCATCGCTCTCCGGCAGCGCACAGACGGTGCTCGGCCCCATCGCTAGCGACGCCATGGGCGTCACCCTACCTCACGAGCACCTCTTCATCGACTTCAAGGTGATGTTCGTCGAGCCGACCGAAGGCAGCGAGAAGGGGCTCGCGTACCAGCCGGTCACCCTGGAGAACCTCGGCTGGGTTCGCCATAACTTCAACAGCAACCTCGACAACCTGCGGCTCCTGGACGAGCCGACGGCCGAGGCCGAGATCCGGCTGTTCGCCCGGGCCGGCGGGCAGACGGTGGTGGACCCGACCAACTGGAGCCTGGCGCGCGACCCGCTGGCGCTCGCCCGGATCGCCCGGGCGACGGGCCTGAACATCATCATGGGCTGCGGCTACTACGTGAGCGCGGCGCACCCGGCCGACATGGATCGTCGGACGGTCGACCAGATCGCCCAGGACATCATCGCCGATGTGACGGTCGGGGTGGGCGACACGGGAATCCGGGCCGGCGTCATCGGCGAGATCGGCTGCACGTGGCCGTGGACCGACAACGAGAAGAAGGTCGTCCGGGCCGCCGTGATCGCGCAGCGGGACACCGGTGCGCCCCTCATGATCCACCCCGGGCGAAGCGAGCGGGCCCCGATGGAGATCGTCGAGTTCGCGCGTCGCGAGGGCGCCGACCTGGGCCGCACGATCATGTGTCACATCGATCGCACGATCGCCGACGAGAAGCACCTCTTCGACCTCGCGGACACGGGCATGTATCTCGAGTACGACCTCTTCGGGCTCGAGAACTCGTGGTACCCGTACAATCCGGCCTTCGACATGCCGAACGACGCCGGCCGCATGGCACAGATCCTGCGGCTCATCGGCCGCGGCCATCTGGACCAGGTGCTCATGTCCCACGACATCGCGTACAAGTGCAATCTCGTGAAGTACGGTGGCTTCGGTTATCACCACCTCCTCACGCGGGTCGTCCCGCGCCTGCGGCGAAAGGGCGTCGACGAGGCCGGCCTACGACGGCTCCTGGTCGGGAATCCACAGCGCGCCTTCTCCTTCGTCTGAGGAACCCGCCATGGCGAAGTACATGTTCCAGGGCTCGTACTCGCGCGAGGGGGCACGGGGGCTGCTTCGCGAGGGCGGCAGTCGTCGGCGCGAGGCGGTCGCGCAGCTCGTGCGGAGCCTCGGCGGGAGGCTCGAAGGCTTCTACTACGCCTTCGGAGACACCGACCTCTACATGATCGTCGACCTTCCCGACCACTCGAGCGCCGCCGCCGCATCCCTCATCGTGGCGGCGAGCGGCGCCGGACGCTGGCGCACGATCGTTCTCCTCGATGCGGAGGACATCGACCGGGCGGCGAGGAGCGACGCGAGCTACACCCCGCCCGCCGGCTGAGGTCAGCCGGGCGCGACTACGCCCTCACCCGGAGCGAGCGCGGGTCGTACGGCGCCTCGAACGATGCCCGGGCGCGGAACCGCTCGCACGCCACCTCGATGTCCCACCGGCAGGACTCGACGAATGCGCGATCCACGCCGGCGGCGTGGGACACGTACCCGAGCCCGACCGCGCGTCCGATCGTGTGGCCGTACGATCCCGAGGTGATGCGCCCCACCAGCGTGCCATCCCGGTAGATCGGCTCGTCCCCGAAGAGGAGGGGCTCGGCATCGTCCAGCGTGAAGACGAGGAGCCGCCGACCCAGTGACCGCTCGCGCTGGCGCTCGAGCGCCTCTCGACCGATGAAGCCACTCGGCTTGTCGAACGCGACCGCGAACCCCAGCCCTGCCTCGAGCGGGGTGTCCTCGCTGGTGAGGTCGTGCCCCCACGCGCGATACGCCTTCTCCAGCCGGAGGGAGTCGAGGGCGTGGTACCCGGCGTGGCGCAGCCCGACCTCCCCACCGGCCTCGACGAGCGCGTCGTAGACGGTCGCCGCGAGCTCGGTCGGGATGTAGAGCTCCCAGCCCAGCTCACCGACGTACGTGATGCGCATGGCGCGCGCCAGGCCGTACCCGAGGTAGATCTCCTGCGCGGTGCCGAACGGGAACGCCTCGTTCGAGAGGTCGGCATCCGTGATCCGGGCGAGCAGGTCGCGGGACCGAGGCCCCATCACGCCGAGGGTGGCGAGGGACGACGAGACGTCGGTCAGCACGGCCCGCGTGCCGGGCTCGAGGTGACGCCGGATCCAGTCGACGTCACGGGTCGCGACCGCGGCGCTCGTCACGATGAAGTACCGCTCGTCCGCGAGGCGTGTCACGGTCAGGTCCGTCTCGATGCCCCCGCGCGGGTTGAGCATCGCGGTGTAGACGATCTTGCCGGGCGCGACCGCGACGTCGTTGGCGCAGAGACGCTGGAGGAGCCTCTCCGCGTCCGGGCCCTCGAGGAGCAGCTTCGCGAAGGACGATTGGTCGAAGATCCCGACGGTCTCGCGCACGGCCCGATGCTCTTCGGCCACATACGGGAACCAGTTCTGCCGTCCGAAGGCGTAGACGTACATCGGGGGGGTCCCCGGAGGCGCGTACCAGTTCGCGCGCTCCCAGCCCATCACGACACCGAAGCAGGCGCCGCGCGCGGCAACACGGTCGTGCAGCACCGAGCGCCGGACCGGCCTCGCGGTCTCGACCTGGCGGAACGGCCAGTGGTTGGCGTAGAGCAGGCCGACGGCTTCCACGGTGCGATCCCGCAGGTAGCGCGGGTTGCCCTGGAACGGGGCGAAGCGCCGGATGTCCACGTCCCAGAGGTCCGCGGTCGGCTCGCCGGCGACGATCCACTCCGCGAGCGCCTTGCCGGCGCCGGCGCCGGACGCGATGCCGACCGAGTTGAAGCCCGCCGCCACGTAGAAGTTCCGGACCTCCGGCGCCTCCCCGAGCATGTACCGAGTGTCCGGCGTGAAGCTCTCGGGACCATTGACGTGCTGCCGGACCGGCGCGGTCTCGAGCGCCGGGATCCGGATGCACGCCTGCTCCATCAGCAGTCGAAAGTGGTCCCAGTCCTCTGGCAGGAGCGCGAAGGCGAAGTCCTCCGGAATTCCCGCCATGCCCCACGGCTTGGCGACCGGCTCGAAACCGCCCATCAGGATTCCGCCGACCTCTTCCCGGAGGTAGATGTAGCCGTCAGTGTCCCGGAGGACAGGCAGGTCCGGCGTGATCCCCGGGATCGGCTCCGTCACCATGTAGAAGTGCTCCGACGCGTGAAGCGGCACGGTCACCCCCGCCATCCGGCCCACCTCACGCCCCCACATGCCGGCCGCGTTCACCACGAACTCGCAGGCGAGCTCGCCACGGTCCGTCGTCACGCCCGCCACCGCGCCCTGGCGCCGATGTATCCCCGTGACCTTCACGTTCTCGAGGACCAGCGCGCCGCCCCTCCGTGCGCCGATCGCGAGCGCCCGTGTCGTGTCGATCGGATTCGTCCGTCCGTCTCCCGGAATCCACAGGGCGCCGACGAGATCGTCGGTTCGCATGAGCGGCCACCGCGTGCCGGCCTCGGACGGCGTGATGACGTCGACGTCGATGCCGAAGCACCGGGCCATCGAGGCGCTCCGTTTCAGCTCGATCATCCGGTCTGACGTGCGCGCGACGCTCAGGCTGCCGCAGCGGCGGAACCCGGTCGCCTGGCCGGTCTCGCCCTCCAGCCTGCTGTACAGCTCCGCGCCGTAGGCGGCGAGCCTGGTCAGGTTCTGGGTCGCCCGCAGCTGGCCCACCAGTCCGGCGGCGTGCCACGTGGTCCCGCACGAGATCTCGCGGCGCTCGAGCAGCACGACGTCCGTCCAGCCGAGCCTGGTCAGGTGGTAGGCGACGCTGGCGCCGACGATGCCGCCGCCGATGATCACCACGCGGGCGTGTGAGGGCAGGTTCTCGGACATCGAGGCACACTCCTGTAGGAATTGGAGTAGGTCCTGGGGTAGGGCTCCGGGGTGGTAGACTTACTCACTCATTTCGACGAGAGACCGCCCCTTCTCGAATAGATGCCTGGCTCCATGGCGGCTCCTCGCCGACAACCAGCCTCATCAGAGACGCTTCATTCCGGCGACTGCCCAGGATCATACCTCTCGCTATTCCTGTTGCGGCATTGTCATTTAGCGGCGCCCGGCCCGAGGAGTGCGCCAACAACCGGTCCGCCGGCCGATTGACGGCGACGGTGTGTCTCGGCTAGCATGCCGCTCACCGGGGCCGGCTCCCTCGACCCGCGAGGAGGCCGCTCATGTGCACTGTGGCACCGGCTCCTGGGGCTCCTGGGGGGGCCAGCGTCTGAGTATGGGAGATCATGTCATGGGGACGGGGGCCACGAGGGGGGCGACGGCCGCCGGAGGGGGCTAATGTTGGCTCTCCTCTCACACGGTGTGGGGATTGGGAGTGCTCGCGATGCTCTGCGCTGGACACGATCGAATTCCGTCGTGCCCGCCTATTAACTAACCGCTGCAAAACCGTTTAGGAGGATCTGATGAACCGCACAATATGGACATCTATCGGCGCCAGCCTCGTTGGCGCGGCGCTGTTGGCCGGCCCGGCCGCCGCGCAGGACGTCATCCGGATCGGCGTGACGCAGCCGTTGACGGGTGCCTTCGCCGCCTCGGGCAATTACGTGACGCAAGGCGCGAAGATCGCCGAGGACCAGATCAACGCCGCCGGCGGGGTGCTGGGCCGGAAAATACAGCTCGTCGTCGAGGACAACAAGTCCAACCCCACCGAGGCGGTGGCGACGGCCGAGAAGCTGATCGGCAAAGACAAGGTGCCCGTCATGATGGGCGCCTGGAGCTCGACCCTGACGCTCGCGGTGATGCCCAAGCTCATGGAGTACGGCGTGCCTATGCTGGTGGAAACCTCGTCCTCGGGGAAGATCACCACCTCGGGAAACCCGTGGATCTTCCGCATCAGCCCCACCTCCGAGATGGAGGCCAAGGCCTTCGCCTCGATGGCGAAAAAGATGGGCATCAAGAAGGCGGATTTTCTGTCGACCAATAACGACTTCGGCCTCGGCGCGGCCAAGGAATTCTCCGCGATGCTCAAGGGCCAGGGCGTAGAGGTCGGCACGATGGAAACCATGGATCCGAAGGCGACGGATTTCTCGGCGCAGCTCGCCAAGATCAAGGCCTCGGGCAGCGACACGCTGTTCGTGACCACGGCCGTGGAGCAGATTACCCTGATTCTCAAGCAGGCCAAGGAGCAGCAGCTCAAGGCCCGCATCATCACCACGGGCGGTTCGAACTCGCCGGACCAGCTGATCCAGCAGGCAGGTGATGCCGCCAACGGTTCGTTCCATCTGGTGTTCTTCACGCCCTGGTTCCCGGAGGCGGTCAAGAACCCCGATGTGGCCAGGAAGTTCGTGGCCGAATGGAATGCACGCAAGTACCCCGTGGGTGGCCTTACGGAGGGATTCCGCGGCTGGGACGGCATCAACACGATCGTCGCGGCCATCAAGGCCGCGGGCAAGGCCGAGCCGCAGGCGATCCAGAAGGCGCTGTGGAACGTGAAGGTCAAGGGCATCAACGGCGACATCGCCTTCATCAAGCAGGGCCCGGCGGGCAAGGAAAGCGCGCAGAACGTGCCGAGCGTGTACGTGGTGAAGATCGAGAACGGCAAGGTCGCAAAAAACTGACCACCCCGCACGATGACCCGCGGTTTTCCCAACAGGGAACGCCGCGGTTTTTTTGGGGCCTGAATCTTGGATCAGCTACTTCAGCACGGCCTTAACGCGCTGATGCTGGGCGGCACCTACGCGTTGCTCGGCATCGGCCTGACGCTGATCTTCGGCATCATGCGCGTGGTCAATTTCACGCACGGCGAGCTCTACGCGTTCGGCGCGTACATGATGTACATGCTGGTGATGCTCACCGGCGCGAATTTCTTCGTTGCGCTCGTGCTTGCGCTCGCGCTCGGGGTGGCGCTGGGCGCGGCGATAGAGTTCGTGCTCCTGCGCAAGCTGCGCGGCGCCGACATTGACACCACCATGCTCGTGATGATCGGCGCCTGGATCGCGCTGCAGAACGCCGAACAATTCGCCTGGACCGGCGTGGCCCAGTCGATCGACAGCCCGTTTCCCGCCGCGCCCCTGGTGATCGGCCCGGTTTCGGTCTCCTGGGGGCGGGTGTTCGTGTTCTGCGTCGCACTCGCGCTGATCGCCGGGACCTACGCGCTCATCAACCACACCCGGCTCGGCAAGGCGATGCGCGCGACGTTTCAGGACCGCGACACGGCGGCGCTCATGGGCATCCAGATCGGGACCGTCCATACCGCCACCTTCGCCCTGGGTTCGGGACTGGCCGCGGCCGCCGGCGCACTGCTCGGACCGGTGTACGTCGCCTACCCGACCATGGGCGATCTCGCCGCCCTCAAGGCGTTCGCCATCGTCATCCTCGGCGGCTTGGGCAGCATCGCTGGCGCGACCGCCGGAGGCTTCATTCTTGCTCTGGCGGAGGAACTCGGCGCGGGTTACATCTCATCGGGCTATCGCGACGCGATGGGGTTCGTACTCATCATCCTGATCCTGGTCTTCAAGCCGACGGGCCTGTTCGCGCAGAAGGAGCGCATCGGGTGAGCAAGCTCCTCACCGCGCTGTGGCTGCTGTTCCTGTTCTCGCTGCCGCTCTGGATGGGCAACCAATACGTGCTGCACGTCCTCGTCGTCACCGGCATCTTCATCATTGCGGCCATGAGCCTGAACCTGCTGCTCGGCTATGCGGGGCAGCTTTCCCTCGGTCATGTCGCTTTCTTCGGCATCGGCGCCTACGCCAGCGCGCTGGTCTCGCTCGGATTCAGCGTGCACGTCATGCCGGGAACGGTGCTCGCGATGGCGCCGAAGCCGGTGTGGTTCGGCATTCTCGCGGCGGTCCTCGCTGCCGGGGCCTGCGGCTGGTTCATCGGCCGGCTTTCCTTCAAGGTGCGCGGCGCCTACTTCGTCATCGTCACGATCAGCTTCGCCGAGGTGGTGCGCCTGGTCGCACTCAACTGGGTCGAGCTCACGCAGGGCCCGATGGCGCTCAACAATATCCCGCCGCTGACGCTGTGGCTGCCCGGATTGGGCGAGCACGCCTTCTGGAAGAAACCCGCGAACTACTGGCTCGCCCTGAGCACCGCCGTCGTCAGCTACGTGATCGTCCGCCGCCTGGTCCGCTCGCGTGCGGGCCGCGCCATGGTCGCGTTGCGCGAAAACGAGCCGCTCGCGACCTCGGTCGGGATTGACGTCACGCGCTACCTGGTGCTGGCGACCGTGGTCTCCGCGGCGATAGCGGGCGCGGCGGGCGCGCTTTACGCGCACTACATTCGCATCGTCGATCCGGACGTGTTCCTGTTCATCTACACCGTGACCATGGTGATCATGGTTGTCACCGGCGGCAAGGGCACGCTCGCGGGCCCGGTGGTCGGCGGGCTGATCTTCGGTCTGCTGCCCGAGACGCTGCGCGCGTTCGCAATCCCGCCCGAAGCGCAGTGGATTGCCTACGGCGTGCTGATGGTGCTGGTGGTGTTCTTCCTGCCCGAAGGCATCGTGCCGGCCGTTCAGCAGTGGTGGCAGCGGCGCCAGGGCAACGTCGCCCGGATCGCGGAGGCCGCACCGTGACGGCTGCGGCGCTGCTTGCGGTGAACGGGCTTGCGGTCCATTTCGGCGGACTGACCGCCATCGAAGACCTGAGCCTCGAGGTGAGGGAGGGCGAGGTCCTCGCGCTGATCGGGCCGAATGGCGCCGGCAAGACGTCCGCCTTCAATGCGATCACGGGCTACCTCGCGCCGAGCGGGGGCGAGATGGTCTTCGGCGGCGTGCGCCTGAACGGCCTGCAGCCGCATCGCATCGCCGGACTGGGGCTGGTGCGCACCTTCCAGAAAACGAGCGTCTTTGGCGGGCGCAGCGCGCTGGAGAACATCCTGATCGGCCTGCACCTGCGCTCGACGCAGCGACCGCTTGCGATCCTCCTCGGCCTGCCTTCAATCGCGCGCGAGGAAAAGCGGCTCGCAGCGGAGGCGCGCGAGATCCTCGCGTTCGTCGGCCTCGGCGCGCGCGAGGGCCAACCGGGCAGCGCGCTGCCCTACGGCGAGCAGCGCCTGCTCGAAATCGCGGTCGCGCTCGCCGCGAAGCCCAAGCTCCTGCTGCTGGACGAGCCGGTATCCGGCATGAACCCGGTGGAAACCGAGAGCGTGATGGCCAAGCTCGCGGAGATCCGCGCGCTCGGCATCACGGTGCTGCTCGTCGAGCACGACATGAAGATGGTCATGGGCGTCTCCGACCGCATCGTGTGCCTGAGCCAGGGCCGCGTCATCGCCAGCGGCACGCCGGCGCAGATCCAACGCGACCCCGAGGTGATCCGCGCCTACCTCGGCGAAAGATACGCCCGTGCTCACGGTTGAAGGACTGGAGTGCCGCTACGGCAAGGTGGCGGCGGTGCGCGATCTCTCGCTCGAGGTGCGCAAGGGGGAACTCGTCAGCCTGATCGGCGCCAACGGCGCCGGCAAGACGACCACGCTGAAGGCGATATCGGGCGTGCTGGCGCCGAGCGCCGGGCGCATCGTCTTCGAGGGCGAGGACATCACGCGAGCGTCGGCGCGGCGCGTGCTCGAGCTCGGTATCGCGCACTGCCCCGAGGGCAGACGCGTGTTTCCCTACATGACGGTGCGCGAGAACCTTGAAATGGGCTGCTACCTCAGGAAGGACAAGGCCCGCATCGAGGCCGACATGCTCCGGCTCTACGAGCGCTTTCCCATCCTGCGCGAACGCCGCGCCCAGGCGGCGGGCACGCTTTCGGGGGGCGAGCAGCAGATGCTCGCCATTTCGCGCGCCCTGATGTCGCGGCCCAAGCTTGTCATGTTCGACGAGCCGTCGTTGGGCCTTGCGCCCAACCTCGTCGAACGCACGTTCGACATCATCCGGCAGATCCGCGCCGAGGGCGTGACGGTGATCATGGTCGAGCAGAATGCGCTCGCGGCGCTGGAACTCTCGGATCGATCCTACGTGCTTGAGCAGGGCCGCGTGAGTCTCACCGGCACGGGCGGGGCGCTGCTCGACGACCCGCACGTCAAGAAGGCCTATCTCGGCGCTTAGGCACTGCCGGAAGCGCATAGGACGGACAAACGCTGTTCCCTCGGCTCCCTCGCCCCGCGATGCGGGTGGGCGACATGCGGTCTGCCTTGCGGATCCCCAGCGATATTGCTCAGGCGCACGCGTCCGATCTGGAGTGGTTTCACGGGCTCGGTCCGGGCACGATAGCGGGCCGACGGGCACCCGTCAGTCAAGGCCGGCGCGGGGGCTACACCGCCAGCACGATGCCGTCGTGGCCGGGGTCGGCGCCCCCGTCCAGGCCGTCGGGGTGCACCCGGATGGCGTGCACCGCTGCGAAGCCGAACGTACGCGGATTGCGCACGACCTCATAGCCCTGGGCCTCGAGATCCCGCCCGACGGCCCGCGGGATGCGGTTCGACACGTCGACGGCATTGCTCGTGGCGGAGAAGCGGGGCGCGCTCACCGCCTCCACCATGGTCATCCCGAAATCGATCGCGTTCAGGAGCACCTGCAGCACCCCCATGGCGATCTGCGTCGCGCCCGGCGCGCCGATCACGATATGGGGCCGGTCGCCCTCGAACACGATGGACGGGACCACCGAGCTGAAGCGCGCCTTGCCCGGCGCGAGGCTGCCGGCTCGCCCCGGGCGCGGGTCGAACACGCCCATGCAGCCGTTGTACATGAAGCCCAGCCCCGGTGTGATCACGCCCGAGGGCATGCCGAGCGAGTGCGTCATCGTCACGCAGTTGCCGTCGGCGTCGATCACCGAGACGTGGGTCGTGTCCCGGCTCGGCGCTCCACCCGCGTTGAAGCGCGGCACGTCTGCCTTCCGGCCCGCGTGGATCTCGTCGGCCAGCGCCGCGGCGTACTCCTTGCCCGCGAGGCGGTCGACGGGCACGTCGACGAACCGCGGGTCCCCGACGTGGCGATCCTTGTCGATGGTGGCGCACTTCATCGCCTCGGCGACGATCCGGATATACTCCGCCGAGTTGTGCTCGAGGTCGCCGAGCGCGAAGCGCTCGAGGATGTTCAGCATCTCGAGCAGCAGCACGCCGCCGCCCGGCGGGCGGTTGCTCGAGACGCGGTAGCCTCGGTAGGTGCCCCAGAGCGGGGCGTTCCGCACCGTCCTCCACGCGCGGAGATCCTCCGTCGCGATCAGGCCGTCGTGACGGCGCATGTCCTCGACGATGGCGCGGGCGATCTCGCCCTCGTAGAACACCTCGTCGCCGTGCTTGGCAATCATGCGCAGCGTCTGGCCCAGGTCGCGGTTCACGACGCGGTCGCCGACTCGCTTGGGCGTACCGTCGGGGCGGCAGTACAGCGCCCGAGAGGCCGGCGTGAATGCCAGGCGCTCAGGACTCGGCGCCCGACCCATCTGCCCCTCGTCGGCCCACCAGTAGGCGACGTGAGGACGCACCGTCCAGCCGCCCTCTGCCCAGGAAATCGCCGGCTCCACGATCTGCTCCCAGGGCAGGCGCCCGTACTCACGGTGGGCGTCGCGATAGGCGCGCAGGCTGGCGGGCACGCAGATCGACTGGTAGCCGATGTCGTTCACCCGCCCGCGCAGGATGAAGCCGTAGCCGTCGCGCGCCTCGGATTCGATCAGGCCGGCCCACATCTCGGGGCGGACGCCGAGGGGAGCCGGAGCGTGGAAGTCGAGGTAGCCGTGGAAGCCGGCGCCGGGCATCGCGATGCCGCAGCTGCCGAAGCCGGCGATGCCGCACATCAGCGGGTCGACCACACCCTGCACGAACGCACACGCCATGGCGGCGTCCACGGCATTGCCGCCGGCCTTCAGGATGTCAGCGCCGGCCTCGGCCGCCTCCGGCTGCGCTGCCACGATCATTGCCCTCTTGCGGTATCGCATGCGGCCTCCCTGAGAATTTGTGCCCCAAGGGTAACAGACGCGACCCCGCGGGACAGCCCTGTCGGCGCCGTGTTGACTCCGCCCTTCAAGAGCGCGTTCCTACAGTGATCCATGACGCAGGCCCTGTCGGGCATCCGGGTGATCGACCTCACGAACCATCAGGCCGGGCCCTCGTGCGGCCAGATGCTGGCGTGGCTGGGGGCCGACGTCATCAAGGTCGAGGAACCCGTTCGGGGCGACATCGCCCGCCAGACGCATCGGGATCGACCGGACTGCGACAGCCTTTTCTTCCTCTCGTTCAATGCCAATAAGCGGAGCCTTCCGCTGAACCTCAAGAGCGCCGGCGCGAAGGAGGTCTTTCGGGCTCTCGTGAGGACCGGTGATGTCCTCCTCGAGAACTTCGGCCCCGGAGTCCTCGACCGCTTGGGCTTCGACTATCCGGCCGTCAGGGCCCTCGATCCGCGCCTCGTCTACGCGAGCATCAAGGGCTTCGGGTCCTACGGTCCGTACAGCGACTACAAGAGCTACGAGCCCATAGCCCAGGCCATGGGCGGGGGCATGAGCGTCACCGGCTTTGCGGACGGCCCACCGACCTTCGTCTGGCCGTCCATCGGCGACTCGGGCACCGGCATGCACTGCGTGATCGGAATCCTCGCCGCGCTGATGCAGCGCCACGCGACCGGGGAAGGGCGCATAGGACGGACAAACGCTGTTCCCTCGGCTCCCTCGCCGCGCGATGCGGGTGGGCGACATGCGGCCTGCCTTGCGGATCCCCAGCCTGAGGGGCGGGAGTGCTCGCGTCACCGGGGCGAAGGTGAGCGTCAGCACCGCGATCGCCCTCTGACGGGAGCCATCCTGCGCCGCCACGGCCTTCTCGTGTCAAGACGCGAGCGGAGGGGTGCGGCCGCGGAGCCGGGGAGGCGCAGCCGAGGGGCAGGGGCAGCGTCGAGAGAGGGACTGAGCCGCGGGCTACGGGAGTGCGGCGGGGGCCGGTGGGGCGGGGCCAAGCGGCGCGCGGCCGCCCGAGCGGGCCCAGTGGGCGAGGATGGCCTGCACGGCGAGGGGGTCCTGGACGGTGGCGAGGAGCGTAGCCAACACAAAGGGGTGTCGGGCGCTCCCGAGGCGGGGATGGCGCCGTCGGGTGGGGCGCAACGTGACATAAAGAAGAGGGCTTTTTCGCGCGTCGCGCCACCGAG
>Ga0209619_10002028_pt1 | contig 14735 bp, 15 predicted proteins | sample Rifsed16ft3_FD_184011 | JGI IMG/M metagenome (GOLD analysis project Ga0209619, IMG submission 184011) | Soil microbial communities from Rifle, Colorado, USA - sediment 16ft 3 (version 2) | ecosystem: Environmental > Terrestrial > Deep subsurface > Rock core/Sediment | place: Rifle, Colorado... | reverse complement strand
AGGTGAAAACACATACTATCTAAACAAAAAGCCAACAAACAGAAGTCAAATCTTAGATCTACTTGATGTTGCTAATGCTGGATTGGGTCAACTAAATGCTGTACAGCAAGGAACTGTTACCAGAATATCTGAATTCACATCTGAAGAAAAACGAAATACCATTGAAGATTTAATCGGATTGTCTTATTTTGATGAGAAAAAAACTGAAGCAATCAAGCAACTAGATGACGCTGATAGAAGATTAGAAATCGCTCTTGCAAAGATGGGAGAAATTAAAAAAAGAATTGATGAGCTTGAAGAGGAACGGAATCAAAAACTTCGTCATGATATACTTGAACGAGAACTCAATCGTTACAAAGCAATTGCAGCATCTAACAAACTACGAATAATCACAAGTCAGAAATCTTCAAAAGAAGACACTTTTAACAAAATCACCTCTGAAATCAAAAAATTTGATGATGAAAGGGCTCTGATTCGAACTGAAATCAACGCACTTGACAGTGAAAAGTCAAAACTAATGACATCTGCCAATGAGTATAGTCAGGCCAAGGCTGCTATTGATTCTGAATTAAGCTCTGCAATGGAGCAATATGAGGTAGACAATAGTGCAATTGTTGCATCTACTAAAAGACTACAACAAATTGATTTTAGAATTCCTGAAATTAAAAATGAAATTGAAGTCATTGATCTGGATAGAAATGAAATTGAATCTAGAATTTTACAATCTAAAGAATCAATTAATGAAACCAATATGAAAAAGAACAAAATTAACGATGATTTGGAAATACTTGATTCTGAAAGAAATAAAATTTTAACTGATCAATCCATAGTTGCATCTAAAAAAGCTGAAATTGATAATAAAATAAAATCTCTCTCTGATCAACTTAATGAAGCTAAACTAAAACTATCAAAAGTAGAAAATGAAAAGGAAGAGTCTCAAATTAAAATTAAATCTAATTCTATCAGATCATCTGATCTGGAACGAGATATCGTAACATTATCTGCTTTGAAATTAAGATTGGAATCTATGATAAATAATCACAATGCATCTATTTCTGAATTAAAATCTAGAATCTCCAAACTTAATTTAAAAAAATCTAAAACCCTAAATGATTTAGAAGATCTTGAGCTAATTTTAGAAAAATCAAGTAAATCTGCGGCTCAATATGAAACAAAAATCAAAACTGTAAAGGGAATAATGCATGAAGATTACACTGTTGCTAAACTAAAAGAAGATGCAGATAAACTCGGTATTGAAGGATTAGTTTATGAAATGATTTCTTGGGATAAACAATATGAGCGCTCAGTACTTGCTGTAAGCTCTGATTGGATCAAGGCAATTGTTGTACCAGACTTTGCAACATTGCTTGGCATTGCAGAAGTTGCACGTTCAAAAAATCTACCAAAATTGAAAATAATTCCACTTGACGCAATTCCAAAATTCAAATTAGATTTACCAAAGGAACCTGGTGTAATCGGTGTACTCTCTGACTATGTGAAATGCAACCCCTCTCATTTTGCGCTTAAAACATTCCTTTTTGGAAATGTTGTTCTTGCTGATTCTAGGGATTCAGCATATCGTATCTCCAAATTGGGCTATAAGGCAGTAACTTTGAATGGAGAGTATTTTGAGGCTAAAGGCGGCGCTGTAATAATTGATATTAATTCAAAAATTTCAAAATTAACTAAAATTATCTCCATGAGTACTGATATTGATGGATTGCTTGAATCAATTAGTCTATTAAAAAAATATGTTTTAAAGAAAAAACACTCTCTTAAGAAGCTTGAAGATTCTATTCAGAATTATGCTGAAAGATTGTCACTTTCAGAACAAGGTCTTGCATCAACTGATGAGAATTATTCTAATCTACAATCAAGAATTTCATCTGCAATCAATATGAAACAACAACTTGTTACACGAATTTCTGAACTAAATAAAAGAAATACTAATTTGCTTGTGGAAATTTCTACACATGAATCTCACATCGACTCTCTTAATACAAGAATTACTCTTGTTGAGGAAAACTATGCCAGTGGGGAGCAAACTCGTATTGCAAATGAATTATCTAAAGTTAATGCAAAGAAATCTGATCTTGAAAAACTATACACTACAATAATGAATGAATATAGAGATAAAGATTCACAATTAACCACATTACAGACTGAAGAAAATAGAAAAAAATCTCAAATAAAAAGTCTACACGATGAAGAAGATTCATTAATCTCACAACGTCAGGAATTAGAAAATAAAATTAAAGAATTAGAGATAAAAAAAGAATCCAAGACTGCAATACTTGTAACATTAAGAGAAAAAGAACAAGAGCTCATCTCTACATCCGGCTCATCCATTGGACAACTCAAAGAGTATGATGATAAATTAAAAATTCTCTCTGAAAAAGACAAAGAACTTACAAAGGAAATTAATTCTTTGGAAAGACAATCTGATTCTTTAACTCGTGATTTACATGATTTAATTGAAAATGAAACCAAATTGCACCATCTTCTCTCGTCTTTTGGATTTGATAAAAATATGGAAACCTTTGATGTTGACTCTATAGTGCAAGGATTAACTACTGAATTAAACTCCCTTAACGCTCTTAACGCCAAAGCTCCTGAAACATATCTTGAAGTGTCTTATGGATATCGCTCTATGTCCGTACGTAAAAATTCACTAGAAGAAGAACGAAACTCTATTGTAAAATTCATTGAAGATATTGAAAAAGATAAGCGCCAAACATTCTTGGATGCATTTGATAAAGTAGACAAAGAAATCCGTCTTATTTTTAGTAAAATGACTGGCGGTAATGCTTGGCTTGAATTACAAAACGAAGATGATATTTTCAACGCCGGAATTTCCTATATGATCCAATTTCCAAATAAACCAAAAAGAGAATCAACGTCAATTAGTGGTGGTGAAAAAACATTAGCAGCAATAGTATTTGTTTTGGCCCTTCAAAAACTAAAACCATCTCCTTTCTATCTCTTTGATGAGGTAGATGCACATCTTGATGCCCCCAACTCTGAAAAACTGGCAAAAATTTTAGAAGAACGTTCTCAAGAAAGTCAATTCATTATGGTCTCTCTAAAAGACTCTGTTGTACAAAAAGCCAAACTCATCTATGGTGTTTACCCAAAGAATGGTGTATCTTATGTTGTTACGTACAAAGACAAGCGAATGCCTTCTGTTAGAACATCCTAATCTAAATTGACATAACAGGCAACAGAGTGATCCTTTTCTATATTTTCTAAACTTGGTTCTGTTTTACATTTTTCAATAGCATATGGGCATCTTGCTCTAAATCTGCATCCAAGATAAACATCAATATCTAGAGGTTCGTTGATTCTGATCTTTTTCTCTCTGTTGAGATTTTCAGGATCTGGCTCTGAAATCGCATCCATAAGAGCTTGTGTGTAAGGGTGTTTTGGTTTTAGTAATACATCCTCAATTAATCCCATTTCTACAATTTTTCCAAGGTACAAAATTCCTATTCTCTGCCCAAAGTATCTGGCAGTTGCTAAATCATGAGTGATGTATATGAAAGAAATATCATGTTTTTTTTGTAACTCTTGCATTAATTCTAACATCTCTGCCCTTATGGAGACATCTAGCATGGAAACAGGCTCGTCAGCAATAATTATTTTTGGTCGTAATGCAAGTGCTCTTGCAAGTACCACGCGTTGTCTTTGCCCTCCTGATAACATGTGTGGGTATTTTTTTAGAATCTCTTCTGTAGGTTCAAGTTTTACTTCATGTAGCACTTCTGTGACTCTTTTTTTCCTATCTGATTTATTTCCAATTTTATGAATTTCAAGTGGTTCTGAAACAATGTCTGCTATATTCATTCGTGGATTTATTGAATCATATGGATCTTGATGTATCATTTGACAATTCATTCTGATTTTTTCTAAACTTTTTTTATCATTTTTAATCTCTTGATTTTCAAATAATATTTTTCCTGAATCTGCATGAATTGATTTGAGAATTAATTTTGCTATTGTTGATTTGCCTGAACCTGATTCACCTGCTAATACAAAGACTTCTCCTTTTTTTAGAGAGAATGACACATCATCTACTGCTTTCACTGTGTTGGTTTTTGTACTGAAAATACTTTTTTTAATAAAAAACTTACTCAAATGTTCTATTCTTAAAATTTCATCCAATGTATGGAATTGAACAAAGAAGTATATCAAGAAATCCAACTCCTCTATGTCCCTTCAATGGGCTGATGAAAGATGTAGTTTGTACCACAAAATAATTGATTTCTAAACTTTTTCCTATTCTAGTACTGTAGGTGTTTATTTTTAATATCCTCTTGCAAATATTGAGATTGTGATACTTTGCTCTTGACAGTAAATGCATTTTCCTTTGGTGTTTTCGCTACCAAAAGGAATCACTCTAATGTCTGCCCCTGTTTCTTCTTTGATTTTTTCCTCACACTCTGTTTTTCCACACCAATACGCATTGAAAAAACCACCTTTTCCTATTTTTGATTTGAATTCTGAATAGTCTGAAATATCTATTGTATTTTCTTTGGCTTTTTCTCTCGCAATTTTCAGCATGTCTTTTTGTATTTCGTCTAATATTGTGACTATTTTTCCAATTTCATTAAATCCTACACTTCTTTTCTCTCGATTGTATCTTTTTGCTAGAATAACTTGTTGTTTTTCTATGTCTTTTGGTCCAATCTCAATTCTTAATGGTACTCCTTTTAGCTCCCAATCATTAAATTTGTAACCTGGTGTTAATTCATTTCTGTCATCTACATGAACTCGAATCTTTTTTGATTCTAATTGTTCACGAATTTCATTTAATTTTGGAAAAACTGTTTCTTTAGCTTCATCTGATTTGTAAATTGGAACTATTACTACTTGAATTGGTGCTACTTTTGGCGGAAGTACAAGACCTTTATCATCTCCATGTACCATGATCATGGCACCAATTAATCTCCATGATACTCCCCAAGAAGTTTGCCAAGCAAATTGTTCTACATTGTCTTTATCTGAAAATTTTACTTCAAATGGTATTGAGAAATTTTGTCCAAGAAAATGCGATGTTCCCATCTGAAGAGCTTTTCCATCTGGCATTATTGCCTCCATAGTTGTTGTATATACTGCCCCTACAAATTTTTCTTTTTCACTTTTTCTACCTGTAACTACTGGAATAGCTAATTCATCTTCAACTGTATTTTTATAAATTTCTAAAATCTTCATGACTTCTTTTTCTGCTTCTTCTTGAAGTGCATGAACTGTATGGCCTTCTTGCCATAAAAATTCCGAAGTTCTGAGAAATGGTTTTGTAGCTTTTATTTCTGCTCTTAGTGCTGTATTCCAAAAATTAATCTTTAATGGCAAATCTCTCCAACTCTGTATCCATTTGGAATACATTGTATATGCCAAAGTTTCTGAAGTAGGTCTAAGTGCCAGTTTATCTCCTATTTCATTTTCTCCTGAATGTGTTACCCAGAATACTTCGGGATTAAATCCTGCAAAATGTTTTTGTTCTTTTCCTAAAAGTGATTCTGGAATTAAAATTGGAAGAAATCCATTTCTAATCCCGTTTTTAGAAAATTTTTCATCAAAAGTATTTCTCAATGATTCCCAAATTGAGTACCCATCAGGCCTTAACACTATCAGGCCTTTTACTGGTGCATAATCTGCCAATTTTGCTTTTAGTACCACTTGTGTATACCACTCACTAAAATCTGCCTCTTTTGAAACTGTAATTCCAATGTCTTCTTTGCTCAAACTAAAATTATGCGAATCATTTTCTCCTATAACACTTTTCATCTCATGCCTGGAATGGTCGTATTGACAAAATAATTAAATCAGGATTCATCTCTTAGATAAGGCTCTAAAATATACTGCAAACTTCAGTATTATTCAGAATCTTTCTGAGTCAAGTATGGAATGAGCATTATCTATAATTGTAAAATAATTTGCTCTTGGTTCTGTGCTTATCAAAAGTAATTCTTGAGAGTTTATTGGAATGCTGATCATTGTTACCTTTTCATACTCTGTAATAGAATATCGTTCACGACCAATCTTGTAGGCCAAATTTGTATAGAGGTCTCTTTTTTGTAATGCATAATGAATTGACATATTTATCTCATCATTATCTAGTATTTTTTCAACACTGTTTTTTTGCCCACCTGCAATTAATTCGCCTTTGCTATTTACAATAGCTGCGAACCTGATCTGTGGTTCTAAATCACTAATCTGTTTTGATAATTCATCGTAGTTAATAGTCATAATTTTGTACCATAATCACTTCTTTCGAAATATTTCATCCTTATCTTTCAGGTTATCCGTATAGGCATCCATATCTAACTTGAATTCTTCCTCCTCCGAATATGCAGATTCAGCGTGTTCACTAATATCTAGACCGGCATCTTCTACTTCTGCAGACACTCTAATTCCAACCAGATGTTTTATTATTTGTAAAATAATCCATGTTCCACCAAATCCCATTGCACCTGCAACCCCAACACCTACTGCTTGAATCCATAATTGATCAGGGTTTCCAAATAATAATCCATCAACACCACCTGGATTAATTGCAGTACTTGCAAAGATTCCTATTGCAAGCGAACCAACAATACCTGCAACACCGTGAACAGAGCTAACATCAAGTGCATCATCTATCTTTAATTTTTCTTTGAATAACACCACACCTGAATAGGATATGACACCAATTGCAATGCCAATAATAAATGAGTGTTCAACACTTACAAATCCAGATGCTGGTGTAATTCCTGCAAGACCTGCAATTGCACCATTGATTGTTGCTACCACCGATGGTTTTCCTGTTCTTATCCATGAAAGACCTGCCCAAATTAAGGCAGAAACAGAAGATGCCATATGAGTTACAATTACAGTATTTCCTGCAACTCCACTTGATGCAAGCGCACTTCCTGCGTTAAAGCCAAACCATCCAAGCCACAACAAAGAAGAACCAAGAACAGCAAGAGGAATGCTATGAGGGATCATTATGGCAGGACCATAATGTCTTCTTCTGCCAAGGACTAGTGCTGCAGCTAACGCTGCCATTCCAACACTAGTATGAATTACAATACCGCCTGCAAAATCCACTACTCCAAGATCAGCTAACCAACCGCCTCCCCAAATCCAGTGGACAAGAGGATAGTAGATTAGCATGGACCATGCAACAATGAAAATTATAAATGAACTAAATTTCATTCTTTCAGCTATTGCACCTGTAAGTAATAATGGAGTAATTGCCGCAAACATTAATTGGAATTTTACAAATAACACACCAGGAATCGTAGGAGCATATCGTTCTAATGGAGCATCATATGGAACGTCTTTAAGAAAAACCCAGTCCATATTTCCAACAAGACCCTGTATAGATGGACCAAAAGATACACTAAACCCAAATACAAACCACATGACACTCAAAAGTGCCAAACCAAAAAAGATCTGCATAAAAATTGAAGCCGTATTCTTTTTTCGTAATAGTCCTGATTCAAACAAGCCAAGTGCGGGAATCATTAAGAGTACTAGACTTCCTGCAACAAGCATCCATGCGGTATCGCCAGAATCAAGAACCATGTAAGAGAATTAAATTTAAAATTAATAACTTTGGTCAAATTTGACTATCAATTGATTATCAGTTGGTTATCAAAAAGTGAAATTATATTTGTATAATTGATACTATGGTAACTAAATGCTCAAAGTAGAAGTGATTCTTGGACAAAATGATGTTATGGCAATAAGTGAAGGACTAAAAGAAATTGGAGTTGGAGGACTGTCCGTTTCCAAAATAAGAGGAAGGGGAAAAAAACCAGGTCCAGAAATTCATGCATCAAAAGGAAGTGAAATTTTTGTGCCACAATTTACTGACAAATACAAATTGGAAGTTGTAGTTTCAGACATAAAAGAAGACGAAGTTGTAAGTATTATCAGAAAGAATGGAAGAGTAGGCAAGATTTTCATATCTCAGATTCTGCGTGCAGTAGACATTGAATCAGGTAATGAAGGCGAAGAAACAATCTAAGGAACAATCATGAACATACGTAAAAGTAAATTATTCCACAGAGAAAAGATGCAACCACTAAAAGCTAAAGATTACGTAAAAGTGATCATAATTGTAGGAATCATAGTAATACCATTGGTTATTGGATTGTCTGTATGAAAATATCTAAAATTTTTCTTGTAAAACTAGTACTTGCTGTAGTTGGAATGACTTTAATTGGTTTGTATTTGTTTTTACCAATTATGTGATATTAAAAATCTCCAAAATTATTTCCATAAATAATTGTGGAATTCTTTAGTTGTTTTTCTAAAATAGGAAGAGATTTCATAACACAGTAATTTACAAAATCACTAAAAGACTTTATCCTATAATCAGTTCGAAGTGTTTCTTTATTTTCTTCATATATCACTTGGAGTTTATGTAAAGTGAATTTTTGTAGTGGAATCAATCTTCCACGTTTAGGAAATTGTTTTGATTCTGATTTTTCTTCAGTATGGATTTCCAAGTCTTGTTGTCCATCAAGTGTTTCCATGTCTACTACTTCTTCCATTTCTGAAACAAAAATTTTCCCTACATGATTTGATGACAAACCAGAATTTTTTGAAATCATTTCAACTACTTTTCTTGCATCTTTATCTGATACTACTACTTCGATTTTTGCTAAAGGTATTGATTTTAGACCATTAGAACCAACCCCCTGCGGCCCTTTCAATTTGTCGTAAACATTACTGTCATCCAAGTTTCGTTTATCTATAATATATGTCCCTATAGCAGTAAGATGAGTTTTAATTGTAGGAAAATTTCTTCGCTTGATTACAGCTTCAATTTTTTTCATAAAACATATTGAAATTTTGTCTATTTATTTATCTAACTGATTATCAACACTGATTTTAAAGTTTATTGATAAACTATAGTATTGTTATGCTCATAATTATTACTAATGTTGAGTGCAATCAAAGGTTTATTTTTTATCCAGATATCATTAATTAATGAATAACGTTAGAGCAAGATCGGTTCTAATCTAATAAATTCATCATAACTTTCTGTTTGCAAAATCTGAATTTTTCACGATTGGAAATATATGTTGATTTAGTGACACTAGTCTTTATTTTAACGAGTCGCCTTTACATAGGACTTTTCCCATGACTCTACTTTGGAAGTTTGGACAAACAAAACATTGGATAAATTGAATTTCCCCCTTTAATACCGGGCAATTCACAAATTCTTGCTTCATTTTTTTGAGCATTTTTGGACTAACTCCTTTGAGTTTTAATTTCCCTTTATCGTCCATCATACCTGAATCCTTTAACTCTGCCTTAATATCGTCTGGGAGTTTTTGTTTTGCTTCAGTTAGTTCTATTACTACTTCGTATTTGTGTTCTAATTCTCCCATATCTGATTGATTTATTTTCCTTGATTTATTACTAGCGTTTTTAGATCTAAAAAAAGTTTAAACTTTAATATAATTAGTAATTTTTTTGCAAATCAGAAATCAATTGCTGGCAATTTTTGATGTTGAAGGAGTTCTATATGATGCAGAATATCTCCCAATTCTTGCAGAAAAACTCAACAAAGAAGATGAAATTTGGGAAATCACAAAACAAGGTATTCAAGGTGTGATTAACTGGGAAGATGGTCTTAAAACAAGAGTTGCGGCATTAAAAGGTCTTGATTATACTACATGCAAAGAAATTGCTGATGCTCTACCTATAATGACTGGTGCAAAAGAGGCATGTAGAATTCTAAAGGCTGCAGGATGGAAATTAATGGCAATCTCTGGAGGCTTTACAATAATGACTGACAGATTACAAAAAGAACTGAATTTAGATTATATTTTTTCAAATGAATTAATCTTCAAAAATGGAAAACTAGATGGTGTAACACTACATGTTGATTCTGATAAATCAAAGTCAGCTAAAATCAAAATTGCAGAATGGAATGAAAAAAAAGAAAATATCATATGTGTTGTAGATGGTGCAAATGATATTAAATTATTTGATATCTCTGGTCTAGGTATTGCTTATCGAGCTCAAGACGTGGTAAAAGATTTGGCAACTGCCACCTTGGAAGAAAAAGATCTTTCAAAAATACTTGATATTATAAATAAACACTATCATCTAACACTGGAAACTACAACCACTGCATAAACAATATCTTACCGTATTTTTACCCCTACTGTAATTGCAAATCATTCCAATACACATAGAAAAAGAAATAGAACCTGATGATAATATATCTGAACTAATAATTGCTTCAGAGGAAATTCATAATGGCGATATTTTAGTTATTGCTCAAAAAATTATCTCAAAACAAGAAGGTCGTATAATTGAACTGTCCTCTGTGGTTCCTTCTTTATTGGCAGAAGGCATAAGCTCCGAATATGAAAAAAATCCTCATATTATAGAATTAATTCTAAATGAATCAAAACAAATCATTCGAATGGAACGTGGAATACTGATTGTTGAAACAAAAAATGGATTTATCTGTGCAAATGCTGGTATAGATGAAAGCAACGTCAAAAATGGATTTGCAACATTACTTCCTCTAAACTCTGATAAATCTGCAGAAAACATTCGTAAGGAAATTCTACAAAAAATAAACAAAACTGTGTCTGTTATTATTGCTGATACATTTGGGCGCCCATTTAGAATGGGGCAAACTAATTGTGCCATTGGAATTTCTGGCATGAATCCCATACTTGATTATGCTGGAACCAAAGATTCTTTTGAAAAAACATTACGTATTACTGCAATTGCAATTGCTGATGAACTCTGCTCTGCTGCAGAACTAGTGATGAAAAAAGCAACAAACTGCCCTGTTGCAGTTATACGTGGCTATGATTTTAAAAATGAAAACTCTTCTATCAGTGATCTTATCCGTCCTCAAAATGAAGATCTGTTTAGATAGTTATGCTCTGTTTGCAATAGGATTATAATCCAAAGAAGAAAATTTTACTTGAAATTGATTATCAAAACTGAACTACACTGTCATAATTCATTCTCAAATTTTCATGTAGGTGATAAAGAAGCACCTTATGATTGCAATGTCTCTATACGGGATCAATTGGAGCGCTCTTATAATTTGGGATTGGATGCACTCTTTGTTACCAATCATAATACATTGGATGGATATCCCCAGTTATTACAATACAAAAAAGATCACTTGAAATTTCAAAATATTGCAGTCTATCCTGCAGAGGAAATCACCACTAATACAGGCGCGCATGTTTTGGCTTATGGCATTCACGATGAAATTCAACCTGGAATTGCTTTGGAAGAAATAATAGATGAGGTCAGAAAACAGGGCGGAGTTTCATCAGCACCACACCCATTTAGTTTGCTAGATGCACTTCGTGACAGCGCCAAAAAATGTGACATGGTGGAGGTATTCAATAGCAATAACGTGGACATTCTTTCAAATGCGCGAGCAACTCAATTTGCATTAGATAATAAAATGACACAGGTAGCTGGCAGTGATTCTCATGTTTTATCAACATTGGGGCGTTGTGTTAACATGATAGAATCTGAAAATAATCTTGATGACATATTGCAATCAATGAAACATGGAAAAATTGAAATTTCACAAACAGGATATGCATTACAAAATGAAACACTTGATCATCTGAAATACAAAATTCATAATTCAAAAGATTATCTAATCGACTATATCTCAGAGCATTATCCTAACGCAAAATGGCTTTTGACTTTTTTACTAAGAGTTTATGATGTAAATCAAAACAGTCACGTTTGGTCGCTATTTTATAAAATAGCCATTTTTTTGATGAAGAGAATTTCTCAAAAAATTAATTTCCAAAATCATGATCCTGGATTTATGAACGATCGAAATCTTGGCACCATGTTCAAAATGGCATTATAGTCAAACATGGGACAATCTAAAATAGATTTCAATATGTCTTCTTGAAACAGATTATATTTTATTACTGAATGGGAGATTCTAATAATTTGTAACTAGAGTCCTTTAACACGCATTGTGAATGAATTTGTTCTATGGTGATATTTCCACATTTGTGACAAAAAAACTCGTTTGCTTTATTGCAAATATTGCATTTTTTATTTGCTTCTAGCATTCCTCCACACTTTCTACACGAATCATTTCTCATTGTTTTTGTTGTTTCTTTTTGATACATTATACTTGGTAAGCTAACTAGCTTACCTGTCCTTTGAGCAGTTACCATACTCTATCATCTTTTACAATATAGTATAATCATGAAAACACAAACCATTCAGAAAATCAACACCTGGAATACAATGGTTCACGCTCCATTCAAAAAAGTCGTAACCTTTGACCTCATTTGTATGGGACTTGGAATCATGATGGGTATTGGAATCGGTGCTTACTTGGTTGCAGGAGCATAAACTCCTCAACTTGCTTTTTTTATGCTAAAAAAACATTCAAAATACAAAAAATTCAATTTCATTTAAAATTATAGAGTAAAAAGTGACCCCAATAATTTTTAACCAATCAAAGAAATGAATAATTCATGACTGATCTTATTGATGATACAGCAAATTATGTGCTGGATCTTGCCAGTCCTCAAAGACTACATATTTTATTCAAGCTATTAAGCAAAGATTCTACTCCTACTGAAATTGCAAAGGAATTAGAGTCTACAAAACAAGAAGTTCATAGAAATTTTATCCGACTAGAAGAAAGCGGTCTTATTGAGAAAAAGAATAATGGCAAGTACAGTACTACCACATTTGGCGAAGCTGTATGTACACAGGTTCCGACAATTGTATTTTTCTCCCAAAATAGAAAATATTTTGAAGAACATACTTTTGCAGACATTCCATATAAATTCAAAAGCAGATGTGGCCAACTTGCAACCAGTCAACACATCAAAGGTGTTTCTAAAGTATTAGAGCATTGGAAAGCAATCTACAAAAATTCTGATGAGTACATCTATGAGATATTATCCGAAGTACCACTTGACTTGATAGAGCCACTAGTTAAACAAATTAAAAAAGGAACAAAATTCCAGTATATTTTTTCTGAATCAACTGTAGTTCCTAAAGGAAGAAAAGCATTATTGAAAAAACTAGGATTTGATAATCTTATTGAAAAAGGACTGATAGAAAGAAAGATGGCAAAAAATGTGCAGACCATGATAGTTCTTAATGAGAAAGAGGCGTGTGTTTCGTTTCCCAAAAACGGCGGGGAATCTGATCTTACTGAGATATTTTATAGTAATGACGCAATGTTTCATGAATGGTGTTTAGACTATTTTAGATTTTGTTGGTATGGCTCCGATATATTTGAGGAAAGTAAACTCAAAGAATAGATTTAAAATCAGTCTGAAAAGTTAATCTGAGCTAATTTTGTTAATATGGTGTTTTTACTTTTAAAATAGATTTTAATATGACAAAACGGGCATCATGAATTAGATATCAAAATGTCTGAATCAAATGAGAAAAAATTAGATGCCACTGGATTGTTTTGCCCAGAGCCTGTATTTAGGACCAAAATTGAGATTGAAAAAATGCAGGTAGGACAAGTGCTAACTGTCTCTGCAGATGATCCTGCAGCTGAGGATGATATTTCCAGATGGGTGACAAGAAATGGTCATGTGTTATTGGATATGAAAAAAGATGGTAACACAATCACTTTTCAAATTAAAAAGGTGAAATAAAACAAAATCATGACATCTGTTACTAGTTCTGATATTTTAAACCGCGTTGGCAATACACCGCTTGTAAAATTAGACTCTCTTTCAAATCAAAAAGTTACATATTTTGCAAAACTTGAAGGTCACAATCCATTTGGTTCTGTAAAAGATAGAGCTGCATACTGGATGATTAAAGATGGTGAAGAAAAAGGTAAACTTACAAAAGGAAAAAGTATCATTATTGAACCCACATCTGGAAACACTGGGATTGCATTAACTGGCATTGCAAATTTACTTGGTTACAAAGTTGAGATCGTGATTCCTGAAAAAGCCAGTAACGAAACCAAGGATATTATTCGAAATCTAGGGGCCAAAGTTTTTGAAACTAGCGATGATCTTTGCCCGAAAGTTGGAGCTGGAACTGATCAAAGCATAGCCTTGGCAACCTCCATAGCAGCATCAAGACCTGACTTGTATTATTCTCCAAATCAATATGCAAACGAGGCAAATTTTATGGGTCATTACGTTGGAACCGGTCCTGAAATTTGGAAACAAACTGATGGTAAAGTCACTCATTTCTTTACAGGCGTTGGAACTGGCGGTACCATTACTGGAATTGGTGCCTATCTTAAAGAAAAAAATCCAGATGTTAAAATTATTGGATGCCAACCTCAGCAAAATCACCTAATTCAAGGATGGCGAAATTTTGAAGAATCTGCAAAACCTGATTTGTTTTTAAAACGAGAAAATGTAGTTGATGATTGGGTGTCTGTTAGTAATGATGAGGCATTTTCTGTTGTAAAAGAAGTCCTTAGAAAAGACAAATTATTAGTCAGTCCTTCTTCAGCAGCTGTTTATGCATGCATGAAAAAATATCCTATTGATGATGGATGCGTAGTTGGAATCTTTGCTGACGATGGAAGAAAATTCAAGAGCGTTTATGCTAAACAAAATGTTATGACTGAAAAAGAATTTGAAGATGCTCTCAAAGAAGCAAAATACATGTCAGAATTGGCATATTGATTTTCAAATCTCTGAATTTGTACTATTTTTACTCTAAGATATTTTTTAGATGGATTTCATAAAACTCTCGAAACAATTTATTCATATCCATTT
>Ga0209619_10002027_pt1 | contig 14738 bp, 12 predicted proteins | sample Rifsed16ft3_FD_184011 | JGI IMG/M metagenome (GOLD analysis project Ga0209619, IMG submission 184011) | Soil microbial communities from Rifle, Colorado, USA - sediment 16ft 3 (version 2) | ecosystem: Environmental > Terrestrial > Deep subsurface > Rock core/Sediment | place: Rifle, Colorado... | reverse complement strand
TAAGCGGAATGTGGGTTATGGCGAACTCTATTTGTATGATATTTCCACGGCAGTAGGGCGCAAGATCAATCCGGTGGATGGTGTTTGTTGTTACGGCGGTGCGACCTTCAGCCCGGATGGAACGTACATCCTGCTGGTCTTTCAGGATGTACGGCGCGGCGCCGATGGCGTGACACAGTTATATTACATTCCTGTTGACCAGATTGGTACAGGGACAACAATTATCCCCATCAAACTGCCGCTTCTCTTTTTCCCGGACCTGCGTGAGAATATCCAGCTTGCCCTGCACCCATCCGTGCCCTAATTTGTTTCTATCCAGCCAGCGTAGCCGGCCCTGGTTTTGCCAGCAGACTGGCTATGCCTTTCAATTCCAGCCACCATTGTTCTTTGGGACGCTGGTGTTCGGCGTCGATCATGCGGTCAAAGTCGCGCAAGTCATGGAATTTGATCTGTCCATTTTGTATCCCAATGAAGGCGCTGCTCTCACTGCCTTTCTCGCATTGCTCGATCAGATATTCCAGGCACATGCGTGCCAGGCGCGTGGCTTGAATGCGGTCAAAGGGAGAGGGGTCACCGCCTTGCTGCAAGTGGCCGAGGATGGCGGGACGTACATCGAACACATCCTTTCCTTCCTCTTCGAACAGGGAACATATGAACTCCGTTGTGTACACAGGGTTGGCATATTCGTTACGGATCATCAAACCGAGCCGTTTGCCGGATTGGAAACCGCTCAATAGTCTTTCAACATCAACCTGCAAGTCGCGCAGTTTGACTCCTTCTTCATGCAGATAAACCCGTTCCGCGCCTGTGGCCATTCCGCTCATCAGCGCGAGATAACCACAGTAATGTCCCATCACCTCAACGACAAAACAACGGCGCGTCGCCACGGCAGACTGTTTGATCTTGTCCACTGCGTCTGCAATGCTGTTCAGGGCCGTATCCGCACCGATGCTGAATTCTGAGCCGGGCAGGTTATTGTTGATGGATGCCGGCAGGCAGATCATGGGGATGTTGAAGGATGGGAAGTTTGGACGGCTGCTCAACATATTGTATGCAGCTTCATAGGCACTCCAGCCACCGATCATCAATAAGGCATCGATGTGATGATCTTCGATCACGCGCGCGATGGCGTACAGGTCACGGCCTTTGGGGATGAGGCGCGTCGTTCCCAGCATCGAGCCGCCGCGTGAAGCCCAGCCGCTCACCTTCATCCAGTCCATGCCCTCCACTTCGCCATTGATCAGCCCCTCAAAGCCATTGTGGACCCCCAGCATGATGTGTCCCATATCCAACCCAAGGCGGATTGCCGCACGGACGGCGGTATTCATGCCCGGAGATGGCGCGCCTGCATTGAGCACCGCGATGCGGAACCGTTTTTTACCCGGTGCCACCGGATGAGGCAGGGCGCGCACCATCGTCTTGAATGTTTTAAATGCATCCTTGAAAGATGAACTCCGCAGGGACATGGCCCCTTCGTAATCCTTCGCCTCAATGGCCTTTGCAACTGCCTGAGTTCTCCTAACGCTTTCCATCAATGGCAAACGTGTCATACGATTATTGCGGATTCCAATAACGACCGGTTCATCCTCGGGATTTGCCGAGAGGATGGTATTGACGGCTTCATATCCCATCAATGTGCTCAGAGTGCGGTCAAAGGCGCTGGGTCGGCCGCCGCGCTGGACATGCCCGAGCACGGTCACGCGTACCTCTTCTCCAAGTCGTTCTTCCAGTACACGTTGAACATCACTGCTTCCGATGTAGTTCCCGTCCCGGTCGCGCGCACCTTCAGCCAGGATCACGATGCTATCACGGCGGCCAGCCTCTCGCCCGGCTTTGAGGCGTTCTGCCAGGACATCCTGCCAGTTTTCAACATCCGGAGGAGCTTCAGGGATCAGCACCCAATCTGCACCGCACGCCAACGCTCCCATCAATGCGAGATATCCGCAGTTTCTGCCCATCACCTTGACCACGAAAGTTCTTTGATGGCTGGCCGCGGTGCTCGTGATCGCATCCACCGCTTCCGTAATACGATGGAGAGCTGAGTCCGTGCCGATGGTCATATCCGTTCCCGAGAAATCGTTATCGATTGAGCCGACCAGGCCCACGATCGAAAGATTCGGGTGAGCCGCGGCCTCTTCAGCGCTGATCTTCCCGGCTTCGGCAAGTTCGGACACGAGAGCAGGCCATTCCTGACGGAAGATGTTGGCTCCTGTCAGGGATCCATCTCCACCGATGACGATCAACCTGTCAATGCCCGCCCGGATCAGATTAAGGGCGGCTGTTCTGCGTCCCTCACGCGTGTGAAAGGCTTCGCATCGGGCACTGCCGATTACTGTACCGCCCAATTGCAGGATCCCTCCCACTGAGTCCCAATCCATCTTGCGGATGTAATCGCTACCATCCACCATGCCCTGGTAGCCCTCATAGACCGCGTATACTTCCGCCTCCCTGTCTAATGCAGTTCTCACGACAGCCCGCACCGCTGCATTCATACCCTGTGCATCGCCCCCACTTGTTAATACTGCAATTCGTTTCTTCGACATTTTAGCCTTTGCCAGATGTGGTTTCTTGGATATATGTGAATTCTACTTCAAGTAGACTCGCTTACCGCGATTTCTTCCGGGTTCACTTGCACCTGCACTTCATCCCCATATTTGATCTGCGGGATTGGAAAAGCGATCACTTCCAATAGCGAAGGGTCTTGAAAGTGACGGAGTTTCGTCTCCGGGTGCGGGTAGTAAACCCAGCCTTCGTATTCGAAATCCTTGTACAAAACTTTACATTGCGAAAAGGAAAAGTGCTCAGGTGGGTGCAGGTCTGTCCATTCGACGTGATGAAAGGTGAATTCTGGTTTGACCAACTTGAAGGTATACGGGCGAATGTCTATGTTGAGCGTGCCGTTGAAGTAGTCGCTGAGGTCCAGTCCGCGCGACTTGAAGATGGGCCTTTGCCTGTCCAATGCGCCGTAGGGATAGTCCCTGGAGGGTCCGGATGCGACGCGGTAACCCTGAACGATGACACCGTGAAGGGAGGTCCATTGAGCGGTCATGGTGATAGGATTTTACTTTATCTAAAGCGAAAGGGCGACCTATAATGGGCCGCCCTTGGTTCCTGTTTGTCTCAGTGCTTTCCGATTTATGGACACGCAATAGCGTACTTCACCTCACTCTGAGCGTCATTAGGACTGGTTACGATCAACCTTACCCAGTAGGAGGTTCCTGCAGTTACTGGTAGTGGAGGAGTATAGGCAGCCGTAAAGGTCTTTGAGCCAAACGTCTCAAATTCTGTGGTCTGCGCGGCCATCGCGCCGCCTTGCTGGGTTTCAAAGCGCCACTGGATTGACGCCGGTCCGTTCGTCTCAATGGTCCCTTCGATCACGATCGGTGGAACTGGGCCTGCACATGCGGGTCCCGGAACGTTGACCGTTTTCGGACTCACATCCACCGTCACTCTCGTTACTGCAGCCTTTGGCGTTTGGACGACCGGTATGTTCGCCAGGTTACCCGCGGCATTGGTCACGCTGACAGAGACCCAGCAGTTCCTGCTGGAATTGAGGGGGTCGACGATATCCCACCAGGTCCCATCCGAGTTCTTGCCTACGATCTGGGAAGTCTGTCCAACAGTCAAGGCGCTGATGGCAAGCCATGCTGTGCCTGGCCCAAGGCGGCAGTTGACCGGCACTTCCTTGGCCGACGCGGTAGGAACTGTTGGTGTAGGTGTAAGAGTCGGAAGTGGGGTATTGGTGGGCAGAGGTGTCTGGGTTGGTGTTGCAGTGGGCAGCGATTGTGTAGGTGAGGGGGACACTGATGTCGGCGTCTCTGTGACGGGCACATTCGATGGCAGGTTGCAGGCGAGCATGGCTAAGACAAGTGCAAACGTGGATAATAAACTTCGGGATTTCATCGTTTCTCCTTTCCTTCCAATCCATCTTAACTACCGATGATACCACTGACATTGGACCGTTTGGACGCTGCCCTCTGCGAGAGCGCTTACAGGTAGAAGATTAAGAATCTCTTTTACCATAAATAGAATCGAGCGGATATTCAATCCGCTCGGCATGTTTGACTACTTCATGACAGGATAGGTTGACGAAGGTCTGCTTTTCATGAGATGATAAACCATCTGTGCCACTTCAACGCTGGAGACGATGACCACAATGGTCAACACCAGGCTGGGTATCAGGTTTCCGATTCTTGTAAATACCTGCGCGGCCTCCGCCAGGGGCGTACCTGCAAGTTGCTCAGGCGTCAAGGCAACTAATGAGGGACCTCTTAGCATGACCACCGCCAGCGCGATCCCTGCCAGCTCGAGCACGATGTTTAGGATGCGCAGGCCTTTGTTCCATACTCCCTGGCGGAGTAGGTACACGCTGAAACCAATCTGCAGAAGTACCAAAATATTGATCCACGGCAGATAACTGAAGAAAGCCTCAGTCAATACCGGTGAAATAAACACCCAGTCACTCTTGTTGAAGAAACCGAAACCGACTACTCCAGGATACAGGTTGAATATGACCAGGAACAGGACCAGAAAGAATATGCCCACGATCTGTTCACCAAAGCTCACACGGTCAGGATCTGGTTCACTGGCAAGTTCGGCCGGGTTCCAATCTTCTGTTTCCTTTTCGAATTCTTTTGCGGGCAGAACCCGTTCAAGGATCGCAAACACCAGCACGATGTTGCCAAAGGCCGTGATCAGCCCGCTCAGAAAACCCAACGCAGATTCCCCGACCGTTTTGAGAAACTCAGGCCCGGTCACGCTTGATCTTGCCAGCGCAATCCCAAGTCCCGCGAGGGCGACGGCAAACAAAACGGCCAGCACGATACGCGTCACCATCTCGAAGATTGGATAGATGCGCGGCCCGATCAGATAACGAGGTCCAACATAGGATTCCGCGACCTTGCGCGGCGGCCCATATTCCTTGAGCAGCTCGAGGATCATCGCTTCATTTTCCGGACCTTCAGCTTGCTTTCGTTCCTCGAGCATGTCCTCCAGCGTCGAGCGGATCTCGGCTTCGATGTCCGCGCGGTTCCTGCGCGGCAGGTATTTTCCGACCTCTGCAATATACTTATCAATCAGGTTCATTTCGACCTCCTTCGTTATGACAACAGTTGTTTCATGGTCTCAGCCATCGCAGACCATTCACGTTTGAGTTTGCTCAGCACCGCGCGTCCCTGTGTGCTGATGACGTAGTAGCGGCGCGGGCGGGCTTCGTCCGCGATGCGCCATTCGGACTGGAGCAGTCCCTGTGACTCGAGGCGGCGGAGCAGGGGATAGAGCGTGCTCTGGTCTATCTCCATGCCTTTGTCCGAGAGCGCCTTGAGCAGGGAGTAGCCGTACTCCTCCCTGCTCAACTGGCTGAGCACTGCAATGGACAGCACACCGCGCCGCAGTTCCAACAGCATGTTCTGCACAAGTTCATCGTTTTCCATTTTTCACCTATGGTCGCATTATACTGTATAGCATACAGTATGTCAAGAGTGAAAGTATAAGGTGACAACAACGAAAAACAGGCGGGTATTCTCCGCCTGCTCCACTGCTCCTCTGGATATTCGATTATTTATCCTTCTGCTTATTCCTCCGAAAATCTTCGATCCTTCGAATGAACCTGTATAGCGGTGGGCCAAGTAAAGTGGCAATCACCAGAAACAGAAACAAGAATTCTTCCCATCCAACTGCGATCACAGGTCGACAGGCGAGCGTGCTTATTAGGAGTGCAAACAACCTGCTCAAAAAATTCTTATTCATGAACTACTTCAACATTGGCATCTTGATACCGTGACGCTTCGCGGCCTCAATGGCAATTTCGTACCCCGCGTCAGCGTGTCTGACCACGCCCATGCCCGGGTCCGTTGTAAGGACTCGTTCCAACCTCCGAGCCGCTTCGGGACTCCCATCCGCCACGATGACCTGTCCCGCGTGCTGGCTGTATCCCATGCCCACCCCGCCGCCGTGATGGAATGAGACCCACGTCGCGCCGCCCACTGCATTAATTAACGCATTTAGAATTGCCCAATCTGAAATGGCATCCGATCCATCCTTCATGGCTTCGGTTTCGCGATTTGGCGAAGCGACAGAACCCGAGTCAAGATGATCGCGTCCGATCACGATCGGCGCTTTCACTTTTCCGCTCGCGACCAGTTCATTGAATTTGAGTCCAGCCTTTACGCGCTCGCCATATCCCAACCAACAGATGCGCGCGGGCAAACCCTGGAACGGAACTTTCTCGCGTGCCAGCCTCAGCCAGCGTTTGAGATGCTCATCTTCGGGGAACAATTCAGTAATGGCTTGATCGGTCGTGTAAATATCTTCTTTGTCTCCCGATAATGCAACCCATCGAAATGGTCCCTTGCCTTCACAGAACAACGGGCGAATATACGCGGGCACAAAACCCGGAAACTCGAACGCATCGCCCACACCATTGTTGTAAGCCTGCTGGCGAATATTGTTGCCATAATCGAAAACTTCCGCGCCCGCACGTTGGAACGCAAGCATTGCCTGGACGTGCTTCGCCATCGAGTCCATCGCCATCTTCTTGTATTTTTCAGGATCGGACTTGCGCAGCTCATCCGCGGCTGTGACACTCAACCCGGATGGGATATACATCAACGCCTCATGCGCGGACGTCTGGTCTGTCACCACATCTGGAATCACTCCGCGCGTGACAAGTTCACTGTACACGTCTGACGCGTTTCCAATCAACCCAATGGATTTTGGTACCTGTTGCTCTTTTGCTTCCTCGACAAGAGTCATCGCTTCTTCGAGCGTGTCAACCACTGTGTCGACGTAACCAATCGCACGGCGACGTTCTGCGCGTTCGGGGTCAACCTCAACGATCAATCCCACACCTTCATTCATCGTAATGGATAGAGGCTGCGCACCGCCCATCCCGCCGAGACCTGCTGTGAGAACAAACCTGCCTTTTAGCGATCCCCAGCCTTTGAGTTTGGCGAGTGCGCCAAAGGTTTCGTATGTGCCCTGTAAGATTCCCTGTGTGCCGATGTAGATCCACGAGCCTGCGGTCATCTGGCCGTACATGATGAGTCCCTTTTTGGCTAGCTCATCGAAGTGTTCCCAGGTTGCCCAGTGGGGCACGAGATTGGAGTTGGCGATCAACACTTTGGGCGCATCCCTGTGACTCCTGAATACCACCACAGGTTTGCCCGATTGCACAAGAAGTGTTTCGTCCTCTTCGAGATTTTTCAAGGATTCCAGAATTGCATCAAAGGCTTCCCACGAGCGCGCGGCTTTCCCGCGCCCACCATAGACAACGAGATCATCCGGCTTCTCGGCCACTTCCGGGTCGAGATTATTTTGGATCATACGATACGCGGCTTCGCTCAGCCAGTTCTTGCAGGTGAGTTCGGTTCCCCTCGGGGCGTGAACAGTTCTGGGTCCGGACATGATGCGTCTCCTTGTCAAAATAAAAAATCCCTCCCGGTAATTATACGCCGGGAGGGAAATATCTTTTGCTTTTCTTGTTACGCGGGTTGGACGATTAGAGCTGCGAAGTTGGTGTTCCTCAAGCGTGCCACCAGTTCATCCTGTGCGTCACACCATACCGCTTTTATCGGGCAATTATCTTCAAATGAGCAGGTTCCGTTTTCGCCCACACACTCGTTGAGCTGAATGGGACCGTCAATTGCCTCGACCACTTCGAGCAGTGTGATGTCCTTTGGATCGCGTGCAAGTGTCACGCCGCCGCGTGCCCCGCGCGAAGTATGGAGCAACCCCGCGATCGATAGTTGTGAAATGATCTTCGCCAGGAACGACGGTGGGATGCGTTGTTCCTTAGCAACGGTGCTGGTAGCGGCTTTCTCTCCATTATTTATCCGCGCCAGATGTAGAACTGCACGAACGGCATAATCGGCTTGACGTGTGATTTGCATAAATACCTTCCTTCCAGAAAAGCAGACAATCCCTGTCTCTAATACCGATTTTATGCTCCCCGTTTGCAAACTGCAAGTGATAGAGGTCACAGAGGAATTATGACCTTTTACTCCAATTAAAAACCCCTCGCTCTGCGAAGAATCTCCGAAGGGGGAAAAGAAGAGGGGTTTGGGTGGAGGCGAGATTCTAATTGGTGATCGAAAGGTTGCCAGCCGCCATCTTTACGATGATTGTCAGCTTGGGGCCTGAACCGTTCTGCACGTATTTTTGTCCGTCTTGGGTCCAGCCTGAGCCGTGGTTAATGTTCACTGCTGCGCCTTCAACGGTTACCACTGCATCCACGTTTTCAGGGACAATAAGACTCAGATTGCCAAACCCTGATTCAATTGTCACAACGGCATCCCTCTGGAGTTCTCCGCCAAAGTCGAGGGTGTGATTTCCCGCGCCGCCGGAAAACGTCAGCGTGGAAAAGTTTGCGTTCGCGAGACCAGTTAATCGGACATCCGAAGCGCCTGTCTCATAGCGCAGGATCGACATCTCGGTTTGGTTTGGCTTGAGAAACGAAAGTTCCACATTCGCCGCGCCATCCCGCACTGTCAGACTCTTCAAGGCGAGCCCACCCAGTTCAAGGTTTCCTTCGTATGCGCCAGCCTGAACCGTCAGATCCAGTGGGGTGTCGCTCAATTTCAAATCCCATTCATTCTTCATATCGTCAAATGGAGGAAGGCTTTTGAAATCGCCCTGTCTGATCTCGATGCTATTGCCGTTCTTTTTGACTTCCGGCTTCAGGTCTGCGACGTTATAGACGGCGGTGCCATCCACGAGATTCTTCGCGCCGGGGGATAAGGTCAACTTGCCCGCGCCGAACGAAATAGTCAGACGCGTCTCATCAGACACTTCGCCTCCGCTCAGTGCAAGCTTTGGGTCTGCCACCGTTATGGACTCTTTGACCTCGGGCCCGGCTTTTGGCCGCTCGGGCAGGTCAATGCTAAACCCGCATGCCATTGAGGCGAGTGCGAGCACAACTATTGCTGAAATAATTTTTACATTCATAAGAAATCTCCTTCTGTGCTTTATACGAAGGTGATTCAAACGAGTTGCAAAATGGAGATGTCATTGCGAGGAGCGTTCGCTGCGACGAAGCAATCTCCTTGCAAAGGTGGGGATTGCTTCGCGGAGTTTACACTGAGCCAGTCGAAGTGCTCGCAATGACAAAGCTAGACCACCTTTCGCCCCTTTGGCAATTCGCTGGCTGCAAGCGCTGCATCCAGGGCCTGCTGAATCGACCTGACCTCAATGATCTCGATCCCGTTGGGATAGGGTTCCCCTTTTCGCAAGGCTTTTGGCACAATTGCTGTTCTGAATCCCAGTTTTTGAGCCTCTCGCAAACGCGCCTGCATTTGTCCCGGCATGCGTAACTCACCTGCCAAACCGATCTCAGCGATCAAGACCGCGTCTGCTTTTACAGATTTGTCGTTCCATGAAGAAGCAATTGCCGCAGCAATCGCCAGATCTGCGGCAGGCTCATCGATTTGCAAACCGCCAACAACGTTCACAAAAACATCCTGCTCTGAAAGTTTTAATCCTACGCGGCGGGTAAGCACAGCCGCGATCAGCAGCAAACGGTTGAAGTCCACACCGTTCGCGGTTCTGCGCGCGTTGCCGAACTGGGTGGGAGAGGTGAGCCCCTGAATTTCAACAAGGATGGGGCGCGTGCCTTCCATCGTCACTGCAATGGCGGAACCTGCCGCGTTGATCATTCGCTCTGCGAGAAATGCCTCTGATGGATTGGTCACTTCCGTCAGGCCGCCCTCGCGCATTTCAAATACGCCAACCTCGGATGTCGCGCCGAAGCGATTCTTCACCGAACGCAATAGACGATAGGCCTGAAAGCGGTCTCCTTCGAGATATAAAACTGTGTCGACAATATGCTCAAGAACACGTGGCCCCGCGATGGTGCCTTCTTTTGTTACATGTCCAATCACGAAAACGGAAATACCACTTGTCTTTGCGAGCTCACGCAATTGCGAAGAACATTCACGCACCTGCGAAACCGACCCGGCGGATGAATCCATATTGGAGAGATAAACTGTTTGAATGGAATCAACGATCAATAACTCGGGTTTCACTTCGCTGATGTGATTGAGGATGGTCTCGAGATTGGTCTCTGTGACAAGCAATAAATTCGCGGGCAGGGGCACAGCGGAATCTTTTTTTGCGTTAGACCTTTGATCATCCTGCTTTACCCCTACAGATTTTGTCAAACGTACCGCGCGCATCTTGATCTGTCGTTCAGATTCTTCTCCCGATACATACAGTACTCGTTTTTGCGACGCCATCTCCATGGCCATTTGCAGCATCAGTGTGGACTTGCCTATTCCAGGGTCACCGCCAACCAAAACAATCGAGCCAGGGACAATGCCGCCGCCGAGCACGCGCGCAAACTCTCCGATGGGCAAGTTGATACGGTCCTCCTCACCAGAGGAGACATCGCCAATGGAGCGCGGAGCAGACCGGCCAGTAAGGCCCCGAACCGCGCTGCCCTTCGTAACGGGCTCGTCGTGGACGACTTCCTCCACCATGCTGTTGAACGATCCGCATTGCGGGCATTTCCCCATATAAGTCGCGGCAACCCGTCCACATTCCTGACAGACGTAACGTGTGTGAGTTTTTGGCATGAGAATCTCCCTCTCTCCTGCTCGCCCTGCTGTCGATGTCGAAGGGTTAGGAGAGGGCTGGATAAGGTCAAGTATAACAGAAATTATGTTCTATTTTTGCCAGGCTGTCACTGCGTAGATCTGGTTCAGTATATCCAGGAATTCCCCCGATGGTCTTTGTTTCAAGATCTCTTTGCGCGATTCACGATCAAGCGTTTTCAACAGCAAATATTGGACGGCATATTTGCGGAAGAGTCTTTGCCCGTCTTCCTCGCCATAGAACTTGATGCTCTTCTCCAAATGTTCGTTCACAGTTTTCTGCACTTGCTCAGGCGAGACCTGTTCACGATCAAATCCTGAGAATATCCAGGGGTTGGCGATTGCGGCGCGGCCGATCATCACCGCGTCACAACCTGTATATCTTTTCATGCTTTCGATATCAGCAACCGTCCTTACATCTCCACTTCCGATGACGGGAATTTTGACCAGTGACTTCACTTCAGCAATCGCGTCCCAATCTGCTTCGCCACTGTAGCGCTGTTCCTTGGTTCGTCCATGAATGGCGAGGAGTGAGCCGCCATTTTCTTCCACAATGCGTGCGATGAGTTTATAGTTTTTATTTCTATCCCAGCCCAAACGGAATTTCCCTGTTACGGGCACTCTGAGCGCGGAAGTTAACTTCCTGAAGGTCCGTGCAATCTTTAACGGTGTCAGCATCATGCCTACGCCTGCGCCGCGGTCTGCGATGCTTTTGGCGGGACAGCCCATGTTGATGTCGATGACGTCCGGATTCAATTCCTGTACATGCAGGGCAGCTTTGAGGATCAGATCCGGGTCATCGCCATAGATTTGAAACGTGATGGGTCTTTCCACCTCTTCATAATACAGCCTCTTACGCGGCTCCTTGGAGCGACTCAATATCTTCTCCACTTTCACGAACTCGGTGTAACTCATGGCGGAGCCAAGCGAACGGCAAAGCGAACGAAAGGGCCAGTCCGAGTAGCCGTCCATGGGCGCGAGGATCGTATCCCCATAGATGGGGACTTCGCGCACGTAAAAAGTGGGGGATTGGGTTTCATTCATGAGCGACGGCAAGTATAACAAAAAAACAGACCCTTAGGATTTTCTAAATCCTAAGGGTCTGTATAATTTACGCTGGCTGTTTCTTCAACAGCTCAAGGAAGTGCTTGCGGAACTTCGATACCTTCGGCGCGACCACTGCCTGACAATACGGCTGGTACGGATTTCTTGCGAAATATTCCTGGTGATAATCCTCGGCCATATAGAACTTATCCAGCTTTGCCATCTCGGTGACGATGGGCTTATCCCAGATTTTTTGGGCGTTCAAGTCCTTGATCAGTTCCTCGGCGATCATCTTCTGCTCGTCGTTGTGATAGAAGATGGCGGAACGATATTGTGTGCCCATATCCGCGCCCTGACGATTCATTGTGGTGGGATCATGGATGGCGAAGAACACGTTCAGCAGGTCGCGGTATGAGACGACATTCGGGTCGAAGTGCACCTGCACCACCTCGGCATGTCCCGTATTCCCATTGCAGACTTCGCGGTAGGATGGATTGTCCATCTGGCCGCCTGCATAGCCCGATTCCACGGCGTGGACTCCCTTGACCTCATCAAAGACGGCTTCGAGACACCAGAAACACCCCCCGGCCAGCGTCGCAGTTTGAAGATTGGTGTTCATATGAATACTCCTTTTCTACCGCTGATTGACGCGGCACTCTGTAAAGTTTCCTTACGCCTAATAGACAACATGACATACCAAAAAATTTGTTAAGAAAGGATTACGAAAAACGTAGGGGCAGGTCCGAGACCTGCCCCTACGGGACAACCTGCTTACACTACCGGCGCTTCCTCTTTCTCTTTTTCGGCTTTGCGCTCAAGCGCTATCTCTCCCTCCGGGTTCAAATTCACAAGTATGGAATCTCCGTGCTCGAATTCCCCACCTAATAGACGGTCTGACAGCGGATTTTCCACCTGTTGCTGGATGACACGTCGCAGCGGGCGTGCGCCGAACTCTGCGTCGTAACCCAGATCCGCCAGTGCGGCGAGGGCCTCAGGTGTAGCGGTCAGCGCGAGGTTATGTTCCTTGAGGCGCTCAGCAACCTTATCCAATTCGAGCGAGACGATTTTCTGAATGTCTTCTCTACTAAGCGAGCGGAAGATGACGACTGAGTCCAAACGATTGATGAATTCGGGTCTGAAGGCGCGCTTGAGAGATTCACCCAACTTCTTGCGCATATCCTCATAGGAAAGTCTCTCTTCCATGACTTCGTCGCGTTTGATGGCAAACCCAAGCGAAGATTGCTTCTTGATCATGTCCGCGCCGATGTTGGAGGTCATGACAATGATGGCATTGCGGAAGTCCACTTTGCGGCCCTTCGCATCGGAGAGGTGTCCCTCCTCCATGATCTGCAAAAGCATATTATGGACTTCGGGATGCGCTTTCTCGACCTCATCAAAGACGACGATCGAATACGGGCGGCGGCGCAATGCTTCCGTGAGTTGACCGGCTTCTTCATAACCGATATATCCTGGAGGCGCGCCGACCAAACGTGAAGCCGTGTGTCGTTCCATGAATTCGGACATATCCAACTGGACAGCCGCATCTTCACTGCCGAACATGAATTTGGCAAGTGTTTTGGTGAGTTCGGTTTTGCCAACGCCTGTTGGGCCGAGGAACATAAACGAGCCGATCGGGCGCTTCGGATCTTTCAACCCTGCGCGTGCCCGTCGGACTGCACGCGAGATTGCCCCGATCGCGTCATCCTGCCCAACGATTCCCTTGCGTAATTCGTCTTCCATCTTGAGCAAACGCTGGGACTCTGCCTCTGCCAGTTGCATAAGTGGAACGCCTGTCCACATCGACACGACTTCGGCGATATCTTCTGCGGAAACAACCGGGCTGTTGGCGCGGTCCCAGCCGGTGCGCAGACGTTCGATCTGCTCACCAAGCTCCATTTCACGCTCTTCCCATTCCTTCACATCCTCGCCATTGCCTTCCTCCTGTGCGAGGGAACGGTTCTGGCGCGCCTGTCTCAGTTGACCGAATAAATCCTTGGATTCTTTCGCGGCTTCACTCTTGTACATGCGCACACGGGAGGAAGACTCATCGATCAAGTCAATGGCTTTATCGGGGAGGAATCGCTCTGTCACATAGCGGGATGACAAATGCGCGGCGGCTTCAAGCGCTTCATCTGATATCACAAGGTGATGGTGTTCCTCATAAGCGGAACGGATGCCCTTGAGAATTTCGATTGTCTCTTCTTCAGAAGGTTCATCCACCGTGATGGGTTGGAAGCGACGTTCAAGGGCAGCATCCGACTCGATGTGTTTTCGATACTCATCCATTGTGGTAGCGCCGATCACCTGTAATTCGCCGCGTGATAACGCAGGCTTGAGAATATTCGCTGCGTCCACAGATGAACCCGCGGCGCCCGCGCCGACCAGCATATGGACTTCGTCAATGAACAGAATTGCACCTGATTGCTTTAACTCATCGATCACGCGTTTGAGTCTCTCTTCAAACTGACCGCGATACATCGTGCCTGCAACCAGTGAACCAACGTCGAGTTGCAATAATCGTTTGTTCATCAGTGGCGCCGGTACATCGCCATCCACAATGCGCTGGGCAAGCCCTTCAACGATGGCGGTTTTCCCAACGCCGGGTTCGCCGATCAATGCGGGGTTGTTTTTCGTGCGGCGCGCCAGGATCTGGATTACGCGCTCGATCTCCATCTGGCGGCCAATGACCGGATCGAGCTTTTTCTCTTCGGCTTTTGAAGTTAAATCGGTAGCCAGTTGATCGACCAGCGGTGTTTTCGGATTGGGCGCTGAACCACGTGCAGCGCTCCCGCCGGCCGGCGACGGGGAGGCGGAAGCGGACTCGTTCAATACGCGGCGCGTCTGCCTGCGGATCTGTTCCACTGTTACGCCGAGCCTGCGAAGCACTTCCATCGCCGTGCTATCCACGCGCACGAGCCCGAGCAGGATGTGTTCCGTGCCTATATAATGATGACCAAGCCGGCGAGCTTCCTCCACTGCATATTCCAGCACCTGTTGAGTGTCTGAGGCAAGTTCGACGCGATTGGGGTCGAAACTCGCTGAACCGGTCGTAACGCGGCGGATTACTTCACGCACACGGTCAGACATCATGCCGAGTTCCCTCAGGAC
>Ga0209619_10002025_pt1 | contig 14749 bp, 15 predicted proteins | sample Rifsed16ft3_FD_184011 | JGI IMG/M metagenome (GOLD analysis project Ga0209619, IMG submission 184011) | Soil microbial communities from Rifle, Colorado, USA - sediment 16ft 3 (version 2) | ecosystem: Environmental > Terrestrial > Deep subsurface > Rock core/Sediment | place: Rifle, Colorado... | reverse complement strand
CCAGCGCCGCAGCGACATCATGCGCAACCACACCGCCACACATTTATTGCATGCTGAACTGCATCACGTTTTGGGTGATCACGCGCGTCAGGCGGGTTCGCTGGTTGCCCCGGACCGGCTGCGTTTCGACTTCACCCATCCCGAAGCGGTCACAACAGAACAGCTGGAGCAAATCGAAGCCGGCGTCAACCGCGATATTTTAGATAACTATGCCTTGAAGATTGCCCAAAAACCGCTGGCGCAAGCGATGGAAGAAGGCGCCATGGCACTTTTCGGTGAAAAGTACGGTGAAGTTGTGCGCACCATTACCATTGGCGGCGAAGACCCCTTCTCGTACGAATTGTGCGGCGGTACGCACGTCGACCATACCGGTGATATTGGGATTTTCCTGATCACCAGCGAGGGCAGCGCGGCAGCTGGAGTGCGCCGGATCGAGGCAGTCACCGGGCGCGAGGCCTACAACCTGGTTCAGCGGCGATTCAAGGCGCTAAAACGGATCGCCAATACACTGGTCAGCAGCGTTGACGATGCCAGTGCGAAAGCGGATGGTCTGGTTGAGGATGTTGCGAATTTGAACAAAGAAATATCCCGGCTGCGCCAGGCGTTGGCAGTGGCTGAATTCGAGCCTTCACTGGCTAACGCTAATGAAATTGGTGGCGTGCGAGTGCTTGCGGAGGTTCTAAGTCAGGCGGATGCCGACACCATGCGGGCACTGACCGACATCTACCGTAATACTTTCGTCACAGGCGTGGTTGTACTCGGCAGTGTGGTCAATGACCGCCCGATGGTGATCGCCGCGGTCAGCGACGATCTGGTCAAAAAAGGTTGGAATGCCGGAGACCTGGTGAAGGCGGTGGCAGCGGTCATCGGCGGCAGCGGCGGTGGACGGCCTAATCTGGCTCAAGCCGGCGGCAAGGATGCAAGCAAGCTGCACGAAGCCATGGACCAGGTGCTGCCCTGGGTCACCAAAAAGTTGGGTTAATATACAGAAAACCTGCGGTCAAACCGCAGGTTTTTTATATCTATCTATTATTCTGTAAGGATTTCTGCTATTCCAACCCCTCGAGGTATTTGACGATCAGGCGAATGCCGAAACCGGTGGCGCCTTTCTGACTGTAAGGCAGATCCTTGGGTACATCCGCCACACCGGCTACGTCCAGATGTGCCCATTTTGTGCCTTCTTCAATGAACTGTTTCAAAAACATCCCGCCGATGACAGGAGTGGCTTCCTTCCCGCCGGAATTCTTGATGTCGGCATCGTCACCTTTAATTTGGGCAAAATAATCTTCATCCAACGGCAGCCGCCAAAGGCGCTCATGTGTAGCTTCACCGGCTGCGGTAAGCTGCGCTGCCAATTCGTCATCATTGGTCATCAAGCCGGCGCGCACGCGTCCAAGAGCGGTGACAACGCCGCCGGTCAAGGTTGCCATATCAATGACGGCGCGCGGTTTAAAGTTGCGCTGCACGTATGTCAAACCGTCTGCCAGGATTAACCGCCCTTCCGCATCGGTGGTGATGATTTCGATGGTTTTTCCGGATAGACTAGTCAAAATGTCATCCGGGCGATAGGCTCCACCGGAGATCATGTTTTCGGCAGCGCACACCAGGCCGATTAACGGCGTCTCGAGTTCCAGGTCAACGGCAGCTTTGACAATAGCCAATACATTCAACCCACCGCATTTGTCATATTTCATGGTCTGAATATTGACCGTGTCCTTGAGCGAATATCCGCCCGTATCAAATGTAATAGCCTTGCCGACCAGCGCCACTGGCGGCTGACCAAGGCCTTTACCTTTTCCAGGGTATTCCAAAATAATCATGCGGGCCGGAGTCTGGCTGCCTTTACCGACCGCGGTAATCGCACCCGCGCCCATAGCGGTTAGTTGTAGGTCATCCAAAATGGTGCAATTGATCCCCAGGGTCTCTGCCAACTCAACTGCCCGTTCAGCCAGACTCACCGGGTTGATTTGGTTGGCAGGTTCGTGAGCCCAATCTCGTTCCAGATTGACCGCTTCCACCAGCAGGTTGGTATGAATAACCACGCGAATCGCATCTTCCAGGTGGTCAGCTGCGCGAACGAGAATGGTGCAAGGGTCAACCGCATCGTTTTGCTTATAGCGTTCGAAGCGGAAGGCATTGAGCAGCACACCCTCACAAAAAGCAGTTAACTCCGCAGCGCTGATCTGGTCGGCATCCAGACTGGCCTGGCGGGTGGGATGTTTCACCAGCCAATCCGCCAATTTTCCGCCTGCCTGGCGGTACGTATCGAGGATGATTTTCTCTGGTTTTCCCAGCGAGACCAACAGTTGTGGTTTTCCGGCTTCGATGACCAGATTGACCTCTCCAACGGTTCCTGATGGAATCCCATTGAGTGGCTGATCACCGGCAGGCTGTATGCGGATTACCAGTTCACCATCAGGGACAGGCAAACTGGCGGGCTGCAATAAAACTTGATTTTTGTGGAGGGTGTAGGTTGTCGGCAAGATGAAACTCCTTAAAATGTGTGTCAAAAATGTAAAAAAAAATTAGGCGAGAACCATTTCTCGCCTAATTTTATACCTGATTTTTACCTGTCTAGTCTTGTTCAGGGTACCAACAGCAAAGCACCAGCTCTTTGGCAGCCTTTACTTCGTCCAAACGGCCGATCGGGGTGAAGTGCGGCGCGCTGTGCAGCAAATCCGGCTGCGTGTGCGCTTCCTCGGCAATTTTGATCAATGCTTCCGCGAATTGATCGAGGGTCTGCTTGTTTTCCGTCTCGGTTGGCTCGATCATCAGCGCTTCGTGCACGATCAGCGGGAAGTAGTTGGTAGGTGGATGGAATTTGTAATCCATCAGGCGTTTGGCGATGTCCAGAGCATGCACGCCGGGTGCGTCCTCGAAGACACCTTCCATAACGAACTCGTGCATGCAGATGCGGTCGTACGGCACATGGTAGGTTTTGTGAAGCTTCGCCAGAAGATAGTTGGCATTCAGTACCGCGTGTTCAGCAATCTGACGCATGCCCTCCGCGCCGTACATGGAAATGTAGGTGAACGCGCGTAAGATCATGCCGAAATGACCGTGGAACGATTTGACCCGACCGATCGATTGCGCCGGCATTGCCAGGTCAAACAGCGGAGCTTCGTCCTCGCTGCCTTCTTCAGCAATTACTACATTCGGACCGGGCAAGAAATCGACCAGGTGCTCGGCAACGCCCACCGGACCGCTGCCTGGACCGCCGCCGCCGTGCGGGGTGGAAAAGGTTTTGTGCAGGTTGAAATGCATAACGTCAAAGCCGATGTCACCCGGGCGGGCAACGCCAAGCAAAGCGTTGAGGTTGGCGCCGTCACCATATACCAGTCCGCCGCAACCGTGAATTAGATCCAACACCTCGACCACGTGTTCTTCGAACAGTCCAAGGGTATTGGGGTTGGTGAGCATAAGGCCGGCTACGGTATCGCTGCATAATTCCTTGAGTGCCGCCAGATCGATGTTCCCGCGCAAATCCGAAGGCACAGAGACGACCTCGTAACCCCGCATGGCTGAGGTAGCCGGGTTGGTGCCGTGGGCTGAATCCGGCACCAGCATCTTGGTGCGGTGTGTTTGCCCATTGGCATCGTGATAGGCTTTTATGATCATCACACCGGTAAACTCGCCGTGAGCGCCGGCAGCCGGCTGCAGACTGACAGCTGCGAGGCCGCTGATTTCCTTCAAATATTCCTGGAGTTCATACATCAAAGCCAGGTTGCCCTGCACCGTTTCTGCCGGTTGAAGTGGGTGGGTAAAGGCAAATCCGGGTAGGCGGGCGATATCTTCATTGATTTTCGGGTTGTACTTCATGGTACACGACCCGAGCGGGTACAAACCGCCGTCGATGGAGAAGTTCAGCTGGGAAAGATGGGTGAAATGACGCACCACATCCAATTCGGATACTTCTGGCAGGGGCAAAGTAGTGCGTTCCAACCCGGCGGGCAGATCGGTCCGCGGGACATCCGGTTCCGGAAAGCGGACACCGATGCGTCCTTCGGAGGAGATTTCATAAATGGTCGGCTCAGCCATGGTTATACTCCTGCAGGACTTCGCACAAAGTGTCGATTTCCTCGCGGGTATTCATTTCGGTCACCGCAATCAACATATGATTCTCCAGCCCTGGATAATCCTTGCCAAGGTCATAACCGCCAAGAATGCCGTGGTCCAATAGGTGCAGGTTGATGTCGGCGACGGGCGCCGGGGTTTTAACCACAAATTCGTGGAAGAATGGACCATCGGTATGCACTTCAAAGCCAGCAATCTGCCCGATTTTCTCAGCGGCATAATGAGCTTTGTGATAGCACAGCTCGGCAACTTGTCGCAAGCCGTGTTTTCCCAGCAGGCTGAGATAAACAGCCGAGGCTAAAGCCATCAGTCCCTGATTGGTGCAGATATTGGAGGTAGCTTTTTCACGGCGGATGTGCTGCTCGCGGGCGGTGAGGGTCAACACATAACCACGTTGACCGTTCGCATCCTCAGTCTCGCCCACCAAACGACCGGCGATTTTACGCACCAGCTCTTTTTTGGTAGCGAACAGGCCGAGGTAGGGTCCACCAAATGACATCGGAATTCCGAGCGGCTGACCTTCGCCGACCACAATGTCGGCGCCGAATTCACCAGGGGTTTTGAGCAGCGCCAGCGCGGTCGGGTTGATCACCACGGTCAACAGTGCGCCGGCTTCATGCACTTTTTGCGCGAAAGCCGTCAGATCTTGAATACGGCCGAAGAAGTCCGGGTACTGCACAACAACCAGCGAGGTATTTACGTCAACCAATTTGGCTAATTCCTCTATGGTTGTGAATGGCGAGTTTGCGGCTTCGTCACCGACGATCTCCAGCCCAGCATAACCGGACATGTAGGTGCGCAGAACAGCCCGATATTGCGGATTGACTGCCGGGGAAAGCACGATGCGGCTGCGTTTACCGCGGAAGTGATGGTATGCCAGAACGGCGGCTTCCGCGGCGGCGGTGGCGCCGTCGTAGTGCGAGGCGTTGCTGACTTCCATGCCGGTCAACAGGGCGATCAGGCTTTGATACTCGAAAATGGCTTGCAGGGTACCCTGGGACACTTCGGGCTGGTAGGGGGTGTAAGCGGTCAGAAATTCTCCGCGCTGGATGATGGCGTCAACGGCAGCTGGAATATAGTGATTGTAGGCGCCAGCGCCGAGGAAGCACATCAACTCCCGAGTCGATTCGTTGACCGACGAGAGTTCGGTCAACTCAGCCAGCACTTCCATTTCGGTGAGTGCCGGCGGTAGGTTTAGTTTGGGGAAGCGAAATTCTTTCGGAACGGCGGTGAACAGCTCGTCTAGCGAGCCAATGCCGATTTCCTTAAGCATTTCCTCCCGTTCGGAGTCGGTATGTGGAATGAACATTAGTGTCCACGCTCTTCGCAGTATTTCTCGTACTCGGCGGCATCCATTAATGCGTCCACGTCGGCCGGATTACTCAATTCAACTTTGAGGAACCAGGTCTCATAGGGTTTGGAGTTGATGCCTTCGAATTCATCTGCCACAGCATCATTCAGTTCAACGACTTTTCCGGAGACCGGGAAGATGATGTCAGACGCAGCTTTGACCGATTCAACGGTAGCGGCGGTGCCACCCTTTTTCACACTTTCGCCGGGATCCACTTTGAACTCAAAATAAACGATATCGGAAAGCTGTGACTGCGCATAGTCAGTAATTCCGATGGTTGCTACATTGCCATCGACTTTGACCCACTCATCTGTCTTGGCATACTTCAAGTCACCTGGGATATTCATACTAATTCCTCCTGAGGAGATGGACATGGGGATATTACAGAAAGAGGACACAGCGCGAATAGCGTGTGTCCTCTGTTTCTGACCGGTGAGATTCGCCCGAACGAACCGGGCTTGCCCCTTGGGTGCTTGCTAACTTTCCAGAGGCTTGCTCCGTTTAGGGTCCTTTTACCTGAGAGATTCGGCATTGGATGCGCATCCAATTGCCTTGCCCCTTCGGTGCCATTGACTGGTCTCTTCCCTAAAAAGATGAATATTGGATTGTGGTTCTCAATCTGGATTCCGCTTTTGATTATACCAAATACGGATGGGAAAACACCAAATTTCTGTCAGGTTTTTCGTGTGTACAACTTCTCTGAAATTATGGCTCGACCGGGTAACCCGCTTCCTGCCAGGCTGCGAAACCGCCCAGTATAGGTTGAACATTGGTAAAACCGTTTTCGATCAGGATGGACGCCGCACCGGCGCTTGAATTTTCAGCCGGTCAAGTACAGTAAGTGATGATGTGATCGCTGCGGTTCAGTTCAACCAGGCGAGACTCCAATACTTCAAGATCAATGTTGATTGCTCCCGTGATATGAGAATAGGCGTAAGAATCCGCATCGCGAATGTCCAGGATTACTACAGTTCCTGCGTCATATGCTTCCTTGGCATCTTCGAGAGATATCCGTTCAATATCGGAATAAGGGATAAATCCCGCATCAGCGCTGGTTGGTGCTCCAGCCGGGGCGACTGCGTCCAATACTCGCGAGGTCTGCCAGATGACCACTGCCAGGATAATCACCGAACCGAGGATCATCAAAATAATGGGGGAACTAGGTGCTTTTGCTTGTTTTCGACTAGCCATAGAGATAATCCTTGACCACCGTTAAGGATGAAAGCCTAATTATAACGTCGTTGTCAAGGGCATTTCTCATTAATCACCCACCGCTAAATTAATCTTAACTGCGAGTCCGGACGTTTGCCATTGATCAGAATGAAGGGCAAGGCGCGTTCGACGTGAATTCCCAGGGCGCGCAGCTCGCCTGGCTCTTTGATGAGGTAGCGGTAGCGTGATTTCATGATGCGTTTGGCTCCCAATGGACCAATTCCCGGAATGCGCAGCAGTTGCAGCCGGTTGGCTGTGTTAATCTCCAGCGGTTGCTGCGCCAGGTGTTCACGCGCCCAGGCTAATTTTGGATCGGCGTCCAATGGTAAACAGCCGGTGGCGGAGTAGCGAAATTCATCGATGGTATAGCCGTAATCCCGTAATAAGAAACCTGCCTGGTATAGACGTATTTGACGTAAGGGGTCTTCCGCCTGCAGGTTTTCGAATGGTGTATTGCGAACCGGAACGAAGCGCGAGTAATAGATTCTGGAGAGCGCTAACTTACCCAGCAGGTACTGCGATATTTTCAACAATTCCAGGTCGCTCTCGCCAACGCCGCCAACCACGAACTGAGTCGCCAGCGACGGCCATTTCAAATTGACCGCTGAAAGCGGATTCAGCGTGCGGCGAATCTCGTTTGCCCAGCGCAGCGGCTGCAGCAACTCGTCGGTGAACGATTTCAGAGGCGCCAATTTCCGCAGCCGGTCGGCATTGGGTGCCTCCAGGTTGACCGATACGCGGTTTGCCAGCTGCATGGTGCGCAGCACTTGATCTTTTTCCGCACCTGGCATGATCTTGAGATGCAAGTAACCTTTGAAACCCAGCTTATAGCGCAGAATTTCAGCTGTATCGAGGATTTTATCCTGGGTACGCAGCCCGCCGCCGACCAATCCGGAACTCAGGAACAGGCCTTCAGCGATGCCGCCCTGGTGCAGCCGATTGAAAAGATCCGCCATGGTGTCCGGTTTGAGCGTCTCGCGGCGGGTGTCGCGCCCGGCGCGGAAGCAGCAGTAATTGCAATTGCGCTCGCAGGCGGTGGTGAGAACCGTCTTGAGCAATGGCATGACGCCTCCGCCGGAACGTTTGGCGCGAAAGATATCCGGGATAAAATCGGTGGATTTTAAACTGCTGCGGGGTTCCGGTGCCGGTTCGAGCAACTCGGGTAGGGGACAGGGCATGCCAGCAGGCTCTTCCTGTTCAAATTGGCTCTGGGCTGTCAGTCGGGTTAAGATGGCGAGAGAATCGCTGCTCATCATCTCATTATAGAACAAATATTCTCTTAAATCAATTCGTTTTGCTCAGGTTGTTTAAATTGATGTCCACTCGGCTATACTTCACACGATTGAAGTTGGAAATCATTCTTTGCATTACCCGGAAAATACTTATTTAAATGTTGTGGTTTTTGCGTTTGTTTTTCAAGTTGTTGTATCACTCCTTCGCCTGGAGTTATGATCTGGTTGCCGCGATCGTCTCAGGCGGACGCTGGAAGGAGTGGGTTCGGTCAGTGATTCCGCTGCTGCAGGGGCAGGATATTTTGGAATTGGGCATCGGCACCGGAACCTTGCAGACGGCATTGGTGCCATCGGAGTTCAATGTCTACGGGTTGGACGAAAGCCGACAGATGTTGCGCATAGCCAAAAATCGGATAAGAGGACAAGATTCCAGCCGCAAACTTCTACGGGCGGATGCAAAGTCCATCCCGTTAGCCCCACGATGCATAGACACCATCGTCGCCACATTTCCGAGCGATTATATAATGCAGCCAGATACTTTGCTTTCCTGTCGGCGGGTGCTGCGACCCGGCGGGCAGATGATAATACTGCTGGGAGTAGAGGTGGGCGGCATCACCCTGCAAAGCCGGCTGCTGCGAATTTTTTACCGCGTCACTGGCCAGGGGACCCCTGATTACCGCATGCTTGAAAATAACCTGAGTGGATTAGCTCAATTCGGCTTCACTGCGAAAATTCACCAAATCCAGGTGCAGCAGGACATTTTGACAGTCGTCATAGCAGTCTGACCGTTTGACTTTCATTTCTTAAATAATCAAGTAAAATTACGCAATGGAAATTCAAATCGCCGTCGCCAAGATCAATCAATTCGGTTCGCGGGAGAGCGGTGATTCAGTAGAGATCATTGAGCGACCAAACGGCGGGCTGTCGGTGGTGATGTGCGATGCACAGGGCAGCGGGCGCACTGCCAAGTCGGTCTCGGGACTGGTGGTTCGCAAGGTGCTCGGCTTGCTTTCGGATGGCATCCGTGACGGAGCCGCTGCCCGCGCGGTTTCCGATTTTCTTTACACCGAGCGCAATGGAAAAGATCCGGCTTATTTGAATATTCTCAGCGCTGATTTGGAAACGGGCACACTGGTGGTCACCCGTAACAACCCGGCGCCTGTATTTGTGGCGCAGGGGGATCAGGTGGAATGCCTGAGCGGATTGCCACAACCTATCGGTTCAGCTCGTAATATCCGCCCATCAATCTCGGAAATTAACCTGCGAAGAAGCACCACGGTGGTCATGTATACCGATGGTGTGATGAACGCCGGCACCACCAATGGCGGGTTGGGAATCGATATTTGCACATTTTTGGAGGGTGTGCTGGAGGAGCAGGATCCATCGGCTCAGATGATTGCCGATTCGCTGCTTACTCAGGCCATTCACCTGGACCAGGACCAACCGCAGGATGACATGAGTGTGGCTGTGCTGCGGGTTGTCAAACCCCCCAATGATTTTATACGGCGTATGATCGTGCGACTGCCGGTGGTAATTTCTGATTTGGGCGAAGACGTTCCCAAACATGAAGAGCCAGAAATTAACGTAGATTAACGATGCGGACGCGTAATCCACGCCGCAGCCAATAGCGCCATCAACCCTGCAGCGTCGAACAGTATAAAACGTTCCGCGGTCTGTTCCAGCGCCAGATGACCCGGGGGCAGGGTCAGGCGCAAGGCTGTTTCGCCGATCACGCCGATCGCCTGCATGATCACCGCCTGGATGAGCGAGGTACGGTGGCGCAGCGGATGTATAAGGGCGAAGGCGTAAGGCACATTCCACATCAGAAACAATATACCCATGCCTTGCACGATCTTCTCGCCGGCAACGCCGCTGATCTCGAAACCGCCCGTGTATAGACCCGGGTTGAGGATGAAGATCAACGCTGCCTGCAGGTTAAATGACAGCACCAACCCGATAAGCAGCCGCGCAATATTGATTCGGCTTGACCCCGCTGCATTCATGGATTGAATTATATATCCATCGAATGGACTGCCGGCAGAAAAATGATTCGCCGCGGGATTTTTGAGACGGTTCGGGTACAATTGCCGCTGATCATCAGTACTAAGAGGTTAATGCCATCGCTTCTGCGTTGAAAATTGCTTTTTATGTCACCCCGCACGGGTTTGGTCACGCCGCCCGCTCCGCGGCAGTGATGCTGGCATTGCGCCGAAGGCTGCCGCAAGTGGAATTTGAGATATTCACGACGGTGCCGCAATGGTTTTTTGCCGACTCCCTCAGTGAGCGTTTTGGCTATCACTGCTTTGCCAGCGACGTCGGTCTTGTGCAAAAAACGCCTTTCAGCGAGGATTTGCCGGCTACGATTGCTGCATTGGACCAATTCCAAAAAAAAGCGCATAGTCAAATTGAAGACACTGTGGAAATGGTACGAGACCAGAAATGCCAGCTGGTGGTTTGCGATATTGCGCCGCTAGGCATCGAAGCAGCCAAAACTGCCGGTCTGCCAGTCGTTCTGGTGGAAAATTTCACCTGGGATTTCATTTATTCGGGTTACAACGGCAGTGAGCCAGGGTTTGACCCTCACATTCAGCGGCTGAAGAATATCTTTAGGCAGGCGGATCTTCATATTCAAGCTGCACCGGTATGTCAATTAGATCCCTCCGCGGTTCAGGTCGAACCGGTAGCACGACCGCCTCTGACCACACGCGAAGATGTACGCAAGCGGTTAGGATTGAACCTCACCGACCGTGTCATCCTGGTCACGATGGGCGGAATCGAAGAACAGTACGGCGCCAGGCAAGCGCTGCAGCAGCATGTAGACTGCACTTTTGTGCTACCCGGCAGCGCGGATCGACTTTTACGCGATCAAAACCTGATCCTGCTGCCGCATCACAATGATTTTTACCATCCGGATCTGGTGCACGCCAGCGACGCGGTGATTGGAAAGCTGGGATACAGCACGGTCGCCGAGGTTTATCACGCTGGTGTGCCCTTTGCGTACATCCCGCGTCCGGCATTCCCCGAGACGCCGTCCATGGCTGAATTCGCGCTTAAGGAAATGGCTGCCATGGAGCTGTCGTATCCGGATTTCCTGCAAGGATCGTGGGGAGATTTACCCGAACGCCTTTTAGCTGCCCCAAAAAAGCAGCATTCGTCCGTCAACGGCGCCGATCAGATCGCCGCGATCATCCTCGAGAAGTATGGTTAACCCGCGATCCAATCAGCCAACCACGGTTGGTATTTGACCGGATCGAATTCCAAGTACTCGTGGTCCGCCAGACCGGCAGACTTATACGGATCATCCGCGAAAAAATCGACCAGATCTGCCTGCGATGGGGCTCGCGCCACCACAATGCCGCCAGTTTTCGGGTTACGCGGACCGGACATCAAGAGCCAGCCGCGCTCATAGCCGCTCTGTAGAAAGTCGCGGTGATCCTTGACAGCGCCGCCCAGCTGTTCAACCGGTACTTTGTAATGGATGAAAACGACAAAATGCTTCATTTTTCCCTCCACATCGATTGAACACCTGGATTCTCACGATAATGCTGCAAATTGACCTCGGTGATAACCGAGAGCGGGGTTGGAACCGAATCCGGCATGAACCAGCCAATTTCTGCGCATTTTTCAGGTTCGACGATGCGCGGTTCACCTTCAAGGATGCGGCAAACAAAGGTCGGCGAGACCCAATGCTGCCCTTCTCCCGCTAAAATGTGGTCGACCACGTCCAAAAGACCGCCGACCTCGATCACCACGCCGTACTCCTCGAACATTTCGCGTTTCAAAGCCTCAGCCAGCGTTTCCCCAAATTCGACGCTGCCGCCGGGAAACTCCCAGCTGCCGCGTTCATTCTTGGCTTTTTCGCCGCGTTTCGCCAGGAATAGCCTTCCCTGCGAATCAACCAGGATGGCACCGACGCCCACGCCAATATAATCCAATCCCCGTTTCATCCTGCGATCCTTTCCAATCCGTGCGTAAACCCGGGTATACTAAATTTGGTGATCTTATCATGAAGGACAACCGTCTGCTTGTGCCTGCCGCTGAACACCATACAGAAATTGTAGTAGTTAATTCGCGATTCATCGCTTCCATTGCGCCGGCTGTTTCTGTCGAGGCCGCACGGGAGTTTATTGCTAAGATCCGCGCCGAACACCCTGATGCCAGCCACCACGTGCCAGCGTTTATTATCGGGCACGGTGCGAGCATCACGGAATACTGTTCGGATGACGGCGAACCGCAGGGAACAGCTGGCCGACCAGTGTTGGCGGTGCTGAAAGGCAGTGGATTGGGAGATGTGGTTGTGGTGATCACCCGGTATTTCGGCGGGACGAAGCTTGGCACCGGTGGATTGGTGCGCGCCTATACGGAGGCGGTCAAAGCCGTTTTGGATGGGCTGCCGCTGGGGGAAAAAATACCGGTGCATACTGTAATGCTGGTGCTGCCTTACCCATATTTCGAGCGAATACGCCTGTTGACAGCTGCCCAGCATGGGAAGATCCTGGATGAGGACTTTGGCGGCGATGTCACGCTCACACTGCAATTCACCACGGAAAGGTTTCCCTCCTTTCAGGAGGGGCTGCTTGAGTTGAGTAACGGGATGCTGCAGGCTGAAATCATCGAGACCAATCCGTCAGCTATTTTTCCCGTCACCGAGACGGATTAAATCTGAGCCGGCGGTGGTGTAGGTGTGCGCGGGGTGACCAGGAACCGTTCGCGATAGGTCGCTACGATGATGAGCAGAATAAACTCAAAAAGGGCTCCGAAGGACGCCGAAAACTGATCCAGATAATAGATGAGAATGTTAACCACCGCCAGAGATACGGTCAGCCCCAGAATTGCCAGCGTGGCAGCGGTGTTATCCCGCCGCAGAAGAAAATAAACTGCTGCCAGGAAAGACAATAAACCAACCAGGCCTTGAACTGCCAGGCGGATGGTGAACCATAAGGGTTGGTTGGCGACGTCGATGTCAGCAGGGTTGACGTAAGCAGTAATGTCAACACCTTTGAAGACTGAGACGACAAATATGCCCAACCGGATCAACTTGTAGACTGAATAGCCGCCAACGATGCCTAACCCGAGGATCAAGGTGATGCGCATGCGCGGGCGGGTGAAGAACAACTCGACTGATTTCCAGCCGTTTAGGATGGAGACTATCCACTTTGGGCGGTTTTCCGGTGCAGTTTGCACATGTTCCGAGCGGATGTAGCCATCCAGCGATTCGGCCAATTTGAGCAGCTGGGGATCGTCAGTCTTTTGGACGATACCTTCCAACCGCTTGATTAGAGCGGCTTTTTCGGTGGCATCCAGATCATGGTCGATCAACTCGGTCATGCCGTGCAATACCCGGTACAGTTCTTCGCGAGGCGAGGCGTCTTTTGGGCGGCGGATATGGATAAAAACCAAGACTGTGATGATGAACAGCGTATAAACGATGGGGGCTGCCGGCGGATAGAAATAATCGTTGGATTGGGTGATAAACTTGCCGACCTCGTCGATGAACAGCCCAAAGCCAATACCGCCTGCCACGGCAGACCAGGTCAAAGCCCAGTGATTGGCGAAAATGAGTGGCAACAGGGTGGCGACGAATAAGAAGAGTCCACCCCACACCACATGGGCAATGTGGAGAACGCCTCCGCCAACCTGCGGATACCCCGTCAGTTCGAGGAAGGCGCGGGTAAGCATGACCGATCCGCCAAAAGACAACAGCGTGATCAGCATTAAGGTCTCAGCTTTTTCGCGGCGGACAGGGGTGCGAATGGGTCGCCGGGATTGTTCTTCCATATTCGCTTAAAACAGGCTGCGCAGCCCCAACATAAATCCAAAAACAATTAAAGGTACACCAATGATCGCGCCGAAAACCGTCAGCGTAAGCACGACCCCGGCGATCATTAATACCAGCCCAAGGACGGCTCCAACCAGGCGGCCAGTGAGTTCAAAAACCTTTAATACCAGGCGCCAAATTGCCCAAAACGGCCAAAGCAGCAGTGGGATCCTCATTTTATCGACCATTTTAAATTCTCCATGGATATTATACGAATTTTTTCCTCAGTTGATGCATCGACGAAATGATCAACCCAATACATGTACACGTTCGGCCCGCAGAAATGGATCTTCACGCTCCGAATCGGTTTCCATCACGCCTTCGACAATCAAAGGCCGGTTTTCGGTGAACACTTCCTTGCGGGTATAGCGGAATACCGCCGGGAACAAGACTACGTCCAGCATGCCATCGAAATCCTCCAGCGTCAGGAAAGCCATCCATTCGCCGGAGGAAGTTTTGCTGCGACGGTGACTCTGGCGCACGCCTGCCACCACCACCTTCTTGCCGGTGACATCCAGCGCCTCGACGGTGCTGACGGCTTTTATTTTGCGCAGTTGGACAGCATACAAATCGAGCGGGTGGACGTCAACGCTGACGCCCAAAATCTCCTGCTGCGCCGCGGATCGTTCTGCCAGCGGCATGTCCGGCTCGTCCTGGATGGATTCAATTTCGAACAGAGACGGCTGACCGGGGCGGCGCGATCCGTTTTCCAGTTGATGAATGAGGACCGGGATGGAACCGAGACCATCCAGCGCACCGCAGCGGATCAAATTGCGAGCCTCCAGCGGGCGGGGGTCAGCGCGCAGCAGGAAGTCTTCCAAAGACAGAAAGGGACGCTGAAGAAGAATTCGCTGGATGGTTCGGCTGGTGAGATCGCGCACCTGGTTCAGACCCAGGTAGAGCACCGGTCCACGATGGGCGTACACCACCGTACTTTCCCGCCCGGAAAAATTGATGTGCGGCGGATGCGGCGGGAAGCCCAGGCGTCGGGCTTCCATCAAATAAACGCGCTGGCTGTAATAACCACCCCAGTTGGCCAAAACCGCCGAAAGGAATTCGGCC
>Ga0209619_10002019_pt1 | contig 14781 bp, 11 predicted proteins | sample Rifsed16ft3_FD_184011 | JGI IMG/M metagenome (GOLD analysis project Ga0209619, IMG submission 184011) | Soil microbial communities from Rifle, Colorado, USA - sediment 16ft 3 (version 2) | ecosystem: Environmental > Terrestrial > Deep subsurface > Rock core/Sediment | place: Rifle, Colorado... | reverse complement strand
CGCGGCGGGGCCGCGTTCAGCGTCATTCCCAACGGGGTTGACCTGGCCCGATTTGATCTGCCCCTCGACTCCTGCTCGCTGCGGCGCGAGTTCAACATCCCGGGCGCGGCGCCACTGTTCGGGGTGGTGGCGCGGCTCGAGCCGGAGAAGGGTCACCGATACCTGGTCGACGCGATGCCGGCCATCCTGCGCGGCGCTCCCGATGCGTGGCTGGTGATCGTCGGCGAGGGTTCCCAGGAGGAGGAGCTCCGTGTCCAGGCCGCAGCGCTGCCGCGTGCCGTGGCCGACCGAATCGTGTTCACCGGTCGTCGCGAGGACGTTGCCGCCATCACCGGTGAGCTCGACATTGCCGTCATGCCGTCGCTCCGAGAGGCGCAGGGGATCTCGATCCTCGAGGCGATGGCTCGCCGGCGACCCGTCGTTGCTTCCGCGGTCGGCGGCATCCCCGAAGTCCTGACCGATGGCCTCGACGGCATCCTCGTCCCGCCGGCCGATCCCCCGGCCCTTGCCGCGGCCGGCATCCGCCTCGCCTCCTCCCCCGCGCTGCGTTCCCGCATGGGCGAGGCCGGCCGCGCCACCGCCGAGCGGCGCTTCAGCCTGGACGCCATGGTGCGCCGGATCGAGCAGGTCTACGACGGGGAGCTGGTCCGCGCCGGGGCGCTGCCGTGGCTGCGGGTCGGGGGCGTCGGCCAAGCGGTCGGCGTCAGATCCCGGCGCCCGGTGGGCCGCGCGACCCACGAGGTCCCGCCGCTCTAGGCTCCCCGGATCCTCGCTCCCGCGCGGGGGTTATTACGTGGGGTACATCCGAGGAGGGAGTGCTGGAACGACCCCAATGGGAGCCGCCGGCGCGCGTCCCCATCACACCACGTACTAAGCGAGTGGCAGATTGGCTGCCAGGGGACCCGGGAGGCGCGGACATAGCATCATGGGTAATAAGGGGGTCCCGCGAGTGGTCCCGCGAGTGGTCCCGCGAGTGGTCCCGCGAGTAGCCTCGCAACGGTCCAGGCGAGCGCGACGCGCCGTCCGAGCTCCCACGAGCAGGGACTACTCCCCGAAGCCGTACTCCCCGATCAGCGGCACGAACACGACCGGATCCCGGCGGCTGGAGATGAGCTCGGAGCCACGACGCTCCACCACGGTGAGCTGCTGGTGTCGCCGCTCACCGACCGGCATCGCCAACCTGCCCCCATCTTCGGAGAGCTGCTTCAGCAGCGGCTGCGGCACCGACGGTCCGGCGGCCGTGACGATCACCGCGTCGTACGGCGCCCCGGCGGGCCACCCCTTCGTCCCGTCCCCGACGACCAGGAGCACCGACTCGTATCCCGCGTCGGCCAGCCGACGTCCCGCCTCCTCGGAAAGCTCCGTGTGGCGCTCTACGCTGACCACCTCGGCTCCCAGCTCGGCCAGGATCGCGGCCTGGTAGCCACTCCCGGTGCCGATCTCCAGCACCTTCGCCCCGCGCCAGCCGCCGGGCGGCCGCGCGGCATCGGTCATGAGCGCTACGACGTAGGGCTGCGAGATCGTCTGGCCGGCGGGCAGCGGCAGCGCTTCGTCCGCGTAGGGCGCTGTCGAATCCACGAAACGGTGGCGCGGGACGCTGCGGAAGGCTCGCAGCAGCTCCGGATCGGTCAGGCCGCGTGCCTCGATCTGCTCGGCGACCATGCGCTCCCGGGCGAGCGCGAGCGGCTCTCCGGGCTCGGTCGTGTCCTCGCGACGGTTCCGGAGGCGGCGCCAGATCATCGGTCAAACGGCCGCGATCTGCGGCGGATGAACCGATCAGGCCTGGGCGGGAGTGGCAGCCCGCGTGCGGGTGCGCCCGTTGCCGGGGAGGTCCTCGATGGGGGCATCGGTCTCGGGCGGAAGTGGGCTGGAGTCGAACGCGCCCAGCGTTGCGGCGTCCAGGAGGTCGTTGAGGAGTCGGTCGGCACGCTCGCGTACCAGGCGCCGGGTCTGTCGACCGGAGCGTGGCGCAAGCAGGACACCGACGGCCAGCCCCATGAAGAAGAAGCGGATTGCGATGCGTACGCGGCTGAACATGGACACAGCCCTCTGTTGGCTTGGGTCAGGCCTGAAGGATAGCACCCGCACCCGAACGACCCCGTTCTGGCCACCCGAGGGCGGGTACCGCGTCGGCTACGGCGAGGTCGACGGACTGACCGATGAGGACTCCGAGGCCGAGGCCGAACCCGAAGCTGAACCCGATACGGACGCCGCTGGCGTGGCGCTGGGACTGGGGAGGGGCGTCGGCGTCGGGATGAGGCTGCTCGGCAGGTTGGCGAATGAGAGCGCGAAGATCAGGACGAACCCCGCGATCACGATCACCACCCAGGGCCGCGCCAGGACGTCGCTCTTGGGGGGCAGCGCTCCGCGGTAGCCGGCCTCGGGCGTGCTGCCGGCCTTCGCGCTCGCCTCGTCGCGCCGCTTCTGGTTGGTCATGCTGCTCCCATCATCCGCGCCACCTGATCGGCGGCCCGGCGAAGGGTAGCAAGTTCTATCGGGCTCCGCGCATGGCCGGCACGAGCAGCCCGCCCACCCCGGCCGCCGCGATCAGTCCGCCGCCGAGCATCAGGACCGCGGCTGCGCCCAGGATTCCCGCCAGCCAACCGGCCATCCCCATCGAGAGTGCCATGGCGCCAAAGGTGAGCGCCTGTCGACTCGACACGACCCGTCCGAAGAGCCGCTGTGGGGTGCGTTCCTGGAAGAGCGTGATGGTCGGCACCAGGTAGAGCATGTTGGCGGCGCCGATGGCGAAGAAGAAGCCGATCGCCGCAATCGGCGAGGTCGTCAGGCCAGCGGCCACCATCGCCAGTCCCAGGCCGATGAAGCCGGCGATCGTCATCGGTCCCTTGGGGACGTTCGGGGCAAGCCAGCCGATGGCCACGCCCCCCAGGACGCTGCCGAGCCCCAGCGACGCCATCAGCCAGCCGTAGTTCTCGGGGAAGGGGAGGATCGACTGGTCGAGCACGCGCTCCGAGTAGATCAGCGAGGCGACGATTTCGGCACCGAAGGCCAATTGCGCCACCGTGCTCACCACCGTGTTGGCCAGCAGCTCGGCCTGGTGGGTGAGGAAGTTCCAGCCCTCGGCCATCTCGCGCCAGATGCCGCGCACGCTGAACGGCGCGACCTCGTCGGTGCTGCGGGGCACGGCCATGCCCCAGATGAGCAGGGCGCTGACCAGGTACGTGGCCGAATCGAGCACGAAAGCCGCGCCGATGAGCCCGGCCAGCCCCGCCACGATAACCGCCGCGATCGGGTAGCCGAGCAGGTCGGCCAGCGTCTCGTTGACCGACGAGGCGGAGTTGGCCGTGACCAGCCGCTCTTCGTCCACGATCAGCGGCACCACCGCGTTCTTGGCCGGCCGGAAGAGCAGTCCCACGGTGGCCACGGCGAAGGCGACCAGGTAGACGAGACCGATGTGCACTTCGATCACCACCGGCACCAGCAGGACCAGCCCGGCGCGGACCAGGTCGCAGATGATCATGGTGGTGCGCCGGTCCCATCGGTCCACCAGCGCGCCGGCGAGCGGCCCGAGCAGCACGTTCGGTACGGCGGTGGCGGCAAAGACGATCCCCACGTCGAGCGGCGACCCGCGCTGGAGCACCAGCACGCCCAGCGCAACCTGGTGGATCCGATCGCCGAAGAACGAGACCAGTTGGCCCATCCAAAGCAGGCTGAAGTTGCGGTTGCGGACCAGCGACAGGTACGGCGACTGTGCGCGTTCGGCCGGTGCCGCCGCGGTTCCGGGCAGCGCTCCGGGTGCGGTGGGAACGGCGATCGCAGCTGCCGCGGCGGTGCTGCCCAGCACCTGGGCCTGTCCGCCGGGGAACGGCCCGGTCCCCGCACTCGCGAAGGGGTCTCCCGGCCCCAGGCCCAGGGTCAGTCCCGCCCGGACGGGAGCGCCCGCGCGGGTCATGGAGTAGACGATCGCCCAGAAGATGCCCACCGCCAGCAGCGTGTCGCCGACGCTCACCACGTCGCGGATCACGGGCAGCGGGATGGGGATCACGTCGCCGAAGATGCCGCCACGCCCCACGAAGTCGGCCACGCTGCTGGCGGCGAGGAGGAAGTGGAACGGATCGTTGGCGAGCGCATCGGGCGTGAAACCGGCCGCCGCGAAGGCCGCCCCCCAGATCGGCATCCGGCCCGCGTTGAGTGCCACGGCGAGGGTGTTCAGCCCGATCCCCACCGCGGCGATCTGGAGCCCCGGCACGTGCCAGTTGCCGGACAGCCAGACCAGGATCAGCAGGTATCCCGCGATGAACGCGGCGCCCACCGGGAGGCTTCCCAGCAGATCGTTCTGCCAGCCCAGGACGGCACCGACTCGCAGGGCCAGGGCGATCCCCAGCACCCAGACCCAGCGAAGGCGCAGCTGGGCCAGGCGTGGCAGGCCACCGCCCGCCAGCGCTCCGACGAGGAGCGCCAGGGCGATGACGCTAAGGAACATCGTCAGAGGCGGCTATCGGCCTCGTCGTCGGGGTTCCTTCCTCGGGGGCAGGGGAGTCATCGTCGCTCGGGGCGGGCGCCGAGGCCGGCTCCACAGGCTCGGACGGGGTCATCGGTATCGCCTGGGTGAGCACCGGCGCGGGCGATGTCGACTCGCCCGCGTGAAGCATGGTGGGCAGCTCGTCGGGGCGCTCCGGCTGGCGGTCCAGGATCTCGCGCGAAAGCCCGATGAGGATCGGCACCACATCGGGGTCGAACTGGATCCCCGAGTACTTCTCCAGCTCGCCGATCGCGATCTCGTGGCTGAGCGGTGTCTTGCGGTACGGGCGGGCGGAGGTCATCGCCTCATAGGCATCGGCCACACCCAGGATGCGGGCACCGAGCGGGATGTTCAGCGCCTCGACGCCATCGGGATAGCCGGAGCCGTTGAACCACTCGTGGTGGGTCTTGATCAGCGGGGCCTCGTTGTGCAGCTGCCGGGCCGGCGCCACGATCTCCGCACCGATGGTCGGGTGCTGGTTCATCAGGACTCGCTCCTCGCGGTCGAGCGGACCCTCCTTGAGCAGGATGTTGTCCCGGATGCCGATCTTGCCCACGTCGTGCAGGAGCCCGGCCCACTTGATCTTCTCGATCTCCGACTCGGGCAGCTTCATGACGCGACACATGGCCTCGGCGATGCGGCTCACCCGGTTCGAGTGGCCACGGGTGTACCGATCACGCGCGTCGACCGCATTGGCCAGCGCGCCGATCGTCTGCTCGAACAGCTCACGCGTCTCGACGTAACGGTGGTATGCCAGCCGCGTCGTGAAGAGCGGAACGACGAAGAGTGTGGTGGCCCACCAGCCGACGCCGTTGGGCAGCGTGAAGATCTGCGCCATGAGCCATCCAAGAGGAGCAAGCCCAACGAGATTCGCAGCAATTGCACCGATGTCCTGAGCCCAGACTGTCCGAATCGGCGTTCCGGTTCGGCCGCTAACCGCGACGACAGCCAGAAGGCCATTGACGGTGTAGAACAGGACCGCACCAAGCAGGAGACCCCCAAAAGCGACGATCTCTCCGGTGGGTGCCGCGACTGAAGTTGCGGCGGTGCGGACCAATTCGAAGGCCGCAGCTCCAATGACAACGGCGACCACCACGGAGGAATGGTTAAAGAGCGTTCCAAACCAGGGAACGCGGCCGCGAAACTCGCGTGGATCGGTCGTCCCGATCGCAGCGACGATTGCACCGGCAAGAGGGCCTCCGAGCACAATCGAGGCGAGTACCGGTGCTGCCGAAACCGAGACCACAGTTCCCTGTGGCAAACGCACGGGTAGAGCGCCTGCTCCCAGCGTGAGCGCGATCCAGAACACCAGACCCCAAATGCCGCCGATCTCGGGCCGCAGCGGGAATAAGAAAGCAGCCGCCGCGACAGCGAGTGCCGCGGCGGCTGACGATGCGAAGATCAGGCGTCGGACGTTGGTATTCACCGGTGAGTCACCCTAGCGGGGTGAGGCGTCGGAGTCTACCACCCGAACGATTACCAACCCTTGAAGCTTGCTCCCCCGGCGATTGCCAAGGCAACCAGTCCCCCAAGGGTGGTCAGCAATGCTCTTAGGCGCCGAAGCGACGTAGACATGCCTGACTCCATTGGGCTGGTTACCAGCCCTTAATGACTTGTCGAGCCATCAGAAGGTGCCCTCTTCCGTGACGGGAACCAAAAACCGACACACTCCGGTGACGGAACGGTCGGTTGCACTACACACTCCCCGACGACCTAAGTGCCCACATTCGGTCGGCGGATCAAAGCATCCACGGTATTTGCCCGGTACTCGGCACGGCCGAAAGTACTAGACCTGCCTAGTACTCTGGCGACTCCGCCACAAAAAGTCAACCCCTGTGGCTATTCTCACATACCAGAGTCAACTACTACTGGACTGCTGGTGCCGCGGAGCCCATCTTAGGAGAGCGGCCTCGAGTTCTGCCGACGGTGGTTCGTCGAGGTCCTCCTTAAGCTTACGGGCGAATTCGAGTACCGCGGCTCGGGCGGCCGGCCGTCGCCCGGAGGATCCAAGTCGTTCCACCACCGCGAGTTGGACCGTCTCGTCGTAGGGATCCAGCTCGAGGAGCGCGCATCCAGCTCGGATGGCCAGATCCGCGTTAGCCATGCGCGGGTGCCGCAGTGAAGGAAGCAAGGCTCCTCGGACCTCCGCGTGCACAGCTGTCCGAGTGCGGGATGCCCAGTCTTCATAGCGGAGTTCCGCGAGGAATTCGCCTCGAACGATCCCAACGAGCGTCGCTATCGTCTCCTCACTCAGCGGTGTGCCCCCACCGGAGATTGAAGCGCACCGGCGGAATTCATCGAGGTCCGTGGTAACCAAGTCCGGGTTCAGCTGAACGGCGTCCACAGTGCTCAGTACGTATTGGGGGCTTTCTCCGTCGCGGTAGTTAGGGTCAAGAACGCGCCGGAGTTGAAAGACGGCCTGGTTCAGGCTGTTCACTGCCGCGGCCGGGTCCGAGTCAGGCCAAAGGACGTCCATCACGACCTCCCTCGTGAGCGCCGAGTGAGCGTTTGCAACGAGCAGACCGAGCAGACCCCGCATCCGTCTCCGATCGACACCGATTGGGCGACTGTCCCACGAGGCGATCTGGATCGAGAGGGAGCCAAAGGCTCGGACGAATACCCTCGGCGCCCGGCGGTTCACTATCAATCGCCGCAGCTCGGAGACGTCTTCCCCAGCAATACCCGCAAGAAGCGAGGCCGTGTCATCAGCCGAGTACTTGTCGACGAACGCCAAGACGCGTTGTCGATCGGTCCCCTCCAGGGAGCCGAGTAGGCCGACCATGGGCTGTCGCCACCCATCCGGATCGTCCTCGGCGATCGCCAGGACGGCATCAAGCCCCCGTGGTTCGCGCGCGAGCCACTCTGCCCGCGCTGCGTACAGGCGGAGCCACCAGCGGAGATGTCGGTGAATTCCGGACGCCCTCGCCCGATCGAGGGCTAACAAGACGACCCGGTCGGCGTTAGGTCCATCGTGGTGTAGGGCGACTGACCCCAGTTTGACCATGCCGACGGTCGATAGCAGTGCGGCACCTCGCTCGTCCCATTCTGTGAGGACGATGAATTGATCCAGACACTGGCCGGTACATCCGCCGGAAACGTGCCGCACCAAAGCTCGCGCCGGCGCCATGACCGCTGCCTGTCGGGGGTCCGAGGGCTCCGACACGAGGTTCGTCATGACCTCTGCGAGTTCAGAATGCGCGGCTCCGTTGAGATAGAGACACTCGACGAGTAATGCGGAGACAAGCTCCGCAGTCGATCCGAGGGCTTTCGGCTCCGCCAGAACCCGACGCAGCAGTTCAATCGCCTCGCGGAACCGACCTTGGTGGGCACGGATCGCCGCCTGACCGTAGGTTGCTTCAGCGTGTGGGCGCGGCCACTGTCTCGTCCGGACAAATGCCGTATCGGCGAGCAGCCCGGCGCGGCTGGGATTGTCTTGGTAGAGGAGGGACATCACCAACTCCGCGTTGTCCGCAAATGGGCTTGCTGGTAGGTCAGCCCAGAAGTCAGCTGCACGTTCGAGGTATCGAACGCTCTCGTCAACATCGCCGATCTGGCGCAGCACCATCCCGAGGTTGTGGAGCGCAATGGCGGCAAAGTGATCCAGCGAACGAGCCTTAGCTTCAACCGCGATCCGCCGGCATGCCTGAGCCACCGCCTGGAGTGAGTCCGACATCCAGGTGGACGTAATCGCGAGATTGCCGTTCAAGCGGAGTCGGGTGGCGTGTGCGTCGCTCGGCGCGAGGCGAAGTCCCTCATTGGCAGTCTCTGCCGCCTCGGCGACCTGCCCGATGTTACTGAGCACGGTACTCGTCTTTAGGCACGCGAGCGCCTCCATGCGCCGGTCACCCTTGCGGGCGAAGAAGGCTCGCGCCCGCCGCAGGGCAGCGAGGGCGTTGTCCCACTCGCCGCGAATGCCGCAGGCCTCTCCGTAGAGCAGCGACAACCTGGCGTTCTCCTGGATCGTCTTGGGAGGCAGCTGCTGGAGCCACTCGTCCACCATGCCGAGCCGGCCCTCGGAGACGACGTCCTCGCCGTATCGGGCGATCAGTCGGGCCGCCTGCGGGGTCAGCCCCGCCCGCAGGTAGTGGTGGATCGCCTGGGGCCACTGCTCATGGGTCTCGAAGTACGAGGCCGCGTGGATGTGCAGGCCCGTCACCTCGCCATCGGTTCGCTCGGCGATCAAGCGGCGCTCGAGGAAGTCGCGGAAGAGGCCGTGGTATCGGTACCTGGTCTCGTCGGCGTCCAGGCGGTTGGTGAAGAGGCCCCGCTGCTCGAGGTCGGAGAGGATCGCCGCACCGTCGTGCACGCCGGCCAGCCGCTCGGCCAGCTCGGCGTTGATCTGCTGCAGGATCGACGTGGAGAGCAGGAAGTTGCGGACCCGTTCTGTCTGTTGGTCGAGCACCTCCTCGGCCAGGAAGGCGAACAGGTCGCTGTCGGTCGTGGCCGTGATCGAATCGATGAACGCACGCCGTGCCTCTGGTGTCTTGCGTTCACGAAGCGAGACCTCGACCAGCTGCAGGCTGGCGGCCCAGCCTTCGGTCCTCCGCTCGAGCTCCGCAAGTTCGGCCGGGTCGAGGGGATCGTTGTAGATGTCCCGGAACAGCTCGTCGATCTCGCGGTCGGTGAAGCGGAGGGCATCGGTCCGGATCTCGGCGTACCCGCCGTGGGTCTTGAAACGGGCGAACTGCAGCTGCGGCTTGGCCCGCGACAGGAAGACGAAGCGACAGGTGGGTGGGGCGTCGCGCAGGATCTGGTTCCAGAGGCCGCGCACCTCGGTGACCGATGCGACCGACTGCCAGTCATCGATGACGAAGGTGCACGGCTCGGTGAGCCGGTCGTACATCTCCGCCAGCAGGTAGGCGGCAACTCCCGGACGCGACGATCCCGGGCCACCGAGCTGCTGGAGCATGGAGTGTGCCCGCCGTCCGAAGCCGGCGTGGCGCTGGCTGATCGCCTCGATCAGGTAGCTGATGTGGAGCGACCAGTCGCGGTCGTTGCGATCGAGCTTGTACCAGTAGACCGGGAACTCGGCCTCACGCTCCCATTGCCAGAGGAGGGTCGTCTTTCCGTAGCCGGCGTCCGCGGCGACCACCATGGCGCGGCAGTTGGCGTTGTCGTTGAGCCACTGCAGCAGCCGCGCACGGCGCAGCGTCGGGGTCACGTACTGGGGCGACGTGACCTTGTTGTGGATCAGCGGGTAGACGTACTGGATGTCGGACATCCGACGGTCGCTCCGTGGCAGGCGCTCCCAAGGATCCCCCGGTGACCGATCGAACGGACGCGCCCCCCGCGACCCAGGCCGGCTCCGGCGAGGGTACTTCCCGGCCGATTATCAGCGCATTACTGACCGATGGCCAGACCCTCGCGAACTTCGTCGTTCACGGCGGGATCGCGTCGCTTCGCGCACCGATCGGCTAGAGTCGGCGCGCCATGCGCGTGTTCATCGGTCTGGGGGGAAATCTGCCGGGCGCCGCGGTGGCGTTTGCCAGTGCAGTCGGCGAGTTGAGAGGCATCGGCCACCTGGTTCGCGCATCGGGCCTGTACCGGACGGCGGCGCGCGACCTGTTCGATCAGCCCGAATTCACGAATGCAGCCGTTGAGCTGGAGACCGATCTTGATGCGCCGGACCTGCTGGTTGCACTCAAGCGCACCGAGATGACCCTTGGGCGCGACCCGCAGGGGTGGCGCTTCGGTCCGCGGCTGATCGACCTGGATATCCTGGCCATCGACGGGAGATGCGTGGCTGACGCGGAGATCGACCTGCTCGTCCCGCACCCGCGCCTGGTGGAGCGTCGATTTGCGCTGGAGCCACTCGCCGAACTGGACCCTGACCTGCAACCATGGGGCGGGTGCGACGATGTGCGGGCGGACGTCACGGTGGCTGATCTGCTGCCCGCGGTCGCCGACCAGCAGGTCGAGCGCATCGCCGGCCCCGAATGGGCTGACTAGACACGACGAGCGGAGGTCGCATGGATATCGGGGTGGTGGTTCCGCAGGGCTGGACCGGTGAGTACGACGGCTGGGACGCACCGCGCGCGTGGGAGCGGACCGTATCGGTGGCCCGCCAGGCCGAGCGCCTGGGCTTTGAATCGGTCTGGCTCTTCGACCATTTCCACACCGAGCCCGATCCGACCGACGAGCTGACCTTCGAGTCGTTCACCACCCTGGCGGCGCTCGCCGCTCTCACTGAGCGAGTCCGGCTGGGCCATGTCGTTATCTGCACCGCGTTCCGCAACCCCGCGTTGACCGCCAAGATGATCGGCACGCTGGATGTGATCAGCGGCGGCCGGATGGAGCTGGGGATCGGCGCCGGCTGGAAGGAAGACGAATGGGTCGCCTATGGCTACGGCTTCCCCGACACCAAGACGCGCCTCGCCACCCTGGCCGATCACCTGGAGGTGATCACCCGCATGCTCGGCCCCGGTCGCGCAACGTACGCGGGCACGTATGCCTCGGTGACCGATGCCATCAACGTCCCCGCCGGGCTCCAGCAGCCACGCGTCCCGGTGATGGTCGGTGGCAACGGGCCCAAGGTGACCTGGCGGCTGGCGGCACGCTTCGCCGACGAGCTGAACCTCGACTGGCTGTCGCCCGAGGAGATCCGGGATGCGAAGCCGGTGATCGCGTCGCGATGCGAGGAGATCGGGCGGGACCCGGCGACGCTGCGCCTGTCGGTGAACATCAGCCGCTACGTGATGGCGGTCGCGGGCGAGCCGCGGGTCGAGCTGCTGGCTGACTACCGCGAGGTGGGCGTCGCGCGAGTCATGGGCCTGATCCAGGAGAGCGCCACCGATGACGGGGCGCTCGAGTCGCTCGCCGCCGATGCGCTGGAGGCCGGCTGCAGCCTAGCCGCCTGAGGGTTAGGAGCCCGGCCACGGAGGCTAAACGCCACGGCATTGGTACAACCGAGACGAGCGATTGCCGGCATCCTTGCGCGCTCTCTCCGCGGTCGGTCGAAGCGCCGGGTGATTGAGCCGACCAAGATCTGACCCCGTTGGCCGGTTTCTCGGTCGTACCAAGCTCTGGGCGTTTGGGGTGGTGTCAAGGCGACCCCGGCCTCGAGCGACGGCCGCCCTAGAGGCGGACCTTGGGTGGCTGCGAGTCGAAGGTGTGCACGGTGTCGATGAAGCGCACCACGCCCCGCTTGTAGCTCATCAGCAGGGAGTGGGTCCGGGCGCCGCCACCGAAGAAGCGGACGCCTCGGAGGAGCTCACCGTCGGTCACGCCGGTGGCGGAGAAGACGACCTCCTCGCCGCTCGCCAGGTCGTTGGTCAGGTAGACGCGGTCGGAGTCGTCCACGTCAACGCCCATGGCGCGCGCACGCTCGCGCTCCTCGTCGGAGCGCCACCGGAACTGCGCCTGGATCTCGCCACCCAGGCACTTGAGGGCCGCCGCGGTGAGCACCCCTTCGGGCGCCCCCCCGGTGCCCATCACCGCGTGCACGCCGGTCCCCGACACCGCCACCGAGATCCCGGCGGTGAGGTCGCCGTCGGAGATGAGCTTGATCCGCGCCCCGGTGGCGCGGACCTCCGCGATCAGGTCGTCGTGGCGCGGGCGCTCGAGGATGACCACGGTGATATCCCACGGCTCCCGGCCGAGCCGCTCGGCGATCTTGTGGATCGTGGTCTCGACGGGGTCGTTGATGTTGACGTGTCCCGCAACCTGCGGTCCCACGATCAGCTTTCGCAGGTAGGTGTCGGGTGCGTGCATCAAGCCGCCCGGTTCGGCGGCGGCCATCACGACGGTGGCGTTGGGCGACCCGGTGGCGACCAGGTTCGTCCCCTCCAGCGGGTCGACCGCGATGTCCACCGCGGTCGCGGCATCGGGGTTGCCGACCTTCTCGCCGATGTAGAGCATCGGCGCCTCATCCCGTTCGCCCTCGCCGATGACGATGGTGCCGCTGATCTCCGCCTCGTCCATGGCGCGGCGCATCGCCTCGACGGCGGCGTGGTCGGCGCCCTCCCGGTCGCCGCGACCCATCAGGCGAGCGGCCGCGATGGCTCCGGCCTCGGTGGCCGCGACCGCCTCGACGGTGATGAGTTTGTCCATCAGTGCTTGAAGTGTCGTCGGCCGGTGAAGACCATCGCCATGTGGTGGCGATCGGCCACCTCGATCGACATCTCGTCGCGGATGCTGCCGCCGGGCTGGATGATTGCCGTCACCCCGGCCTGGGCAGCGATCTGGATTCCATCGGGGAAGGGGAAGTAGGCGTCGCTGGCCATCACCGACAGCGGTGCGCGCTCGCCGGCCTTGCGCAGCGCGACCTCGACGCTCACCACGCGGCTCGGCTGCCCCGCGCCCATCCCGACCAGCGCATGCCGCTTGGTGAGCACGATGGCATTGCTCTTCACGTGCCGCACCGCTCGCCAGGCGAACAGCAGATCGGTCAGCTCGTCGAGGGTCGGCCGTCGCTGGGTGACAACCTGGAGCTTGTTGCGGTCCTCTTCGAGGTTGTCGAAGGTCTGCACCAGCAGTCCGCCGCCGATCCGCTTGAAGTCAAAATGGCCGATCCCCAGCTCGGGGCCATCGGTCTCGCCCTGCGGAACCTCGATGATCTCGAAGCCCTTCTTGGTGCGCAGGATCTCGAGCGCCTCGGGGGTGTAACCGGGTGCCACGATGGCCTCGAAGAAACCGGGGCGGATCGCGCGGGCCGCGGCGTCATCGATCACCCGGTTGGCACCGATGATCCCGCCGTACGCCGACACCGAATCGCCCTCCAGGGCCAGCCGGAACGCTTCGGCGATGTCGACCACGCTGGCAAGCCCGCACGGGTTGCCGTGCTTCACGATGCACACGGTCGGCGTCTTGAAGTCGCTGGCGATCTGCCAGGCGGCGTCGAGGTCCAGAAGGTTGTTGAACGAGAGGTCCTTGCCGGCGATCTGCCGCGCCCGGCTGATGGAGGTGCTCCGCTGGGCAGGATCGGCGTAGAAGGCGCCCAGCTGGTGCGGGTTCTCGCCGTAGCGCAGGTCTGCCTTCTTCTCGACCACCATCGTCAGCCGGCTGGGAAAGAGCGTCCCGGTCTGCGAGTACAGGTACGAGGCGATGTGCGCGTCGTACGCCGCGGTCAGCGCGAACGCGTCGGCCGCGAGCTTCTGTCGGGTCTCGGGGCTGACCGTGCCGCGAGCCTTCACATCCCTCAGGACCGATGCGTACTGGGTCGGGTCCGATACGGCCGCCACCCCCGGGAAGTTCTTGGCCGCCGCCCGCAGCAGGGCCACCCCGCCGATGTCGATCTTCTCCAGCGCCTGGTCGAGCGTCGTGCCGGGGTCGGCCACCGAGGAGCCGAAGGCGTACAGGTTCACCACCACCAGGTCGATCTGCTCGATGCCGTGCTCGGCGAGTTGCGCGAGGTGATCGGCCTGGTCTCGGCGGGCCAGGAGTCCGGCAAAGATCGACGGGTGCAGGGTCTTGACCCTGCCGCCCAGGATCTCCGGCGCATCGGTCAGTTCAGTGACTGCACGGACGGCGATGCCGGCTTCAGCGAGATGTGCGCGCGTGCCGTCGGTGGCGAAGCACTCGACCCCGGCCTCGGTGAGGCCCTTGGCCAGCTCGACGATCCCTTCGCGATCCGAGACGGACAGGATTGCGCGCAACGGCGACCTCGGCTGCGTTCGACTGCGTGATGCGAGGCGCGTCTGAGTTGCCCCGCCTCAGCAGCGTTGAGTATAGCCGCGGGGAGAGGCCGATCGGCGGGTGCTAAACTCCGCGACCGATGGCCAAGCTGTTCGAACCGTTCACGCCCCTGAACTTCCCCGACCTGTTCACTCTGATGTGGGTCGCGTCGCTGCTGATCGTGATCGGCAGCATCGTGGTCTATTACATGGCGCAGCGGCGATACCGCCGCCACCCCGCCATCCTGGCCCTCCACGAGTGGGTCTTCTGGTCGCTGGTGATCAGCTGGGGGATCACGCCCCTGCTGGTGGTGATCCACGTCCCCCTGCTCCTCCTTCTGCTGATCCTGCTGCCGGGGATGGCCACCGCGGCGTACGCCGCCTTCATGCGCTTCCCCTCGCAGATCGCCGCCGCCAACGACGAGATCCGGCGCCGACGTTTCGTGCCGCCCCCGCGCCGCGACGTGCGGGAGCGCCACAAGCCGACCCCCGCGGGTCGCAGACGCCGCCACCGCTGAACGGCGCCTGTCTGGCGCCGCGCGCTACGCGGGCTTGGCGGCCTTGATGACGGCGCTGTGCATCCCGTCGCCGACCAGGTGGGTCGAGGTGACCGAGACATCGGTCAGTCCGACCTCGCGAAGGCCCGATGCGTACTCGCTGAAGGAGAGCGCCCCAGCGATGCAGCCA
>Ga0209619_10002012_pt1 | contig 14792 bp, 14 predicted proteins | sample Rifsed16ft3_FD_184011 | JGI IMG/M metagenome (GOLD analysis project Ga0209619, IMG submission 184011) | Soil microbial communities from Rifle, Colorado, USA - sediment 16ft 3 (version 2) | ecosystem: Environmental > Terrestrial > Deep subsurface > Rock core/Sediment | place: Rifle, Colorado... | reverse complement strand
AGACCTTGTGTACCATTACATCAACCAGCATCATCTCTATTATCAATCCAAACCTAGCGCTGAGCTGTCATCCTGACTGGCGAAGCCGTTTCGAGGGGCTGCCAAAGCGTCGTAAATCAAAAATCGTAAATCTGAAATCGTAAATTCACATGCCATTACTCTTTGACTCACTCTTTTCTTCCGTCGCGCTTAGTCACCTGATGGTGGATGTGTTCAACAGCAGCCGCCCCGTGTTGTTGACCTATCTTGGATTGACCGAAACACAGATCGCCTTGATCTCAACGATTTATATCTGGGCATCCGCACTCACACAGCCCTTCTTCGGCTGGATATCAGACCGCGTGGGACCGCGCTGGCTCGCGGCTGGTGGTGTGCTGTGGATGACGATCTTTTTTTCGGGTGCAGTGTATATACCCGGCTCAGGCGGTTTACTTTGCCTGATCATCGCCGCGCTCGGCTCCTCCTCCTTTCATCCTGTTGGCACCGTCCAGGCCACTCTGCAGGGACGCAACCACATGGCCGGCCGCGAAACGACCGCGGCTTCACTCTTTTTTATGGCGGGTCAAATGGGACACTTCGTGGGTCCTGTCATCACGGGTTTGATCCTGGCACGATTGGGATTGCCCGGACTGGTAATCCTGCCAATTGTTTCGATCCCGATTGGATTTGCACTGGCATATCAATTACGCGCCAATCACCCACATCCCAGACCTATGCATGGAGATGATGAGATTCGTTTGCAGGCGAGTGTGGGATTCATCGTCCTGCTCGCAATCGTAGCCACGCTGCAATCATGGTCACAGGCAAACATGATTAACTTTGTGCCAAAATATATCAAAGACCTGGGATTAAGCGCAGCGACCTATGGAAATATCGCGGGTTTGTTCATGGGCGGTTCGGCACTGGGTAACGTGATCGGCGGCCATTTCGGAGACCGTTATGCAAAACGCAAGGTTGCGGCGATGGCATTGTTATGTGCGGCATTGCCAATCTACATAATGAGTCAAATTGGATGGTCACCCTGGTTATATGTGTTGATTCCGCTTGCAGGCGCATGCACAGGATCTGTCCATAGCATCATGGTAGTACTTGCACAACGGATCATCTCCGGTGGCATGGCTTTGGCTTCAGGTTTAATTCTTGGCTTTATCTTCTCGGCAGGCGCGCTGGGGATGTTGCTCACGGGGCCACTGGCGGAGAATTACGGCTTCCCCACCGTGCTGGTCATGACCACAGGATTGGTGCTTCTAGGCTCTCCGCTGGCTTTGATGTTGAAGGAGAAAAGCGCTGAAAGGGTTCAGGTATAATCGCTACAAACCAATATGCTTACAAATGAAGAAAAACGAGTCCTAATTTATTCGACTTCTGAGAAACCTACCAAACCAGCAGAGGTAACTGCCGAAACCCCTCTTGAGAGCCTTAATTTAAGTTGGACCGAACGTGACCTGCCCGAGAGAGAAAGAACAAAGCACGTTCATAGACTGCATTCTTATCTTGGCAAGTATATCCCCCAACTGGTAGAAGTTTTCCTTCGAAAGTATTTTAGACCGAGCCAAACAATTCTCGATCCATTTGTGGGATCAGGGACAGCACTAGTTCAAGCAAACGAACTTGGAATCAACTCAATTGGCTTTGATATTTCACAATTCAACATAATCCTTTGTCGAGCAAAGACAGCTCGATATGATTTAAAAAAGGCTCGCAAAGAGGTCATGGATATTCTGGAAAAAGTCACTTCCATTGCTCAAAAGAAAGTTAAGCAACTTACTTTATGGGAAAACCCATCCGTTTATGACATCAGCTTATCTGAAACCAATAGTGAGTATCTGAAGACTTGGTTTGCCCCTCAGGCATTGTATGAACTAATAACATACAAGAATCTTATCTTTGCTGAACATTATGAATATAAAGATTTGCTAAAAGTGATTCTTTCGCGGTCTGCTAGGTCAGCGCGATTGACAACTCATTTTGATTTAGATTTTCCCAAAAAGCCACAATCCGAACCCTATTGGTGTTACAAACATTCAAGACAATGTTATCCTACTCAAGAGGCATTCAAGTTTCTCAAACGATATAGTCTGGATACACTAAAACGTATTGAAGAATTTGCAATGATACGCTCTGATGCAAACGTAAAAGTTGAACACGGAGATAGTAGAGACCTAAAAATTCCAAAAATCGATGGAGTCATTACAAGTCCACCTTACGTCGGTCTAATTGACTATCATGACCAACATGCGTATGCCTATCACCTACTAGGATTAGATGATCGAAGCGAACATGAAATTGGGCCTGCATCCAATGGTTCGAGCCAGAAAGCTCAACAGAAATATTTAGATGATATTGCCGCTGTATTTCGATCATGCACAGAATCTATGGTTTCAGGAGCATGGTTAATTGTTGTTGCTGGGGATCGTTCAAACCTTTACCCTAAAATTGCAGATTTAGTGGGTGTTGAAACTGAAGCAATCTTACAACGCCATGTAAACCGGAGAACAGGTCGACGATCTTCTGAATTCTTTGAGTCCATATTTATTTGGAGAAAACCTTGATTTTATGAAAAATTCTAAAAAGGTGAAGGCGGCCATTCAAGATGTCATCCAAATGATGATGGACAGAGTGATGCAACGCGTCCTCGTAGATGATCCATTTATTGTGGAAAAACATAGAGCGGCAAGGCCACTTTACGCAGCCCTTGTACCAGATGAAATTTTCAAGGGCTCACACTTCGAGAGAAGATTCGTTACCCAATTTGGGGGAGCTTGGGAAAGGTTAGCAGTTGTCGCAGCTAATGCAGGGTTAGGATACGGTGTAACAAATTATGAAATTAGAGGTAGTGTGCGTGAAGGAAGACTACAACGGATTTCTCAAGTACTCAATGCACTTGAGCATCCCGAAAAGGGAAAGAAAAGAGTTGTTCCGAATTGGGAGGAGGAGCTTAAATTTATCTTGGCAGGGAACGGCCAACTTATTCCAGTCTCAGTCATTTGTGATGTCTGTGCTGAGAATAAGAGAACGGGTGAAAAGTTTTCCTTTGAACTAAAATCGCCTTTGCCAAATAGCGATATTACAAAAGTCAGTAAGGAGAAAATCTTAAAACTATATTGTATGGAACCTTTACAGGTAAATGCAGCTTATTTTGCACTGCCTTATAATCCTTATGGACGCAAGGAGGACTATGATTGGGGCTTTCCTGCACGGTGGTTTGATATGAAGCACGATCCGGTTGTGCTTATAGGTGATGAATTCTGGGAAAAAATTGGAGGTTTGGGAACATACAGAGCGTTTATATCTGCCGTCAATGAAATTGGCGTAGAATACAAGGACAGAATTTATCGAGAATTTCTGGGGATGGAACCGCCACCTGATAAGCAAATGACGCTATAAAAAGGAGTAAAAATGGATGAAGTCATCTATCAACTTGTTGTTGAAGATATTCAAAGTGTCGCAACAAAATCCTTTGGACGAGAATTATCCACTGAGGAAATCAAAAAGATTATAGATCCCATTGGAGAGACGATTCCATGGTTTGACATCATTGAGAACTGCATAATATTACATTTGGACTTAGAAAGAGTGGATGAAGGATTAGAATGACCGAGACGAGACCGCCCGATTAGCGCTCTGTTTCTTCTTTCATCTTTCCATAGGCTTGATCCGCCATCTGAAGCAGGGGGGAATAGAGTATCGCAAGGCTTTTGAAACAAGTGACAATTGTCACCCCCACATTCCTCGAAAAGATCCTGTACCGAAAATTATATATAATTTATAATCACGAGCATCGCTAAAGGTGCTCGATGACTACCAATCCCCTACTAAACGAAGAAACTGAGCTTATCCAGAAAAGGCCTCTTAAGGAGGATATCTTCGATGTTTTGCATGCAAAGATCATCTCGGGCATGTACAAGCGCGGTGACTGGCTGAGACAGGAGGAAATCGCCACACAACTGGGAGTAAGCATGACACCCGTGCGGGAGGCGCTGGATTTACTCGTCTCTGCAGGGCTTGCAGAACGGGTACCCTATCGCGGCGTGCGCGTCCGGGAAATGTCTGAAAAGGATGTGGTGGAGGCGTATGGTTTGCGCTTGATCCTCGAAGCAGTGATCGCGAGAGAGGCGACAAAGAATATCGCGCCTGAACAGCTTGCAGGTCTCGAAGCAATGCTGGATGAAATGAAAAAACAGGAATCGTTGGAAGAGATATCTTATGCACGGCAATTGAGTCGCGAATTCCATTCGGCCATCGCAGAAGCATCGAGAAATGATCTGCTGATCAAGTTGTACGCTGTCGTTGCAAACGCATTTCCTGACTGGCTTTTGTATGAAGCATTATTCCGCAAGCCCGAACTGCTTGCCGACAGCATGGCAAGCACTGATCAGGAGCATATCGCCATTGTAGATGCGCTCAAAGAAGGCAATGCAGAGAAAGCCGTGCACAAGTCCATTGAGCATGTGATGGAATCGGGCAAATGGTTGGAAGAATACCTCAACATTCCCGCGGAATTATTACGTGAAAAAGAAGAGCAGGTCTTCTTCCTAACGAGGAAAACAAAGAAATAAGGAGATTGCATCATGACAGAGGAACTTTATAAGGAAATGGCGCAAAGCATCATTGAGGGCGAGTCGGAGCAGGCGGTGGCGCTCGCGCAGAAATCCCTTGAATTGCAAATGCATCCATTGGATACGATCACAAAAGGGTTTGTGGTCGGCGTCAATTACATTGGCGACCAGTTTGGCAAAGGGGAAGCCTTCCTGCCCGAACTGGTGATGGCAGGTGAGGCCATGAAAGCCGCGGTGGCTGTGCTGGAACCCGAGCTGCTGAAGCTTGGCGAGGCGCGCGAAGTGATGGGACGCGTGGTGCTGGCAACCGTGGAGGGTGATATTCATGAAATCGGCAAAACGCTGGTCGGCACAATGCTCAGTGCTTCAGGTTTCGAAGTGTATGACATCGGCGTGGACGCTCCTGCTGAGAAAATCATTGGCAAGGCGCTCGAAGTGGATGCGAATCTCATCGGCATGAGCGCGTTGCTTACAACGACGATGGTACGCCAGCGCGAGGTCATCGAAGAGCTGGATAAAGAAGGTTTGCGCCCGCGCATCAAGGTCATGGTCGGGGGTGCGCCGATCACAAAGGATTGGGCGGAAAAGATCAAAGCGGACGGCACCTCTGAAGATGCAGTCGGCGCGGTGAAACTGGCAAAGCAGTTGCTGGGAAAAGAATAGACACAGGGATCAACACAAGAGAGTAGAGATATAGTTCCTCGGGAGGGCACTGTGTCGAAAAAGATCAAGTCAATCAGTAATCCGAAGTTAAAACTTGAAGTCTTAACAACTGAAGAAGTTAAGAAAATTCACGAAGCCACGTTATGGATCATTGAAAACGTCGGCGTGCGCTTCCCATCCAAACGGGCGCTGGAGATCTGGGAAGCCAACGGCGCAAGGGTGGACCGCGAAAAGAAAATCGTGCGGGCGAAAGGCGATCTGATCGAAGAGGCGCTGAAGAAATGCCCGCCGGGATACCCACTGGCGGCACGCGACCCACAGCAGGATCTATCGCTGGACGGAAACCACGTCTATCTCGGAACGGACGGATGCGGCGTGGAGGTGATTGATATCCACACCGGTCAAAAACGGACCTCATGCCTGAGCGATGTTCAAGATATCGCCCGCGTGGCGGATGCCACGGAAGAGGTCGCGTTCCATTGGGTCGCGGTCTCCGCGCAGGATGCGCCTGTGGAAGCGCGGGGGTTGCACGAGATCAAAGCAGTTTGGGAGAACTCCACCAAACACGTACAAACCGAGAGCATCTATAGCACTCATGAAGCCAAAGCCGCGATGGAAATGGCCGCATTGATCGCAGGTGGCAAGGACAAATTGCGCGAGCGTCCCGTGCTCTCGATGATGCAATGCACCGCTCCCCCGCTCGGGCACGATGGCGGCAGCCTGGATGCGGCAATGATCGCGGCAGAGCATGGTATTCCAACAGGCTTCATGACCATGGCCGCCTGTCTGACCACTGGTCCCGCGACGATGGCGGGCAATCTCGCCGTGGGCAATGCCGAAGTGATCGCCGCGACCGCGTTACTGCAACTGGCATATCCAGGAGCGCCTGTCTTCTATGCCGCGGCACAGACTGCATCCGACTTGCGCACGGGCGCGTACACAGGCGGCGGGCCTGAGGATTTCCTCTTCGGCGCGGCCACCAATGTGCTTTCAGACTTTTACAACATTCCACTTTCGATGGGCTCGTTCGCCACAGGCGCGAAGGAGCCGAACTGGCAGGCCGGCATCGAAGGCAGTTTATCCACGTTCATGGCGAGCATCGTCATGTCTGATATGCTTCTTGGATGCGGGTTCCTGCACGGGAGCCGCATCTGGTCTTACGCCGAGATGATGATGGATTGCGAGATCTTCTCCATTATCCACAAGATGATGCAGGGTATCGTGGTGGATGAGGAAACTCTCGCATTGGAGGCGATTGCCAACGTCGGTCCTGGGGGTCATTACCTTGCGCAGAAACATACCCGCAAGCACATGCGTGATCTCTTCCTGCCGCAATTTATGGATCGCCGTCCATATAGCGAATGGGAAACAAAGAAGGACGATGCGCGCGATTGGGCTACAGCCAAAGCAAGCAAAATACTGACGGAACACCAGCCTGAACCGCTTGACCCAAAGATCGGCGCAGAGATGGAAAAGATCATCAGGTCTGTTGAAAAGTAAATCTGATCCTCATTCAACCCCCGCCTCAAAAAACCGGATGATGGAAAATAAGATCAAAGAATTAGAGGTGAACGATGCAGCCGAAACTTTCTCTCTTAACAGATGAGCTTATCCAGCGCATTCTGGACGAAGCCTTTCAGCTCATGCTGAAACCCGGGATCAAAGTCCAAAACGCAGAGGCGCGCAAACTGCTTGCAAAAGCAGGCGCACAAGTGGATGAAGAGACATTTGTGGTCAGGATCCCGGAGCAGATTGTAAAGATAGCGTTGAGTACCGTCCCGCGCAAATTCTATCTTTACGATTATGAGGGCAATCCAAAAGTGGAGTACGGCGGCGACACCGTCCAGTTCGATCCGGGCTCCTCAGGCATTGCCATCCTTGATCCGGAAACCTTCGAGCATAAAACCACTGAAACACGGGATCTCATCAAACTCATAAAAGTCGCGGAACAACTGCCGCAATATGACGCGCAATCCACAGCAGTTGTCTGCCACGATGTCCCCAAGGATTTGCACGACCTGTATCGTTTGTACCTCGTCATGCTGTACTCGAAGAAACCGATTGTCACAGGCGCCTTCACGAATAACACCGTGCATCACATGATAAACATGCTCGCCATCTTTGCAGGCGGGAAAGAAGCACTGCGTGCAAAGCCGCGCGCCGTCTTCGATGTCTGTCCATCGCCTCCCTTGATCTGGTCAAACTTTGGCGCAGGCAACCTCATCACGTTGGCGCGTGCGGGGGTGCCTGCAGAGATCGTCTCCATGCCTCTTGCGGGCGCAGCCGCTCCTGTCACATTGCTTGGCGCGATCACGCAGCACGCCGCAGAATGTCTCTCGGGTATAACCATCCATCAACTGGCAGGGCCGGGTTCGCCCATCGTTTGGGGCGGCGCACCCGCCATCTTCGATATGCGCAAGGGCGGCACTCCTTTTGGAGCCGTAGAAACCGGGATGATTGATTCGTCCTATGCACAGGTCGGCAAATTTCTTGGCATGCCAACCCATGCCTATCTAGGTGCGACCGACTCAAAACTTGTGGATATGCAGGCAGGTCTTGAAAGCGGCATGGGCGCATTAATCGGGGCATTAAGCGGCATCAACATGATCTCTGGCTCAGGCATGCTGGATTCCCTCATTTGCCAAAGCCCCGAAAAACTGGTCATTGACGCCGAAGGTATCTCAATGGCGAAGCGCATGTTGGAAGGCATGAAGGTTCACACCGAAACGCTCGCCACCGGTTTCTATGAAGGTATCAATTTCAAAGGCGGCGATTTCCTCAAACAAAAGATCACATTGCAGCTCTTCCAAAAAGAGCAACACATGCCGAGCAAAGTGATCGACCGCGACTCCATGCGCGGCTGGAAAGAATCCGGCGGATTGGATGCCTTTGGCCGTGCCAGACAACGTGTGGAACAGCTTCTCGCTTCCTATACAAAGCCGGAGCTTGACCCCGTTAAAGTGGCAGAGCTCCATGCCTTTGTGCGTGATCTCGCCAAACAAGCAGGCATGGACACACTGCCTGCGCACGATCTGTCTCCTGTTGTTGCATAAAACGAATTAAGGTGACAGTCACTTTTGTGAACGAAGTGACTGTCACCTTTTTGATTCGAGACCAGCCGCGTGGAGTTTTAGTGAAGCTGTTAGTGTAAAATTGTTTTGTTATCGTCCCGCAGGCTGGTGCAGACAATCATCCTTTGACTGGTTCATCCTGCGGGACGTTCTTATTTCTTATTTTGGGAGCCACAATGAATCGCCTGGAATATTTGACCCGGGAAGAGCTGAAAGGCCTTCATGAAGCCACACTTCGCATCCTTGATGAAATCGGCTTTGTCTGGACGCACAAACCCACTCTCAAAATTCTGACGGATGCGGGATGCCGCGTGGAAGGAAATCGCGTCCATTTTCCACCGCAGCTTGTGGAAGACAGCATCGCCAAAGCTACAAAGCGCGCAAGCATTCGTGGAAGAAATGGAACGGTCAATGAATTGGGTGGCGGGAATCTTTATTTCCATAATCTGGGCGGCGCGCGTGACGTGTACGATTCATCAACGGGTCAACGCAGGGTCGCCACAGACCAGGATGTGAAAGATGCGGCGCGTGTGCTCGACGCGCTTGAAAACTGTCACACGATCACTCCTTTCTTTACGCCGCGCGATGTGCCCGGGGAATTGATGTCCCTGTTCATGTACCGTCACACTCTTCCCTGCACGGTCAAGCCCGTTCAGGGCCCGGGCATTCAGTTCGCAGAAGAGGTGAAATACGCGGTCAAAATGGCGGAGGTGGTTGGCACTCCCTCACACGAGTTGACTCTTTCGCTCTCGCCGGTCAGTCCTCTATCCATTCCAGATCATGAAGCCGAAGCATTGATGGCAATGGCAGAAGCCGGGATCATCATGTCGAATCTCCCCGCGCCGACAGGTGGAGCGACCTCGCCGATGACGATTGCCGGGAGCATCGCGCAGCAAAACGCGGAAACTCTTGCGATGCTTGTGCTCGCGCAGATCATCAATCCCGGCCTTGCCGTTATTTATTGTGGACGGCTTGGGATGCTGGAACCGCGCACGGGACTGATCTGGGGCGGCGTCGAACTCGGCCTATCCTCGGCGGTCACGGTTCAAATCGGACATTATTATGGATTCGCGGTCAATGTGTATGGATTCTCCACGAACGCCCACACACTCGACGCGCAGAACTCATTTGAACGCGGGCTCAATGCCGTGATCCCAGCCCTGGCGGGCGCGGATGAGCTCTCTGGCATCGGCGAGATGGAAGCGGGCGTGATGGGATCCTATGCACAGATGGTGCTGGATAATGAACTGGCAGCAAGTGTTCTTCGGCTCAGGCGCGGCATCAAAGCGGATGCTGAAGAATTGGCAGTCGATATTATCGGGAATGTGATGAACGGAACCAGAAACTTCCTCGGTCAGAGGCACACCATAAAACATCTCAGGGCAGGTGAAGTTGCACTCACTAAATTCGCCGAGCGCAACTCGTGGGATACGTGGGAGGAAAAATTCCAGCGCAAAGGCATGGCAGACTATGCAACTGCGGAAGCCGAAAGGATTTTGCGCGAACACGTGGTCCCGCCGCTGGAGCCACACCAGGAAAAGGAACTGGATGCAATCATGGCGGCCGCGGAAAAAGAAATGGTGAAGAAGAGGTAAAGTAGGCTGGTACACAAGTAAACAAGTAGGCACGTACCCAAGTCACTTGTCTACTTGTATACGTGTGTACATCAAACAGGAGAAAACATGCTCAAACAGGCACATGCAATTTCAGAGGAGCTCATCGAATGGCGGCGCGACTTCCACATGCACCCCGAGATCGGATTTGAACTCCATCGCACGGCGGGTATCGTCGCGGCTGAATTGGAGAAGATGGGATACCGGGTCAAACGCGGTGTGGGGAAGACAGGCGTGCTCGCAGAGATCGGCGAAGGCGGTAAAATCATTGCCATCCGCGCGGACATGGACGCGCTCCCCATCCTCGAACAAAACGAGTACGAATACATCTCTCAGAATCAAGGCGCCATGCACGCCTGTGGACATGACTCGCACACTGCCATGGCGTTAGGAGCAGCATGGTTGTTGTCGAAAGAGAAACTGCCCGGACGCGTGCGATTTCTTTTCCAACCCTGTGAGGAGACAGCAGACGAGGAAGGCAAGAGCGGCGCGCAGCGCATGTCTGCGGAGGGCGCGATGGATGGTGTGGACTACATCATTGCGCAGCACGTGGACCCGCAGAAGCCGGTCGGCACGATCGGCATTAGTGCTGGCCCAAGCTCAGGCGGAGTCGATACCTGGTACGCAGCGATCATCGGCAAGGGGGGGCATGGAGCGCATCCCGATAAAACCGTTGATCCATTCTATCTCCTGGCGCATGTGATCCTGGCTTTGAATGGAATTGTCTCGCGCAGATTGAATCCATTTGAACCGGCTGCGATCAGCATCGGTTCGATCAGCGGAGGGTTTACGGAGAACGTCATCCCCGACCGGGTGAAACTGACGGGAACCTTGCGATTCACAAATATGGAAGTCCAAAAGCAGATCCATGCGGAGATCAGGCGCGCATTTGATGTGGCAAAAGCCCTCGGCGGAGATTACGAGCTCAGGTTTGAAATTGGCGGACCGCCAATGATCAACGACAAAATGGTTTCGGATGTCATTGAAAAAACCGCGAGGGATCTGCTTGGCACCGGGAACGTGCATGAAATTGAAAAGACGCTCGGCGCGGAGGATTTCGGAGAGTTCCTAAAGCATGCCCCGGGAGCAATGTTCACGCTTGGCACACAAAAGAAGGGGCATGAGGAATACCTGCTCCATCACCCCAAATTCGATATTGACGAGCGCGCTCTGCCCATCGGCACTGCGATGCTGGTAGAGACCGCAAAACGATTCCTTGTAGAGTAGGGGCGACCCGCCAGGGCATTCGTAAACATTTGATTGGGCAATATCTGGCATAACGATCATGGGGGTCCGCCTTGAAGGGTCGCCCCCTGCAATGTAACATGGACAAACATCCTGCGTCATGAAAGATGTGGGACGTTTGTTACTTGCACACGAAACATGAAAACTGTTATAAAATACCTACAAGGTAATCATTGTTGGGGTTAGCTATGTTTTTTTATCACTTAGACTTCATATGCAAAAGTACTTTAGGGCTCATGTTATTGATGCTGGTCTGTGCAGTATATGCCTACCGCCTCAATGCAAAACGTCCGGATGACGACCCAAAGAAAAGGGGTTTTCATCCCGGTGCAATTTTCCTTGCCCCCATTACATGGCCGTTGTTCCTCTTCGGCTCCATCTCCATCTTTGTCATCAAAGCATTGGTTTATGGTGTTTTCCTTATTCTGTTTACCATCGCGCTTCTTGCTTTTCGAAAGCCATTCCTCTTCGTCTGGCTGGATAGGATCGCCACCTATATCGGGAATAAGTTACTGGAGGCAAATACATTCCTTATCAAAATTGCTTTCGGTGATTGGGAAAGGACCCCACAGCCCACATAAAAATCTCCTCACCCTGAGGAGATTTTTCATTGAGGTTCTTCACTCACATGAAATTGATACGGAATAAGCATCAGAAAACCAATGGCAATGATGGATTCACCGATCAACACGCCACCAGCCTGCCAGGGACCAAAAAACGGAACATCGGGCAAAGGTTGTGAGCCCATACCGAACACATCGGCCATACCCGCAAACACCGCGATCACATAGCCTGTGCCGACCAATCGCAACCCAATGTCAGCAGTGATGCTGCGTTGCTCGTTCCCCCACAAGGCAGAAAGTCCAACATATCCCCCCGCGCAGATCATCGCCAGCCCGACGAGGAAGACTGCGATCTGTACGAATCCGACCACGGGGCTTCTATCCCAGCCAAACCAGCTGGGTTTTGCACCGACCAGAAACACGAACAGCCCGACACCGACGCTGATCAGGCTGAAACGGATGCGCAAATAAGACAGGCGGATCGCGGGTTCAACGCTCATGCGGGCAGGTGCTCCCGAAGAAATCGCAGCCAGTTGCCACCCAGGACGTTCGCCGCGTCGGATTCGCCGTACCCGCGCGCAATCAACCTGGATGCGATCAGTTGCAGATCGGCAATCGAATCCAGCTCAGGGGGGATGGATTGCAGGCCAAAACCGCCATCAAAATCCGAGCCGATCGCCGCATGATTTGCATCCCCCGCCAGTTGACAGATGTGCTCGATGTGCGCGATCAGCACATCCAAAGGCACTTCCTCACGACGGCTGCCATTCTTTCGAAGCCACCCGACTTTGAGGAACGTATTGAGCGGAATGACGCCAATGACCCCATCGCGTTCGATCAAGCCGCGGATGACCCGGTCTGGCAGGTGACGGTTTGTTTCTGCTCCCTGCATCAGCGCGGCGCAATTGGCATGGGTAGCCATGACCGGCCCCTCATAACGATCCAGCGATTCAAGCGCGGCGGCTTCGTCCATGTGGCTGAGGTCAAGCATGAAGTTGAAATCTGCCATGGCAGAAATCAGCTGGCGGCCTTCCTTTGTCAGGGGACCCGGGTCGCCCGTGCCGCCGCAATAACGCGTCCCTGCCCAGGCGAGGCCGATCATGCGCAGTCCCATATCCCACCATTCGCCTAATTCATGTGGAGACCGAATTCCATCCGCACCCTCCATAAGATAGATCAACCCGACGGGATGACCTTCGCCGCGCAAAGCGTGCGCGGGCCCGGACCAATGTTCGATAACGGAATCAAGTTCTTTTCTCGAAGAAATGTGGCGGAATTTATCCGGATGGGAATCCGTTAATTTGCGATAGAGCAGGATCTGCTCCCGGTAGAGACGGTGAGCGCTCTCATAGTCCGCATACATGATGACATCCCCTGCCATCTTTTTCCTTGCAGGCGTTACATATAGTGTCGCGAAAACAACGGCGACCTGACCGCGTTGATATTCAGGCCATCCCAGGATGGAATCCCCATTGAGTTCGGGAGTGATTGTGCCCGCCTCCAGACGGCGCGTCTCTTCCACCGGGCGCGTATAGTCGCGCCCGTAGGTGAGCATATTCCATGCAAGATCTTGATGTGAATCGATGATCAGGGGCATAATGGGGAAAGAGCGTCCCGCCTGTGGCGGGACGCTCTTGGTTTCATTTCAGGCTTCCGGCTTTTCCTCGGTGGATTCCCCCGGCGAGTCATCAGAAGCTTCGGAAAATTCGGGGGATTCAGGCTCTTCATCTGCATTGAATTCTGCAGTAAGCAGTTTGAAATCCTTATCGGCGAACGCTGCCGAATCCACTTTTCGGAGGCTCAGACCAATACGGTGTTGCTCAGGGTCAATGCGGATCACACGCAGGCTCTTGACTTCACCTTCCTTGAGGACCTCCTTCGGGTGCTCGATGCGATGCTCGGAGATCTCGGAGATATGAATGAGGCCTTCGATATCGCCATCAAGGCGGGCAAACGCACCAAATTTGGTCAGGCGCGTAATCACACCTTCCACCAATTGGCCGACGCTATATTTTTCGACACGCGACTTCCAGGGATCCTCCTGCAGGGCGCGAACGGACAGGCCGATGCGCTTCTTTTCGCGGTCCACGTTGATGACCTTGACCTTGACTTCCTGTCCCACTTCCAATACTTCGCGGGGATGCTCGATATGCTCCCACGAAAGTTCGGAAAGGTGAACGAGGCCATCCGCGCCATTGATGTTGATGAACGCGCCGAAATTTGCGAGGCTGGTCACACGACCGGTATATACCTTGCCCTCTTCGAGCTCTTCGATGACACGTTCCTTGATGGACTGACGCGATTCGGTGCTGGCCGCGCGCTCCGAAAGGATCAAACGGCGGCGTTCACGATCCACTTCGATGACGCGCACGGTGATCGGCTGACCGATCATTTTTTGCCAGCGTTGTTCGGGTGTATCGCCCGTAGACTGGCCGCGGCGCATCGCGCTGATCTGTGATGAAGGCACAAACCCGCGCAAGCCTTCGACTACAACGATCAGGCCGCCTTTGTTGAAGCCGGTGATCTTGCTATCCACCACATCTTCGCTCTCAACCAGCCTCTCAACGTTTTCCCATGAGAGCTGTTCCTGTGCACGCTTTAACGACAGGACAACATTGCCATTTGCATCTTCGGGATTGATCACAAAGACGTGGACCTCCTGCCCGACTTGAAGCGCTTCACGTTCTTCAGTCGACAGTTGATCCAATTCACGACCAGAAATGACGCCCTCCGACTTGGCCCCAATGCTGACAAGGATCTGAGCAGAACTAACGCCTGCAATCACACCCGTGCGGATATCGCCGATCTGGGGCAAATCAATGTTTAGCTCCTGCTCGTTCAGCAAGGACTCCATGGTTTGATTACTGTTGTTCGTATTTTGTTGTTCTCTAGGCTTGTTAACATCGCCCCCCTCAGTGGGCGAAGCCTGATTCTGATCTGTCACGTGATACTCCGGTTGAGAAAAATGTAAACTGGATTATACAGGTGATTGTGGAAGTTTGCAACCCTCATAATTCAATCATTACAAAATCTGAATTTTTTCGTCATTGCGACCTTCTGGGAGGTAATTCTCCCCGC
>Ga0209619_10002010_pt1 | contig 14797 bp, 13 predicted proteins | sample Rifsed16ft3_FD_184011 | JGI IMG/M metagenome (GOLD analysis project Ga0209619, IMG submission 184011) | Soil microbial communities from Rifle, Colorado, USA - sediment 16ft 3 (version 2) | ecosystem: Environmental > Terrestrial > Deep subsurface > Rock core/Sediment | place: Rifle, Colorado... | reverse complement strand
TGAGGTGGAGATCGTCGCCGGGGTCGTGGCCGCGTCGGCGCCGCTGATCTACGCGGTCGTCGGCGAGACGATCACCGAGAAGGCCGGGGTGGTGAACCTGTCACTCGACGGCAGCATCCTGCTCTCGGCGATGACCGGATTCGCCGCGGCCGCCACCACCGGCAGCGTGGTCATGGGCTTTCTCGCCGCCATGGCGGTGTCGATGCTGATCGCCGGGGTGGTCGCCTTCTCCGGGATCGCCCTCCGGCTCAATCAGATCGCCGTCGGGTTCGTGCTGTTCCTGCTCGCCAAGCAACTGGCCCTCTTCTTCGGCGACCCCTACATCGGACGGACCGGTCCCCAAGTGCCGGCCTGGGACATCCCCTTGCTGTCCGACATCCCGGTGGTCGGCGAGGTGCTCTTTTCCCACAACCTCTCGGTCTACGGCAGCTTCCTGGCGGTGATCGCCGCCGCACTCTTCTTGTCGCGGACCCGCCGGGGTCTGGATCTGCGCGCCGTCGGCGAGCGTCCCGAGGCGGCCCACGCCCGGGGGATCGCGGTGAACCGGTACCGCTACGTCGCCACCCTGGTCGGGGGGGCTTTCGTCGGCATGGCCGGAGCCGCGGTCTCGCTCGACCAGATCGCCGGCTGGAGGGAGAACCTCACCGTGAACCTGGGGTGGATCGCCCTGGCCTTCGTGATCTTCGGCGGCTGGAACCCGTGGCGGGTGGCCCTGGCATGCTTCGTCTATCGCGGGCTGCTTTTCGCAGCCGGTGAGTTCCAGGTGCAGTTCCCCGAGTTCGTCCAGGTGCTCACCCAGCTGCCGTTCCTGCTGATGATCCTCGCCCTCACCGTGCTCAACACGGAGCGCTTCCGGCGGTTCGCCGACCGCTTCCCCCGGCTCCGCCCCTTCCTGGCGGGGGAGGCGCCGACGGCGCTGGGAACCACATTCCATCCGGAGTGAGTCTCCGGGGGAAGGTTCCACCGCCGGGCGCGGTTGGTGTGGCCGACGACATGTCCCGTGTCAAGAATCTGAGACAGATTCGGGGGTTGGTGGTTGGGTGGTCGGGGTGTGTTGGTAGAGCTCGAAGGGGTCGGCGTATGCCGATCTCTTCGTGGGGTCGGATGCTGTTGTAGATGTTCCGGGAGGCGTCGCAGTGTCGGGCGAGGTCGATCCCGTCGCCGATGTCGTGGCGGTAGAGCTTCTCGTATTTGATCGAGCCGGAGAACCGTTCGATGCGTCCGTTGTTCCACGGTGGCTTGCGGCGGGTGCGGATGTGGGTGATGTGGCCCTTGGAGCGGACCCAGCGGGCGAAGCCGGTGCCCTTGAAGGGCGGGCCGTTGTCGGTGATGCCTGACGGCGATAACTCGGATAGAACCGTACCCCCTTGTCTCGCATCCAGCGCAACGTGTCGTAGCTCCTCCGGACCAAGATCTCGACGAGGTCGGAATCGGCGCGGTACTTGGTCACCCGCGCCATGTCCTCGAGGAACTGCGACTCGGGGTATGAGCCGAAGTCGGTCCGCTCCAGCTCGGACTCGGGGAGGTCCGGAACGAGCTCGAGGAGATCGTCGATGCCCTCGTAGGCGAAACGCATTGAACCGGCCGCGCTCCTCCTCCGAGCTGCGCTCGAGCACCAGCACCCGCACCCCTCGGTCGAGGGCGGCGAGTGCTGCACACAGCCCGGCATTCCCTGCACCGACGACCACGACGTCGTAGCGTTCATCGAGCTTTCCGCTCATCCTCAGATTCCTTTCCACCGGTCGTGGAAGCCCGCGCTCACGGCTGCGTCTCCCTGAAGAGCTTCCTGACTCCCTCTCGCTCGAGGCCCTCGTCACGGTCGTGATTCCATCCGAATCCTGGTATGAGCGGTAGCTGCGGAGGAAGCTCCCAACTCCCGGTCGACGGCTGGGGTCCGCCGTCGATGCGAACCTCGATGACGGTGGGGCGGCCGGACGCCGGGGCGGTCTCGACCCGGTCGGCCACGTCTCCCGGCCGGCCGACCCGCTCGGCGTCGGCTCCCATGGACCGACCGAGGGCAACCATGTCGGCACTGTGGAGTTCGCCGGTGTCTACTTTCCGAAAGCGGGTGCCCAGCTCGCGATCCGACCTGAAGAAGGCCGCCTGCTGGCCGTGGATGGAGCCGTAGCCACGGTTGTTCCAGATCACCCAGACCACGCCGAGCCCGCACTCGACGACCGAGTGCCAGATGTCGGCGGGGATTCCGCGAAGACCCGCTCAGGGACGTACACGAACCCCCGCATGATGTAGCGAGCGGTGCGATCAACGGTGACACTGAGGATTCGTGGTTCGCGGGGACCACCGGAGGCCCGTACGTCCGTTTCCAGCACTCCGTAGGGATGGCCGATCCGCACGGTCCGTTCCGTGGGTGTGTCGGTTGCCGTTTTGCGGGTCACTTCATGGACCAGGGTGCCCTCGACCACGGCTGCGGCTGCGGTGCAGATGGCTCCGGTAACCATGTAGGACCGATGGGCGGTCTGCATCGACATGAGACGCCCCACAAGGTCCATGCTCTCCGCCGGGATTCTCTCACCTATCGAACTCTGGTAAGTCGCCGGGGGCGCGACGAACCCGACCTTGGGTAGACCCGGGCTGAGCCGGGTCGCGTCACCCGGGTCGGAGACGATACCCAGCCACGATGCCACGATTCCCCGGGCCTCCTCGAGCGCACGGGTCGCCTCCTCGTTCGCTTCGATCTCCGTCGGCAACTCCGTTCCCCGCAGGCCGATCTCTGCGGCGCTGAGGAATACCACCGGGTTTCCGGCATCGACGACCGACACGGTGAGCCGTCGGCCATCGGCGAGGGTCACGGAGTCTCGCGGCCTCGACGTGGGGAGCAGGTTGCCGCTCTGCGAACCGCCCGGGTCGAGGAACTCGAGACGGATGCGGGCGGCTGTTCCCGGCACTCCGGGAATGCCGAAGTCACCCGCGGGTGCGGCTTGACCATCGACCAGAGGGACCTGGGCAACGATGATCTTGCCGGTATTCGTGTTGAAGATTCTCACCGACCCGACGTCGCCCAACACCGACACGAGACCTTCATTGATGGCAAACGGGCCGACGGCGGATGACATGTTCCCGCAGTTGCCGCCCCAGTCGATCACCGGTTGGTCGACGCTCACCTGCGCGAAGGTGTAGTCCACGTCCGCGTCGTCCCTGACCGATCGGCTGATGATGGCGGCCTTGCTCGTCTGGGAACTCGCACCCCCCAGACCGCTGATCTGGCGGACATCGGGGCTGCCGAAGACGTTCAGAAGCATCGCATCGACCACGGGCCGGTTCTGGGGCAGATCCTCGGCATGGAAGAACACCCCTCGGCTGGTCCCGCCGCGCATGATCGTGCACGGGATCGCCCGAGTTCCCGCCAGAGGTCGGGGTTCAACCGCACTGTTGGGCAGATTGGCCGTCGTCACGACACCCCCTCCTCATCCAGTTCCAGGAACAGCCTTGCAAGGTCGACCTTTGACTCCAACTCATCCGGACGCCCCTCAAATCGAACGACTCCCAGCACGAGCACGATGGCGTGATCGGCGACCGACAGGCCCTTGCGCACGTTCTGTTCGACGATGAGGATCGGCATGCCCCGCTCGGCGAGGGACACCACATGCGCGAAGACCATGTCCATGTTCTTGGGAGAGAGCCCGAGCGAGGGTTCGTCGAGCAGGAGGAGCCGGGGACTGAGCATGATGGCCTTGCCCAGCGCGAGCATGGTCTGCTCCCCGCCCGACAGGTTGTTGGCGAGGTAGCGCCGCCGCTGGACCAGGGACGGGAAGAACTCGAACGCCGCCTCGAGGCGCTCGTTGAGGACGCGTTCGTCCCGCAGGGTGAAGCCACTGATCCGCAGGTTCTCCTCGACGGTCAGGTTGGGGAACACCACCCGTCCCTGGGGTACAAGACAGAGGCCCTCGCGGACCAGCTTGTGAACCGCCTTGCCGCCGACCTGCCGCCCGTCGAACAGCACATCGCCCTCCCACGGACGGAGGAGGCCCACGACGGACTTGAGTAACGTGCTCTTCCCGGAACCGTTCGGTCCGACGATCGTCGTGATCCCCCGCGCCGGCACGTCGACATCGATGCCGTGCAGCGTCTCGACCCTTCCGTACCCGGACACCAGGCCCCGCGTCTGAAGGATCGGGTTGCCGTCAGCAGGCGGTGCAGGACTAACTACCAAGGAACGCCTCTCGCACGTTGCGGTCTTTGATGACTTCCTCCGGGCGCCCTTCGGCGATGATACTGCCCGCATTCAGCACGAGGAGCTTGTCGCACAACGTGGTGACGACCGAGAGGTTGTGCTCGATCAGCAGCAACGTCTTGCCTCCTGCCCGAAGCGCCTGGAGATGCTCGATGATCTGATCGGCCAGGCCCGGGTTGATGCCCGCCATTGGCTCATCGAGCAGCAACATCGACGGATCGAGCATGAGCACCTGGGCGATCTCGAGGAGCTTCTGCTGACCGTACGACAGCGCCGCTGCTTCTCGATCGGCGAGCGCAGTGAGGCGAACGAAATCCAGCATCTCGAGTGCCCGGTCGGAAGCCTCTTCGGCAGTTGGGCTGACGTCGCAGACGAGCAGGTTCTCGAGGACCGTCAGGCCCTTGAAGACGCGGGTGAGCTGGAAGGTGCGGATCAGGCCGCGCCGTGCGAGCTGGTACGGCTTGAGACCGATGATCTCCGATCCGGCGAACAGAACGGATCCCCCGTCGGGTGCCCGGTAGCCCGTGATGATGTCGAACAGGGTGGTCTTGCCGGAACCATTGGGACCGATCAGACCGGTTATCGAACCCTCGGCGACGTCGAACGTCGCATCGGTCAGCACCGGCAACGCGCCGAAGCGCTTGTCGATGCCACGAATCGAGAGCATGGCCGTCACCGGACCATCGCCTTCTCGAAACGGTGAACCCCCGCCATCACCATCCAACCACCCTTCGCCAACGAGGCGAGTTCCTCAGGAGACCGAGGATCCCATGGGGCATGTACAACATCAGCAGGACCAGGATGAGACCGTTGGCGAAGAGGTCGGCGCCGGCGACGGCGGTGTTCGCGGCGAGCCATTGCGACAGCGGCACCAAGATGAATGCCCCGACGGTGGCACCGAGATAGCTGGCCATGCCGCCGAGCACTGCCATCAGAATCAAGGTGACGGACAGATCCAGCGCCAGCACCGAACCGGGGTCGATGAACAAGATCAACTGCGCATAGAAGGTCCCCAGAGCGGCGGTGATCGCAGCGGTGATGACGAAGCCGACGAGCTTCACCGTGGTGCCGTTGATTCCGGCCCGGGCGGCGGCGGGCTCGTCATCTCGAATCGCCAGCAACTTGTATCCAAAGCGCGAGTGGCGAATCCGGTAGGCCACCACCACCGTCAGCAACCACATCGCCATCGCGATGTAGTAGTAGATCCTGCGGTCGGTGAACTGGAAGAGCCACGGTCGGTCGCCCAGCACCCGGATGGGCTTGCCCTGGCCGCCACCCGTGATTCCGCTGGCGCCGTTGACCAACTCGTACACGATTCCGGAGAACGCAATGGTGATGAGCGCGAAGTAGTCACCGCGCAGACCGAACCGGAACGCCGGATAGCCGACCCCGGCGGCCAAAAGGGCGGCGAGCGCCATCCCGACCACCATGCCCAACCACGGTGAGATCTGGAAGTGTAGAAACAGCAACGTCGACGTATACGCGCCGGTACCGACGAATGCCGCGTTCCCGATGGAGAACATGCCTCCGTAGCCGCAGGAAATCGTCCATGCGGTCCCGAGCGAGGCGAACCAGAAGATGAGGATTCCCACCTGCTTGTAGTAGAAGGGAATGGAATCCGGAATGGCGAAGATGACGAGGCCGAGCAGGATCACGACGCTTGCCACTCGGAACGAGAGCGGTGCGGCACCGATGCCGGACGGGAGGCGGGCGCTCTCGCCCTGCTCTGTCGATCGCGTGGCCCGCATCGTTCAGGAGATCCTCTCTGTCCGTCCGAACAGCCCGTAAGGTCGGAAGAACATGATGACCATGAACACGAGGAAGACGAATGTCGGAGCCATCTCGACGTTCACCATCGTGGCGAAGAGGTTCTGGACCACCCCGAGCATCATGCCTGCCGCGGCCGCTCCCCAGACGCTGCCGAGACCGCCCAGTACCACCGTGATGAACGCCATGAGCACGAATGGATCGCCGACGCTCGGTTGCACGAAGTAGATCGGAACCATGAAGACCGCGGCTACGCCGACCATCGCCGAGCCCACTCCGAACGCTATCCCGTAGATCGACTTGACATTGATACCCGCAAGCGCGGCGGAATCCGGCTGTTGGCTGACCGCACGAATCGCGGTGCCGGTGCGGGTGCGGTGCAGAAACAGGTAGAGCAGCACGAGCGAAATCGCCGACCCGGTGAGTGCCAGCAGGGCGGCGAACGAGAACCGGATACCCAGGATGTCGAAGACTTTCCGCGCGTAGGGAACAGTGGCCGATCGGTACTCGTGCCCCCACAGCATGATGGCGCCGTTCTGCACCATGAGCGCCAGCCCGAAGGTGATGAGAAGCTGGCTCGTTCGGTCGGAGTCCATGATCCGGTTGATGATCCCGCTCTGGATCGCCCACCCAACCAGGAACATGGCGGCGACAACGACGGGAAGCGTCAGGTATGGGTCGAATCCGGCGAACGTTATGAGGAAATACGCCATGTACATGCCGAGGGCCAGCAAAGCTCCGTGAGCGAAGTTGATGATCTTGACCACGCCGAAGATCAGGTTCAGGCCGGAAGCCACCATCGCGTAGATCGACCCGAGGAATATTCCGCTAGCCAAGGCCGCTCTGAACACCGTGCCTACCCTCGTTGTCGACTCAACGCAAGGGGGTGAGCCAGGTTACGACCTGGCTCACCCCCTTACTCATCTTCCCTCTACTCCCGGATCTACCGCTCAGACCACGGCGGCAACGGGAACGTCGGCTCCATCACGGCCAGCGATGCCGGCCAGACGGTAACGAGGTTCCCATCACGCCATTGCATGATCACGGAGAATGCCCTGGTGTTGTCACCGGCATTCGGCTCTCCCACCGCAGCGAACTTCACACCGAAGCCCTGCAGTGTCCCGCCAACCGGGATATCGGTGGCGTCGGCGGCCGCACGAATCGAGTCTGCGTCGACGCTGTCGAATTCGGTGATCGCTCGTGGCAGCACATCACTTACGAGTACATAGGCGCTTCCCATCCCATCACCGCAGTGCACGAGACATGGTCGCCCGTATTCCGCCTGGTACTGGGCCAGGTACTGCTGGAACACAGCGCTCACGTCTGCTTGGAGCCCGGTGGTGTCCATGAAGGCGATCGATGGCGCCTCGACGTCCATCGCACCCTCGACACCGGCGGCACCAAACGTGTCCGGGAAGGAGCTGGACCCAAACCCGGCTGATCCGACGACCGCCAGGACGTTGAAGTCCTGTTCCCTCGCCGCCTCCCAGAAGAGCTTCGTGGAGGCCGGGAGCGGAACGATGAACAGCACGTCGGGCGCAGCGTCCTTGACACGAAGCACAACCGGCGTCATGTCGGGCGACTTGTCGTCATACGACTCGCGGATGACGACGTCGTACCCCCTGGCGGCTGCCTGGTTCTCGATTCCATCGCCCACGCTGGTGCCGAATGCACCGTTCTCATTGACAATCGCGATGCGCACGTCTTCGGGTGCAATGCCCATTTGTGGCGCAACGAAGTTCTCGACGAAGTCCAGATTGGCGGCGCCGTAGGACGCTGCGTTACCAACGGTGCGTAGGTAGTACCTGTACCCCTGCTGGCTCAGGTTGTCTGCGACGGCGCCGACCTCCCAGAAGATGACGCCATTCCGCTCAGCAACGGGACTCGCCGAGGCCGAGATGCCCGATGAGTAGGAACCGATGATGATGTCTACATGGTCCTGGTCGATGAGGCGCTGTGCCTCGGTGGCTCCGATCGCCGGATCGCTCTGCGAGTCGGCCTCGATGATGATGATCGGAACACCGGCGATGCCGCCGGTGATATTCGCCGCCTCGAGGACCAGTTTCACGCCGTTCGCCTGCTCAGTGCCCAGGAAGCCGAACGACCCGGTGTAGGGGAAGAGCAGGCCGATCCTAATCTCTTGTACCGAGCTCACCGGAGCTGCGGTGGTAGTCGCCGCCTGGGTGGTCACCGGAGCTGCGGTGGTAGTCGATGCAGCCGTCGTCGTGGTCGTCGAGTCGTCGCCGCACGCGGCCGCCACCAAAGCCATTACGAGTAGCAGCCAGATCACTTTGCTTGCGTGTTTCACTGCCGTTCTCCCATCTCGGGTGTCTGAGGAATCGCCGCGAACTCTGACCGATCAGCTTGTCTGTGGCCTCCATGTCATGGATTCCCACCTTCCTCCTCGCCCCCCTCGCCGCCCTGGTGCCTCGGATGGTCTTCATCCCCCCTCCCACCGATCCAGCGCGGACGAGCCGGTAGAAAGATACTCCGGATTGTCGACAGTCGTCAACCAGACCGGAAGAAGACCCAACCAAACCAGCGAATCTGCCGGTTTGACAGTGAAATTGCCGACAATCTACCCTGCCACGGGACCTTGCCCCATTGCTGATAGGAGTTCTCAGGTGTCTTCATCTCCAGCGCCGGCCAAGGTCGCTCCGTCATACGCCGAGCACGCCGAGTCTGTGCTGCGACGCCTGATCCTGGAGGGAGTGTTTCGTCCCGGCCAGAAGCTGAACGAGGTCGACCTCTCACAGAGCCTCGAAGTAAGCAGAGGCCCGCTTCGTGAAGCCTTTCAGCGCCTGGCAAAAGAAGGGATCATCTCGCTCGTCCGAAACAGGGGGGCCTTCGTCGCTGAGTTCAACCTCGAACAGGTAGAGCAGCTCTACGAGGTGCGGATCGCACTCGAGGTTGGGGTTGCCCGCTTGGCTGCGCACAGGGCCGACGAGTACGACCTGAGCCTCATGCAGCAGGCGATCGTCGCCACTCGGTTCTCACTCGAGAACGACAGCGTTTCGTATCCGCCTGATCTCGACTTCCACAACTACATCGTCGCCAGTGTGCACAACCCCGTCCTTGCCGCGAAGGTGACCGAAGTCGACTCCAAGCTTCGTGTCGGTAGAGCTCGGGTCGGGTTCCTGCCGGCGAGAGCAGTCGCGGCCTACGACGAGCACGTTGCGATATACAGTGCGATCGCCGCCAGGGATGCGGATCGCGCCGGTACCGAGATGCGCAAGCACCTGGAGAACTGCCTGGCCAACACGCTCCGCGTGTTACAGGACCTGGGCGACGGAGACCCCGTCACCTCGCACACATGACCGGGCGTGCCCCGGCCTCCGCTGGCGAAACGCTTTCCGGCGCCTTGATCGCAGTCCCTTTCTGCGACGTCGGGCGGGTCGGCTCATCCGGGCGAGGTAGGAAAGACCCGGCTCGGACTATGTCGGCGCCCTCCCCCGGAGTGGTGACGAGTCGCCGAACCTTCCGAGCGCTCGAGACCGTCGATGCTCTCGAGGAACTAGAGACACTGCGGGCGACCTCGACCCTCCAGACCACCCAGGCTGCCTCCTGGCTGAGCTCGGCGAGGTTCGAGGAAGCCAACTCACCGGCCTCCAGAACGGGGCCACTCCATTGGCCCATTGGCGAGGACTGGTGATGGTTCGCAACAACACGGTAGACCTACAGAAACAGGGGTTGACATGGAACGCTTACGTGGCGCGGACATCGTGGCGGAGATGCTCGTCAGACAGGGCATCGAGTACATCGCTGGAATACCCGGCCACACCGTCCTCGATTTCGTGGATGCCCTCTACGAACGGCGTGACCGGATTTCGTCCATCGTCACCAGGAACGAGGAGACGGCCAGCTACATGGCGGATGCCTACTACCGCGTCCACCATCGTCCCATGGCGGTCATGGTTCACAACTCCGTCGGGGCCGCCAACGCGCTCACTGGAGTCATGAATGCGATGATCGACTCATCGGCAATGATCGTGATCAGCGGTGATGTATGGACTCGATCGCAAGGACGGGGAGCATTCCAGGAGTTGTCGGCCGATCGTGACGCGGGGATCCCCGACATCTTCCGCGGCAGCGTGAAGCGGGCCTGGCAGGTGAACAAGGCGTCCAAGCTGCCCGAGGTCCTGCTCAAGGCTTACAAGGAGGCCGTGACCGGCAAACCCGGTCCGGTGCTGATCGACATCACCCAGGATGCGTTTGCGGAACGGATCGAGGTAGAGCTGCCCGATCACCCCGAGCGATGGATGCCGGCTCACCGACCCCGCGGCGATGCCGCGGCAACTCATGGCGCGGCGGACCTCCTCCTCGGCGCCGAGCGGCCGGCGATTCTGGCCGGTGGGGGCACACGGCTCTCCGAAGGAACGGATGCCCTGGTTGCCTTGGCGGAACGCATGAACATCCCGGTGGCGACGACGATCATGGGAAAAGGGTCTTTCCCCGAGAGCCATCCGCTCTCGATGGGGATCAGCGGCTGGGTCGGAACCGGACCGGCGAATCAAACAACGCGGGAGGCAGATGTCCTGTTGGCTCTCGGTTGTCGCTTCACAGAGACCGATACGGCCGGTTGGACTCAGGGGAGCGTATTCAACATCCCACCCACGAAAGTCATCCAGGTGGATATCGATCCCGCCGAGATCGCCCGGTACTACCCGGTGGAGATCGGCATCGTCGGCGATGTCCGCGCGGTTCTCAACGATCTCCTGGCAGAGGTGAAGGAGCAATTGCCGGCCGCTCCCGACCGCGCCAAATGGCTTGGACCCCTCAACGCCGCCAAAGAGACGTGGACGAGCGCCGTCGATGAGGCCGCCACATCCTCAGCGGTTCCGATCGCCCCGGCGAGACTCACGAGAGAACTCGCCGACGCGCTCGAAGACGACGCAATCGTCATCACCGATGTCGGCAACTCCCAGAAATGGATCGTGCAGCAGTACCCGTCGGTGCGCCCCGGCACCATCGTCACCAGCCTCGGTGGAGCTGCAATGGGCTTCGGGCCGTGTGGCGCGCTCGGCGCCCGGCTCGCCGCTCCGGACCGTCAGGTCGTCGTCGTCACCGGTGACGGCAGCATGTCGATGAGCCTTCATGTGCTGCCGACCGTCGTCGAATACGAACTGCCGATCGTGTACATCGTGGCCAACGACTACTCATACGGATCGGTGAAACGCCCGCAGGACATGCGATTCGGCCCCGGGCGGAATCTCTTCACGATCTTCGAGGATCGAGCGTCCCGGCCCTACAAGCTCGACTTCGCCGCCGTGGCCCAAGCAGTCGGGATGGCGGCGGAACGAGTCACCAAGCCCGACGACATCGGCCCTGCACTGCGCCGCGCCCTCGATGCCCGAAAGCCGTATCTGCTCGACATCGAGGTCGATCGGGAGACCTACGTGCCCAGCGGGGGAGGAACCTTCGTTCTCCCGCCGGTCGAATGAGGAGACGATGACGATGGACATCAAACGGCATGGTCTCTGGATCGACGGGGCCGAGCGCCCCGGATCCCTCGGCCAGACCGTGACCGTGCGCTATCCCTACGACGATTCCATCGTCGGGGAAGTGACGGCCGCGTCGGAAGAAGACGTCGGGGAGGCGGTGGGCGTCGCACACCGCACTTTCGTGGAGCGCATGCGTTCCATGACGGCTCGAGAGCGGGCGGACATCCTCCGACGGACCGGGGCGCTCTTGAGTGAGCGCTCCGAGGAGCTGGCCCATTTGGTCGTCCGTGAGGGCGGCAAACCGATCCGGGATGCACGCCGTGAGGCGGGACGCGCGGGCCAGCTCTTCGAACTCGCCGCCAACTCGGTGGCATCGATCGAAGGACGAGTGCTCCCGATGGACGTCATCCAGGGAGGCGAGAACCGATTCGGGTACACGATGCGGGTGCCCCTCGGCGTGGTGGCGGCCATCGCTCCCTTCAATTCCCCGATTAACCTAGCCGTCAACAAGATTGCGCCTGCCATCGCAGCAGGGAATTCGGTCGTCCTGAAGCCTGCCAGCAACACACCCCTGTCCGCCTTCGTGTTGGCACAGGTCCTTCAGGAGGCAGGTCTGCCGGACGGCGCGTTCAACGTGATCGTCGGAAGTGGCGCGAAGCTGGGCGGCGCGCTGGCCCGGGACGCCCGAGTGCGCATGGTGACCCTAACCGGGAGTGTCGCTGCCGGACTGGCAGTGGCGCGAGAGGCCGGCATCAAGAAGGTCGCCCTCGAGCTTGGATCGAGCGCCGCCAACGTCGTGTGCTCGGATGCCGACATCCCCGGGGCGGCGAAGAGCCTGGCGACGTCGGCATTCCTTTCTTCGGGACAGGCCTGCATCTCTGCACAGCGACTGATCGTCCACGAGTCCGTGGTCGACACCTTCCTAGAGCACTTCGTACCTTGCGCCGAAGCCATGGTGATCGGCGACCCCGAAGACCCTGCCACCGAACTCGGACCCATGATCTCTGTTTCCGATGTCGACCGCGTGATGGCGTGGATCGATGAAGCCCGGGACCTGGGCGCGCGGGTGGTCGTCGGCGGCGAGCGCGCCGGTAGAACGATCAAGCCGACGCTGGTCGCCGATGTCCCACCGAACGCCAGCCTGGCATGCGAAGAAGCCTTTGCGCCGGTCGCGACACTGGCTACGTTTTCCACACTCGAGGAAGCCGCACACATCGCCAACGACTCCCAATTCGGCCTGCAGGGCGGCGTCTACACAAACGACATCCGTACGATGTTCTACTTCGCCCGCGAGATCGACGTGGGCGCCCTGTGGATCAACGACTCCTCACGATACCGGCAGGACAACTACCCCTTCGGGGGCATGAAGCAGAGCGGCATTGGCCGGGAGGGCGTGCAGTATGCGATCGAGGAGATGACTGAGTTGAAGTTCATCGGCGTAAAGCTGGGCCCGAGTGCAGGAATCCTCTAATCAAGCCCAACCATCGTCTGCGGGTGGGAAGTTTCGCGAGCTCCTGGATCGACCCGGGGCGCTGCTGCTACCCGGCGTCTACGACGCGCTGAGTGCCCGGCTTGCCGATCGTGCCGGCTATCCCGCTCTGTATATGTCGGGATCCGCGGTGGCCATGTCGCTGTTGGGGTTCCCCGATCTGGGTCTTCTATCGGCCACCGAGGTCATCGAGCAGGTTCGGCGGATTGCGGCTGCCGTCTCCATCCCGCTGATCTGCGACGCCGACACGGGCTACGGCAACCCCCTCAATGTGGCCCGCACGGTCCGTGCCATCGAGGCCACCGGGTCCGCGGGACTGCAGCTCGAGGACCAGGAGTTCCCGAAGCGGTGCGGTCACTTCGAGCACAAGAAGGTCGTTGCCCAGCGGGAGATGGTCATGAAGATCCGCGCCGCCTGCGATACCCGGCGAGACCGCGACTTCGTGATCGTCGCTCGCACCGATGCACTCAGCGTGCTGGGTGTCGACACGGCGATTGAAAGGGCTCTCGCCTACAAGGATGCAGGAGCTGACGTCCTTTTCGTCGAATCTCCGCATACGATCGACGAGCTCCGCGAGATCGGCCGCCGGTTGCCGGGTCCTCTGATGATCAACGTCGTCGAGGGCGGTCGGACACCGCATCTCGACTTCAGCGAGTATCAGGCGTTGGGGTTCAAGCTCATTCTCTATCCGACGATCTCCATTCGCGTCGTGGCCCGCGCTGTGGAGTCTCTCCTTCGCCATCTGCAGGAGAACCGCACGAGCCTGGGCTTCCCCGGCGGCTTCGTGTCGTTCGAAGAAAGGAATGAGATCAACGACCTGGCCACCTACCAGCAAATGGAAGAACGATATGCGGTCCCCGAATCGTGAGACTGATCGGCAGGAGGGCACGGGGCATTCCGCGCCAGTGTTCCGTACCGAGCTCGTCCCATGCATCGAGCCTCCCGATCATTTCCGCGGCCGATCCGACGGTGTGGGTCCGCTTCAAGGAGGACTTCTTCGAAACCCGCGCTCAAGTGCTAGGGCCCGACGAGCGTCCGACCGCGTGGGGGATGATCACGACCCGGACTCCGGCCTTCGCCGACTACCAGGAAAAGACGGAGCGAGAGATCCCGGTAGTCCGTCTCACCCGGGTGGGTTGACCGCGATCGGGTCGCTGGCAGCGTCTTCCCGGCGCGCCAGCAGCAGGAACGGGATCGCCGCCGCCTGGACCCCGGCGGCGACCACGTACGAGGTGCCGTAGCTCCACACGTCGGCGGAACGCCCCAGGAGGGGCTGTGTGACCACACCGCCGCTCGAGCCCATGAGGGCGTCGAACGAGAGCACCGTCGCCCGCTGCTCGGAGGGGATCAGTCCGTTGACGTAGGCCTGGCGCATCGGCACTGCGGCGGCGAAGGTGAACGCCCACACGACCAGCATGGCGATGGCGACCCAGAAGTTACGGGTGAGCCCGATACACGCCAGGGCCGCCACCCCGAGCACCGCGGCGACGATGAGGGCATGGGTGCGGCGGCGGAAGGCGCGGCGGATCACCGGAACGAGCAGGCCTCCGGCGATCTGGGCGCCGGCAAGGATGGCGGCGGCGAGTCCGGCGACACCGAACGCGGTCTCGTCTCCGTACAACTCGAGCAGGTACGGCTGCATCGCGTAGAAGGCGTAGATGCTCACCCCCATCGTGAAGGGAGCCGCCAGCATCACCCACCGCACCGGGCGATTGCGCCAACCCTTGTCGATCGACGCCCGGAGCACCGTGCGCACCTCGGCGATGGCACCGTTGCCGCGCTGCGGAGTGAATCCGAGGTCGCGCATCGCAAAGACCGCCACCAGGAGCGTGGCGGCGAGCACCCCGCTGCGGATGATGTAGGGGACCCCCAGGTTGGTCGCCTGGGCGATGAAGCCGCCGGCGACCG
>Ga0209619_10002008_pt1 | contig 14803 bp, 10 predicted proteins | sample Rifsed16ft3_FD_184011 | JGI IMG/M metagenome (GOLD analysis project Ga0209619, IMG submission 184011) | Soil microbial communities from Rifle, Colorado, USA - sediment 16ft 3 (version 2) | ecosystem: Environmental > Terrestrial > Deep subsurface > Rock core/Sediment | place: Rifle, Colorado... | reverse complement strand
CATCAAGGCCGGCTTCATCAAGGAGAAGGACGTGTTCGCCGAGCACGGCATCCTGTACGTCTCGCCGCTGGTGTCGCTGGGCGAGCCGCCCCTGGTCCCGAAGCAGCTCTACGAAGCCCTGAAGGACGTCCTGCCCGGGCTGACCCGCGAGGAGACCGGGCAGGCGGTCCGGGCGGGCTATGAGGCGCTCCAAACCTTTACCGACCGGCTCCGCGACAAGGGCCGGCGGGTCCTCGAGTGGTGCGCGCAGGAGGACCGACCGGGCATCCTGGTGCTGGCCAGACCGTACCACATGGACACCGGGATCGGCCACGAGATCGAGGTGGACCTCCAGGCCTACGGGTACCCGGTGCTCTGGGCCCAGTATTTCCCCACGGATCCCGATCTCGTGGGGTGGATGTTTGGGGAGGAGATCCGGGCCGGAATGCTCACCTCCCCCTTCGACATCTCCGACGTCTGGCACTCCTCCTACAGCTCCAACACGAATGAGATCCTCTGGGGGGCGAAGGCCGCAGCGCGGGTTCCCTGGATCGCCTGCGTGATCCGGCTGTCCAGTTACGAGTGCGGGATGGACCAGCCGACCTACACCCCCGTCCAGCAGATCGTCGAGCGGTCGAGGACGCTCTTCTTCTCTTTCCAGGACCTGGATGCGACCAAGCCCGCCGGGTCCGTGAAGATCCGCGTGGAGACCATCGCCCACTACCTCGAGCGGTACTCGAGGGAGATCATCGAGCAGAAGAAGGCCGTCATGCCGGCCGGCTGCCCGCTCCTCCCATGACGCACGCGCTCAGTCGGCCTGCCACAGGCGGCGACCTTGGCCAAGATTCGTTCCGCGGGTGCGCTCCATATAACAGCGTGAGGATTTTGGGTGTAGTTGTCCAGGCAGGACGTGATCGCGGTAATCACGGAGGGAACACCCTGAAAGCTCTCTTGATGGACACGACGTCCACGTCGTCGCGCGCGAGGCCACGCCGGTGAATAATCCCGTCCCGATGCGGGCCCTGGCGACGGCGCTCCGCGGGCCCCTGCCCGCGTTGCCCCTGCTCACGGCGCTCAACTACCTGAACTACCTCGACCGCCAGATCGTCTACGGCATGCTGGGCGTCATCGGCCCGGACCTTTCGCTTAACAAGTATCAGTTGGGGCTCCTCGCCACCGTCAACCTGCTCGTGTTCGCCGCGTCGTCCATGCTGTCCGGGCCGCTCGCCGATCGCTTCGGCGCTCGCGCGGTGATCTTCGGGGCGGCTTGCGTCTGGACGCTTGCGACGGCAGCGTCGGCCCTGGCCCCGTCGTACGAGACGCTCCTGCTCTGTCGCGCGCTCGTAGGCGTTGGGGAGGGCGCCTATGGGCCGAGCGCGAATGCGCTCCTGTGCACGGCCGCGCCGGAGGACAAGCGCGGGTCCGCGATGGCGACGTTCAACGTCGGGATGGCGCTGGGCGGCCTTTCCGGTCTGGTCCTCGGCGCGCTTCTGGGCCCCGCGATCGGATGGCGGCCGGCGCTCTTGCTCGCGGCGGTCCCGGGCGTCCCGCTCACTTTCGCGATCCTGCGGCTCGCTGGTACCAGTCCCGTCCAACACCGCACGGGGGCCTCGGCCTGGCGCGCAATGCTATCGCCGACCTTCCTCGCAGTCCTGGGCGGAGGCATCCTCGGCACCTTCGGCGCGAGCGCGCTCATCGTGTGGTCGGAGCGACTGCTCGTCCAGGAGCGGCAGTTGTCCCACGCGTGGGGCGCCGCCTTCATGCTCGTGACGGGACTCCTCTGTGGAGCGGGCGGTGTCGTCGCGGGCGGCTGGGCGGCCGACCAGATGCGGCCGCGCCACCGCGGCGCCTACGCCCTCGTCATTGGCGTGTCGTTCATCCTCGGCGCCGCGACCGGCTGGACAGCGCTCCACACGCCGCAGCCCGTAATCTTCCTCGTCCTCGTCGCGGCGACGGTTTTCTTCCTGTCGGTCTACAACGGCCCGGCGGCGGCGATGGTCCACGAGCTGGCCCCCGCCGAGCATGCCGCGACGCTTCAGGGATACTTCCTCTTCGGGATCCACTTGCTCGGCAACGCGCCGGCCCCCGCTGCGGTGGGCTGGGTCGCGGACCGTTCGAGCGTCACCGCCGCGCTCCAGATCCCCATGGCGGCGTTCCTCGTGGCGGGCCTTCTCTTCCTGTGGGCCGCGCGCCGGCGTGCGCGGGAGGTCGCCCCCTCGCAGGCGGCCCCGCGGACCCCGCCCCTTGCCGCGCAACCTTCGAACAGCCCGGCGTAGCCCCGCTGCTCATCGCACCGTTTCCACCGCCGCACCTGCCGGTCCGAGATTCCCAAGATCTCGGCAGCTTGGTACCACTTCAAGCGTCCATCAACCGCACGCAGAATCACTTCCTGCACCTTCATCGCCCCCTCCACGGCGTAGGCAGGGTAGCCGGCTGGTTCCATGCTGGGGACCTTCTGTGGTGAGAAGGAGCCCCCAGCGTACCCCGCGTTCCGCGAAAGCAGACATTTCACGTGCTACAAGAGGCGGACACTTCACATGCTAGCAACAGTCGGGGGCAAATTGGTTTGACTTGCCCGCCCCCTCGTGTTAGAAGAGACGAATACTTATGCCTAACCTGCTTCACGCGATCATCATGATTTTTGAGGGGCGGTCGAATGAGCAAGAGTGTGTTGGTTGCAGTAGACGACCTCTTCTTCGTCAGCAAGATTACCGAGACGGCGAAACATCTCAACATCCCGCTCCTGTTCGCGAGAAGCCAGGATGAGGTGATCGCCAGGGCGCTGACAGAAAAGCCTGTCCTCTTGATTGTTGACCTGAACTCCACCCGTTGCCAGCCGGTTGAAACGATCCTCCAAATCAAGGAGGACGCCGACCTCCGACACATCCCAGTCGTCGGCTTCCTCTCCCACATCCAGGCAGATCTCAAAATCAAGGCCACCATGGCCGGATGCGACCGCGTCCTGCCCCGGTCTGTCTTTACGACCCACCTACCAGAGATCCTTACCGAATATACGGCCGACTCCTGACCGGGGTTTCTTCGATGCCTCCATGGGTGTATGGCCGAGCCGCATGACACTTCCCGGCATACTGATCCTTTTCGCAGTACGACTTGCGGCCCCGATGTGGATCATTTACCTGGGAAGCGCCGCCTGGTACATCTATGAGATTGTGAGTGCCCTCACCATACGGTCCGCGGCTGCACCGCTTCTTCTCTTCACCCGGGAGCGGCTGGCCAGCGATCTGTTCGCTCTCGCGGGCACCATCCACAGGCTTCTCTTTGGCGTCAACCACCATGCGTCCAGGCCGGCCGCGATCGGATCGTTGACGCTTGCCGGCCTGCACGTCCTTCTCTTCGCCGTCCGAGCGTACCTTGTCCCGTTGCTCTGGGTAATGGAGCAGACCGCCCGATGAGGCATGTGGCGCCCGGCAGGCGCAGGAGGGATTGGTTCGAAACGCCCACTCACCCACACCCCACGGTGGGGAGAGGGGATATGAGTGGGCAGCGACGGATATTCATGCCCATGGGCCTACCACTTCGGCAGGCCTGTCCTGAGCCACGTCGAAGGGCTCAGGGCGCAGCCTGAGCCCTGTCGAAGCCTGTCCTGAGCCCAGTCGAAGGGCCTGCGCTGAGCTCTGTCGAAGCGGGCGTGCCCTGTCCACCCAGGCCCCTGACCCCGAGAAGGGCGCAGCAAGCAGCGCCCCTACGATTCAGATACTACAATGACAGACAATCCCGTTACCCACACCATTCCCTGAAGAGCCATATTTGAAGCCTACCCACCGGTTGGAGCGGACTGCAGCGTATGTCTTTCGCTGTCTCCACCGTGTGACGAGCTGTATCGGTTGCGGGGAAGTCGTGTGTGGGAGAGGCGGGTCTAATGAGGTGGAACAGGAACGCGCCGAAGGTCGGCGTACGCAGGGTGGCCCAATGGCCTCAGCCTTCCTCGAAGACGCCCATCCGGCGGAATTTTTCGTAGCGCCCCTCCACCAACTCGTCCGGGGAGATCTGTGCCAGCCTGGACAACTCTTTGAGCAGGTAGCCTTTTAGCGTCACGGCCATTTCCTGGGGGTTGCGGTGAGCCCCTCCCAGCGGCTCCGGAATGATCTCGTCGATCAGGTTGAGGCGCTTCAACGTCTCGGCGGTCAGTCCAAGGGCATCAGCGGCGTCGGGCGCGTTCGCTGGGTCGCGCCACAGGATGGATGCGCATCCCTCCGGCGAGATGACCGAATAGATGGCGTACTGGAGCATGAGGATCGAATCCCCCACTGCGATCCCGAGCGCGCCACCCGACCCCCCCTCGCCGGTCACCACAACAATGATGGGTGTCCGGAGCTCCGACATCACGCGAAGGTTACGGGCGATCGCCTCGGCCTGACCCCGCTCCTCTGCCCCGATCCCGGGATAGGCACCGGGAGTGTCCACCAGGGTCACGACCGGCTTCCTGAACCGTTCCGCCAGCCTCATCAGGCGCAGCGCCTTCCGGTACCCCTCCGGGTTGGCCATGGCGAAGTTCCTGGCGATCTTCTCCTTCGTGTCCCTCCCCTTCTGGTGGCCGATCACCACCAAGGGGATGCCGTCCAGGCGGGCCAGCCCTCCCACGATCGCCTTGTCATCAGCGAACGTTCGATCACCGTGCAGCTCGATGAAATCGGTCATCAGGGCGCGGATGTAATCGAGCGTATAAGGCCGCTTCGGGTGACGAGCGATCTGGCAGCGCTGCCAGGGGGTCAGGCGGGAAAACACCTCCTGGCAGAGGCTTGCCACCTTTTTTTCGAGTTCGGCGATCTCCTTGGAGAAATCCACATTCTGAACCGCGGAGAGGCGCCTCAGATCCTCGATCTTCCCTTCAAGCTCAACGATCGGCCGCTCGAAATCCAACGCAAAGAGAGTCATGGCGTCCCTTTCTCATGCGCCTTCGACTCTATCCCGATACAATCGGCGTCACAGGCTCACACCACGTTCACCGTACCGGGGCCCAGCAGCGCTTCCACCTCCTGCTTCAGCGACTCGTTCGGCGTAACGGTCATCCCTGGCGAGGCATCGATGGTCACTCTGGCGCCGGGGGCGACACCCAGGTGGAGCCTGAGGGACGCGGTCCCAGGGAATCTTGACAGGAGAGCCTTTAGCTCCTCCAGACGCTCGACGGAGAGTTGGGCTTCCTCTATGATGATCTCCACTACCGAGGCGCCATTGCCCGTGAGGACCGACAGGGGCTTGATGTCGGTCAAGAGTAGTTTGACGGTCTCTTCCCCGATATCCACCTGTCCCTTTACCAGGAGGGGAGCGTCCTTCACCAGGTGGAGCATGTTGGCCTTGTACAGTTCAGGGAACACAATCGCCTCCACCGTCCCTGCCAGGTCCTCGAGCGTCACGAAGGCCATCCGCTCCCCGTTCTTTGTGGTGATCTCCTTCAGAGCGGTGACGATGGCACAGAGCTTCACCAGCTCTTTGTCCCGGCAAGAAGGGAGGCGGTCGGTGGTAACAGAAGCCTGCCTGGCGATGATCTCCCGAAAATCGGCTAATGGATGGCCGGTGATGTAAAAGCCCAATGTTTCCTTCTCCGCGGCCAACCGTTGATTCCGAGACCATTCAGGAATGGCCGGAAGCGCCGGATCCTGGCGACCTGACGCCCCCTTCGACTCCAGGACATCCAAGAGTGAGACCTGGCCCATGACCCGCCCTCGCTGTGAGCTGGCGGCCGCCTCCATTGCCCTATCCACCACGGCCATGAGCTGAGCGCGGGCCGCCCCGAGGGCATCGAAGGACCCGCACTTGATCAGGCCCTCGATAACCCGCTTGTTCACCAGGCGCAGGTCCACACGCTCACAAAAGTCGAAGAGGGAACGGAAGGGGCCCTTGTCCCGCCGTGTGGCCAACATCGACTGGATGGCCGCCTCACCGACATTCTTGATCGCGACCAACCCGAATCTGATCTTGTCCCCCACAACCGCGAAGTGGCTTCCCGACTCGTTGACATCCGGTGGCAAGATGGTGATCGCCATCTGCCGACACTCGTCGATGTACTTGACGATCTTGTCGGTGTCGGCCATTTCCGAGGTCAGGAGGGCCGCCATGAACTCGACCGGGTAAAGGGTCTTGAGATAGGCAGTCTGATAGGCCAGGAGGGCATAGGCGGTCGCGTGGGGCTTGTTGAAGGCATACCCGGCGAATGGCGCCATCTTGTCGAAGATCTTCTCCGCCGCCCGTGCCGGGATCCCTTTCGCTTTCGCCCCGTCGGTGAACTTCTTCCGCTGGCGGTCCATCATCTCGGGGTCTTTCTTTCCCATTGCCTTGCGGAGCACATCCGCCTCCCCCATCGAGAACCCGGCCAGCTCCGAGGCGATCCGCATCACCTGTTCCTGGTAGACCATGACCCCATAGGTGTCCTTCAGGATCGCCTCCATCAACGGGTGGTCGTAGGCGATCTTGACCTTGCCGTGCTTGCGATTGATGAAGTCATCGATCATCACCATCGGCCCGGGACGATAGAGCGCCACGAGGGCGATGATATCCTCCAGCCGCTCCGGCCGGAGGCGTCTGAGCAGATCTCGCATGCCGGACGATTCCAGTTGGAACACGCCGAATGTCCGCGCCTCGCTCAGCAAGTGGAAGGTCGCCAGGTCGTCCAAGGGGATCTCCCCGTTCTTGATCGGGACGCCGCGGCCGGAGGCGATCAGTTCAAGGGTGTTGGCGATCACCGTCAGGGTCCGCAGGCCAAGGAAATCGATCTTCAACAGCCCGATCTTCTCGATGGCTCCCATGGCGTACTGGGTCGTCGGTTTGCTTCCCGCCTTTGGGTCCTTGTAGAGCGGAACATGTTCGATGAGCGGGTCAGGCGAGATCACGACGCCGGCGGCATGCGTGGACGCGTGCCGGGTCAGCCCTTCCAGCGACTTGGCAACCTGCCACAGCTCGCCGACCTCTGTCCGGCTCCGCACGGCCTCGGCCAGGGGCGGGCTCTCGGCGATCGCTTCATCCAGGCTGATATTCAGCCGGTTCGGGACCAGTTTTGCGATCTTGTCAACGTCAGAGTAGGGCATTCCGAGGCCGCGCCCCACATCCCGTATGACCGCCTTGGCCCCCATCGTCCCGAAGGTGATGATCTGGGCCACGTTGTCGGCCCCGTACTTCCTGCTCACGTAGTCGATCACCTCGTCCCGCCGGTCGTCGCTGAAGTCGATGTCCATGTCCGGCATGCTGATCCGTTCGGGGTTGAGGAACCGTTCAAAAATCAAGCCGTACTTCAGAGGATCGATGTTGGTGATGCCGAGGCAGTAGGCGACTAAAGATGCGGCCGCCGAACCGCGGCCGGGGCCCACCGAGATCCCGCGTTCCTTGGCGAACGTGATGAAGTCCCAGACCACCAGGAAGTAGCCGGCGAAGCCGGTCTTCTGGATGACATCCAGTTCATATTTGAGGCGTGCCTCCACGTCCGCATTGGCGGCCGGATATCGGCGCTTGAGTCCCTCCCAGGACAGATGGGCCAGATAGGTCTCGAGCGTGTACCCCTCAGGCACCTGGTACTTGGGCAGGTGGAACTGGCCGAACTGGAGTTGGAGGTTGCACCGCTCGGCCACAGCGATGGTGTTCTTGACCGCCTCAGGCAGGTCGGCGAAGACCTGCTTCATCTCCTCAGCGGACTTGAAGTAAAACTGGTCTGTAGAGAAGCGCCACCGGTCCTTGTCTTTGATCGTCTTCCCGGTCTGAATGCAGAGGAGGACTTCATGCGCTCGGGCGTCCTCTCTGGCAGGATAGTGAAGGTCATTCGTGCCGACGATCGGCAGTTCCAGGGTTTTGGCGAGCCGGAGAATCCCCTCATTGACCCGCCGCTGCTCCTGCATGCCGTGATCCTGGAGTTCCAGGAAATAGTTCTCCCGCCCCAGCACGTCCATGTACCAGCCGGCGATCCCCTTCGCCCGACCCTCATCCCCATCCAGCAGCGCCTTCGCGACCTCGCAGTTGAGGCAGCCGGAGAGGGCGATCAATCCCCGGCTATGCTGAGCAAATAACTCCCTGTCGATTCGAGGTTTATAGTAGAACCCTTCAAGATAGCCGGCCGACACCAGCTTGATGAGGTTCTTATAACCGGCCTGGTCTTTGGCCAGAAGGGTGATGTGGCTGGCGCCCTCATAGCTGCTGTCCTGATTGGACTTCTCGAACCGGCTGCCGGGGGCGACGTACACCTCGCACCCGATGATCGGCTTGATCCCCTCCTTCATTGCAAGCGTGTAGAAGTCGATCGCGCCGAAGAGGTTGCCGTGATCGGTGATCGCCAGGGCCGGCATTCGGTACTCCTTGGCCTTGGCCACCAGCTTCTCCAGGGCGCACGCCCCGTCGAGCAGGCTGTACTGGCTATGCACATGCAGATGAACGAAATCAGAATGATGCATGATTACTCCCAAACAAGCGGTCAGCGATCAGCCGTCAGCCGTCAGGTGATAGCTGATAGCTGATAGCTGAGCGCTAAACAAGGACATCGTGAATCTCGGCCTCATTGATCCGGATGATATCAGACGGCTTGATCCGGAGCATCACATCGTGGCTGCCACCGCCTGCGTAGGCTTCTGGAAGCGCGGCGGCTTTCGCATCGACGATCATGCGAATCTTCTGTTTGAGCCCCACTGGGGGGGTCCCGCCGACCGGGTACCCGGTGACCTCCAGCACGACATCGGGCTTGGCCAACCGCCAGCCGTCGATGCCGGTAACTTGCGACAGCTTCTTTGTGTCAACCCTGCCAGTCCCCGGCGCGACTACCAACGCGAGCGCTCCGTTCTTCGCCTGAAACAGAATCGTCTTTACGACAACATCAATCGGGACAGCAAGCGCCTCCGCCGCCATCTGTGCCGTCGTGGTCTCCTTGCCGAGCAAGATCAATTCGGCATCGATTCTCAGATCAGCGAGACGCTCCGCTAGATTCATTGAAATGATCGCGGGCTCATTCCCACTCGATGGTGCTTGGAGGTTTCGAGGAGATGTCGTAAACGACGCGGTTGACCCCCTTGACCTCACTGACGATCCGGCTGCCGATCGCCTGAAGCAGGTCGTGTGGGAGGCGGGCCCAGTCGGCCGTCATCCCATCCAGGCTGGTGACGGCCCGGATGGCGATGACATGCTCATACGTCCGCTCGTCTCCCATGACCCCCACGGTCTTGATCGGGAGGAGGACGGCAAATGACTGCCACAGCTCGCGATCCAGCTTCGCCTTTGCGATCTCCTCCTCGACGATGGCGTCGGCCTCTCGGAGCAGCGCCAGCCGAACACTCGTCACCTCGCCGACGATCCGAACGGCCAAGCCCGGGCCCGGAAACGGCTGGCGCCAGAGGATGGCGTCCGGCAGCGCAAGCTCCTTGCCCAAGGCTCGAACCTCGTCCTTGAACAGCTCCCGGAGCGGCTCGATCAACTCAAAATCCATCTGCTCAGGCAGGCCGCCGACGTTGTGGTGGGTTTTGATCGTCACGGATGGGCCCTTGACCGACACACTCTCGATCACGTCGGGGTACAGGGTGCCCTGCGCGAGATATTCGAAGCGCCCCAACCGTCGCGATTCTTCCTCGAAGACCGCGATGAACTCACGGCCGATGATCCTCCGTTTCTCCTCCGGGTCGACGATCCCCTTCAGTCGCGTCAGGAACCGCTCCTCCGCGTCAACCGAGATGAGGTTCAAGCCCAGGTGCTCCCCGAAGGTCCGCTCGACCTGGGCTCGTTCCCCTTTTCGGAGCAACCCATTATCGACAAAGACGCAGGTCAATCGGTGACCGATTGCCCGATGGACCAGGAGGGCAGTGACCGAGGAATCGACCCCTCCGCTCAGGGCGCAAAGGACCCGACCATCGCCAACCCGATCCCTGATCTTTTCGATGGCGATCTCGGCAAAGGAGCGCATCTCCCAGTTCGGCGCACAGCCACAGATCTTGAACAGGAAGTTGCCGATGATCTCCTTTCCCTTGGCAGTATGGGCGACCTCCGGGTGGAACTGGACTCCATACAGGGGGCGCTGCGTGTGACGGATGGCGGCAAAGGGCGAGTTGACCGTGTGCGCCAGTTGACGGAATGACCGAGGGATCTTCTCCAGCTTGTCGCCGTGACTCATCCAGACCGTGAGCCCACCGGCAAGACCTGCGAAGAGATCGGAGGCGTCGTCGATCGCGAGCTCCGCCCGGCCGTACTCACGATAGGCCGCCCGCGCCGTGACCGCGCCGTTGAAGCCACCGATGACACCCATCCCGTAGCAGATCCCAAGGACCGGCGCGCCCTGATCGATCACCTCGCGATCGCAGAGAGGAGCATCGGGTTGATAGACGCTGGCGGGGCTTCCGGAGAGAATGATCCCCTTGGGACCAAACGCCTTCACCGCGTTGAACGGAAGGTTATAGGGATGGATCTCGCAGTAGACCCCCAGCTCCCGGACCCGGCGGGCGATGAGCTGGGTGTACTGCGAGCCGAAGTCAAGGATCAGGATCTTATCCATGCAGAATTACGAGGGAAGATTCCATGGAAAGTTTTTAGAGGGGGCAAACAGCGTTCAGGTTTCGGCGATCGGTGTAGGGGCAGGGCTTGCCCTGCCCAAAGAGGGCGCAGCAAGCAGCGCCCCTACACTGCTGATAGCTGACCGCTCCTTAGTCCAGCCGGTAGTTCGGGGCTTCCTTCGTGATGATGACGTCGTGGACGTGGCTCTCGCGCAACCCGGCCGAGGTGATCCGGACAAAGCGGCCCTTCCGGCGGAGCTCCTCGATGGTGTGACAGCCGCAGTACCCCATGCCGGCTCGCAACCCCCCCACCAATTGGTAGATGCTGCCGGAGAGGGTCCCCTTATAGGGGACGCGCCCTTCAATCCCCTCGGGGACCAGCTTGTTCTCCTCCGTCTCGGACTCCTGGGCGTACCGGTCCCTGCCACCCCGCTGCATGGCGCCCAGGGACCCCATGCCCCGGTACACCTTGTACGTCCGTCCCTGAAAGATCACGACCTCGCCCGGGCTCTCCTCGGTCCCAGCCAGAATGCTTCCCAGCATCACTGTATGCGCCCCGGCCGCGATCGCCTTGGTCACGTCGCCAGAGAACTTGATTCCGCCGTCGGCGATGATCGGAATGTCGTACTGATCTCCCACTTTGGCGCACTCCGCGATAGCCGTAACCTGAGGGACTCCGGCCCCCGCCACCACCCGGGTCGTGCAGATGGAGCCCGGGCCGATCCCGACCTTGAGCCCGTCGGCCCCGGCCTTGATCAACTCTTCGGCCCCTTCGCCCGTCGCGATGTTCCCCGCGATCACCTCGGCGTCCGGATGGCGGCGCTTGATCATCGCCACCGTTTCCAGTACCCCGCTGGTATGCCCGTGCGCGGTATCCACCACCAGGACATCGACGCCGGCATTGACCAGGGCGTCAACCCGATCCATCGTCTCCTCGCCGACCCCGACGGCCGCGCCCACCCGCAAACGACCCAGCTCATCCTTGCAGGCATTGGGGTACTTGATTTTCTTCTCGATGTCCTTGATGGTAATCAGACCGCGGAGGTTGAAGTCGTCATCGACCACCGGCAGCTTTTCGATCCGGTTCCGGTGGAGGATCTCCTTCGCCTCTTCCAGGCTGGTCCCGACCGGCACGGTGATGAGCCGGTCCTTGGTCATGACCTGGGAGATCTCCAGATCGAGCTTGGTCTCGAACCGGAGGTCCCGGTTGGTCAGGATGCCGACCAGCTTCCCGTCCTGCGTGACCGGGACCCCCGAGATGCGATAGCGCTGCATCAACTCCAGGGCGTCAGACAGTTTCTTGTCCGGCGAGACGGTAATCGGGTCCACGATCATCCCGCTCTCGGACTTCTTGACCTTATCCACCTCAAGCGCCTGCCTATCAGGAGCGAAGGCCCGATGGAGGATGCCAATCCCCCCCTCTCGTGCCAAGGCGATGGCCATCTTGGCCTCGGTGACGGTATCCATTGCGGCGCTGACGACCGGAACGTTGATGGTCACACGCCTGGTAAGGCGGGTACTCACATCGACGTCTCGCGGCTGCACTTCGGACTTTGCGGGAACGAGGAGGACGTCATCAAACGTCAACCCCTCTGGGATCATGCGATCAATCATTCACAGCCCTCACTGCCAGGTTTCGAGTCTGGAGTTTCGGGGAACTCCGAATCTCTTTTCAACTCGAAACCCGGCACTCGAAACCCGAACCCTTCTTTATGGTGCGACGCTAACACAAACACCCCAAACGGGTCAAAGGGAAAGAAGGTCAGATCTGCATCGCCTCCTTGACCTCCGCCAGGGTTTCCCCGGCGACCTTCTTCGCCCTGAAATACCCGTCCTCCAATTCCTCCTGAACCAGGCCAGGTCGAGTCGCGAGATCCCGGCGCCGCTCGCAAATGGGCCGGAGGACGGGGAGCATATGATTCAGGAGAACCCCCTTGCAATCCAGGCATCCGATCCCCGCCGTCCTGCAACCCGGATCGATGATGGCATCCCGCTCCTCTTTGGGCGTAAAGATCTTGTGCAGGTCAAAGACCGGGCAGACATCGGGGTTACCCGGGTCGCTCCGGCGGACCCGCGCGGGATCTGTCACCATCGGCTTGACCTTCGCGGTCACCTGCTCGGGCGAGTCGGCCAGGTAGATGGCGTTGCCGTAACTCTTGCTCATCTTGCGGCCGTCGGTGCCCGGGACCTTGGCGAAGTCTGTCAACAGCGCCTTGGGCTCGACGAACACCTCGCCGTAGAGGTGATTGAAGCGCCTGGCGATCTCTCGGGCCAGCTCCAGGTGGGGCACCTGATCGATGCCGACCGGGACATAATTGGCCTTGTAGATGAGAATGTCGGAAGCCATCAGCACCGGATAGCCAAGAAATCCGTAGGTGCTCAGGTCCTTGGTTGTGAGCTCCTGCTGCTGCTCCTTATAGGTCGGATTTCGCTCCAGCCACGGGACCGGAGTAATCATTGAAAGCAGCAGGTGAAGCTCCGCGTGTTCGTGAAGCCGGGATTGGAGGAACAGCGTCGCCTTGGAGGTGTCGATCCCGGCGGCCAGCATGTCCAGGACCATCTCGCGGGTATTCTCGCGAATGCCCTTCGTCTCCTCGTACTCGGTCGTGAGGGCATGCCAATCAGCCACGAAGAAATAGCACTCGTACTCCTTCTGTAATCGGATCCAGTTCTCGAGAGCCCCGAACAGGTGCCCCAGGTGAAGGCGCCCCGTGGGCCTCATCCCGCTCAGGACGCGGCCTTTCGACATGGACTGCCCAGTTCCTTTCACCGATTACGCCCCGAGCAACAGACCTGCGACGAGCGCGATCGGGGGCCAGATCAGCCGATCCACCGCCCCGCTGAAGATCAAGACCAGCAGAATGACAAAGCCGTATCGTTCCAGCCGGCCATAGGAGGCAGCCTGGCGAGGCGGCAGGAGTCCTGAGACGATACGGCCCCCATCGAGGGGCGGCAACGGAAGCAGATTGAAGATGGCCAGGGCCACGTTGATCAACACGCTCACCTGCAACATGAGGTAGAGCGGGGTCGCCAGTCCCGCCAGCCAGGAGGACTCGACGATCGCCCCACCCCCTTCGAACAGACGGAGGGACCACGCTGAAACGGCGGCGAGAATCAGGTTCGCGCCAGGCCCCGCCGCGGCGACCCAGACCATGTCGCGCCTCGGATGGCGAAGGTTGTTGAAATTCACCGGAACCGGCTTGGCCCAGCCCACCGGCGAGAAGATCAGGGCGAGGGTTCCGATCGGATCGAGGTGAGCCAACGGGTTGAAGGTGAGACGGCCTGACAGTCGGGCGGTCGAATCACCCAACTTGTCTGCGACCCAGCCATGCGCATACTCGTGAAAGGTCAAGGCTGCCAGGATCGCGGGCAGCCTTACACTCAGGTTCAGGATAAAACGTGTCGGATCAAACATGTTACCTCTCGATTCTCATGCAGCCATCAACGGTCAGCAGTCAGCTTTAAGCTGAGGGCTGATAGCTGATTGCTGAACGCTCAAGGCTACCGTAACAGAGGGACCTAGGCTTGTCAATGCGGAAGGGACGCGCCGGCGAACCGGCGAAGGACGTAGGACACCTCATCCCGCCGCGTGTGGAGCTGCCCATCCAACCTCGCCGACCGAAGGGCTGCGAAAATCTCCCGGTAGATGGGGCCAGGGCGGAACCCCAACCGGCGCAGGTCTTCTCCCCTCAGCACCGGGACGATCCTCCAGGAGTTGGTGAGGTATTCGGAGACCGCCTCCCGCCTCGACCCCCTGACAAGTATGGCCAAGATCAGGATCCTGGCCTCGGGTGACAGCGGATCGACGAGCGGTGCGATCCGGCTCTGGCGAAGATCCACCGCCCGAGCCAATCGTCGCGCGGTCACTCGACAGCCGACCAGGTTGGCGACGAGTTTCGCGGTCATCTGCGGCGGCGGATCGAGTCGCCGGATTACGGAGGCAACACTCTTCGGGTGGAGACCATAGAACATCCCAAGGAGATAGGCCTCTCCCGGGGCGGGGGACTGTAGGAGAGGCAGCGAGCGACTCCGGTCGAGAACCAGGCGCACACGTTCGAGCAGGCCGAAGACCGCGGGGGGCCAGGCGAGCTTCGCGTGGACACGCGCAAGAACGCCAAGATCGCTCAAGCGCCTGATGACGCGAGGGGCCGATGACTCCTTCGTGATCAGGAGCAGCTCGGTAAAGATCCTAGACCCGGCGACATTCGTCATGATTCGCCCACCCACTGCTGCCTTGATCAGACGCCTGGTGCTCCGCGTGAATACGAACCGGTACCGTGCCTCAAACCGAGCGGCTCGGAAGATCCTGGTAGGATCGTCGATGAAGCTCCCGTCATGCAGGACGCGGATTCGCC
>Ga0209619_10002003_pt1 | contig 14820 bp, 11 predicted proteins | sample Rifsed16ft3_FD_184011 | JGI IMG/M metagenome (GOLD analysis project Ga0209619, IMG submission 184011) | Soil microbial communities from Rifle, Colorado, USA - sediment 16ft 3 (version 2) | ecosystem: Environmental > Terrestrial > Deep subsurface > Rock core/Sediment | place: Rifle, Colorado... | reverse complement strand
GTGGGCCCCCCCCCCCACCGCTCTGGGCTGAGGGCTCCACTCGGCTCGCTCCCGCTCGGGGAGGACAGGCCCTCCGGGCCTGTTGCCGTGCTTTAGAATTTCACCTTCGGCGCCTGGCGCTCTTCCTTCGACTCCACCTCGAAGAGCGGCGCCGCGGTAAACCCCATGCTGTTCGCGATGATCACGTTCGGGAACTTCTCCCGAGAGGTGTTGTACTCGGTGACGGCGTCGTTATAGGCCTGACGAGAGAAAGCCACCCGGTTCTCCGTCGACGTCAGCTCCTCACTGAGCTGGGCCATGTTCTGGTTCGCCTTCAAGTCGGGATACGACTCCATGAGGGCGAAAAGACGACCGAGCGCGCCGGTGAGCGCCGCTTCGGCGCCCATCAGACCCTTCATGGCATTCGCGTCGGCGGGGTTCGCCGCCGCCCGGCCCTCTGCGGTCACCGCCTGGCTGCGCGCCTGGACCACCGCCTCGAGCGTCTCCCTCTCGTGCTTCATGTAGGCCTTCGCCGTCTCGACGAGGTTCGGGATCAAGTCGTAGCGCCTTTTGAGCTGCACGTCGATCTGGGAGAAGGCGTTCTTGAAGCGGTTCCTCAGAGTGACGAGGCTGTTGTAGATGCCGACCAGGAACAGGACGAAGAGGACGATGAGTCCGAGAAAGATCAGCCCAGCGATCACAGAGAGCTCCTTTCAGACGAGCGCATTCGCGGACGAGCGTACAAGACCGGGAGGAAATACAGTTGATGTATGTTGTTTCGATTATAGGGGATGGAAATCGCTCTTGCTACTGTTCGCTGATCAGTTTTTCGGCCACTCCATCCCCAGGTTCGCCATTACGAACGCCCAGCGATCGGCCTGCTCCTCGATGAGCATCTTCGTCGGTTTTCCCGCGCCGTGTCCGGCGTCGGTCTGGATGCGGATGAGCATCGGTCGCGGCTCGTTTCCGTGGACTTCCTGAAGCCGGGCGGCGTACTTGAACGAGTGGCCGGGGACGACGCGGTCGTCGTGATCCGCGGTCGTCACCAGGGTCGCGGGAAAGTACGGCGCGGGCTTCAGGTTGTGGTACGGAGAGTACGCGTAGAGCGTCTCGAACTCGTCGGCTTTCTCGGAGGATCCGTAGTCCGAAACCCAGGCCCAGCCGATGGTGAACTTGTGGAAACGGAGCATGTCCATGACGCCGACGGCAGGTAGCGCTGCGCCGAAGAGCTCCGGTCTCTGGTTCAGTACCGCTCCCACGAGAAGGCCTCCGTTCGATCCCCCTCCGATGGCGAGCTTGTCGGGCCGGGTATATCCCGTCTCGATGAGGAACTCGGCCGCGGCGACGAAATCGTCGAAGACGTTCTGCTTCTGTCCGAACGTCCCTGCACGATGCCAGGTCTCGCCGTACTCGCCTCCGCCCCTGAGGTTCGCCTGAGCGTAGACGCCCCCGAGCTCGAGCCAGACGAGGTTCGCGACCGAAAACGCCGGGGTGAGGCTGATGTTGAATCCGCCGTAGGCATAGAGGTACGTCGGGTTCGTTCCGTCGAGCTTCAACCCCCTCTTGTGGGTGACGAACATCGGAACCTTGGTCCCGTCCTTCGAGCGGTAGAACACCTGCTCGGTCACGAGCTCGCCGCCGTCGAACGCGATCTTGGGCGCGCGGAACACGCTGAACTCGCCCTTCTTGAAGTCATAGCGGTAGATGGTGGTGGGGTAGACGAAGGACTGGAAGGCGAGAAACATCTCCTCGTCCTTCCGCTCGCCGGATAGGGACGAGACCGAGCCCAGCGTCGGAAGAGCGATCTCTTTCAGGTGCGCGCCGTCTTTTCCGAAGAGCGCCACGCGGCTGTGAGCGTCCTCGAGGTAGGCGGCGACGAACGTCTCGTTCACCAGGGAGACGCTCTCGAGGACGTCGTCCGACTGCGGAAGGATTTCCCTCCAGCTCGAACGTGCGGGTGAATCGACGTCGATTCCGATCACCCGATAGCGAGGGGCGTCCAGGTTGGTGCGGAAATAGAAGAGAGGACCGTCATTTCCGAGGAACTCGTAGGTGGCGTCGAAGTCGTCGAGGAGCCGCACCACGTCGCCACCGGAGGCGATGTTCTGGTAGTAGACGCGGTTCCGCTCGTCGGTGCCGTGGGTGACGTGGATGACCGCGTACGCACCGTCGTCCGAGACCTCGGTATCGAAGCCCCACTCCGGCTCGTCCGGCCTTTCGTAGACGAGGCGGTCTTCCGATTGCACCATTCCCATCCGGTGGTAGTAGACCTTCTGGTTCAGGTTCACGCCCCCCTGCGCCTCGTCTCCCTGAGGCTCGGGAAAACGGCTGTAGAAAAAACCGCTCCCGTCGTGCGTCCAGGAAGCGCCGGAGAACTTGATAAACCGCAGATGATCGGGGCGGTCGTCCCCGCTCGCGACGTCCCGGACGCGGAACTCCTGCCAATCCGAGCCCGCGGTCGCGATTCCGTAGACGAGACGCTCCCCGTCTTCGCTCAGAGCAAGTGTCGAGAGCGCTGCCGTCCCTTTCTCCGAGAGCTGGTTGGGATCGAGAAGGACTTCGGGCGGAGCTTCGAGCGAGGCCTGCTTGTAGAGCACCGACTGGTTCTGGAGACCGTCGTTCTTGAAGAAGAAATAGCGGCCGCCCTTTCCGAACGGCGTCCCGTAGCGGGGGTAATTCCAGAGCTCGGTCAGGCGCGCGCGGAGCGGCTCGCGCTGGGCGAGTGCTTCCAGATACTGGAATGTTACGGCGTTCTGCGCCTTGACCCAGGCCAGCGTCTCCTCCGAATTGTCGTCCTCGAGCCAGCGGTAAGGATCGGGGACCGAGGTCCCGTGATAGTCGTCGGCCTGGTCGGTCTTCTTCGCCTCTGGATAGTCGATCTTCACCTTCTGCGCTGCGGTGAATGCGATTGCCAGAGCGAGCAGCACCCGCGTCATGGGGCACCTCCATGATTCGTGGCGGCGGGTGTCGGGACGTCATCCCACCAGAACTGCTTCGGGAGCGGCTTCTTCACGGGCCAGACCTGATCGAGCGTCGCGGCCTCGAAGAGCTCGCCGTTCTTCATCACGTAGCGGACGGTGTTGGTGTTCTCGATATCCTCCAACGGGTTTCGATCGAGGACCAGGATGTCCGCGAGCTTTCCGGCCTCGATCGACCCGAGGTCGGCGTCGAGTCCGATGGCCTCGGCGCCGTGGAGCGTCACCGCGCGCAGCGTCTGGTGCTCGGTGAGGCCGCCGGAGGCGAGCGCCCAGGTCTCCCAGTGGGCCCCGATCCCCTGGAGCTGCCCGTGGCTCCCAAGACACACTCTTCCTCCCGCGCGCACGATCTTCGCCGCACCCTCGGCGATGCCGGGGTGGACGTACTCCTCTTTCAGAAACCACTGCCCGCGGCGCCTTGTCATGTTGTCGAGAAGCTGGTGGGGGATGAAACGCCCGAGCTTCTCGTCGGAGGCGACGTCGGTCGTCTGGAAGAAGTAGTTCTCGGTCCAGGGTCCGCCGTAGGCGACGAGAATCGTGGGGGTGTAATAGGTCTTCGTCCTCGCGACGTACTGGGCGACGTCGTCGTAGATCGGAATGAGCGGCAGGCTGTGCTCGTGCCCCGAGTAGCCGTCCGCCATCTGGGTGAGATCGAGCTTCATGTCGAGAGCGCCCTCGGTCGTGGGGCTGAGCTCGTGCTTCCGCGCCGCCATCGCGACCCACTGTCGAACGATGCGGTCACCCACGACGTACTGCTTGATGGTGCGGCTGTCGTACGCCTCGCGGTACCGCTTCAGGAGGGCTGACGCCGTCTCCTCGTCGCGGATCCCCGAGGCGGCGAAGACCCCGGGGCCGGTCGCGAAGATCCGCGGTCCGAGGATCTGTCCCGCCTCGACGAGGTCGGAGTAGGCGAAGACGTCGTCGGTCGAGGTCTGCGGATCCCGTGTGGTGGTGACGCCGTAGGCGAGGTTTGCGAGGTATTGCCACACTTCGGTCTGATGAATCCGGCGGGGCGCCCACATATGCGAGTGCGCATCCACGAACCCCGGCATCAGCGTCTTTCCGGAAACGTCGATGACGGCGGCGCCCGCGGGAAGCTCCGCCTTGACGCCCACCGCCTGGATGCGGTTTCCCGTCACCACCACGTCGCCGCCCGGGAGCACCTCGTCTCCCGTCATCGTGATGATGCGGGCGGCGCCGCGAAGAACCACGGTTCCCGAAGGCATGGGCCGGGGAAGCGAGACGTCCAGCTCGACGACCTCCGGGGTTTCGACGAGCTCGGGGGCGACGTTTTGTCGGAAGAACCGGCGGCCCGACGACCAGTGCACGGCGGAGCCGTCGCGCGACCAGCCGAGGTAGTTTCCGCCCTCGGCCGAAAGAGGCTTCACCGGAAACGCGGGATCGCCTCCGGGGGCGATGGTGATCTCCAGGACTTCCTTTCCCGCTCGAGGCACGGAGACGAGGTAGTGCTTGTTCTGAAGGTTCACGAAGGCGCGGCGTCCGTCGGGGGAGAGCGAGATCGCGTCCGCTCCCGGCGGCTCCGGAGCGGCGGGGCCCTCGCCCACGATCTTGAAATGCGTCTTGCGGTCGAAGCCGTCGAGGCGGATCGAGGTGAGGCCGGAGGAGCTCGTCAGGTAGACGCGCTCCGGGTCCGAGGCGAAGTGCGGATACCGTCCGTCGCCGGCGGAGGCGATGAGGGTCGAAGCTCCTCCCGACGACGGGACGTAGCGCAAGTCGAGCGCGCCCGTGGGGGAGACGCCGCCAATCTCGAAGTCGCGATAGACGAGATCCTCTGCGAGGAAGGAATACAGTTGGTCGGAAACGGATCCGGTGACGAAGACGATCTTCGACCCGTCGGGGGAGTACACCGGGTCGGCGTAGAACGCGGGGTGATCCGTGAGCCTCTCGGGCTCACCGGATCCGTCGGCCGCCACGCGGTAGATATGACCCCCTTCGGTCGACCAGGTCACGAAAGCGACGGTGCGGCCGTCGGGAGACCAGGTGGGCATGAACTCCGGGGTCTCGAGCTTCGTGAGCCTTCGCGGCGGAGCCCCGCCCGGCAGCGGCGAGATCCAGACGTGATTGAATGCGCCGAACGCAAGCCGCGTCCCGTCGGGCGAGGGCGACGGCCAGCGAATCACGCGCGCTCGCACCCTGTCCGAGTCGTCGACTCGGCCACGGAAGTGTACCCGAGGGCTGATCTCGGCCGCGACCTTGGCGGTGAAGGGAACGACGCGCGACTCCCCCGTCGCGAAATCGATTCGATGGATTTTTCCTCCGACGGAGAGGACCAGCGACTTCCCGTCCGGAGTGAAGGCGTATCCAGGCATCGTGTCCCGAGTCGCGCGCGACTCCTGATCGTCCCGGGTCACGGGATAGTGGAGCCAGCGCTCGGCGCCGGTCTGGAGGTCCCGCACTCTCAATCCGGTTCCCGTACGGAAGCGGGAGGCGTAGACCAGCGACTTCCCGTCGGGCGAGAGGAGGGGCCGAAGCGCGCTCCCCTGGGCGTTGGTGACGGTCGCGGTCTCGCTGGTCACGCGATCGAACCTCACGATCTGCCAGATGGGGAACTGCGCGTTGTAGTTGAAGGCGCCTCGACGTTCCGCGTAGTAGATATAACGGCCGTCGGGGGAGGCGACGGCTCCCAGCTTGTTCGGGAGCTGAACCGGTGGCTGTCCCGGGCTCGGGGGCTCCTCCTTCGGGGGCGGCGGACCCACGCGGGCTCCGGCGCCGCCGTCTCGATGATAGAGGAAGAGGCCGTAGGTCCTCTCCGGAGGCCGGCTCTTGGATACGAGAAGGTACTCGCCGTCCGTGGTCCAGGAGGGAGAGGCCATGAGCTGGGGGCGAGACTTCGTCTCCTTGTCTTTCGTCACCGCGCGGGGGTTCGCTCCGTCGGCGTCGACGATCCACAGGTTCTCGACGCCGCTACGATCGCTGAGGAGCGCGATCGACCGCCCATCGGGGGAAAAGCGCGGCTGGCTCTCGAAGGACATGCCGCTGATGATGCGGGTTGCCTCGCCTCCCTCGATGGGAAGGGTGTAGATGTCTCCCAGGAGATCGAAGACCAGCGTCTTGCCGTCGGGGGAGACGTCGAGCGACATCCACGTGCCTTCGTCGACTTCGAACTCGAGAACTTCCGCGACTTCGAGAGGCAGCCCTTCCGGCTTCTTCGCTTCCGGCGACTGCGGCAACCCGAACCCGACGAGCAGAGACAGGAAAAGGGACATGATTCACTCTCCCCGGTGCGATATTATCTTGACGATTCTCCGAATGCGATAATAGCCGCATGGGCTCGCTGGTGATACCCGGGCTCGAACGGCTCCTCGGAGATGAGATCGATCGCGTCGTGGGGAAGCGCGTCGGTCTCATCGCCAACCCCACTACCGTCGACCGTTCGCTCCGCCACGCCATCGATCTCCTGCATGGGAGACCGGAAGTGGATCTCGCGGTCCTCTTCGGCCCCGAACATGGACTCCGCTCGACCGCCCAGGACCTGATCGAGGTCTCGGATGCGACCGACGCCAAGACCGGCCTTCCCATCCGGAGTCTCTACGGACCGACGCGGGTGCCGACGAAGGAGATGCTCGCGGGCCTCGACGCGGTGGTCTTCGACATCCAGGACGTGGGCTCGCGCTACTACACCTACGTCTGGACCATGGCGCACGCGATGGAGGCCTGCGCCCGCGACGGCATCGAGGCCGTCGTGCTCGACCGCCCGAACCCCGTCGGCGGCCATCTGGTCGAGGGGAACCTCATCGAGGCGAGCCATCTCTCGTTCGTGGGCCTCTACTCCCTTCCCAACCGCCACGGCATGACCGCGGGCGAGATCGCGCGCCTCGTGAACGAGGAGTACGGTATCGACTGTCGCCTCACGGTCATCCCCCTCGAGGGCTGGCGCCGCTCGCAGTGGTTCGACGAGACCGGTCTTCCCTGGGTGCTTCCGTCCCCCAACATGCCCACTCTCGAGACCGCCACGGTGTACCCCGGCGCCTGTCTATTCGAGGGGACCAATCTATCCGAAGGCCGGGGCACCACCCGGCCCTTCGAGATCATGGGGGCCCCCTGGATCGACGGCGAGAAGCTCGCGCGGGAGCTCGCGAACGAAGACCTCCCGGGAGTGATCTTCCGTCCGCTCTCGTTCGAGCCCACGTTCCAGAAGTTCCAGGGGATGGTCTGTGGCGGCATCCAGCAACACGTCGTCGATCGAGAGTCCTATCGTCCGGTCCGCACCGGTTACGCCCTCATCTCCTGGGCGCGGCGGCTCTGGCCCGATAAGTTCTCCTGGCGGCCGCCGCCATACGAGTACGAGCTGGAGCGGCCCGCGATCGACATCCTCGCCGGCAACGGGCGGCTTCGGGAGCTCATCGACAAAGACGCCACCCTGTCGGAAATCGAGAGCTCCTGGCAGGTCGATCTCGGACATTTCAAGAAAGTCCGCGAGCGCTATCTGATCTACGAGTGACCGTGCCTCACGGGCGCGCAATGAGAGAGGCGGTCTCGACCACCTCTTCGCCCCACTTTTGCTTGTAGCGCACCTCGGACCCGAGATCGTATCGGCGAACGCCGGATTCGACGAGGCGGCGGACTTCCTCGAGCTGACAGAGGTTTCCGAGGGAGAGGGACGAGAAGCGGGAATCGAAGCTGAACTGGAGCCCGCGAAAGGTGTCGCCGAAGAGACCTCCGAAGATGTAGGCGACGTCTTCGCCCTCGAGCCGCGCGAACATCAACCGGCGCTGCCCGCGGTCGAGAAGTCTCCGGTTCATGTCCCGGTAGAACGAGCGCATCGGCTCCCGATCGATGCCGACCCCGTTGCGACCCTTCCAGCTCCGGCGCTCGACCGCGAGAAGGCGCTCGAAGCTCGCGTCTCCCCGGTCTCTCACCTCGAACGTCAAACCCGAGCGCCCCGCGCGGCGGTGCGCTTTGTCCAGGTTCTTCCGGAGCCCCGCCGGGCGCCGCGCGAGAAACCCGTCGAGGCCGTCCTCGAGATGGGCGACGTAGCGGCGGGTGGTCGGCCCCCGCTCGACGCCGTATCGACGGGCGAGCGCCCGGCCGAGCTTCTTCCACAGTGGGGACGACTCCGCGAGCCCGGTCGCGAGGGCGGCGCTCCATTCGCCTTCGCGCTCCAGGGCGCCGAGAAAGAGCTCGACCGCGGCATCGGGATCCCGGCCCACGAGGGGACAGCAGAGACCCCAGGTCGCTTCGAGGGGGTGGAGCCACGAGGAGCTCCGCGCGAGAACGACGTAGCTTCCGTTCGCCCTGAAGATCCGCGGGAGAGTGTGGGGCGAGAGGTGGCGCGCGGCGGGGAGAATCCAGAAGCTGCTGGAACAGAACCGATCGACAATGAATCCGGTCGCGACGGCCACGTCGTACTCGGCCGCGAGGGCGTCGAGATCCTGGAGCGTGAGGGAGTCCATCACCGGCGGACGCCCAGTTTTGTTAAGATACCTTGTTTCTTTCCCATGTAGCCCGTACAGCCTGGACAGGAGGTTTCGTGATTCGCAAGCAGGATGCTTTGGACTATCACTCCCAGGGACGCCGGGGCAAGATCGAAATCCGGCCCACCAAGCCGACCCAGACGGCGCGCGATCTTTCTCTCGCCTACAGTCCGGGCGTCGCCGAGCCCTGTCTCGAGATCAAGAGGAACCCCGAGGACGTCTTCACCTATACGACGAAGGGCAATCTCGTAGCGGTGGTGTCGAACGGCACCGCGGTGCTCGGCCTCGGCAACATCGGCCCCCTCGCGGCGAAGCCGGTGATGGAAGGAAAGGGAGTCCTGTTCAAGAGGTTCGCGGACATCGACGTTTTCGACATCGTGCTCGCCGCCCTCGATCCCGACGACGTCATCCGCGTCGTCAAGGCCCTCGAGCCCACGTTCGGCGGGATCAACCTCGAGGACATCAAGGCGCCCGACTGTTTCTATATCGAGGAGACTCTGAAGCGCGAGCTCGACATTCCCGTGTTCCACGACGACCAGCATGGCACCGCCATCATCTCCGGAGCGGCGCTCCTGAACTGGCTCGAGCTTTCCGAGAAGGACATCGCCCGCATCAAAGTGGTCATCAACGGGGCTGGCGCCGCGGGCATCGCCTGCGCCGAGCTCATCGAGAGCCTCGGCGTCCGCCACGAGAACATCACCATGGGCGACTCCAAAGGCGTGGTCTACAAGGGCCGCACCGAGGGAATGAATCCCTACAAGGAGCGCTACGCTCTCGAGACGCGCCACCGCACCCTCGCCGAGGCGATGGAAGGGGCCGACGTCTTCATCGGCGTCTCGGTGAAAGACGCGGTATCGAAGGCCATGGTGGCCTCGATGAACAAGAAGCCTCTGGTCATGGCGATGGCCAACCCCGACCCGGAGATCGGCTGGGACGACGCCATGTCGGTGAGGGACGACCTGGTCATGGCGACGGGGAGATCCGACTTTCCGAACCAGGTGAACAACGTCCTCGGCTTTCCCTTCATTTTCCGGGGCGCACTCGATGTGAGGGCGCGGGCGATCAATATGGAGATGAAGCTCGCCGCCACCCACGCCCTCGCCGACCTCACCAAGGAGGACGTCCCCGACTCCGTGATGAGGGCCTATGGAGTCGACTCCATGCGTTTCGGCCCCAACTACATCATTCCCAGCCCGTTCGATCCGCGGGTTCTCACCTGGGAGGCGCCTGCCGTGGCCAAGGCGGCCATGGAGACGGGAGTCGCCAGAATCCAGATCGACCTCGATTCTTATCGCGACCAGCTGGAAGCGCGCCTCGGCCGCGGCCGCGAGGTCATGCGCTCGGTCATCGTCCGCGCGAAGAAAGACAGGAAGCGCATCGTCTTTCCCGAAGGCGAAGAGGTCAAGATCCTCCGCGCGGCCGAGCGCCTGGTGGACGAAGAGATCGCGAAACCCATTCTGCTTGGGCGGCCTGACGTGGTCCGGGCGCGAATGGTGGAGTACGGGCTCGAGGTCGACGGCGTCGAGATCGTGGATCCGGCGCATTCCCCGAAGCTCGAGGTCTACGCCGAGGAGCTCTACGGGCTCCGGAACCGCCGGGGCGTCACCCGCAATGAAGCCGAGCATCTTCTGCGGAATCCGAACATGTTCGGCTCGATGATGGTGAACCTGGGCGACGCCGACGCCATGGTCGCCGGGATCTCGCAGCACTACCCCGACACGATTCGTCCGGCCCTTCAAGTCATCCGGGTGAAGACCGATGCCCGCGTCGCCGGGGTCTACATGATGGTCTTCCAGAACGACATCAAGTTCTTCGCCGACACCACGGTCACCATCGAGCCCACGCCCGAGGACCTGGCGAAGATCGCCATCGAGGCGGCCGAGGTGGCGCGCCGCTTCAACGTCGAGCCTCGGGTCGCGATGCTCTCGTTCTCGAACTTCGGAAGCACCAAGCATCCATTGGTCGACAAGGTCCGCAGGGCGGTCGAGCTCGTCCGCGAGCAGGATCCCAGCCTGGTAGTGGACGGGGAGATGCAGGCCGACACCGCAGTGGTGCGAGAGATCCTGGCGGGCACTTACCCCTTCAGCCGGTTGAAGGAGGCGGCCAACGTCCTCGTCTTCCCCAGTCTCGAAGCCGGAAACATCGCGTACAAGCTCATCCAGAGGCTCGGCGACGCCAAGGCCGTGGGCCCGATTCTCGTCGGGCTCAGAAAGCCGGTGCACGTGCTCCAGCGGGGCGCCGAGGTGGACGAGATCGTAGACATGGCGGCGATCGCCGCCGTCGAAGCTCAGTCCGGCTGAGGGGCGGGCTCGCTCCGCCGACCTCTCTCCGGGGAGCGCCACCGGAAGTAGTGGGGCGCGAGCGTCTTCGGCGAGACCCCGAAAAAAAAGAGGGCGACCATCGTCCAGTCGAGGAGCGCAGTTCCCACGACCCCCAGCTCCCGCCAGTGGCGATCTCCGGTCGACAGGGTGACGTCGAGCGGGGCGAGGCGCCCCTTACGCCGCAGCATCCTTATTAATGCGAGGTCCTCGAGGAAGGGGACGTCGGGAAACCCCCCTAGCTCCTCGTAGATCGAGCGCCTGAGAAAGATGCCCTGGTCCCCGTAGGGCAGGCCTAGACCGCGCGCCCGGAGGTTGGAGCCGAAAGCGGCGAGCCTGAGCGCGGTCCTGGGGCTTCGGATGCGAAGGCGAAAGAAGCCTCCCACGACGGCCGGATCGGCGAGGGCGCCCTCGATCGCCTCCGTGGCGCCGGCTCCGAGAACGGCGTCAGCATGAAGGAAGAGGAGTGTGTCGCCTTGCGTCTCGCGGGCGCCGCGGTTCATCTGACGCGCGCGGCCCTGCTCGCAGGCGAGGACGCGGGCGCCCGAACGCCGGGCGATCGCGACGGTTCCATCGACGCTTCCCCCGTCCGCGACCACGACTTCCGCCCGCTCCGGGAGCGCCTCGAGAGTCGCGGCGAGGTTACCGGCCTCGTTCCAGGCGGGAATCACCACGGACAGCTTCATGGCTTGCGATGCTAGACTAACCTAACTATGGCCCATCGCATCACGCTCATTCCCGGAGACGGGATCGGCCCCGAGATCACCGAGGCCGCCACCCGCGTTCTCGAGAAAACCGGGGTCGGCTTCGAGTGGGAGGCCCACGAGGCCGGGATCCGCGCCTACGAGAAGACGGGAAACCCGCTGCCGCCGGTCTTGCTCGAGTCCATCCGCAAGAACAAGGTGGCGTTCAAGGGCCCGCTGACGACACTGGTGGGGGAGGGGTTCCAGAGCGCCAACGTGACGCTCCGTAAGGAGCTCGACCTGTACACCAACCTGAGGCCGGTCCGCAGCATCGAGGGGGTGAAGTCACGCTACGAGGACATCAACCTCGTCATCGTGCGGGAGAACACCGAAGACCTGTACTCGGGAATCGAGCACATGATCATGCCAGGCGTCAGCCAGGGGCTGAAGGTAATCACCTCTTACGCCTCGATCCGCATCGCGCGGTTCGCCTTCGACTACGCGAGAAAACGCGGCCGCAAGAAAGTCACCGCGGTCCACAAGGCGAACATCATGAAGCTCACCGACGGCCTGTTTCTCGACAGCGCCCGTCAGGTCGCCGCGGAGTATCCGGACATCCAGTTCGATCACAAGATCGTCGACAACCTGGCGATGCAGCTCGTTTTGAACCCGAACCAGTTCGACGTGCTGCTGCTCTCGAACCTCTACGGGGACATCGTCTCGGATCTCTGCGCCGGTCTCGTGGGAGGTCTCGGTCTCGTGCCCGCCGCCAACATCGGCGAAGAGTTCGCGGTGTTCGAGGCGGTCCACGGCTCCGCTCCCGACATCGCCGGGAAGGGCATCGCCAATCCCACCGCTCTCCTTTTTTCGGGAGTCTTGATGCTGCGCCATCTGGGAGAGAACGAGGCCGCGGACCGCGTCCTCAAGGCGGTATTCGCGGTGTTGAAACGGGGAGAGGTGCGGACCCCCGACCTCGGCGGCAAGGCGACGACGAAGGAGTACGCCGACGCCCTGGTTCGTGAGCTAGACGCGAAGCGCCATTGATCGTCGACCCTTGCATTTTCCCGTTTGGGGCGCGATCCTGGTTGAAACCCAAGGACAATCTATGCCCCGTACCCTTCGCTGTCCCCAGTGTGGCTTGATGCAGCTCTCCCGGGAGACCTGCAAGAAGTGCGGAACGGCCTTGGCCGCGCGCTCGGTTCCGGCGGTCCCGGCGCGCAGACAGGCGCCCGCGGCCGTGGTCGAGGAGGACTTGCCCTACCAGCCGCCGGCCGCGGCACGCGCGGTCTCCCCTAGAGCGGGCCCGGTCGAATCGCAGGACTCGGTCTTCGAGCGCGATCGATTCCTCATGCGGCAGCGCGTCTTCACCATTCACGAGAAGTACGAGATCTGGGACGAGGAGGGACGTCCGATCCTCTTCGTCGAGCGGCCCGGTCACTACTTGAGGAACCTGGGCGCCCTCTTCGGCGGACTTTTCGCCGGTGCTCTCGCGGCCGCGCCTTTCTTCTGGCTGAGCGATCGTCTGCAGACGGAAGCGCCCATCGCCCTCGGTATCGTCGCCGGCCTGGTGGCGCTCATCGTCGTCATCGGGCTCCTTTCGCAGAAGAGGCACGTCCACTTCTACCGGGACGACTCCAAACAGGAGCTTCTTCTCGAGGTGCTGCAGGACCAGAAGCTCGCGTTCCTGACTCACACCTTCACCGTGAACGAGCCCGGAGGCATGACTCTCGCGCGGCTTTCGAAGAACCTGCTGACCGATATCTTCCGCAAGAAGTGGAGCGTTTGGTCGCCGGACGGCCGCCCGCTGTGGGAAGCCAAAGAAGACTCGGTGCTCATGGCGCTGGTGCGGCGGTTCCTCACCCGACTCGTGCCTCTGTGCTTCATCTTCTGCCTTCCCGGCGGCCAGGTCGTCGGCGAGTTCAACCGAAAGTTCACCATCCTCGACCGCTACGTCCTCGACCTGTCGGGGGACTCCGGGAGAGCTCTCGATAGGCGAGTGGCGCTCGCGATGGGAGTCATGCTCGACACCGGAGAGCGCCGCTAGCTTCGCGCGACGAGATCCGGAAGCTCGAGGAAGATCTCGAGAATCGGCTCCGCTTCTGCGTCCACTCTCGTCTCCCACCACAGCTCGCCATCTTTGCCGAAGATCTCGAATCGAAAAAACCGGCAGCAAGCATGCTCCCGCTCGGCGAGAGACCGGAGCTCGGCCTCGAGACCGGGTAGGGCACGAAAGCGAAATCGGCCCCCGCCGGGGAATCGTTCGCTCGAAAGATAGCCGCGCGCGAAGACGTCGCGAAATTCCTCGAGGCGGTGGCGGAAGCCCTCGGAGTCGAGGGTGCAGGCGATCGGCTCGGTGCTCACCCGGTCATTATAAGCAGTATCATGCGGCTCCTGTGATCCTCATGAAAGCCGGGGCGCTCTTCTTCGTGACGGCGCTCGCGGAGATCGTCGGCTGTTTCCTCCCGTATCTCTGGCTTCGAAAGGGAGGCTCGGCGTGGCTTCTTGTCCCGGCGGCGATCTCTCTCGCGACCTTCGCGTGGCTCTTGACGCTGCATCCGACGGCCGCTGGGCGAACCTATGCCGCCTATGGCGGCGTCTACGTCGCGACCGCCATCCTCTGGCTCTGGGTCGTCGAAGGCCGCGTGCCAAATCGATGGGACCTCGTGGGCGCCTCCGTATGTGTCCTTGGGATGGCGATTATTGTGCTCGGCTCCCGTTGAGCCAAAAAGGTAGGTGGCCTGTGGCGGCGTTCCGACTCTATTTCATGCTTTCGGTGCTCCCGATTTCCTATTCGGGGTTTGCCCAGCCGCGGACTCATGCGCTGAAAGCCGCGCCCGACACCGTCGTCTGGGGCTACTACGATTCTTCCGTTCCTCCGGTACTGACGGTGGATTCGGGAGACATCGTCGACGTCGAGACCATGATCACCGGAGCCGCGCTTTCGCGAGCGCTCGGAGTCCCCGAAGAGGCGATACGCCCCGACATGGAGGTGATGGACGAGAAAGTGAAGCAGGAGGGGCCGCACCTTCTCGTGGGACCGGTGGCGGTGAGGGGTGCTGCGCCCGGCGACGTTCTCGAAGTCCGCATCCTCGAGATGGGCGTGGTCGATCCCTGGGCGGTCAATCTCTTTCGGCCCGGGGCGGGAACGCTGCCCCAGCTCTTCCCCTATCAAGGGACCAAGTTCGTGCACCTCGATCTCGATCGGAACGTCGCGCTGTTCGCCCCGGGAATCGAGATTCCTCTGCGGCCGTTCTTCGGGAGCCTTGGAGTCGCGCCGCCCCCGCTCGCGGGAAGAATCGGAAGCGGTCCTCCCGGATATCACACAGGGAACCTGGACAACAAGGAGCTCACTGCCGGAGCGACGCTCTACATCCCGATACACGTCAAAGACGCTCTCCTTTTCATCGGCGATGGACACGCCGCTCAAGGA
>Ga0209619_10001998_pt1 | contig 14830 bp, 14 predicted proteins | sample Rifsed16ft3_FD_184011 | JGI IMG/M metagenome (GOLD analysis project Ga0209619, IMG submission 184011) | Soil microbial communities from Rifle, Colorado, USA - sediment 16ft 3 (version 2) | ecosystem: Environmental > Terrestrial > Deep subsurface > Rock core/Sediment | place: Rifle, Colorado... | reverse complement strand
ACCCCGCGGGCAAAATCCTTCTTGCCGCAGAAATAGCAGGATCGCTCTGTCCGAGATGGACGCCGTCCGCATTGATCTTTGCAGCGATCTCAGGATAATCGTTTAAAATAAGCGGGATATTGTATTTATCGGTTATTGTTTTCACCCTTCCGGCAATAGTAATCAATTCGGTTTCCGATATATTTTTTTCCCTGAGTTCAATAATATCCGCTCCTCCTGCAGCAGCGCCTTCTATCTGTTCAATAAATTCATCCAAAGGTTTGCCAATTCTGTATGTTACAGCCATCAGCCCTTTGAGTTTTTGCCTGGATGGTCCCATTAGCGCCTATTCGGAATCTATCCGGAGGTTTTGCCTTTACTTTTTTCCGGAGAAAACATAACAGATTGCCTTGTAAATAAGTTTTGCTGCTGTAAAGTCTGAGTACGAAAGATATTTGCTTGGGCACAATTCCACAAAATCCATGCCCACGATAAGCTTTTTCTCTGATACGCGCCTCAGGAGATTAGTGGCTTCTTCCCATGTTAATCCGCCGGGAACCGGTGTTCCTACAGAAGGCATCAGTGAAGGATCAATGCCATCAAGATCAACGGAGACATACACATTTTCTGTCAGGGTGTGCAAAACATCGTCAATCCATTTTCTGTTCCTGTGAATTCTGAAAGAAGGGAATGTGTTTATTCGTTCTCTTTTGATCAGCTGAGCTTCGGCTTCGGAGTATGCCCGTATTCCCGTCAGGGTAATATTCGCAATATTTCGGATAAGATAGGCTGCGCAGGCGTGGCTAAACGGCGATCCCTGATATTCACTTCTTAGATCAGCGTGTGCGTCTATTATTAAAACCGAAAGATTTTTAAAGTGTTTTGAATGTGCTTTAACAAGAGGATAGGTGATCGTATGTTCTCCGCCGATCGATACTAAGAATTTATTTTTTTTAATATGTTTCTCCGCAGTAGATTCAATCCGTTTAAGAATTTGCTCCGTTTTCCCGTTGCAGGGAATCTGTGGCAGAGTATGGATTCCTGTTTTATAAAAAACCTCGGCATCCGCCTCCTCATCATAAAACTCCACCTCCCTGGAGGCGTGAAGAATTGCTCTTGGAGCAAGAGCAGTCCCATGAATGTACGATGTTGTTTTTTCATATGGAATTGGTAAGATTACAATTTTGGATTCAGCAAATGGCGTTTGATCCGCAAGGAAGGCAGTATTGATCATGTTTTATTTTTTCTTTCTGGATATTATTTTTAATTTTTCTCCAGAGATTTCAAGTTTCAGCGCCGGCGTCCTTTTCTTGTTCTTTCTTTTCTCCGCAAGGGCTGATGCAAGCAGGGGTAATGCGATTGTGGCATCAACATGGACAAAGATCTTTTTTGCATCAAACGCTATTTTTCCCCATGAAGTTGCCTCTTCAAAAGTGCAGCCGGAGAGCCCGCCCCATACAGGGCTGTCTTGACTCAGCTGGACTGCATATTTCAATCCCTGCACATTGAATTTTAACATGTGCGACACAACCTCGGATTGCTGTATGAAGTTTTTCGGTGTCCCGCCGCCAATTATAAATTCGCCGCAGGCTGGAGCATTCGCTGTTATTTTAGCGGTTTCAAGAACATCTTCTATGACATTAAACTTAAAATTCCTGTTTTTAAGATGTGATAATATTGCAAGTGCAATTCCATAAGAAGAATCCCCCACAGCAGGGCAGTAAATGGGAATATTTGCCTTGTATGCGGCCGTGATAATCCCTTCCGTAGCCCCAGCCTTTGATAGTCTTTTTCCCAGAAGATAGAAGAATTCCCTTGTGGTGTAATTTCTTGAGAAATCCAGTGATTCAACGAAATTAATTATGTAACGGTCCACTTTTGCAAATTCCCTGTCATTTGCAAATGTATCATAAATCCTGTCAATCCTTTTTTTTCTAAGCAACTTATCATCAATCGCAGGGGTTCCCTTGTAATGTTTGAACCCAAGGCTTTCATGGCAGTCGTGAAAAAGGTTGGCGCCGGTTGAGACGAGGCAATCAATGTACTTGTGTTCCATAAGGTAGACTATAATATTTCTCATGCCCGCTGGAATCATGGCGCCGGCCAGCCCCATGAATATAGTCACTCTGTCAGAGAGCATTTTATCAAGTATTTTAAAAGCTATGCCGAGAGATCTGCCCTGATAGGATGTGTTCTCCATGCTTTTAATAGCAGAGTAAACGGATGAATTTTTGTAGTTAACTGAATATGGATGGATAGGTATTTTTAACAGGTTATGCATTTCTTGCTATGGGACAAAGACCGCAGCAGCGACAACTGTAGTCCATAATCCTTCTTTATCGCAGGTAGCAGATTGCGTAATGTTTCTTGTTGTTACTTCATGCCCGCTTATCTTCCAGATATTTTGTTGTTTATCAAAACTCTGCGTGGTATCGAACTCAACACCGATTGTGGTTGCAAGCATGTATGCTGCCAGTTCTTCAGCATAATGGCCTGCGACCTCATCAGTTTGGCCGAAACTGTGATGCTCGGATAGATAGCCATGCAAATGTTCAGCTTTTGGAATTGCAACACCGATGGATGCAGCTATCAGTCTATGCGGTTCATTGGATGAGTTTTCCGAAAGCACGCAGTACACGATCTCCCCCCTCTGGAGCGTCTGGTAGCCCATATTTAACGGAATGATCTTGCAGGCAGGAGGAACAATGCTGCTTACCTTCACCAAATTAAATTCAGCGATCTTTGCATCTCTTAATGCCATCTCAAAACTCGTGAGTTTTTCGCGGTGTTTGCCTATTCCCTTTGTTAGAAAAACCTTTGCTGGTACAAACATTGTTTTTTCTCCTCAGCGTCCATAAATTGACTTATAAATGGTAACAAGTTAAAAATTTTTGTCAACAAAATTTTAAAAAAGTTTTTGAGTTTTTCAGGATGTGTGAGAGAATTTTTAAAGAACACGATGAAAATTTTACACATAAGTTCTGAAAAACAAGGATGGTCCGGGGGAGCTGAACAGATGTTTGCACTTTCCTGCGGTATGAGGGATAGGGGGCATACTGTTATTGTCGGGTGTCCCACAGGAAGTTCTATTGAAGAAAAGGCAGTAACTGCCGGATTCAACGCTATTGTTCTGCCTATGTTCAATGACATTGATTTCTATTCAGCAATAAAACTTGCTTTTTTCTGCCGCAGGTCTGGCATTGATATAGTTCATGCCCAGCATCCAAGGGCTCATGCTGTAGCACTTTTGTCTTCGTATTTTACCCGGATGCCGCCGCTGGTCGTAACCAGAAGGGTGTCTTTTCCTATTGAGAACAATTTTCCAGCCAGGTGGAAATACATTAATTCAAAAATCAAAAAATTTATCTGCGTTGCTAATGCTGTAAAAAGAGAGCTTGAAAAGTTTGGCGTGCCTGCAGATAAACTTGAGGTTATTTACAGCGGAGTCAACATAAAGAAATTTCACCCCGGGGAAAGAAAAGGAGAATCATTTAATGCTCCAGTAGTAGGCAGCGTTGCAAATTTTTCGCACTGGAAGGGTCAATCGGTATTTCTTGAATCATCTCGGATTATCAGAAATAAAAAGCCCGAATGCTGTTTTTTGCTTGCTGGCAGGGATACTGATTCTGAAAAGGTGAAAAATTTGGTCAATAAACACGGTATTGCTGAAAAAACTGCGTTGCTTGGATTCAAAAACAATGTTCCGGAAGTTATGTCCAATCTGACAATTTTTGTCTGTTCGTCTACTGGCGCGGAAGGGTTATCGGGGACGCTCCGTGAGGCAATGGCTATGGGACTTCCGGTTGTGGCTACCGATGTTGGCGGAAACAGGGAGATTGTAAAGCATATGGAAACGGGAATGCTTGTGCCGCCTCGTGATCCCGGTGCGATTGCCGAAGCGGTAATCTTTCTGCTTGATCATTCGCAGGATGCGAAAGCTATGGGCGAAAGAGGGAGATCTCTGGTATCAGAAAACTTTACCACGGACATGATGGTTGAACGGACAGAAAAGGTTTATAAGAAAATTGTAGAAGCGTAAAATTTGTGTTAGTATAACTCAACTATGCAAAATCTTGCTGTAATAATTCTTGCTGCGGGAAAGGGGAAGAGAATGAAATCCACTCTCCCAAAGGTTATTATGCCAATTGCGGGAAAATCTATGATTTTTTATCTGGTGCACAATGCTCAGAAACTCAGGGCAAGCAGGATCGTTATTGTCGTTGGTCACAAAGAACATCTTGTCAGGGAATCCGCGGGTAGTATCAAGGGCGTAACCTTTGCTGTCCAGAAAGAGCAACTTGGCACCGGGCATGCCGTTCTTTGTGCAAAGAGAGTTCTTAAGAATTTTTCAGGCAGCGTTATGATTTTATCCGGCGATGTTCCGCTGCTCAGTATGGAAACCCTGCGGCAATTCGTCGCTCTGCACAGACGCAGAGGAGCTACTTTGAGCTTGATGACAGCGGTTTTTGAAAAATCACATGGTTATGGGCGGGTGATCAGGGATGATTCCGGCCGGGTGTGGAAAATTGTTGAAGAAACGGATGCGACTGCTTCAGAAAAAGCTATTAAAGAGATTAACGCAGGAGTATATCTTGTTGACGCTGAATTTCTTTTCAGAGCCCTTAAAAATACCCCAAAGGATAATAAGCAAGGAGAATATTATCTGCCTCATATACTAAATTACGCATACAGTGCGGGAGAAAAGATCTTTGCGCTTCCCATTCAAAAACACGAAGAAATCAGGGGCGTAAATACGAGACTTGAGCTTGCCGAGGCCGACAGAATTATGAGAAAAAGGCTCATTGAAAGGTATGCTATGAACGGCGTTACATTTCTTAATCCCGATTCAACATACATTGATTTTGATGTCCGGATAAAGCCAGATTGTATAATTTATCCTAACACCTTTATGTTAGGTAATACTACCGTAGGCAGCGGATGCATTATAGAGCAGGGGGCAACTATTATAAATTCCCACCTTGGCAAGAATGTCCGTGTAAAATCTTATTCCGTAATACGGGACAGCGTCATTAAATCCGGGGCGCAAATTGGTCCTTTTGCTCATCTCAGGCCCAACAGCACAGTAGGCGAAGATTCCCGCATTGGAAATTTTGTAGAATTGAAGAATACCGTGATAGGAAAAAATACTAAGGCATCGCACCTGTCGTATCTTGGAGATGCTGAGATAGGAAGGAATGTTAATATAGGGTGCGGGACCATTACCTGCAATTATGACGGATTTAAAAAACATAAGACAAGTATAGCCAACGGTGTGTTTGTAGGAAGCGACACACAATTTGTGGCTCCTGTAAAAATAGGAAAGAATGCTTACATCGGGGCAGGGTCAACTATTACTAAAGATGTTTCCGCCGGCAGTCTTGGCATATCAAGGGCGCGCCAAAGCAATATCCCTGGTTTTTACAAGCGGTTTATAACGAGGAAAGGCGAACGGTAGCATGTGCGGCATTGTCGGATATATAGGCAGCAGGAATGCTGTCCCGGTATTGGTAGATGCTCTTAAGCGGCAGGAGTACCGGGGCTATGATTCCGCCGGCATTGCGGTATTTACAGACAAGTCTCTTGATGTTGTTAGAAAGAAGGGTAAGATCAAGGAACTGGAGAAACTGTTAGAAGGGAAAAATCTGAATAGCCATATCGGCATCGGACATACAAGGTGGGCTACACATGGAATGCCAAGCGATGAAAATGCTCATCCGCACAGGGCCGGCGGTGTTGTTGTTGTGCATAATGGAATTATTGAAAATTATCTGTCTCTTAAGGCCCAACTAATAAAGAAAAAACATGTTTTTAGATCGCAGACGGATACAGAGGTAATTGCGCATTTAATTGATAATTACATAAAATCAGGACTTGGTTTTGAAAGGGCATTTTTCAGAGCAATCAAGGATCTGAAAGGGTCTTTTGCAATAGTTGTTCTTTACGAAAAGGAACCTGGTTTTATAATGGCAGCGAGGCTTAACAGCCCTCTTGTTGTTGGTTCAGGTGATTCCGAAAATTTTTTAGCTTCAGACATTCCTGCAATTTTACCATATACCAATCACATTACGATTATGAACGATATGGAGGCGGCAAAAATTGACTCCAGATCAATAAAACTCTCCGATTTTAAAGGACATACAATTAAAAGATTGCCCAGCACAATCACCTGGACCGCTTCAATGGCTGAGAAGGAAGGATTTTCACATTTTATGGAAAAGGAGATATTTGAACAGCCCGGTATAATTGCTGAAACGCTCAGGGGAAGGTATTCTCTTGAGAGCGGCGAGGCGCTGTTTGAGGATTCCAGGGCGCTGAATAATCTGCTTGCGAATATCACAAATATTTGTATTGTTGCCTGCGGAACATCGTATCATGCCGGACTTGTTGGCAAGTATATTATTGAGGATCTGGCAGGGATTCCGGTGTATGTGGACCATGCCTCTGAGTTCAGGTACAGAAATCCGGTAGTGAATAAAGAAACGCTGGTGATTGCTATATCCCAGTCAGGAGAGACTGCCGATACTCTTGCAGGCATACGCGAAGCAAAATCCAAGGGCGCCGCTGTAATATCCATTTGCAATGTTATGGATTCTTCTATTCCGAGAGAATCGGGTCTCACTCTGTATACAAGAGCCGGTCCTGAGATCGGGGTTGCTTCCACAAAGGCATATACGGCGCAGATTGTGGTATTGACATTGCTTGCCATTGTGCTTTCTCAGAAAACCGGCGCAACAGGAGCCAGAGAAAGAAAAAATTTTATCAGGGAATTTTTGAAATTACCCAAGATTGCGGAGAAAATTTTAGCAAGGAGCGCGGGGATCAGAGCGCTGGCAAGGAAATTCTATGCATTTAAGCATTTTCTCTATCTTGGACGCGGGATAAGTTTTCCTGTTGCTATGGAGGGGGCTCTTAAGTTGAAAGAGATTTCATATATACATGCTGAAGCCTATTCCGCAGGGGAAATGAAGCATGGTCCGATTGCCTTGATTGACGAGGATATGCCTTCGTTTTTTTTATGCCCTAAAGGGAAAACATATGAAAAAACCTTGTCAAACATGGCGGAGGTTAAGGCAAGGGATGGCAGAATCATTGCTCTTGCAACGGAGCGGGATAATGATATTAAAAAGGTTGCGGACGATATATTTTATATTCCGGATGTTCCGGAACTGCTTTTGCCAGTTGCGCTTATCCTGCCGCTGCAGCTGTTTGCTTATTATGTCGCAGTCCTGAGAGGCACAGATCTGGATCAACCGAGAAATCTCGCCAAGAGCGTTACAGTGGAATAATGAGTTTAATATCAATCTTCCGGTTTTATAGTTTCCCCAATCTTTAATATTTTCAGCTCGCTTCCGTCTGGATCAGCTCGCCAAACACTGGAAAGTTCCTTAGGCGGCAGGTCAATTGGCTCATCGCCCTCACGGAATGTGCCCCAGTGAACAGGTATGAGAATTTTAGGTTTAAGAATGATTGAAATCTTATGTGTATCTTCAGGATTTATGTGATTGGTTTTCATAAACCATCTTGGCTCGTATGCGCCGACTGGCAGAATGGCAATATCCATTTCCCCGGTTTTTTCTTTTATCATAGAGAAGAGGCTTTCGTTGAAACCGGTATCGCCTGAGTAATAGATTTTTGAAGCGCCATTTATGAAGTATCCACCCCACAGGGATTTCATTGTGTCAAAGATGAATCTCTTGGACCAGTGCTGTGAAGGCACAAAGGTTATAATTCCATAACTTTCCCACCAGCCGAGCTCTATTACATTTTTTATCCCTATGCATTCTGTAAATTTTTTCATGCCTAACGGGACAATGAATAAAGCGCCGGGGTGGTCTGTTTGAATAATCCTGAGGGAACGGATGTCAAAATGATCATAGTGACTGTGGCTTAAGAGAACATAGTGGATTTCTGGTATATCATTGGGAAAGACCGGAGATGGCGCGAATCTTTTAATAAATGGCGGGGAAAAGAATATTGGATCTGTCAGTATTGTCTTTCCGTCAATTCTGATCAGAACAGATGAATGGCCGAGCCATGTAACGGAATTTTCTTTGCTCCGGATATTATCAAGAATAGTTTCTCTGTTTATCAGGGGTGGGGGATCTCCATCAGGAGTTTTCAGATTGCGCCTTCGTTCCCTGCCCCACTTTAAAATATCAGAGAATTTTTTTATTTCATATTCCGGATTTATGTTTTTAAAAACCCCGGCAGTTTTGTCAAAATAAGGGTTTCTCGCCAGAATTTCTGAATTTTCAACGGAAAGAAGCGAACAGATTGAACCTACAATGTTTAAAAACATTCCGTAACCGTCTTAGTTAATAATTATAACCCGGGATCAGGGTTTTTTGCAGGTATTTATTCCTGCTATCCTGTACAGGAGGCAGAAGCCTGTTAGTGCAGTGAAAATCGGAAGCAAGCCGATTAATCCCCACCAGCTCTTAAAATAAAATCCAATTCCAAGTATAATCAACCCGATTATTATTCTTAAAAATTTGTCCAGGTTGCCCACATTCTGCTTCATATTTCACCCCCAGATTTGCCATGGTCTACAATTTGGCTGGGGGACCAGGATTCGAACCTAGACCAATGGGTTCAGAGCCCATCGTCCTACCATTAGACGATCCCCCAATGGAACTTAATAGTAAAGAATAACAATTGGGGCGGTTTTTGTCAACAGAATGTAGAAGTTAAGGCCATTCGCGCCATTATGAGCTCATGGGGCTGCCCCGCGGTTAAATAATTTTGGAAACCTCGTTGCGATTCAACGCTAAAACTGGTATAATTAAATCTATCAATCGGTTAGATCTACCATGCAATTAATTAATAAAATAAAATCTATCATTAAAAAATATTCCATGCTCAGACATGGAGACAGGGTTCTTGTCGGTGTTTCCGGAGGCCCTGATTCAATCGCGTTGCTTGATATTCTGAACGAATTAAAGAATGAATTCAATCTTCAACTGGCAGTTGCCCATCTTAACCATGGGTTGAGGGGAAAAGAGTCTAACAGGGATGAAGATTTTGTAAAAAGAATGACTAAAATCTACGGGCTGAAATGCTATTCAAAAAAATTAAGGCGTGGTTTTCTCAAGATGAAAGGTGTATCTCCGGAGGAGAGCGCCCGCAAGGCGAGGCATAAGTATTTTGAGTTTCTTTTGAAAAAGAAGAGATTTACGAGAATCGCTCTTGGTCACACAGCCGATGACCAGGCAGAGACTGTTCTGATGAGATTCTTGAGGGGGTCCGGCCTCAGGGGGATATCCGGCATACCTCCGGTCAGGAAAAGCGGGGAAATAATCCGGCCATTGATAGGGATTTGGAAAACAGATGTAAAGACATATCTGAAACAGAAAAAAATAGACTATGTAATTGATTCCACGAATATTTCACAGGATTTTTTAAGAAATCGCATAAGAAACAACCTGATTCCCTATCTTGAGAAGAATTTTAATCCCAATATTAAAAATAACCTTGTCAGGATGGCAGAAATTTTTTCAATGGAAGAAAAAATGCTTGATAGGTTTACCAAAATGATTGAAAAGGATGTGTTGCTTGTGTCAGGTGATTCCGCCTTTGTGAATCTTGAAAAGTTTAACCTTTTTGATAGAGGCGCAAGGATCAGATTAATCCAGAAGGCAATAGAAACCATACTTGGCGATCTCAAGCAGTTCGGAAGCGCGCATTTTGAAAACATACTCAGTCTTGCTTCTGGTAGCACACCAAATACAGAGATTGCACTGCCCAGGTCGCTTATATGCGGAAGGGAGTATAATAGAATTAAAATTTATACTAAAAAAGATATAAAAAACAATAAGTTAAGTGAAAAAAATAATGTTAAACTTAATATTAATGGCAAGACGATTTTAGCCCTATCAGGCATGACTATAAAATCAAAAGTTGTCCTCCGGAACAAAATTAAAAGTCTAATTGCCCCTGATAATCTTGCGTACCTTGATCTGGATAAACTCGCGGAACCATTATTCTTCAGGAATTACATTGACGGGGACAGGTTTATCCCCCTCGGTTCGCAGGGGAGCAAGAAACTTAAGGATTTTTTTATTGACGAAAAGGTGCCCAAAGATATAAGGCGGCGAATTCCAATACTCATTTCAGGAAGCAGTATTGCGTGGGTCGCCGGATATAGGATAGATGAACGGTTTAGGGTTATTGGCAATACTAAAAGGGTGCTGTCGCTTGAAATTAAACAAAGATAAAACTTTCGCTGCAGGTTTACAATGACGATTTAGCATAACAATCCCTTGATTTTTTACTTTCTCAATATAAAATAAAAGCCTGTCATTGTTTATATGAAAAGAAAAATTCTTGCAATAGTTGGAATGTGTGGCGCTGGTAAATCAGAGGTTACAGCGTTCCTGGAAGAAAAAGGGTTGCCTAAGATAAGATTCGGGGACATTACGGATCAGTTTTTAAAAAAATGGAATCTTAAAAGGAATGAAAAAAATGAAAGGTTTATACGGGAAAAATTAAGAAAAAAATACGGAATGGCTGCCTATGCAACACTTAATATCTCAAGGATCCAAAAACTGTTGAATAAATCAAGTGTGATTCTTGACGGATTGTATTCATGGGAGGAATATCTTTTAATAAGGAAGAAATTCGGCGATAAACTGACGGTTATATCCGTCCACGCCTCGCCAGGAACAAGGTATCTGAGGCTTTTGAGGAGAAAGATCCGCCCGCTGTCTTTTAATGAGTCAAACATAAGGGATAAGACAGAAATTGAGAACATAAACAAAGCTGGACCCATTGCTATGTCTGATTATATTATAGTGAACGAGGGGAATAGTATGACCGGGCTTAAAAAAGAGGTTGAAGGTTTATGGAAAAAGATAAAGAGATAATAATCCCCGGTATTCCGGATTGGGATGATTTTTACCTTAATATTGCCGAGCATTACAGCAAACGGGCGCAGTGCCTGCGCAGGCAGTATGCTGCAGTCATTGTGGATTCCAGACATAAGTTTATTTCCGCAGGGTATAACGGGGCTCCCAGAAAAGTCAGTTCCTCTGTGGAGAAGGGTGTCTGCTACCGGTTGCAAAAGGGCATCCCTACAGGAAGCAACTATGAACTCTGCAGATCCCTGCACGCAGAGATGAACGCAATACTGAGGGTCGGGCTGGAGGCTTGCAGGGGCACCACAATATATCTTTACGGCTGGGATGTGCAAAAGAAAGCCCTATGCGGAACGCCGCCCTGCCTTATGTGCGTAAAGTTCATTGTGCAGGCAGAGATTGAGCGCGTTGTAATGCGCACAACGGATGGAGTCAGAATTTTAACCATTCAACAGCTGATGGATAAATTGGAAAAGGATGATTTTTCTTATCCTTATTGATTATGGAACTATCATGTTAAAAAAACTTTTCTGCTTATTTTTCACCATAGTAGGAATTGGATGCGCGCAGTCAGCTGAAAAATCCGGAGAGATAACCGTCCATGAATTGAAGCGATGGCTAGATGAAAAGAAGAATTTTGTGCTTATTGATGTTCGTACGCCTGGAGAGCATTCCGAAGGGTATATTCCCGGAACAGGCTGGAATATTGACTACAGGGAGCTGGAGAGGCGGATTGGAGAAACAGCCGTTCCCAGGGATAAAACTATTGTCGTCTACTGCCGGAGCGGGAGACGCAGCAGTATTGCTAAAAAAACGCTTACAAGCATGGGTTTCAAAAATGTTATAAATCTCAAAGGTTCAATGATTGCATGGGGTAAAGCAAGATATCCTGTTGCAAATTGAAATATGGCGGTGTAATTTATCTCAGATTCATTTTCCAGGGTAAAATAATAAAGCATAAATTTTACTGTAGTGTAATGTTAATTTTATGATAGAATAAAATTAAGTTTATGTCCGAAGAAAAAAAACATATACAAAAGGATACGGTGCTGGATGCCGCAGACTCAGATTATCTTCTGCTGCGGATGGTTCCCGAGAATCTGATAGTGTCCCTGTTGATTGTGGAAGGAGAAAAAAAGGGGCGGAAGATTTACATCAGAGAGTCACCCATGTTTATAGGCAGGGATGAGGGAATGGATATAGTATTTGATGATCACAGCATCTCAAGAGAGCATGCGGTAATTTACTTTTACAAGGGAAGATTTGAAGCGAAGGATCTTGGCAGTACAAATGGCATATTCGTAAACGGAAAAAGACATGAGAAGGCCGAATTGAAAAACAGGGATACACTTAAGGTGGGCAAGATACTGATGCGTTTTATTATTGAAAGCAGGGAGCCTTAACCATTTGACTAGATCTGGTCCGGGGCCTAAAACTAAAAAGAGGAGAAAACTATGGAAGTATGGGAGCTTAGAGAAGGATTGGGTCAGTTAAAAAGGAAACTGTCAGAACTCAAGGAGTATCTTTGAGTTAGAGAAAAAAGTAGAGAAAACCAAGGAAATAGATAAGTTATCCACATTACAAAACTTTTGGGATAATCCTGATAAAGCGCAGAAATTACTTAAGGAGAAGCGGTACCTGGAATCTATAACGAACAGTTTTTTAAATCTGAACAGGGATACGGAAGAACTTGACACAACAGTTCGCCTTCTTGAAGAATCAAATGATTCCGGGTTGCTGAAGGAGGGGGCGGTTCTCCATCAAAAGGCTGTAGCCGCGCTGGAGGATCTTGAGGTGCGCTCCGTGCTTTCGGATGAAAATGACAGGCTAAATGCGATAGTCTCAATCAATTCAGGAGCAGGGGGGACGGATGCGCAGGATTGGGCAGAGATACTGCTGAGGATGTACCTGAGGTGGTGTGATAGAAAAGGATATAAGACCGAGGTTGTGGATTATCAATATGGAAAAGAGGCTGGCATTAAAAGCTTAACATTTACTGTTGCAGGCGAATATGCTTATGGATATCTCAAAACAGAGTCAGGCGTTCACAGGCTGGTGCGCATTTCCCCTTTTGATGCTGACAAGAGCAGGCATACTTCCTTTGCTTCCATTTCTGTTATTCCGGAGGTTAATGACGAAATAAAGATTGAAATTAATGAAAAAGATTTAAAGATAGATACATTCCGGGCTGGTGGCAGCGGCGGACAGAATGTGAACAAGGTAGAGACTGCTGTGAGGTTAACGCATGTTCCTACGGGGATTATTGTCCAGTGCCAGAACGAAAGATCTCAACATCAGAACCGGATGACCGCTATGAAGATTTTGCGTTCAAAGCTCTATGAGTTGGAGTTGACAAAACGGCGGGAAGAGAAGGAAAAACTTGAGGCAGGGAAAAAGAAAATAGAATGGGGCAGCCAGATAAGATCATATGTTATACATCCTTATAAAATGGTCAAGGACCATCGTACCGGTGAAGAGACTCCGAGATCAGATGAGGTACTGGATGGGGATATTGATATTTTTATCAGAAAAGCATTGCTGAAAAAAGTGGGTATTTAGATTAGAGGGGTATAATATTTATAAGTGCGATTGGTGCGCTGTTGTCTATATTTAATAGGAGGACAAATTGGAAGAGCTTAATGAGATTTTAAAACAGAGACGGGAGAAACTTGGGATCTTAAAGGGAAAATCTCCTGTGGCTTATCCAAATGCCTTTAAGCCGGATGCGACAGCTGGAGGACTTTTTGACGCTTACGGCAATCTTTCTGACGATGAACTGCAAAAACTTGACAAAAAGTTCAGAATAGCAGGAAGGATAATATCTCTCCGGAGCTTTGGAAAGGCTGGTTTTATGCATATTCAGGACAGAACCGGGAAGATCCAGATATATCTTCAGATGCAGATTCTTGGAAAGGAAAAATACAGGGATATAGTTGAGATCTGCGAGGTGGGGGATTTTATAGGAGTTTCCGGCGGTTTTTTTAAAACAAGAACCGGAGAATTTACCTTAAAAGCTGAAGACGCAGTGATCCTGGTAAAATCGCTCAATCCGCTGCCGGAAAAATGGCATGGACTTAAGGACATTGAAATAAGATACAGGCAGCGGTACCTTGATCTTATTGTCAATAAGGATGTCAAAGAGGTTTTTAAAAAGAGGGCAGAAATTATAAAAGAGCTCAGAAGTTTTCTTGATTCAAAAGGCTTCCTGGAAGTGGAAACGCCAATGATGCAGTCAATCCCAGGAGGAGCAGCTGCAAAACCGTTTGTAACGCATCATAACGCATTGAATATTGATCTTTACCTGAGGATTGCTCCGGAATTGTTTTTGAAAAGACTCGTTGTTGGCGGTATGGAAAGGGTTTATGAAATAAACCGGAATTTCAGAAACGAGGGTATCTCCACGGTGCACAACCCGGAATTTACAATGCTTGAATTCTATGCGGCTTACGCGACTTACGAAGACCTTATGGATATGACTCAGGATATGTTTCAGACCATAGCAAAGAATGTGAACGGTTCATTGGTTGTAGGTTACAACAATACCAAGATTGATTTTGGAGGCAAATGGAAACGGCTTTCCTTTTATGAAGCGGTTGAAAAATTTGCAGATGTAAAAAAGCCGGATTTCAATAATTCCACTCTGCTTGCCTCTAAGCTGGAATCCCTTGGCGGCAGGGTTAATAAGGAATGGCCGGCAGGTAAAATTCTTACCGAGATATTTGACAAGGCAGTGGAACCAAAACTCATTCAACCGACTTTTATTTACGGCTATCCGGTTGAGGTCTCTCCTCTGGCAAGGCGGAATGATGCCGACCAGGCCATTGTTGACAGGTTTGAACTGTATATATCGGGGCTTGAGGTGGCAAATGCCTTCTCGGAATTAAATGACCCGGAGGACCAGCGGCAGCGTTTTCTTGATCAAATGAAGGCAAGGGATCTTGGCGATGAAGAGGCTCAGATGATAGACGAAGATTATGTCCGCGCCCTGGAACATGGGA
>Ga0209619_10001997_pt1 | contig 14830 bp, 14 predicted proteins | sample Rifsed16ft3_FD_184011 | JGI IMG/M metagenome (GOLD analysis project Ga0209619, IMG submission 184011) | Soil microbial communities from Rifle, Colorado, USA - sediment 16ft 3 (version 2) | ecosystem: Environmental > Terrestrial > Deep subsurface > Rock core/Sediment | place: Rifle, Colorado... | reverse complement strand
CACTCTCTATCGAAGCCCGGGGTGATTCGTGCAATTCACACGGAGGGCTGGAATAAAATTGTTTATCCAGTCAGCGGAAAAATGTTTGCGGCGATTGTGGACGTTAGGCCCGATAGCCCGACATTCGCCAAATACGAAGAATTTATATTCGACAACACCAAAGAAGACTCTCCCCATCAGGCACTGTTCCTTCCCAAGGGGATGGGAAATTCTATCTGCGTGATAGGCGATGAGCCGGTTCATTATGTATATGCCGTCGATAAATATTGGGATAACGCCAAAGCCCAGGGTATTTCCTGGGACGACCCAGATATAAATATCAAATGGCCTGTTAAAAACCCCATCATTTCCGAAAGAGACAGAAAAAACCCCAGATTAAGGGAGCTTTTCCCGGAGAAATTCAAAAAATGAAATCAAAGATTTTGGCATTTGGAGCGGATGGATTGGTAGGTTCCCGGTTTACCGACCTTTATCACAAAGACACCCAGTTTATTACCCCAAAGGCTACGGAACTTGATATAACAGATAAGAAAGGATTAAGAGAATTTTTTGCAAAGAACTCTGCAGATTTTGATTCGGTAATAAATTTCGCTGCCATTACGGATGTTGATGGGGCGGAGAAGGAAAGAGGGAATGAAGATGGACTTACCTGGAAGGTAAATGTAGGCGGAGTTGAAAATATAGCAAACGAGTGTAAGAAACATTCGAAATATTTGATACAAATCTCAACAGATTTTGTGTTTCCTGGAAATGAGGAAAGGCCGGGTCCTTATTCCGAAGACGATACCCTTCCGGAAAGCCTCGAAGGGATAGGCTGGTACGGATGGACGAAGAGGGTTGCCGAGCAGAGGGCAGCCAAAATTTTGAACCAGGTAGCGATATTAAGAATTACTTACCCATACCGCGCCCAATACGCGGCAAAGATAGATTTCGCCAGGAATATTCTGCAGCTTTTCGATGAGGGCAAGCTCTATCCGATGTTTTCGGATCAACAGACCACCCCTTCTTTTATAGATGAGATAGCAAAAGTGTTATACCTTCTTGTTGAGGAGAAAAAGACAGGCGTATTTCATGCTGCAAGTGCGGATGTGACAACTCCCTATGAATTTGCTTCATATCTTTTGGAGAAAGCCAGGGGGGTAAAGGGAGTTGTAAAAAAAGGCTCGATGCAGGAATTTCTCAAAGCTCCGGGAAAAACTCTACGGTCAAGACTGGCGGGGCTTAAAGTGGAAAAAACAGAGGCGAAGCTGGATATTAAATTTATGACTTGGAGAGCTGGGGTCGATGAGTTTGTAAGCCAGCTCGGCTAAAGATTATTGATCTTTCCTCCACTTTTCTATCTCCTTGTGGTTTCCCGAAAGTAGAATTTCAGGCACTTTCCAGTTTTTGTATGTTTCCGGACGCGTATATTGGGGGAATTCTCTAACCCCTTCTTGGCTAAAGGATTCAATTTCAGTGGCTTCCGGTTTTTCCAATACCCCAGGAATAAGACGAACAACAGCATCGGTAATTACCATGGCAGGAATTTCACCACCAGTCAGGACATAATCTCCGATTGAGATAACCTCATCGGCCAGGTATTCATGAACTCTATGGTCAACTCCTTCATAGTGTCCCGCAATAATAATTAGGTGTTTCTCTTTAGAAAGTTTTCTGGCTTTATCCTGGGAGAATGTTTTCCCTCCAGCATCCAATAAAATTACTTTTGAATCTTCAGTTCTTAATTTCTTTAGCGCCTCATCAATAATGTCTACCCTTAATATCATTCCCACTCCGCCTCCGTAGGGCCTATCATCGACCGTTCTCCTTTCTCCCTCACCCCAATTCCTCAAATCATGAATATTAATTTCCACGAGACCTTTATCCTGGGCCCTTTTGATAATTGATTCTGCAAATGGCCCCGAAAACATCTTGGGGAAAAGTGTCAGAATACCTACCCTCATGCTTGTATTTTAACAGCCTATTGGGGTAAAGTTAAACCTGAATGGATAAAATTGTGATTGTCATGCCCTCATATAACGAGGCGGAGAATATGCCCCGGATGATTGAGGAGCTTTTCGAGAAGGAATTTCCCCAGATAAAAGATGTCCAGATGCATTTGTTGGTGGTTGATGATAATTCTCCGGACGGAACGGGAAATATAGTTAGAGAAAGACAGTCCAGATACGAAAATCTGCATCTATTAACCGGAGAGAAAAAAGGCCTGGGCTGGGCCTATATCCGAGGTTTTAAGTACGCGATGGAAAAGCTCTCCGCCGATGCGGTCATGGAGATGGATGCGGACTTTCAACACCCGCCCAGATTTGTCAAAGATATGGTCAGGGCATACCTTAATGGTGCGGATTATGTGATAGGCTCCCGTTATATAAAAGGAGGTTCGGTTCCCAAAGAGTGGGCCCTTTCCAGAAAAATGGTGAGCTTTTTCGGAAATCTCTTCATACGCCTGGTGCTGCTTAAACCCAAACTCCACGACCTAACCACGGGATTTAGGCTGATGAAGGTTGAGGGAGTACTTAATAAAATAGACCTGGATAACCTCATGGAGCCCGCCAGATTCGCCTACAAAGTGGATCTTCTTTATCAGTGCATTAAAAATGCCAAAAAGACAGTCGAGGTTCCCTTGGAGTTTGCCCCTCGGGCAAAGGAAAAATCCAAATTCAACCCCAAGGAAATGATTTCTACTTTTAAGGTGGCCATTATTCTGGGTATTAAGGACAAACAGAAATTCATTAAGTTCGGGACTGTTGGTTTTGTCGGATTTTTGGTGAACTTTTTCTTCTTAAGGGTCTTCAGGGGAATGGGTTTGCCCGAAGTATTGGCCTGGCTATTCTCGACGGAGCTGGCAATTATCAACAATTATACTTTAAATAACATCTGGACCTTCAAGGAGGCAAAAATCGGGGGATTAAAAAATACAATTGTGAAGTTCTTTCAATTCAATCTTACCTCTGCGGGCGCTTTGGCCATTCAGTCTATCTTCGGTCCCCTGGGAGTAAGCCTCGTGGGGACAAAATATGACTTTTTGGTTTTGGCGGTTGTCATCGTTATTCTGGTCCTTCCTTACAATTACATCATGTATAACGTGGTTATCTGGAAAACCTGGAAAGTTCCCTTTTTAAGTAAGCTTCAAAGCAAGGTATGACCCAAGAACAATCCACTCCCAAAGAGAAAGAAGATGCGTTTAACCGCTTCATAATTAGTGAATATTTAAAGTACGGCTCGGTCGATGAGGTTTTTAGAAGAAACGATTATAACCTTCCTATCTCATACCCCGGAGTCCAAAGACTTTTGGACAAATGGGGAATAGTCAAAGCCGCAGGGCCCAACACTCTTCTGACCGAAGCTCTAATAGACGGCAAGAAAGCGCAGTCGGTAAAATGCAGGCTCCAGGCAGGAGGCGAGGCAGAACTGCCTGAATACGAAGGAGCAGCGGCTTCGTGCGATGTTAAAACGATAATCGAGCCTGCAGGAGACTGGGATAACATTTTAGCGGTACCTGGAGGAGTTTACCTTCCTTGGTCGCAGGTCAAAGAGACTTTGAACATGGCCTTGAGAATTTCCTACACAGATGTAGACTTCAAGCCTAACGACGAAGTTAAACCAAAGCAAGGTTGAAACCATGGCGGACCTTCTTAGCGAGCTTACTCTGATATTCAAACCGATAAGCACTTACTTGCTTGGAGGTCTAGCTGTAGCGCTCATTGCTGAGGCTGTAGTTTTGAAGATAAACCCCTTCAAGAAAAAGCAGATGCAGGGGCCTCTGTCAAAGTACGACATGAAATTCATGCGCGTTATGGATAGCCTGAAAAAGGCAGCAGTCGCTGCTGGGTTTAAGTACAAGAACTCCAGCACGGCTCGGGAGATGGTTTCATATCTTTCTGCAAAGTTCCCCGAGCAGAAGAAGATTCTGATACCAATTCTTACATCGATGGAATCCCATGCCTATGGGGATTCCCCTCTAACAACTGATGATTTTAGCAACTATTCAAGGTGGCTTGGCATAGCTCCTACATTACAGGCAGTCAAGAGCAGGGTGAAAGTTTGATCGAAGACGTAAAATCGATTTCTGAAATCAAGAAGATTACCGAAGCTATAGAAAACCAAGTTTCGTCCTATGTTGTCGGCTGGGAAGGCGTTACAAAATCTTTGATCATCGCTTTATTGACAGGGGGACATGTTCTCCTTGAAGGCGTACCTGGGACCGCAAAGACGTACTTGGCAAAGATATTTTCAGATTCTTTGAGCCTTGCATTCAAAAGGATTCAATCGACTCCAGACCTAATGCCTGCAGACATTACAGGCTCTCACATCTTCAACCCCAAATCTATGGACTTTGAGTTCAGGCCAGGACCTATATTTGCAAATGTGGTTTTGATGGATGAAATCAACAGAGCCCCTCCAAAGACTCAAGCTGCTCTGTTGGAATGCATGCAAGAAACTCAGGTTACAGTTGATGGTGTCACTACAAAGTTGAAGGAGCCTTTCATGTTGATTGCAACTAAGAACCCGATAGAGTTCGCAGGAACGTACCAGATGCCTCCCGCTCAGCTAGACAGGTTCATGTCAAGGCTGATAATGAACTACCCTCCAAGAGGAGCGTGGGTCGAAGTCCTGAAGAGGAAGAATGACAGAGGAGAGGCCGTTAATGTAAAACCTCTCGTCAAGGCGTCCGCATTGATCTCTGCTAGAGAGCTTATACAGGAGAAGATCAAGGTCAGCGACGATATTCTAGATTATATTGCTGAGATGGTAAGGGCAACAAGAAAGTTACCTCAGGCAGTTCTCGGAGCAAGTCCAACGGCAGCAGTTTCGCTATTGATGGCGTCAAAAGGTTATGCAGCAACAGTAGCAGGGAGAGATTATGTTACCAAGGAGGACGTGAGGGCAGTTGCGTTTGACATTCTTAATCATAGGCTAATGCTCAGGCAAGAAGGACCATCTACGCCATCAGAAGAATACGGTCTAGTTCGGATAAGGGGAGTAATAGAGCAGACGGTGAAGGCTGTAAGCTCTTAAGTGATCAAGATGATTGATTCGATAAAAACAATTCCTGAAATCAAGAAGATCGCAGACGAAGTCATCGGCGAAGTCAGCAAGCATCTGGTAGGTGTTGAAAACTACACGCGCTCCCTAATTACTGCACTGCTAGTGGGAGGGCATGTTCTCCTTGAAGGCGTGCCAGGAACTGCCAAGACTTCCCTTGCGAAAGTGTTTGCAGAGTCTCTGGGTCTGTCTATGAGGCGCATTCAGGCAACTCCCGACATGATGCCCGGGGATATTACAGGCACCAGGATTTACAATCCTAAAACATTGGAGTTCGAGTTCAGGCCCGGACCTATTTTTGCGAACGTTGTGCTCGTAGATGAAATCAACAGAGCCCCTCCAAAGACTCAAGCTGCTCTGTTGGAATGCATGCAAGAAACTCAGGTTACAGTTGACGGAATAACTTCAAAACTGCAACAGCCTTTTATGGTCATAGCAACAAAGAACCCAATAGAGACTGAAGGCACGTTCCCACTTTCTGCAGTTCAACTGGACAGGTTCATGTTCAGGCTTGTGCTGGATTATCAAGAGAAGAAGGATGAAGTTGAGATGCTTAAAAGGAAACTGGGCAAGAGGCAGAAGGTCCAAGCAGTAGTGAAGTCCTCTACATTGATTTCAGCCGCTAGTTTGATTCACTCAGATGTCAAGACCAACGATGAAGTTCTCGACTACATGGTGAAAGTTGTCCGTAAGACCAGAGGGTTTCCGCAGGCTATTCTTGGAGCTAGCCCGACAGCATCGGTAGCACTCCTCAACGCGGCAAAAGGTTATGCAGCATTAGTTGGAGGTAGAGACTACGTAACAATAGAGGATGTAAAGGCGGTTGCTTTTGACATCCTTAATCATAGAATAGTGCTAAAGCAGGAAGCCATGTATTCACCAGAGGAGAGGGACATAACCGGTATGCAGCAGATCAAGAGCATGTTAAGCTCGTCTATTGAGTCGATAAAGGTGTAGAAGATGATAGAGTCAGCAAAGGACACAAAAGACGTAAAGCAAATTGCTGATGCAATCATCAATGAAGTGCAGAAGCATGTCGTAGGATTCAGCGATGTTACTCGTTCACTAATCATTGCAACGCTTGTTGGAGGGCATGTCCTGATAGAAGGACTGCCTGGAACCGCGAAAACCCTATTGGCGACGGTATTTGCAAACTCTCTCGGTCTCTCGGTAAGGAGAATTCAATCGACTTCAGACTTAATGCCATCTGACATTACAGGAACAAGGATTTACAATCCTAAAACATTGGAGTTCGAGTTCAGACCAGGGCCGATATTTGCCAACGTAGTAGTCGTTGACGAAATCAACAGGGCTCCTCCAAAGACTCAAGCAGCTTTGTTGGAATGCATGCAGGAGAAGCAAGTTAGCGTGGACGGAATGACTACGAAGCTCGAAGAACCTTTTGCAGTAATTGCAACTAAAAATGCACTTGAATTTGAAGGTACATTCCCCCTCCCCGAAGCACAGCTCGACAGGTTCCTGTTCAGGCTCATCATGGATTATCCTGACGAAGCTGGAGAGATTGAGATAATCAAGAGAAAGTCTGCAAGAGAGATGAACATCGTGCCAGTTATCAGCAAGAATGCACTCTTAGCTGCAGGAGAGATAATACACTCCCAAGTGAAAGCCAAGGACGAAATCCTTGAATATATTGCAGATTTTGTCAGAGGCACAAATCAGGTGCCCAAAGTAGTGTTGGGTGCAAGCCCGAGAGCTTCGGTAGCCCTGCTCTACGCAGCGAAAGGCTATGCAGCCGTAACAGAGGCTAGAAAGTACGTCATCCCCGACGATGTAAAGGCAGTTGCTTTTGATGTTCTTAATCATAGATTAATGTTGGCTCAAGATGCTCTGTTCGATTCTCCAGAGGCGAGAGAGGGTCTCGGAATACAATTCATGAGGAACATTCTGATGCAGGCGATGGATCAAGTAGCAGTCCCAATCTGATCTCAAATGAGGAGTTACAACAGGCTCATACTGAATCTGTTCCTACTGCTGCTAATTGCAAGCCTAACCTTTCTAACGGACGCCACGCTTGCAGCGCTGAGCGTTTTCCTGAGCGTCTCTCTGAACATAGTAGTCTTTAGAATACTAAAACCGTTCAACAAATTCAACGTAAGGCGTGAGATTGACAAGACGCAGGTCGTACCTCCGGCCGAGCTCACAACAAGTCTGAAGATTAGATACGAAGGATCCTTCCCTGCAAACTCGAAGGTCGAGTTTTCATGCAAGACTCTGAACCTCGATATTAATACGGGCATAGTAGTCTTCAATCCCAGACAAGATTACAATCTTGTGAAATCGTTCAAAGTGACAAAGAGGGGCTTGCACAAACTCTCCAGAACTAAAGTCACAATAATGGACTGGCTGCTGATTTCTGGCAAGACTTTCATTTTCGACGACGAGCAGGAAATACTCGTTCTCCCGCACATCTACCCATTTACGACGGCCGCGGAATCACTCGGAGCTGGAATTATTGGAGTCGTCGCGCCAAACAAGAGAGGGAGGAGCAGCGAAATTTGGGGTATAAGGGACTATCAAGCTGGCGACGAGTACAAGGTAATTTCTTGGAAGGCAATGGCAAAGTCTCCAGATCATAAGCCTAAGACCAAGATCATGGCTGGAGAGGTGGGTTCGGCAATTACAGTAGTTCTCGACACTGGCAAGGACATGGGAGTGCAGAATGGGGAAGACACGAGTCTTGATGTAGGTGCAGACATAGCCGCTTCTCTGTGCTACAACTTTGTGCGTAGAGGCACGGATACAGGCCTTCTAATCTTCGACAATAGGTTGAGAACTCTGCTAAAGCCCGACAGGGGAGACGTGCACATCGATTCGCTATTACGCCATCTTGCACAGGTTCAGCCATCACTCGACAAGTTCATCATGACGAGCCTGACGAAGACTGTTCAGCAGCTCCCAGCAGAGTACGGCAGGAAGCTCGTTCTAGTACTTGGGAGGACTGATGACCTTTTGCTTGATTCGTACATACCTAGGCTCGCCCTGAACAAAGACCTCATAGTTGTAATAGTTCATACTGAGGTGAACAAGACAAGGGCTGAGCAGATACAGAAATCTGCAAAGAATGCTGGGGCGCCAGTAGTGCTTGCAACAGCAAACACCGTAAGACAGACGATGGATGCGTTGGAGAAGTGGTCATATGCAGCAATTGCGAGAGCTTAGAACATACGTTTCAGCACTGGCAACGATACCGATACTGATCATGCTAGCCAACCCTACAGTTGCAACCAGCATATCAGGCTTCGCGTTTTCATTCCCATTTCAATTTACGATTCTGATGCTGCTTCTGTACATCTTCCTCTGGGGAAGGGGCTACTTCCAGAGGCTCGGCCCTACAAGCGAGCTATTTGCTGAGAGCGCCATTCTTAATGGCCCGATAATTTATCCAACTGTGACAGTATTTCTAACAAACAACGCCTCAGACTTCGTGGGAGTCCTTTTGGCATATTTGTTTTTCGGCGTAATCGCATCGATATACCAGATAGTGCTTGGAAAGAGGCTCAGCGCGACTCAGAAAATAGTCTTCTTCGTCCTCGGCTACATGCTCGCATTGATCACCTACGCAGGATCGTTTGAGGGTCAGGCGCTCAAGGAAAGTTTCAACCTGATCAGGGCCTTCGACCACATTTCTGGAGGGCTGACTCTTTTGGGATATGTGGGGAGCACTGAGCCGCTCCCATTGTCAGGCTACGTCAGAATTGCCATGGCGATAGCGATACCGTCGATAACTTTCTCCGCCCTTGCAGCACAGGTAAGGTACACAGAGGTCAAAGAAAATCCCGCTGCGGAAGCCAAGATGGTGACATCACTCAGACCTGCAGTAGCACTGCTTACATTTGGCGGAGCGATATTGATGCTACCAGTGTTAGGAGCTTCGAGGGCAATTCAATTCCTTCCGTATCTTGTGACAGTTGTTCCTGCACTAGGCATAGGGATAGTACTCTTGATCATACTCCGGGCTACACAGGAGAAGGAAGAATGAAAATCGTCTATCTTTTGCTTCTAATTTTCATCGCGTCGAACCCTCTAGTTGCTGCGCAAGTGCCTCCACCTGCACAACCTCCTCAGCAACAACCAAGACAGTTAGCACCTGAAGGGATAGCCATGTTAGGATTCCAGAAAGGGCTGGGCAACATACCGATAGAAGGCACGACACTACCAGTATATACTGGAGAGTCTTTATGGGTAGTCGCAAAACAGGACGTTAGCGTTTCTTTTGGCCCTAAAGGACAACAAGCTGGGTCACAGCAGGTTAGGCAGGGCAGCGATCTGCAATTGATATTCCCAGCTATAGCCTGTTGCGGAAATACTCAGCAATTTGAACTGACTGTCACAAGCGGAAGCAGGTCTGAGAAGGCTAGCGTTATACTTGTCGGGGAAGAGCGGTTAAGCGACATGGATGCAAGTGTATCCGTCAGCGCTTTAGGGATAGATATAGTTCCAAAGAGCTCCGCGAAGACAGCAATAAGGCATATCGCACTGGTGAAACCAGGATCGGAAGAAGTCAGTGTTCAAGGCTTCCACGGCACGATAAGATATCATAACATAGTCAAGCCAAGAACTGCGCTCAAAATTCTGTATAGCCCACCGCCTCTAACAGACCCAACAAACACAAGGGCGTTTTTTGTGATTGAAAGCCCAAGGCTGTACACCAATCAAGGTGCCAACATAGCTATCAGCAAAAACGGAACCGTTGCAGTGATATCTGGGAACCTGTCCACTAACAGCAACCTTGCCGCAGAAGTCGGAATTCCTGAAGTTGGAAGCGTAGGCAGCAATGGAGATACGCCTCTAAGGCTCGGGCTGAACTACCTACACGTTTACCTTACGGAACAGAACGGGGAAGTCAAGATCTACACATACCTCCCTCTATTCGTACTCGAAGACGATAACTTCACGGTTTTGGACTTCACTGATTCGAAGAGCGGAGTCAGCCTTCCTCTTTCTGGCAAGCCTCCAATCAACCTTGCAGTATTTGCATCGACCGCAACGAATGGCATAACAACAGCGATAGCGTCAAAAGATATAGTTCTCCCAGTTTCCAGAATTAGTGTAACTGATGGAAAATCTCCCATTACCGAATATGCAGTATCCGTAGAGCCCGACGTGCCGAAGGCTAATGTGGGAGGAACAACTTACCTGTTGAGCACCAAGACAGACCTTACAGTGACTCTAACAAAAATCAAGGTGAGCAACTTTACGATAACCGATTTCAGCACAAACAGTTCAAGCTCCAACACGATAAAGTTCCCTCAAGACATACAAGTAATTACGAAAGTTCAACGGCTCAGGATTGACGCTACCGACGAATTTGGAGGCAACGTGATAGCGGCATCATTCAAGGTCAGGAAAAATGAAGAGCAATATGGAGGCGGCCTTCTGAGGACCCAAAGCCTATTGCTACCAAGCGGTACATATACGCTGGATGTTTCCGTTGGCGGAGTCTTGGCTCAGACCCAGACAGTTTCAATAGACTCTACTCCGCAGTCAGTCGCACTGGTCATAAACAGACTTTCCTCAACAGACAGAGGGATAACTGCAGCTATACTAGGTGAAGTTGTAGCTGTGGTAGTAGTTGCAGTACTCTTGGTAAGGCAGAGCAGGAAAAGCGAGATGGACGAAGATTTCGACGGTTCTGACATCCCTCTGAAGCATGTAGACTAGTTTAAGAACAACTACATAGACGATTATCATACCAAAACTTTCATATACGCAGTTATTCTACCCTTCAAACAATAGAAATCGAAGTGAATATACGATGTTCGAAGGAGCATATACGGCAATCGTAACACCGTTTACGAAGAACGGCAGAGTTGACTATGAAGGTCTGAAGCGTCTTGTAGATTTCCAAATCGAGCAGGGCATCACAGGTATAGTGGTTGCAGGAACTACTGGAGAGAGCCCTACGCTATCTTGGGGCGAGCACGAAAAGGCCATAGAAGTTGTCCACGAGCATGTACCGAGCAAGTCCAGGGTAATTGCAGGAACAGGGAGCAACAGTAGCAAAGAGTGCGTGGAAGGGACAAGTTTTGCGGCAAAAATTGGTGTCGATTCCGTGCTCCTAGTCGACCCATATTACAACGGACCAAGTTCTCTTGAAATCAGGAGAGAGTACATAGAGCCTATAGCGAGGAAGTTTCCAAACCTGAACATCATTCCGTACGTAATCCCAGGCAGAACGGGAACCCAATTGTTGCCGCAAGACCTTGCCATACTTTCATCAACTTTCAGCAACGTAAATGCAGTGAAAGAAGCTACAGGGGACATTGCAAATATGAAATTAACTAGAAAGCTGTGCGGCAGAGACTTTATGATCCTATCTGGCGATGACGACAAGACATTGACGATGATCCAGGATGCCGAGATAAGAGCATCTGGTGTAATCTCTGTAGCTTCGAACATAGCACCAAGCGGAGTAGCAAAGCTTGTAAAAACGGGAATGTCTGGAAACTCGAACTCAAAGGAATTACATGAACACCTTAGTCCTCTATTCGGATGTATAACGGTAAAGACCATGGAGCAGACAAAATTCGGAGAGGTTCAGGTTAGGGCAAGGAATCCTCTGGCGACGAAGACACTGATGAACATAATGGGAATGCCTTCTGGGCCGTGCAGGCAACCACTTGGAAAGATGACTAAAAAGGCAATAGAGTTTATAGTGAGCCAAGCAAGAAAGACCTACGAGCAACACCCAGAAATTCTGAAACCTGTAGAGGAGTTCTTCGATGTAGATCTGGGGGAGAGGCTCTACAAGGCAAAGTACATGGATTGGCTGTACTATGAATCCTATTAGGCTCTGCATAGTGGGCGCTACTGGCCGCTTCGGTAGCACCATCGTGAAAGAGATCAGCGGCGACTTCGAACTTGTTGGTGCTGTAGCATCGTCAAACAACAAGAACGCAGGCAAGAGCCTGCGAAGCATAGGGCTCAGAGATTCAGATACAATCCTTCATACCTCCTCATCAATTGCAGAAGCCGTTAAAGACGCTGATGTTGTAATATCGGTGACGAATCCAGTAGCAGAACTTGAAAATGCTCCAAAGATAGCAAAGGCAGGGAAGAAACTTGTAATCGGAACTACGGGATTCACGCCAGAGCAAAGCAGTAAGCTTAGAGCCTCTATAGAAAAAGTACCAGCACTAATAGCGTCAAACTTCTCTATAGGTATGAATTTCGTCTTCAACATCGCATCATTAACATCTAGCCTCCCGCGAGAATATGACACGAGCATAGTAGAAGCCCATCACACGGGCAAGGTAGATTCCCCAAGCGGCACAGCGATGACACTCGGCAACATAATCTCAAAAGCCAGAGGGTATTCAAAGACAATATTCGACAGAAGAGCAGCAGGAAAGAGGGGCAAAGAAGAGCTGGAAATACTGGCACAGAGACTTGGAGGAGTACCAGGAATACACGAAATCAATATAGCAGGGCCGTACGAAATGATACGGATAGAGCACATAGCGTTCTCAAGAAGCGTCTTTGCTCAGGGAGCCCTATTAGCTGCAAAATGGCTCCATGATGTAAAAAAGTCAGGAATCTACAGCATGCAAGACGTTTTAAAACCCAAGTAAGCTAGGTGCAGTCAGATTGTGGAAGATAGAACCACCATTAGAGAATAGAAAAGGTACTCTCTATATTGGAGGAGCTAATACAGTAGAGCTTGCAGAGAAGTTCGGCACTCCTCTTTACGTTACAGACGAGGGAAGGATAAGGGAGAACGCAAGGCGATTGATCAAGGCGTTCAAACCGCATTACAGCAACTTCAAATTGAAATACGCAATAAAGGCCAACAACAACCTTTCGATATTGAGGATAATCAGAAGTGAGGATACAGGTGCAGACGCTTCCTGTGTCGAGGAGATTAAGCTTGCTAAAATGGCAGGCTTTGAAGCCCATGACATCAGCTATACGGGCAACTACAACAGCAGCAGCGAATTGAAATTCGCAACCAATTCTAACGTTATAATCAATTTGGATGACGCGGCGATACTTGCAAAGCTTCTCAAATTTGCTGTCCCTGAAACGATATCCTTCAGAATCAATCCCGGCGTAGGCAGGGGGAAATATTCGGGATTAGTCTTTGGGGGAGGCAAGACGAAATTCGGCATAAGCGCTGAAGATGCGATTAAAGGGTATTCTGCAGCTAAGAAAGCGGGAATCAAAAGGTTCGGCATACACATGATGACTGGTTCATGCGTCATGGAAGTCGATTACTTCAGCGAAATTACCGAGAAACTAGTTGATATTGCTGCGCAGGTCAAAAGAGAAGTCGGCATAAAGTTCGACTTTTTCAACATTGGAGGAGGTTTTGGCATATCGTACCAGCCTGGCGAAGAAGACTTGGACATTAATGCTTTAGGGAAGCAAGTTGCTCAGACTTTCAAAGACGGGACAAAGAAATACTCTCTTGGAGAGCCTGAACTGATGATAGAGCCAGGGAGGTACATAGTAGGAGATTCAGCCATCCTGCTGGCAAGGGTTCATCATATCAAACACAGTGCAAAAACCTATGTTGGAACGGATGTTGGGATGAACACCCTTCTAAGACCTGCATTGTACAAAGCCTACCATCAGATATTCATCGCTAATAGGTTAAATGAAAAATCGAAGCAAAGAGTCAACATCTGCGGCCAGATATGCGAGAATACCGATATGATAGCTGAAGATAGGGAGATGCCAGAAATCAGAGAGGGGGATGTACTTGCAATACTAAATGCTGGGGCGTACGGTTTTGCAATGAGCAGTCAATATAATAGCAGGCCAAGGGCTGCAGAAGTTCTAGTCAACAGAGGTTATGCCGAAATAATCAGGGAAAGGGAGAGCGTCTCTGATTTTATCATAAGGCAGAGGGTGCCTGCGAGGCTCATGAAATGAACTATTCTCGAAGGCTAAGTGCTCTACCTCCATATCCGTTTGCGGAGATGGAGAAGGTCATTGCAGAGAAGCAGAGAAAGGGCGAAGAGATAATCTCCTTTGGTATAGGAGATCCTGACCTCCCTCCTCCAAAATTTGTGCTCGATGCAATGGCAAAAGCGCTCAAGATGCCGGGCATGCACAATTACTCATCAAGTGAAGGGGAGAAGTTTTTCAGGGATACAGTTGCAGAATGGTTCGAGCAGAGGTTCAACATCAAGATCAATCCTGACACGCAGGTCTGTTCGTTAATAGGCTCTAAAGAAGGCCTTGCAAACTTCACTAGGGCAATATTGAACCCCGGAGACAAAATACTGTGCCCTAATCCTTCATATCCCGTGTACAGGCAAGCAGCGTCAATCCTTAACGACAATATTCCTATTGAAGTCCTATTGGATAGCAAGAACGGGTTCAAGCCTTCCATCGACGAAACTGCACAGTATGACTTTTCCTGCATGTTTCTAAATTATCCAAACAACCCTACAGGCGCAGTTTCCGATGCATCGTACCTTAAGAAAGTCCTCGATCTCTGCAGGGAAAAAGGCGCTTACCTGTGCTATGATAATGCATATTCAGAGATGACATACGAAAGTTTCAAAGCTCCGTCAATTCTACAAATTGACAAAAACATGGAAAGATCGATTGAATTCCATTCCTGCTCGAAGACATTCAACATGACGGGCTATAGGATAGGTTTCGCAGTTGGAAATGAGGATTTGATCAGAGGACTGAAGAAGGTCAAGAGCCAGATAGACTCTGGAGCTCCAAAGTTCGTACAGTATGCAGCATCGGAGGCGCTCAAGCAGTATTCCAATGGCAAGCCTCCCAAAGAAACCAGAGACACGATAGCGAC
>Ga0209619_10001996_pt1 | contig 14832 bp, 9 predicted proteins | sample Rifsed16ft3_FD_184011 | JGI IMG/M metagenome (GOLD analysis project Ga0209619, IMG submission 184011) | Soil microbial communities from Rifle, Colorado, USA - sediment 16ft 3 (version 2) | ecosystem: Environmental > Terrestrial > Deep subsurface > Rock core/Sediment | place: Rifle, Colorado... | reverse complement strand
CGTAGGGCATGGGCACCTCGGCGGAGCAGATCCGCTCCACGGGACCGTCGAGGTCGAAAAATGCCTTCTCCATGATGCGTGCGGAAATCTCCGCCGAGAGGCCTCCCGATCGCCAACCCTCATCCACCACCAGGGCGCGGTGCGTTCGCGCGACGGATTCGAGAAAGGTCTCGTCATCGAGAGGCCTCAGGGTGCGAAGGTCGATGACCTCAGCGTCGATACCTTCGCGCGAAATCTCTTCCGCCGCCTCGAGAGCTTTGTAGAGGCTCGCGCTGTAGGTGATGATGGTCAAGTCCTTTCCCGGACGCCTCACCGCGGCCCGGTCGATTCTCACCTTGCCCGCCTCGTCGGGAAGCTCGCCTTTGACGTTGTAGAGGCTGGAATGCTCGAAGATGAGAACCGGGTCGGGGTCCTCGAGCGCGGTCCCGAGCATTCCCCGGGCGTCTTCGAGGGTGGCGGGAGAGAGGACTTTGATACCGGGGACGTGAGCGTACCACCCTTCGAGGCAGTGCGAATGCTGGGCGGCGAGCTGCTTGCCGCCGCCGGTAGCCATCCGGATGACGAGAGGGACGTTGAACTGGCCACCCGACATGTGGAGGTAGGTGGCGGCGGTATTCAGGATTTGGTCCGCGGCGAGAAGGCTGAAATTCACCGTCATGATCTCGACGATGGGGCGCATGCCGCCGAGTGCCGCGCCGATGCCCGCGCCCACGAAAACCGACTCCGACAAAGGAGTGTCGCGGATCCTCTCGGGGCCGAACTCCTGGAGAAGTCCCTTCGAGACGGCGAAGCACCCGCCGTAGGCTCCCACGTCCTCCCCCATGAGAAAGACGCGCGGGTCTTTCGTCAGCGCTTCGCGGATCGCCTCGCGCACCGCCTCCCGATAGGTGAGAGTGCGGTTCACGAACGAGCCTCGGGTGGCGCGGAATAGACGAAGCGCGTGAGATCCTCGACGGGCTCGAGCGTCCCCGCCTCCGCGAACTCGACGGCGTCCGCGATTTCCTTCTCCACGTCGCCTTCGATCCGTCGCCGCTCGCTCTCGTCGAGAAGCCCCCCGTCCCCGAGGATCCGCGCGAAGGTCTCGATGGGATCTCTCTTCTTCCACTCCTCGACTTCTTCCTTGGTGCGGTAGAGCTCGGGGTCGAACATCGAGTGGGCGCGGAAGCGGTAGGTGCGAAGCTCGAGGAAGTAGGGGCCTCCCGTGGCTCTCACGCTCTCGGCCGCGACCCGGGCCGCATCCTCCACTTCGAGGACGTTCATACCGTCGACCGAGGCGGAGGTGACTCCATAGCTTGCCGCCTTGGAGACCAGGTCGACGACCGATTCCGACCGGGCGAGCGCCGTCCCCATGGCGTAGAGGTTGTTCTCACAGGCGAAGAGCACGGGGAGCTGCCACAGCGCCGATAGGTTCATGGTCTCGTGGAACTCACCCTCGGCGACCGCTCCTTCACCGAAGAAGCAGCAGGTGACGTTTGGCCGCTTCTGCATCTTGTCCGCGAGAGCGAGCCCTGCGGCGAGGGGAAGCCCGCCTCCCACGATGGCGTTGCCTCCGTAGAATCGAGTGGCGCGATCGAAGAGATGCATCGAGCCCCCACGGCCCCGGCTACAGCCCTCCTGCTTTCCGAACATCTCTGCCATGATGGAGCGCGCCGGCATGCCCCGGACGAGCGCGTGGCCGTGCTCGCGATAGGTCGAAACTACGGCATCCTCGGGTCGAATTGATTGGAGCACTCCCACCGCGACGGCCTCTTCTCCGATGTAGAGGTGCAGAAATCCCCGGATCTTCATGGCGCCGTAAAGCTCGGCAGACTTCTCCTCGAGCCTTCGGATGCGGATCATCTCCCGCAAAAGGTGATGCCCGTGCGCTCTATCGAGATTCATCCTTCGTCCCCCATGAGGGTCGACGTGTCGCCCTCGTCGAGACCCAGCTCCCGGGCTTTGAGAAGACGCCTCATGATCTTTCCGCTCCTCGTCTTGGGTAGATCGGACACGAAATCAATCTCCTTGGGCGCCACGGCGGACCCGAGCTTCTTCCGCGCGAATCCGAGGATCGCAAGCCGAAGCTCTTCCGTCGGCTCGGCCGCGGGCTTCAACACCACGAAGGCTTTCACCAGCTGCCCGATGGTCGAGTCGGGTTTTCCGATCACGCCCGCCTCCGCCACCTGGGGGTGCTCCATGAGGGCGCTCTCCACCTCGAAGGGGCCGACCATGTGGCCCGAGGTCTTGATGATATCGTCGGCGCGGCCCACGAAGTGGAAGTAGCCGTCCTCGTCCTTCATCGCCAAGTCTCCCGTGAGGTACCAGCCCCCTCGGAAGCACTTGCGGTACCGCTCTTCCTCGTGGAGATAGCCGCGGAACATGGAAGGCCAGCCGGCGCGGATGGCGAGATCCCCGGAGACGCCGGGTGTTTCGACGATCTCGAGCGCGTCTTGCTCCCGGTGCACGATGGCGGCCTCGATTCCGGGAAGAGGTTTTCCCATGGAGCCGGGGTGGATGTCCATCGAAGCATAGTTCGCGATCAGGATCCCCCCCGTCTCCGTCTGCCACCAGTTGTCGTGGATGGGAAGCCCGAGGGCCCTGACCCCCCAATGGACCGCCTCCGGGTTGAGGGGCTCTCCCACGCAGGCCACGAACCGCAGGGAAGCGAGGTCGTACCGTGCCTTGGGGTTTCCACCGAAGCGCATCAGCATGCGGATTGCCGTCGGGGCGGTGTACCAGACGGTGACCTTCTGCTTTTCGAGGATCTCGTACCAGCGTTCGGCATCGAACTCCCCCTCGTCCACGATGGCGGTCACCCCCATGAGGAGCGGCGCGATGATCCCGTACGAGGTTCCGGTGACCCATCCGGGATCGGCGGTGCACCAGTAGACGTCGTCCGGATGGAGGTCGAGAGCGTACTTCGCGGTCACGAAGTGGGTCACGACGGCCTCGTGGACGTGAACTGCCCCTTTGGGCATTCCCGTCGTGCCGCTCGTGAAGTGGATGAGCGCCATGTCCTCCGGATCGGTCTCAGGGATGGTGAACTCCTCCGAGCTCCGGGCCATCTCCTCCGCGAACGAGAGCGTTTCGTCTTTCCCTTCGTCGGCATCGATGAGGATCACGTGCCGAAGGGAGCCGAGTCGGCTTCGCAGGGGTCGGACTTTTTTTTCGTAAAGACGCCGATCGGTGACCAGCACCCGCGCGTCTCCTCGGGAAAGCCTCTGGAAGATGGGCTCGGGTCCGAACGCGGCGAAGAGAGGACAGAACACGTTCTTGTTCTTCAGCGCTCCCAGGGCGGTCACGTAGAGCTCAGGGACGCGTCCGATCAGGGCAAAGACTCGTTCCCCCTCCTCGATTCCCAGCCCGCGAAGGACCTGCGCGAAGCGATTCGTCTCCCGGCGAAGATCGTCGTACGTTCTCTCTTCAACCGCGCCGCCGAGCCGCAGGAACCGAAAGGCGACGCGGTTCGCGAGGGAGCCTTCGGCGTGACGGTCGACCGCTTCGAAAGCAATGTTGATTCCGCGCCCTCCGGGTAGACCGGAAAGCTCCCTTCGGGCGCTCTCCCAGGAGAAGCTTCTTCGCGTGGCCTCGTAGTCGACGAGGTTGGGTCGAACCTGCATCTCCGCCGGGTCTTTCTTCAGCCGCGAGATCATCGCATCAACGCATTACCACGAACCGTGCCACCCGGAGAGCACCTACTCCCGCAAAAAACAGGTTGCTGCCGCCGAGCCATTGGGTGAAATCGCTCAGACCCTGGAGGAAAAACCGCGGCTCTTGCCCCCATCCCCCCCAAACGGTGTGGGGCTTGGACGAAACCTCGTCATCCGAGAATCGCCCGCGCCACCATGAAGTAGATGACGATCGAGAGCAGATCCTGGATCACGGTGGCGAGCGGGCCGCTCCCGAACGCGGGGTCGACGTCGAAGCGGTCGAAGAGCCAGGGGAGCGCCATCGCAACCGCGGAGGCTACACCCGAGGCCGCGAAGAGAGCGAGGGCGACCACTCCGATGGTGCGCGTCTCGGACCAAATCGCCTGGGCCGCGAAGAAGAAGATCGAGGCCAGCACCAAACCAATTCCCAGGCCGGTCAAGATCTCCTTGCGCAACATGCGAGGAAAATCGAGACCGAGACTGAGGCCGCGAACCACGAGCGTCTCGGTCTGTGTCCCGACCGCGTCGGCGAGGTAGATGATTCCGGGCAAGAACATCGTCAGGAGCAGGGTGTGCTCGAGCTGAGCCTCGAAGAGCTGGACGATCTCGGCCGCGACCAAGGCCCCGGCCAGGCCGACGAGGAGCCACGGAAGCCGGTGCCATAGCCGCCGCATCGTCGTCTCGTCCTGAGAGGCGCGCGCCACGGTCTGCCGGTGCAATACCCCGCCCAGACGCGAGATGTCCTCATCGTGCTCCCAGAGGAGCACTTCGAGAAGGCGCTGAGGCGGGATGAACCCAACGAAGAGACCTCGAGCGTCCAGCACGGCGAGGGCGCTCTCGCCGTGCTTCACCGCCTTCCAGGCGACCCTCTCCTGATCGAGCCCAGGGGCCACCGCCGGCGGCTCCGCGTCCATGAGGGATTCGGCGGTGGCAGCGGGGCTCGCGGGCAAGAGATCCTCGATGCGGACCATCCCGACGAGTTTTCCTTCCTCGCACACCGCGATATGGGAGACTAGATCGAAGCGGCGCTCGGCAAAAGCTAGCCGCATTTCTTCCGCAGTAGTTCGGCGGCCGAACACGGGCACGTCGCGGCAGACGTGCTCGACCGCAGTCTCGAACTCCAGCTTCCCGAGAGCTTGCAGTTGTTGCCTCTGCGTGTCGCCTGCGCCCATGGCCCAACCTCTCTATCGCTATGAAAGCCCGATCTCTTCCAGGATCCTTCCCGCGGCGTGCTCCGACCGTTCTCGCGGCTTGCTCGGAGACGGCCGCTCCCGGCTCGAATCGTCTCCTCTCGAAGCGGTATTACCACGACTCTCTCTAGAAACGAACCCATACCATCTGATCGAGAACAACCGCCTGGAGGAGATCGTGCTGACGCCCGCGAAGTTTAATTGAAGAGCAGTCTCGGAGGCTCGTTTATAATCGGGCCGGACACCGAGAAGCCGCAACCGTAAACCTTGAGCATCTTCAATCTCGACAAGATTCTTCAGCCGGACCGCATCGCGGTGGTCGGCGCAAGTGACGACGCATCGAGCGTCGGGTTTGCCGTCTTTCGGAATCTCCGACGAAGCTTCGAAGGTGACGTCCTTCCCGTGAACCGCTCCCGAAGGAGCGTGCAAGGCGTGCGAGCGCGTCCCTCGGTAGGGGACCTTCTCGATAGACCGGATCTCGCCGTGGTTTGCACGCCCGCGCCCTCGGTGGCGGGAGTCATCCGGGATTGTGGTAAGGCAGGCATCCCGGGGGTGGTCGTGATCTCGGCGGGATTCGGGGAGCGTGGTCCGAGTGGAAAGGCTCTGGAAGCAGAAGTGCTCCAGGCTGCGCGACGTTTCGAAGGACTTCGGGTCATCGGGCCCAACTGTCTCGGGGTCATCTTTCCCCGGAGCGGTTTGAACGCGAGCTTCGCGGGAGTCATGCCCAAAGACGGCCGGGTCGCGTTCGTTTCTCAATCGGGCGCGGTTTGCACGTCGGTTCTCGATTGGGCCCAGGAAGAGGAAATCGGGTTTTCTTGTTTCGTTTCGATCGGCAACATGATCGACGTCGATTTCGGAGACCTCATCGACTACTTGGCAGCGGATTCGCAGACCGAAGCCCTCGTCCTCTACGTCGAGTCGATCACCGAGGCGCGAAAGTTCCTCTCGGCCGCCCGCGCCTTTACGCGCACGAAACCCATCGTGGCCTACAAGGCCGGGCGTTTCCCCGAGTCGGCGAAAGCCGCCTCCTCACACACCGGCGCCATGGCCGGGGAGGACGCGGTTTATGAAGCAGCCTTCGAAAGAGCGGGTATCGTGCGCATCCTGGACTCGGAGGACATGTTCGACTGTGCCGAGCTCCTCGCCCGGCAGCGCGTTCCTCGGCGGGAGCGACTCGCCATCGTGACGAACGCCGGAGGGCCGGGAGTGATGGCGACGGACGCTCTGATGGCGCGTCGGGGCGCCCTCGCCCGCTTCTCCCAGTCGACGATGGCGAAACTGAACGGGATGCTTCCCGCCCACTGGTCGCGCGGAAACCCCGTGGACGTTCTGGGAGACGCACCGCCGGAACGGTTCGCCGAAGCCGTGGCCCTCGTGCTCGAGGACGATGGCGTCGACGCCGTGCTCGCCATCTTCACCCCCCAGGCGATGACCGACCCGGCCAAAACCGCCCAGAAACTGACCGAGGCGGTGTCCCGCGCGGCAAAGCCGGTGCTCAGCTCCTGGATGGGCGGCGGGTCGGTTCGCGAGGGAATCCGAATTCTGAATCGCGCGAACGTTCCAACCTATTCGACACCGGAGCACGCGGTGCGAGCGTTCATGTACCTCGTGAGCTTCGCACGCCGCCGAGAAATTCTGTACGAGACGCCCCGCGACGTGGCAGTGAACCTGGGCAACGACCGAATCGAGCTCGGCAAACGTCGACTCCGCGCGGCAAGCGAGGGAATCCTGTCCGAGATCGACTCGAAGGGGTTGCTCGAGGCCTATGGTATCGCGGTCAACCGTCCCACCGCCGTGTCATCGGCGGAGAAAGCCGTAGAGGCCTCCCGCGGGATCGGCTATCCCGTGGTGTTGAAGATCCACTCGCCTCAGATCACCCACAAGACCGACGTCGGCGGCGTGGCGCTCAACCTCAGCAACGACGAGGAGGTCCGCCGCGCTTTCCAAGCGGTCGTGGCCGCGGCAATTGAGAAGCGCCCCGACGCAAGGATCGAGGGTGTCACCGTCCAACCCATGCGAAGTGCTTCGGGCGGCTATGAGATGATCGTGGGCACGAAGAAGGACCCCACGTTCGGGGCCGCGATCCTGGTGGGCATGGGCGGTGTCGCCGCCGAGCTCTTTGGAGATCGAGCTCTTGGGCTTCCTCCCCTCAACGAGCGGCTGGCCCGGCACATGCTGGAGTCGCTCCGGACCTGGCCGCTGCTTGAGGGCTATCGCGGGCGTCCGGGAGTGAATCTGGAGCTTCTGCTCGAGACCATCATCCGCTTTTCTTATCTCGTCGCCGAGCTCCCCCAGATACGAGAGCTCGACATCAATCCCCTCCTCGTGACGGCCGAGGAAGTGATCGCTCTCGACGCACGAGTCGTTCTCGACGAGGCGCTCATCGGGCAAGACGACATAAAGCCTTACTCCCATCTGGTGATCCGGCCCTACCCCGAGTCGTTCGTCAGCCGGAGGGCGCTTCCCGACGGCACTTCGGTCGTGCTCAGGCCGATCCGACCCGAAGACGAGCCGCTTTGGAGCGCACTCCTGGACAGCACGTCGACCGAGAGCTTGCTTCAACGCTTCCGGCAACTCGTCCGGCGCTCTCACGAGCTCGCGGCTCGATTCTGTTTCATCGACTACGATCGCGAGATGGCGATTGTCGCCGAGGTTTCGGACGGAGCCGGGCGGAAGCTCGTCGGAGTCGGGCGGCTGGTGGCCGACCCCGATCACCAGACGGCGGAGTACGCCGTTCTCGTCGCCGACGCCTGGCAGGGCAGAGGTCTTGGGGCGCTCCTGACCGATTATTGTCTCGAGCTCGCTCCGGTGTGGGGGGTGAAGCAGATCGTGGCCTACACCACGATGGCCAACACACGGGCGATGAAGATTTTCCGGAAGCGGGGCTTCCAGCTCGACCGGAAGAATGGGTGGGGAGAGGTCGAAGCGAGGAAGGTAGTGGATTAAATCGAGCACGCGCGCAGGACTGGCGTGTTTCTTGCTTTTCGTTTTCGCAGGGGATAAAGATAGTCGAGGCACGAGACGAAATGGCAGATCACGTCGAACAGGCGCGAAACAGCTTGAGCCGCTGTATCAATAATCCTGCGTTTCTCGATCGCTTCTACGACCTCTTCATGACCTCGTCGGAGGAGATCCGAAAGAAGTTCGCGGACACCGACTTCGACCGGCAGAAGAGGATGCTGCAGGACTCGCTGTTCGTCATGATGGCCTCGGCGGGGGCGACGTCCGGAGTGGCCTACAAGGAGCTTTCGAAGCTCGGCGAGCGACACAGCCGCAACCAGCGCGACATCAAGCCCGAGTTGTACGACGTCTGGCTCGAGTGCCTGATGAAAGCGGTGGCAGAGAACGACCCCGAGTTCGTTCCCGGGATCGAAACCGCCTGGCGGGAGTCCCTCAAGAGCGGGATCGACTTCTTGAAGTCGAAGTATTAGCTTAAGACTAGATCTAATCCCCGAGACTCCGCAGATAGGCGATGAGGTCGTGCATCTCATGGCTTTCGAACCTGGGCCACTCCACGCCGCGCTCTTTTGCCTGTTCATACATGCGCGGACCGTGGTTCCATAACGCCGAAGCCAGGAACACGGCGCTCACCTGAGCCCCGTAGGAGCTTAGGTCGGGTGCATCTTCTCCTTTCCCTTTCCCATCCTTCCCGTGACATGCGCCACAGCGGCTCTCGTAGATCCCAGCGCCAACGTCAACGTCCCCCTGTCGCTCGAAGTAGCGGATCGCGAAGAGGTAGGTGATGAGATCCGCCATCTCCGCCTCCGAGAGGGTCGGCCGCTCCACCTTGAGCTCTTTCATGCTTTCTCCCATGGCGGGCGAATGGTTCCAGAAAGACGCGGCCAATCCCGCGAGCGTGCGGTTCGCGGCCCCGGCATCCAGGTCTGGGCCGATCTCGCCTCCCTGCCCTTCCGCTTTGTGACATCTCTGGCAGTCGCGTCGAAAAAGACTCCGCCCGTGTCGGGGGTCGCCGGGCAAGGGCGCGCGCTCCCGCGGCACGTTGCCGATCGTTCGAAGGTAGGCGAGAATATCGTTGACTTCGCCTTGCGACAACTCCGGCCAGGCGATTCCCTCGGCTTTCATAGCTTCTTCCATCCCCGGTGCATGGTTCCACAAAGCGGCGGACCACAAGATGGGGTTCGCCCTCGAGGACCAGCGAGCGAGGTCCGGCCCGACTCCATGCTTCTCGTCCCCCAGGGGATGGCAGCTCCGACACTTCTTGCTCGTGAGGACGGCCCTCCCCCGGCCCGGGTCTCCTTGCTCCTCCATGTATCCCGCGGCGAAGAGAAACGCCATCAGATCGGAGACGTCCTCGGGAGTGAGAGTGGGAGCTTCGATACCGGCAGTGGTCATGCTCTCCCACATCTCCGGGGCGTGGTTCCACATCGATCCTGCGATGTCCTCCAGGTCCGAGGGGGCACTGCCGGGTCGGGCAAGATCGGCGGCCTCTTTTCCCCCGATGCCCGATATGGCATGGCAGCCCCCACAGCCGCGGTCATAGAAGAGCTCGCCTCCGCGGTGCGGGTTGCCCGGGAGAAAACCGGCCAAGGTGTCGAGCTCGCGCGGCCCTTTTGGACCCGTGACAAGTATGATGACGAGAAGGGCGCCACCAAGGGCCCACCAGAGAGCCTTCCGCGTTCTAGGATTCATGCTCCCTCCAGCTTCACGGCGAATTGGACGAAGTGGATTGTATCGACTTCAAGTAGGCGAGCAAATCCGCAAGTTCTTCCGCCTCGAACCGAGGCCACGGAATCTGCTGCTCCATCATCTTCGCCCACATGTCGGGACCATGATTCCACATCCGTTCGGTGATGTTCTCTTTGGTGGCCTCCTCGGACGCGGCGTTCAACGCAGGCCCGATGTCTCCTTGCGCCCCCTCCCCATGACAGGTGGCGCATCCTTTGACGCGGTAGATGGTCTCGCCTCGGCTGACATCGACCCCCGTCCCCTCATAGCGTGCGATGAAGATGTAGGCGAAAATGTCGGCGAGCTCATCGGAACTGAACTGCGGACGCTGCATTCCGAGCTCGCGCATGGCCTGGTTCATCTGGGGCCAGTGGTTCCACATTCGTCCGGCGATTTGGGTCACGCTTCCCCTCAGCTCCGCCGCTCCGAGGTCCGGCCCCACGCGAGAGCCCGAGCCGAAAATCGCGTGGCATCGACTACATCCCTTGCTGTCGAAGAACTTTCTCCCGTTCGCAGGATCGCCTGCCGACTGGAACTCGCGGGCCGCTCGCCTCTGGCCCTGGCTTCGAAGGTAGGCGAGAAGATCGATGATCTCGTTTCCTTCGAATGTAGGAACATCGAGGTCTTGCATCTGCATCGCGGTGACCATGGCCGACCCGTGGTTCCACAGATCCTGCGCGATGCGGAGGGGCGAGACACTGCGGGGCAGACCGTCCAGCCGCGGCCCCGTATCTCCACCCTGCGCTCCCACGGCATGACACCGAACGCAGTGCTTCTCAGTGAACAAGGTCTTTCCCGTTTGGGGATCCCCGGGCTCGTCGAAGTACTTCAGAAAATAGAGAAACGCGGCGAGATTGGCGAGGTCACCCTCCTCTTCGAAACGCGGCCGGGTGAGATGAAACTCCCGCATCTTCTCGCCCATCGCGGGCAGGTGATTCCACATATCGGCGGCGATATCGTAGAAAGAGCCTCTCACGCCTTTTCGTCCGAGATCGGGCCCGATGCGGCCTCCGGCGCCGCGTACGGCATGGCAGCGGACGCAGCCCTGGGACTGGAAGATCGCCTGGCCGAGGACGGGGTCGCCAAACCCCTCCTGGGCAACGGCGACGCCGGCGAAACTCAGAAGAATGAGGCTTGCGAGACATACGGCTGCACCGCCGGCTCTCGACCCGGTTCGTATCGACAATGTCTCCCTCATAATGAAATTCCTTCTCGTTCGATCAATCACTGCTTCCCGAAGCCGCGGGCTCCATGGGCGCAGAAGCCGTGTCGAGGTAGCTCTTCACTCTTTGCGTTACATGGACGACGGCGTGCTCTCGGCCTTCTTGGATCTCCCAAATCGAGATGATGGGGAAGAGCTTCGTGAAGACGGCATACAAGAAGATGAACATGGCGATGAACCCCGCGAGCAGCGACCACTCCACCCACGAGGGGGAGTAGGCGACACCTTCGAGCGGCAGCCTTGGCCGGGACAGGCTCGGCACGACGATGAGAAAACGCTCGAGCCACATGCCAATCTCCACCGACACCGAGGCCGCGACCGTTCCCCATATCGCGCCGCGAGTTCGCCCGTTCCCGAGCAGCACCACCGGCACGATGAAACAGGCCATCACCATGATCCAGAAATACCAGGAGAACTCGCCTCCTACCTTCGACATGAAGATCGCCATGTGCGAGGGATCGGCTCCGTAGAACGTGGTGAGGAACTCGGCGAAGGTGAAGTAGAACCACAGGAGCGCCATCACCAGAAGGAGGATTCCGAGATTGTTGAAGTGTATCGGCTTGAGATAGCTCTCCAGGTGATAGACCCTCCGGATGGCGGCCATGGCGATGATGATCGCGGCGATTCCGGAGAAAATCGCGCCGACGACGAAGTACGGGCCGAAGATGGTCGAATGCCACATGGGCTGGACCGTCATGGCGAAGACCCAGGAGACCACGGTGTGGACCGAGACCGCGATGGGGATCACCAGGACCGCCATGGTCGCGATGAGGGTCTCCAGGATGTGTTTCTGCCTCTCGGTCCCGGTCCATCCCAGCGCGAGAAGACGATAGAACCATCGACGTCCCGGGTAGTGATCCCGGAGGATCGCGATGTCGGGGATGAGGGGCAAGAAAAGATAGATCGTGCTCGCCGTAAGGTACACGCTGATGGACGTGACGTCCCAGAGGAGCGGAGATCGGAAGTTGGGATGCTTGAGAACGTTCAGCGCCCGGTCCGGCCGTCCCAGATCGAGAAGGACGCAGCCCACGCCGAAGAACAGCACCAGGACGGTGATGACCTCGGCGGCGCGCGTGATGGGCCTGCGCCACTCGGCGTGAGAGAGTCGAAGGATGGCGGAGATCAACGTCCCCGCGTGGCTGATGCCGATGAAGAACACGAAATTGGTGATGTAGACGCCCCAGTACACGGGAACGTTCAGGCCGGTGACGTCGAGGCCTCGCCCGAGCTGGTTGAACCATCCGTACATTCCGAACGCCCAGATGGCAAGGAGGATCCCGATGAAGGCCCAGAACTTGCCCGTCGTCTTCTCGATGGGTCGCAGCAGGGCGGCATCCTTGGGTTCGAGCTTAGATTTCTCCACCCCATTCTCCTTTGCTCAGATAGATGACTTTGGGCTCCGTCCCAAGCTCCTCCATGAGCCGAAACGCCCGAGGGCTTTCGCCGAGACGAGAGACTTCACTGCGAGGATCGTCCAGATCTCCAAAGGCGAGCGCCCCGGCGGGGCAGGTCTCGACGCAGGCCGGGAGGTACTCTCCTTCCTGGAGCTCGCGCCTCTCGGCTCGCGCCTCGTCTCTGGCCCGCTGGAGCCGGTGATGGCAGAAAGTGCACTTCTCCACCACTCCTTTGGGGCGAATGGAGACGTCCGGGCTGAGCCCCGTCTGCATGGGCTCCGGCCACTCGGGAGGTTTCCAGTTGAACTGGCGCACGGTGTAAGGACAGGCGGTGGTGCAATACCGGCAGCCGATGCAGCGAGGATAGACCTGCGCCACGAGACCCTCGCGGTCGATCTGCGTGGCTTGGACGGGACACACCTTCGTGCAAGGAGGGTTGTCGCAGTGCATGCAGGGTAGGGGAACGAATCGGAGTCCGGGGCGGGTCCCGTGCTCTCCTTCGTGAAAGGCCACGAGCCGGAGCCAGGATATGGCGCGGCCCTTGTCCGATTCCTCGACTCCCATGGGAGACACGTTGTTCTCCACCTGACAGGCGACGACACAGGCCTGGCAGGCGGTGCAGCGATCCAGATCGACGACCATCGCCCAGCGTGCCATGGCTCAGACCTTCCTTTCCCGCGCTGCCCGACTTCCCGATCTGGCCAGAAGCCTCACCTCGACCCGGGTGGCACCCGTCGGAGAAAGGCCCCCCAGGGGGTTCTGGTCGGGCGAGAGCAAGTGCAAGGGATTGGCCCCCACCCCCCTGGCCCACCGGCCGCCGCTCCGCTTTCCAAGACCGACCGGGACAGCGGCCACTCCTGGCGCTACGCGGGGAGTCACGCGCGCCCGGGCTTCGATCCTCCCCGCATCGGACTCCACCTGAACCCAGTCTCGATCCGAGAGACCCAAGCTCCGTGCGGTCTCCGGGTGCACTTCCACCCAGGTCTCCCAACGCTCCTCGAGACCCGGATCGAGGATCGCCTGGAGGAAGGGTAGTTCCGCGCCGCAACCCGCGGCGACGGGAAGAGGCTCGAACAGCAGGAGGGAGAGCTCCCCCGCAGCCTCGTCTTCCGCGGTCGCCCCGTCTCCGTTGGCGGCGGAGGCGGAACGTGAGGGTACCGCCTCCCCTATCTTCGAAAGTGCGGTCAGAAGATCGGCCCTGAACTCGTGGCGCCCGGAGGAGGTTCGGAGGACGCGCTGCCAGTTCGAGTGGTCGTAGAACGGATCCCACCAGCCCCCGGTCAGAAGCATGCGCTCCCAGAGCTCGTCCGCGGATCGATACCCTGGCGCCCACCAACCCGCGCCCTCCATGAGCAGAACCCACGCTTCGTCGAAGGACGTTCCCATGACGGCGCCGCGGCGGGCCGAATAGAGATTGGCCACATCGGAGCGAATGACCTCCTCGAGGTCCGACCAGGGGAAGGAAGCCGCCACCTCCCCTCCGATCTGGTGGGCGAGGTCGAGAACGATCTGTCCTATGGGCTTCGCCTCGCCGAGCGGCTTCTCCACGGCGGGACGAGCGAGGCTCGCCACGGGGTAGGGCACGCCGGGCGGCGTGGTATCGAGCTCCCACGCCTCCAGGAAGTGTGCTTCGGGGAGGATCCAATCGGCCATGAGAGCGGCGTCGTTTGGGATCGTACAAATGGACACCACGAGGGGAATCCGCTCTAGAGCCGCGGTGAAGCCTTCCACCGTCGCGCTCGCGAACAGAGGGTCGGCGTTCATCAACAACAGCACCTCCGCCGGATAGGGTGAGCGCCTTCGAACCGCCTCCGCCAGCCGCTCCGGCTCGGAGTCGAGATGAGGCAACGCGTCATCGACATCGGCCTGGTCGAGTCGGGGCAAGGAGCGCCCTTTTGCGGCGATGGGATCGGGCGCAACCTCCGGCCAGGAGGGAAGGGGCACGTCTTCCTGTACCAGGAGCCCCCCGGGCTGATCGATGTTCCCGACGAGAGCGTTCAGATACTGCGCGGCGAGATGACCGTACAGAGGTCCGGGGAGGAGCGGGCCCTGACGCGGACCCATCGCCAGGGGACTTCGCGACGCGGCAAACTCCCGGGCGATACGAAGAATGGTGTTGACGGGAATACCGGTTCGAGCGGCGACGCTCTCCAGACTGTAATCGCGCTCGAGAATCGTCCGGAGTCCATCGTGGGTGCGACCGTCCCCGTCGCGGAACTCATCGAAACCGAGGGTTCGTTCCCTCACGAAGTCGCGGTCGTACAGACCTTCGGAGACCAGCACCGCTGCGACACCCAGAGCGAAGAGTGCTTCCGTTCCAGGGGCCACCGAGATCCACTCGTCGGCCGAGGCGGCGGTGATGGAAAGACGCGGCTCCACTTGAACGAGCTTGCCACGACGGCCCGCCCGACCCTGGCGGAACTCTCCGTAGGCCCGCATGGTGTGAACGGGCGAGCTGGAGGCTTCCAACAGCGCGCCTCCGAGTGAAAGAACATACTCCGCGCTCTTCATGTCGTAGGCCGGCATCGCCCGGACCCCCTGAGACAGCTCCAGGGCGAGGGCAGCCGCGCTCTCTCCTCGATGAAGCCCGAGGTCGTTGGGAGAGCCAAACGCCTCGAGGAACCGGGCCAAGAGCTTTTGGGAGGTGGCGCGCAACGGCCCTCGTATCGAGACGAGGGACTCGGGCTTGCCCTCCGTGCGGAGGGGGCGCA
>Ga0209619_10001994_pt1 | contig 14840 bp, 9 predicted proteins | sample Rifsed16ft3_FD_184011 | JGI IMG/M metagenome (GOLD analysis project Ga0209619, IMG submission 184011) | Soil microbial communities from Rifle, Colorado, USA - sediment 16ft 3 (version 2) | ecosystem: Environmental > Terrestrial > Deep subsurface > Rock core/Sediment | place: Rifle, Colorado... | reverse complement strand
GGGACGATCGGGCCGCGACGAGCTTCTCGAGCGCCGTGTCGATCCGGTCTCGCGAGAAGTCGTGCTCGTTGCACAGCATGAGGCGCACGCCCTCCGGATCCGGGTCTCGGAACTGGATCTCGACGTCCTCCCGGACGTTCGGGTGGAGGAAGATTTCGCGCACTTCATCCTTCGATTCGATGTCGACCTTCAGCTCGGCGAGGGCTCCCTCCAGGGTGCCATGCTTCTTGATGAGGGCGAGGGCCTTCTTCGGTCCGATGCCCCGCACACCTTCGTTGAAGTCCGTCCCGATCAGGAGGCCCATGTCCACGAGCTGCTCGCGCGTGATCCCGAGATTCGCGAGCGTGGCCTCGAGCTCGATCTCTTCCGGCTGGACGTCCACGAACACCTCCTTGCGAGGGAGCTTGCGTCGGCCGCTGATCGCCAGGTTCTTCACGAGACGCGGCGAGCCGAAGAGGAGGGAGTCGAAGTCTTGCGAGGCGGCCGCGTACGCGATCCCGGCGCGGGCCATCGCGCTCGCTTGAGCTTCACCTTCTGCGGGAGCCTGGATCCACGGAATCCCGAGGAGTTCGAGGAGCCGTTTCGACTGCTCGACCATCTCGCCCGTCAGGCGGGAGGTCTGCATTGCCTTCGTCCGCGCGGTCGCGAGGTCGCCGATCTCCAACGCCTCCTTCCACTCGACCTCCGCACGCTTCTTCACCTCGACGCGGCCCTCGATCGTGCGGGCCTTGAGCCTCGGCGGTTCCCCGTCGAAGACGAATGCGGGCTTGATGCCCGCCGCGACGAAGTTCGAGAGGCGGTAGATCAGGCCGGACAGATGGGACGTGACGCGACCCTGTCGATCCATGAGAGGCGTGCCGTCCGGTTGCCGAATGATCGCGAGGAACTGGTAGAGGGTGTTGAAGGCGTCGATCGCGAGGACCTTCCCGGCGAAGTCGTCGAGGGTCCTCGGCACCAGGGTCACGATGTCGGAGAGGTTGATCCCCATTCGACGCGCCAACGGCGCGTCGGCCTAAAGGGTTTCCCGTCACATCTCGGCGGGGCGCACGCCGAGGAGGAACGTCTCCTCGCCCAGGCCTGCCTCGACGACGTACGCATCCTCGGCGGGTGCCTGGACGAAGCGCACGTCCAAGGCGTTCGCCTCTCGGAGGATCATGTCCCTCCACGGCTGGAGCATCCCCCGCAAGCCCTTCCCCGCGACGAGTTCGATCTCGAGGACGCGTTCCTCCGCGTAGTTCATGTCCCGGCGGGCCTCCCGGACGAGGTTCACGATCTCCTTCGCATACCCCTCCGCGATGAGTTCCTTCGACATCCGCGTGTCGAGGAACGCGACGCCGCCATCGAAGGGTTCCTCGACGATCCACTCCGGGACGGATTCGATGAACGACACCATCGTCGGGTCGATGCGGACCTTCTGGCCCTCGATCCCGACGGAGTATTCGCCTCGTTCGAGGCCCGCCCTGATCTTCCAGGCGTCCTGGGACCGGAGGAGGATCTCGATCTTCTTCGCCCACAGCTTGTACGCCGCGCTCACGGAGTCCATGTGGACCTGGACGTCGACCTTCATCCCGCGCCACGTGTCCGTCGGAGAGACGATGTCGAGCTCCTTGGATCCGCTCTGCCCGACGATGATCTTCCGGAACGCGCTCACGGCATCGTATCCGAGCTGGTCCTCCGTCTTGATCGCGATTCGAGCGACAGGCCAGTAGCGCTCGATCCCCGCTCGCCGCTTCGCCTGGAAGCACGCCTCAAGGGCCCGCCGGAGGAAGTCGACGTAGGAGCCCACCTGCTCATCCGTGATCTGGAGCGTGCCCGCCTCCTTCGATGCGAGGATCGCCTGCTGGATCTGCCGCGAGATTTCCTCCGTCGAACCGACCGTCGCGTCAGACACGTGCTTCAAGACCTGGACCCCCTGCTCGTAGCCGCTCGCCTCGATCGCCGCGCGGGCCCAGGAGACGAAGTCCCGGCTCCCATCGCCCGCGAGGAGCCCTCGCTCGACGAGGATCGGCACCCGGCTGACCGGGGTGTCCTCCAGGGGACCGAGGGAGACGCCCTCCGTGTCCGTCGCGTAGAGGATCTTGCGGACGAGGTCGCGGATCCCGACGAGTTCCGCGGGGTCCCCCGTCCACTCCTCGAGCCGGACGCCAAAGGTCTCGTGGATCTCCTTGAGCGACTGGATCAGGAAGAGGGAGAGGAGGCTCGGCTCTCGTCCACGGATCGTGACGACGAGGATCGCCTGAGGACCGCGGGCCCCCACGACCGGGGTGCTCTCGAGGGTCTCCCGCTGGATTCCCTTCGCGCCGTTCGGGAACGCCTTGTTCACGAAGGCCTTCGCCGCGGCCTCGAGGGCCGTTCCACGGGAGACGTCCTCGGGCGGCAGGAACATCCGGCTCTCGTGACACACCATCGCTCCCGTGGAGTGGAAGAGGATCGCGTCGTCGATCACGTAGCCCCCTTCCGGTTCCACGCGGACGACCGCCGAGTCCGTCGTCTGGTGCTTTGCATCGTCAAGCGGACGGGTGTAGTGGACCTCGAAGTCGAGGTCCATCGTGCCCGCCTCCCGGGGCTTGATCCCGAATTCCAGGGCCACCTTCGCGTTCGGTTCCAGCATGTCGATGGTCCGCAGGCCCTGGACCTCGACGGGTCCCGTGACGATCGGGGTCACGTGCTCCGCGGGCCAGTTGCCCTTGTTCGTGATGTGCAGCTCGAAGCGGTTCCAGCGGCCCGCCTGGAGGCCCGCGTGGGTCGATTCGAGGAAGAGGCGCGGGTAGCGGTCCTTCAGGATCTGCTCGACCCGCGCTTTCGCGGCCGCCTCCGCGCGGTCGATGAGGGGCTCGAGGCCCTTCAGATCCTCCAGGCGGATCGCGTCCTCCGCCTTCTGGAGGAGCAGCTCGATGTCGCCGAGATCCGCGTGCACGGTCTTCGCCTGCGCGACGGTCGCCTGGAGACGCGCGAGGTCCTGTCGGGCCCGTTCGAGGACCGTGTGCCGACGCTGGCGGGCCAGGGAGTCCTTCGCGCGCCGCAGGTAGTCCTCCATCTGGCGGTGGTTCTTCTTCTGGATCGCGGACTCGATCTTCGTGAGGTATGATTCCGCCTCCCGCGTGTCGAGGTTCTGGCTCTTCGCGATCTGGATATCGTTGATGAGGCTCGCGAGCTCGACCTCGACCTTCTTCGCGGCGAGCTCGCCTTTCTGCCGCTCGAGGGACTCGTGGAGGCCGGACTGGATCTCCCGCACCCGGTCGAACTTCCCCTCCTGGAAGGCCTCCTCCGCCTCCTTCAGGAGGAGTTCCGACTGGCTCGTGTCCGCCCCGATCCCGCCCATCTCGTTGACCGTGTCCCGCGCGGCCGCGAGGATCTCCGCCATCCGGTCCTTCAGCTGGGCCTGCGTCTGGTCCGCATGGATCTTCGCCTTCTCGATGAACTGCCATGCGAGCTGGATGTCCGTCTCCAGGGTCGACTGCGCCTGCCGGAGGAGCTCGTTCTCCTCGATCGTGTTCTCCGCGCCGAGGGCGTCGATGACCTTCGCCGTGAGCGTGATCGGGCTGTCCGCGAGGGCGCCCATGTCCGCGTTCGGGTCCTTCGCGACGAAGAGGAGTTTCTTGACCATCTCGTCGACGCCCTGGAGCTGGTGCAACAGGCCGGTCCACTTCTCGAGCACGCCCCCGTAGCGCTCCTCGACCTCCTTCAGGACCTGGAGCATGTACAGGGGCAGGAGCTTCGGTTCCTGGCCGATGAGGACCGCGGCGAGGAACGTATGAGGGGACCTCTCGATGAGGATCTTCGAATCGCCGAAGTCGAGTCGTTTCATCCCGACTCGCGTGCGGGACTTGAACGAATCCTTCACGAAGTCCTGGACGACCGTGAGCATGCCGGAGAAGATATCCTCGTCGATCTCCTCCCGGAACTTGCGGCTGTGGTGGGCGATCAACCGGCCGTCCGAGTGGATTAGGAAGACGTCCTCCACGAGGTATGTCGTCTCGGGCTCGACCTTCACCTCTTTCGTGTCGCGGAGCTCGTAGCGGTTCTCGTCGAACATCCTCTGGTACGAGATCCCGATCGCGAGAGGCACCTGTCCCGGGGCCTTCGGGCGGATGCCGACCCGCACGGGGGCCGTCTCCCCCACGCCGATCTCGGGGATAGGCGTGATGCCCTTCGCCTCGAAATCGCCCGTCAGCTGGACCTGGACGTTCCGCGCCGGGAGCTTCCCGCGATTCTCGAGGTGGAACGTGTACTGGTTCCATTCGTTCGCCTGGAGCCCCGAGGCCGGGAGCCGGAGGGCGAGATTCGGGTAGCGGTTCTTGATGAAGTTCTGGATCTGGATCCCGATCGAGACCTCCGCCTGCTTGATCAGGATGTCCGCCATGGACATGTCGCTCGCACGCAGGGCGGCCTCGGCCTGCTCGAGGGACTGTTCCGCGTCCCCGAGCTGCGCCCCGAGGCGCTTCGCGTTCGCGATCATCGTCGAGACCGCGTGGACGCGAGATTCGTACCTGTCCATGAAGTGCTTCGTGCGCGACTCCTCGAGGGCCTGCCGCGCGTCCGCGAGCCCTCGCTGGAATCCATCGACGTCCCCCGCGACGATCGCCTTGCGGGCGCCTTCGAGATGGTCGCGCGCCGCGTCCGCCGGAATGCCGAGACGCTCCGACTGCACGACGATGTCGTCGAGGGACTGGACCTCCTGCAAGGATCGGTTGAGGAGGCCCCGGCGCTTCGCATCGAGGAGCGTCTCCTGGAGGTCTCCCTTCAGGCGGTAGACCTCCTCGAGGTCGTCCGCCGCGGCGGCCTCCGCCGCGTGCGCCCGGAGCTCTTCGAGTTCCTCCCGGCGCAGTCCGATCGATACGCCGTCCTCGATCAGACCGACGAACGAGTCGACGAGGGATCCGAGGTGCGCCCTTCGCGCGATCTCGACCTCCTCGTCGATCCGCCTCGCGAACCCGCCGAGGTCCTCGATGTCGCCGGAATCCGCTTTCGTCTCCGCCCTCGCGAGCAGCTCGGAGGCCATCCGGACGTCCGCCCCGAGCTTCGCGTGGGCCTCCACCTTCGCCCGAAGCTCCGTGAGGTTGTCCTTGATCCCCTGCGCGATCTGCGCGCGTTTCGCCTCGTCGAGGATGTCCTCGATGACCTTCTTGTACTCGATGGCCTCGACGAATCGGCGGTCTTCGATCGCGTCCCGGGCGTTCAGCAAGACCATGTCGGCGCGGCCGGGATCCATCCCGGACGAGCGGATCTCCTCGACCTCGCGCTCGACGTAGGATACGAGATCCTTCGCGGCCGCCTCGAGGCCTAGGGTCAACCCCTGGGCCATCTCCCTCGTGTCCTCGAGTTCCCGGGACACGTCGTCGAACCGGCCCGATTCGAAGGCCGCGTCCGCGCGGGCAAGGGCCTGTTCCGCCCCGAGGATCGAGATGTCCGCGCGCGAGAGGTCGGAGATCGTCTTCCGAACGGTCGCCACTTCCGCCCGGGCGGCCTCCATCGCCTTGCGGCGCTCCGCCTCTTGGGACTCCGCGAGGGCCTTCAGTGCGTCGACGGTCCTCTTCTCGGACGCGCGCGCATGCTCGACCGCCTCCGCATACTCTCCTTGCTGGAAATGGTTCTCCGCGCGGTCGAGCAGCTCGAGCGAATCGCGCACGTCGATCCCGGCCTCCTGGCCCTCGTGGATCCGCCGCTCCGCGCGCGTGATCAGGTTCCTCGCTGCGGCGATGAGCTCGTCCATGAGCTCCTTCGCGGTGGAGTCGAGGTCCGTGAGGATCGTGTCCACGTCGTCGAAGGCGCGGAGCTCGAGGGCGCGCTCCGCCGCATGGAGGCTCTCCTCCGCGCCCGTGATGTCGATGTCCGCCTTTCGGAGATCCTCGATGAGCCTCTTGACCGTGATGAACTTGGTCGCGGCGTTGCGTGCCTTCGCCAGGGTCCGCCGCTGTTCCTCCTGGAACCGCTCCCGGCGCTTCTCGGAGAGCTGTCGTTCGATCGACGCGACCGCATCGATCGCCGCCGTCGGCCGGCCTTCCTTGAGGGCGGCCTCCGCTTGCTCGATCAGGCTCGTCATCGCGCCCGCGTCCACGCCCTCCTGGGAGGCCTCCTCCATTGCGCGCTTCGCGCGGTTGATCTCCTCCTCCGCCTGGCGCTCGAGCGTGACCTTGACCCCGCGGACAATCCCCTCCGCGGACGCGACGAGCCGTTCCGCCTCGTCGAGTGCCCCCCGCTCGATCGCTTCGTTCGCCACGGCGAGGGCGTCGACCGCCTGGGAGAGGTTCATGTTGTGCGCGACGAGGTCGGCGATCTCCGCATGGATGGCGGTCATTCGCTGGCGGATCGCCTCCGAACGCTCTTTCTTCGCCCGTCCCTCCTCCTCTTCCGACATCCGCCTCGTGTCCGCGTCCTGTCGCGCGTGCTCCTCGACCTCGGAGATGGACGCTTTCGCCGCATAGATCGTGTCCCCATACCGGGACTCCGAATAGGAGCTCTCCGCGTCCTGGAGCATGCGCATCGCGGCGTCCACGGCGATCCCGTCCGCCTTCCCTCGCGCGACGACGCCCCGCGCTTCGCCGAGCGCCTCTGCCGCCGCGGACCGGAGCATCTCCCGCGTCGCGTGAATGTCGTGCTCGATCCCGTCGAGGAAGGCGTCCGCCTGGACGAACCGGCGATCCTGGATTCCGATCGCCGCGTCCGCGAGCTTCCCTTCGAGGGCGACCGTGTCGAGCTGGCCCGCTTGTCGGAGTCCGACGATATCGTCCCGGGCGCGGAGCACGCGGTCATTGAGCCGTCGTTCGATCTCCGCGTCCGCGCTCGCCATCTTCGTGTCGATGAGGGCCTGGACGTCGACCTGGTGCCCCAAGGAGATCGCGTCGTCCACGTCCCGGAGGAGTTGACGGGCCACGTCGGGGTCGAGGCCCCGCGTCGCGTTCGTCAGGATGATGTGCAGGGACCGCTCCATGACCGAGCGGTAGTGCTGTTCGCGGGTCGATTCCGCCGCGTGCCGGGCCCGTGCGACCAGCCGCCGGGCCGCTGGGAGGTCCTTCGCCTCGAGGGCCTGCGTCAACTCGACGAGGGTCGTCTCGAACTCCGCCGCGTCGGCGCCCAGCTTCCGGAGGTCCTCCGCGTCGAGCTGCAGGCTCGCGAACGCGTCGCGGACGCTCTTGAGTCGCGCCGCCTCCCGGACCACGTCGTGAGCATCCTTCGAGAGGCTGCGGACCTTCGAGTACTCCCTCCCTTCGAGGGCTCGTCGGGCCTCTTGGAGGATCGCCTCGGCGCGATCGACGTCCGTGCCCCTCCCGTTCTCCCGAGAGGCCTCCCGCTCCGATTCCCGCAGGACGGCCTCCGCCGCGGCGTGGCGACGCGCGTCCCGCAACTGGCCCCGCGCCCTCTGGGCGAGGAGCGGCACGTCCGCAAAGACGCCCCGCCGGAGCGCGTCCCGGGCGTGCGTCAGGATCCGGCGGGCCTCCGCGATGTTCACGCCGTCCTTCCGAGCGGAATCAACGTCCGCCGCAGCCCGGTCGAGGATCGTCTGCGTGCGTGCGACCTTCCGCTGGTGGTCCGCCCGCTCGATCGCCTTTCCCGCGAGGGGACGGATCCGGTTGTACTCGCGCACGGCGAGCGCCTCCCGTGCGTCCGTCAGGATCGACTCGGCGTCCGCGATGTTCGCGCCCCGTTCCTTCGCGTACCGCACGCGGGCCTGCGCCTTCTCCAGATATCCCTGCAGGAGACGTTCCCGCCGCTGGTCGAGGGTGCGGAGGGACACGCGACGCAGGAGGCGGTCCGCGCCGACGAGGTCCCCCTGAGCCGCGCGGGCCTTCGCTTGCTCGATGTTCCGCTGGAATGCGACCGTTTCGATGCCCGCCTCCCGGGCCCCCTTCAGGACGACGTCCGCGCGGGCGAGGGCGTCCGCCACGCGCGCCTTGCGCTTCGCGATCTCCAGGGCGCGCCGCGACGCGCGCGCGAGATCGAGCGCCCTCCCGAACTCTCCGGCGGCTTCCGTCTGCTCCGCCCGCTCGAGGAGGGCTCGCGCGAACGAAGGGTCCCCGCGGTCCCGGGCGGAGGCGACGAGCGCCTTCCGGGCCGCGTCGAGGGCCTTCGAGACGAGGTCGGGCGCCGCACGGGCCGTCGTGGGCCGATCGAACGGATGGCCGCACGCGTCGCAGGCGGGCCGCCCGTCGGGGACGTCCGATTCGCAGAGGGGGCAGCGGGCCATGGGCTCCAACCGAGGGCTCGTCCTCCGAGAAGGGAGGGACGACGAACCGTCGGATGCCCGGTTTTCGGGTATAAACCGAGCGATTTGGATATCCCCTCTGATAACTATATGGCCGGGAACGACGACACCTCGAAACCCAAAAAGCTTCATTAGCCGGGCGTGGGTTCGTCGGGTCGAGCGGGGGCCGCGAGGGCGGCCCTCGCGGAGGTCGGTCTGTGGCGGTCCGGAGAGGACATTCCCTCGTCGGCATGGCGGTCGTCGACGCGGAGGGCGTGGAGATCGGCTACGTGGCGGCGGAGGAGCCGCAGGCCCTCGTCCTCGGAGAAGGCTCCGCGGGCCGCATGCGCCTCGGCCGGCGGTTCGTCGGGGGGGTCGTGGACCGCATCACGCTCGCCGGACCCGCGGCGGAGGTCTTCACGGGGCTCAACGTGATCGACGCGGAGGGCGAGTTCGTCGGGATTGTGAAGGACACGATGGAAGCGGAGGACGTACTCGACGCGTTCCTCGTGGAGGACGAATCGGGGGAGATGCTGACGGTCCTGCTGGAGGACGTCCGCCTGATCGACGAGTGGGTCGAGCTCTCCGTCCGCGGGGACAGCTTGTACGAGGGCTAGGTCTCTTCCTCCGCGGTCGGCAGGAGCATCACGCCGACCCCGAGCCACACGAAGAGGACGGCGGTGACGAGGATCCCGCCGTATCCGAGGATGAGATTCACCGCGAGGAGCGCGAGCGGGGCCACGAGGCCGATCAGGAATCCCGTCTGCGCCATGACGACCGCCTCGAAGGCCTCACACCGTTAAAGGTTTGCGAACGTTCCGCGCGCTTTCCGCGCGTCGAGACTAGCCATGTCTCTGGCGTCCGCGTATTGCGGCTTCCGCGACCTCGCGGATCTTCCGTATGTTCGCCCCGACGTGATCGGGGAAGATGCCGGAACCGGACACGAGGATGTCCGCACCCGCCTCGGCCGCGATCGATGCGGTGTCGATCTTGATGCCCCCGTCCACCTCCAACGCCACGGGCAGACCCTCCTTGTCGATGTGCGCCCGCGCGTCGCGGATCTTCGGCACGACGTCCTCTCGGAACATCTGGCCGGCGAAGCCGGGGTGGACCGTCATGACGAGCAGGAGGTCCACGCGGTCCAGGAACGGCTTCGCGCGGTCCAGTGGCGTTGCGGGATTCAGTACGATTCCCGGACGCACGCCATGGTCCCGGATCATCTTGAGGGTCGCCGAGACGTCGTGATCGCTCTCCACGTGGACCGTCAGGTCGTCGACGCCCGCGTCGGCGAACGCCTTCACGAAGGTCTGCGGGTGGGTGACCATGAGGTGCGCGTCGAACGGGACCTGCGTGAGCGGACGGATGGACCGCACGATCGCCGGACCCATCGTGAGGTTCGGGACGAAGTGGCCATCCATGACGTCGATGTGCAGGAGGTCCGCGCCGGCCTCCGCCGCCTCCTTCACCTGCTCTCCCAGGCGATCGAACCTCGCGGAGAGGATCGACGGAGCGATCTGGATCCCCATCGGGGCGGCGAACAGCTGTCCTCGGGATAAGGGTTCTCTCCTCCGAGGGCTGGCTCTCAGAGGAGAGGCGTCGTTCTGCCGCGTCGCCTCGCAAGGAGGGGGACGACCGCGTCCTCACGCGTCCGTGTAGTCCACGAGGACGATGTCGAGGCGGTAATCTCCCGCGCTCGCGACCGCCTTCACGACGTTGCCGACATCCCCGCTGAACCACGCTGCCGCGAAGGCGCCTGGTTCGGATCCCGAGTCGCTGCCAAGGCCCGTCAGGAGCTCGAGCCGACCGTCGAGGGCGGCGACCTCGATCTCCGGGAGGCCGAGCCTCACCGGGACGGATGGGAACGTCCCCGCGGGCGTCTCGACATCCTCGAGTTCCCCGGACATCAGGACGAGGTGCACCGGGATCACGAGGGTGAAGTTGTGGCCGTCCGCATGGTCGAGGTTCGGTCCTTCGATCGCCCAGTCGACCCACACCCGGAGGGTCGCATTCGTGGTCGCGTTCCACCTCTCGTTCTCGTCGAGGGGGAAGTCCCACACGTCGAACGCCGGGTCGAAGGTCGTCTCGGTCGTCTTCGTGTACGAGACGTTGTACGTGCCGTAGTCCGTCTCGATCGCGCCGCTCAGGTGGACCGTCCGCACGTCCTGGAGCTTCGCGAGGTCCGCCGTGCGGTAGAGGCTGTATCCTGCGACGGTCGCCTCGTCCACATAGGCGTTCGAGACGATCAGGATGGAGCGCTCCTCGAACAGGGATTCCTCGATCGGATCGAACCCGAGGATCTCGAACGCGCCTGTCAGGCTGACGTTGTAGGCGTCCTCCTCGATCGCGGTCACCGTGCGGGTGAACTGACCTCGGATGGCGAAGTCTCGGTCGGAAAGCTCATGCGAATCGTCCGAGGACGAACTCACATTGTACGTCCACGAATCGCCGACATCCCAGGCTGGGGTCTCCACGGGCACATCCTGAGGCGTGGTCCCCCCGTCGCCGTTGTCCTCCCCGTTCCCGCCGTCCCCGTTGTCCGTCCCGTCTCCATTCCCCGTGTCCGGGGTCGTCGTCTGCGGCTGCAGGACGCCCGGACTGAAGACGATGGCTGCGAGGACCACGAACACGAGCACGGCGGCCACGAGGCCCGCGGTGAGAGTCCTTCGGTTCATCCCATTCCTCCGGTCGCGCCGTCGCAGGCGCCTGCGTGTATTTACGGGTTGTGGAACGCTCGTGAAATCGCATGTCCCAATTCGTCCTGCGATGCACCGTGTCCCGCTGGCCGGACCTCAGGGCCGTGCTGTGGATTCATGGCGCGTGGAGCGCATCCGGGTTGCGTGGCATCTGTCCGCGTGCCATACGACCGGGCGTGGAGTTCCAATCGATGGATCCTCGAGCCGCTGTACATGGTGTTTCCGGTCTGGTTCGCCCCGTTCCTTCTCCTCATGGTCCTCGCCGCGCTGCTCTTGCCATGGCCGTGAACGCTCGTCGCAGTTCTCGCGATCTACGCTCTCGGTGTGGGTTTCTCCGCGTGGGTCGTCCGGAAAATCTCGTCACGGCACTGACTCGTCCACCAAACCCTTATTAGCCCACGCCATCTCCCGCACGTCCGCGGGACTCGAGGGGGCGGAGGTCCGGCGATGGTCGACGTATCGGAAGAGACGATCCGGCGGCTCAAGAAGCAGGCCGTCGTCCTGCGGCGGCATATCATCCGCATGACGCACAGCGTGCAGAGCGGCCATCCGGGCGGATCGATGTCCGCGTGCGACCTCGTCACGGCCCTGTACTTCCACGTGCTCCACGTGGACGCGAAGAATCCCACGTGGGCGGACCGCGATCGGTTCGTCCTGAGCAAGGGCCACGCCTGCCCCGTCTGGTACGCCGCCCTCGCGGAACGGGGGTTCTTCCCCGTGGACGAACTCCTTACGTTCCGGAAGATCAACAGCCGCCTCCAGGGCCACCCGGAACTCGGGACGACGCCCGGCGTGGAGAACGCCGCCGGTGCGGAGGGCCAGGGCCTATCGTTCTCCGTCGGCCTGTCGCTCGCCGCGCGCGTGGATCACAAGACCTGGCGGACCTACTGCCTGATGGGCGATGGGGAGCAGGACGTCGGGCAGACGTGGGAGGCCGCGATGGCGGCGGCGAAGTACGGCCTTGACAATCTCACGGGGATCATCGATCGGAACGGGATCCAGCAGGAGGGTCGCACGGAGGACATCATGCCCCTCGAGCCCCTCGCAGAGAAATGGGAGGCGTTCAACTGGCACGTCCTGAACATCGACGGCCATGACTTCCGCCAGATCCTCGCAGCGATCGAGGAAGCGCACCGCACGAGGGGCCGGCCCACGGTGATCATCGCCCGGACCGTGAAGGGGAAGGGCGTCTCCTTCATGGAGAACAAGATCAAGTACCACGGGGCCGCGACGACGGACGAGGAGCTCCGGCTGGCCCTCGCGGAGCTCGACGCGCAGGAGGCCGCGATGTGACCGCCGCGGGTCCGTGGAAGATGGAGAGCCAGCGCTCGTACTTCGGCAAGGCGCTCGTGGACCTCGGCCGGCGAAATCCCGACGTCGTCGTCGTGGGTGCCGACACGACGGAATCCATCAAGACGATCGACTTCGGGAAGGCCTTCCCGGACCGGCTCTTCCAGCTCGGGATCGCGGAGCCCAACATGGTCTCCGTGGCGGCGGGCCTCGCCGCGGCGGGGAAGATCGCCTTCGCGGCGACGTACAGCGTCTTCGGCTCCGGCCACACGTACAACATCATTCGCCAGAACGTCGCCTACACGAACCTGAACGTGAAGATCTTCTGCTCCCACGCCGGTCTCTCCGTCGGTCCGGACGGGGCGACCCACCAGATCAACGAGGACATCGGCCTCATGCGGGGGCTGCCGCGCATGACGGTCCTCGTGCCTGCGGACGGACCGCAGACGGCGAAGTGCGTCGATGCCGCCGCCGACCTGAAGGGCCCCGTCTACTGCCGCTTCTCACGCACGAACGTGCCCACGCTCACGTCGATGGACGACGACTTCCGGATCGGGCGCGCGTACACGATGCGGGACGGATCCGACGTGACGCTCATCGGATGCGGCCTCATGGTCGCCCGGTGCCTCCAGGCCGCAGAGACGCTCGCGAAGGAAGGAGTCCATGCGCGCGTGATCAACCTCCCGACCGTCAAGCCGTTCGACACGGCGACGATCGACCGCGCCGCGCGCGAGACGGGCGGGATCGTGACCGCGGAGGAGCACACGGTCGTCCACGGGATCGGCGCGGCCGTCGCGGACCTCGTCGTGAACAACCATCCCGTCCCGATCGAAATGGTCGGCGTCCATGACGTGTTCGGCGAGAGCGGCGAAGCGGAAGAGCTGCTGCAGAAGTACGGCCTCACGGCAGAGAAGATCGCAGAGGCCGCACGAAGGGTGGTTCGCCGCAGGACCCGCTAGCCGAGAAGAGGGTCGCTCAGCCTACGCAGCCCTCGTTCGTGAACTTGACGGACGCGACCGCGCCGTAGGCGTTCTCGTGATGCGCCAACATCTCCTCGTCCTTGATCCACCATCGCTTCGCGTTCGTCGCGAGGCCTTCCTTGAACTCGATCCCGTGCGGCAGCGTGAATGTCGGCGAAATGACCGTTCCGTCGGGATAGGAGAGGGCTTCGGACTCCCCTTCGAGGATTCCCTCGATCTTCACGTAGGCCTCGGGACCGTCCAGGCGGAACTCGATGTCTGCGACGATCGGCGGATAGGACTTCGCCGCGAGCTTCGGAAAGATCTCGAACATGCCGCCACCGTGCTGGCCGCTGTCGATCGCGACGAGGGCCTTCCGCTGGTCCGGGTTCGCTTTCCGGTCGATGTACATCCGCCGGATCGCGTTGCCCTTCTCGATGAGGCCCGGGAAGAAGTACGAGGCGGCGAACACGACGCCGTCCAGTTTCGTCGTGCCGAATCGGCCTTCCTTGATGCGCCACACGGCCACCCCGTGGCAGTTCCCCTGCGTCGGGCGGGCATTGAAATTGCAGGGGCATCCCCAGTCGCAATTGCAGTACGTGAAGTAGTCCGCCTCGAACTCCCATTTCGTGGCCACGGTTCGCCTCCGCCTCGCGGGGCAATCCCCGCCCGCTATTTAGCGATATTCTGGACGGGGGTTCCTGACGGGCTAGGACGCGGAGACGACTACCCGGCCCGCTTCACAGGGCCTTTCTCGTTGTACTTCTGAGCGGCGAAGAATCCCGAGACGTTCTCATACGCCATGTTCCATCCCGCCGCGTCGTCTCGCAGCCACCATCGGCGGATGTTCGTCACGTTCGCCTTCTTCATGTTGAGTCCGCCGGGGAGGACGATCTGCCCCTCAAACATAGCTCCGGTCACAGGGTTTCGGATGTGCTCGCTCTGAACCTCGCCGATCCCATCCACGGCAAAGGAACTGTCGTGTCCTTTGAACCGGAAGTCGATCGTTGCGGCTTTCATCGGGTACGCCCTGGAGAAGGTCGAGGGGAAGACGGTGAACACGCCCCCACCGTGCTTCCCGCTCGTGATCGCTTCGATCGCCTTGCCCTGCTCCGGCGAGGCCTTCGAGTCAATGTACACGCGGCCCGCTCCGTTCCCCATGTGGATCGCCTGAGGCCATGCCAGACCCCAAGCGAACGTCACCCCGTCCAACCGCGTCTTCCCGAACATCCCGGTCTTGATGTGCCACGCAACGAACGCCTCACAGTTCCCGAGCGTCGGCAGGGCGTTGAAGTTGCACGGACAACCGTACGCGCAGTTACAGCTCTGGATGTACTCCGCCTCGAAGTTCCACCGGTCGGCCAGGGAACGCTCCCCCCGCGAATGGAATCGCAACCCGGCTAGTTAATCGTATGTCCGGGATAATTTATCCGTTCGCCGACCTGACGATCGGGAACCTCACGGTCCCGACATCTTGAACGGGGCCCAGTTCCCGTCCCGGTTCGTGTTGTCGAACGACATCCCATAGTCGTTGAACACGGCCCGCATCCCGACTCCCATGTTCATGGGGTCGATCGCGGGGGCCATCGGATTGTTCGCCACGACGATCGGCTTGCCCTTGTGGCCTCCCTCGGTCGGTTTCAGCTGGTATTCCAGGATGCCCGGGATCGACACCTTGTGGCTCCTCCCATCGAACTTGATCGGCACGTACTTGAT
>Ga0209619_10001992_pt1 | contig 14846 bp, 17 predicted proteins | sample Rifsed16ft3_FD_184011 | JGI IMG/M metagenome (GOLD analysis project Ga0209619, IMG submission 184011) | Soil microbial communities from Rifle, Colorado, USA - sediment 16ft 3 (version 2) | ecosystem: Environmental > Terrestrial > Deep subsurface > Rock core/Sediment | place: Rifle, Colorado... | reverse complement strand
ACTCTAACAAATGAACAGAAACAGAAGGTCAGAGAAAAATTCAAGCCCACTTACGACGAATCTACCAAGAACTACGTTCTTTCGAGGATAAAGACGAGCATGTCTTGGGACGACTTCAAGGATGCAGACCTTGTAATTGAAGCAATAATTGAAAACATGGATGCTAAGAAGGAAGCCTTCAAGATGTTGGATCAAATTACTCCAAAACATACAATCTTAGCCACAAACACATCATCGCTTTCAATAACTGAAATAGCCTCAACGACAAAGAGGAGAGACAAAATCATAGGGCTACATTTCTTCAATCCCCCAATTACTCTTCCATTGGTAGAAATCATACCGGGACTCGAAACTAGCGAAGAAGTTGTCAACGATGTAGTTGATTTCATATCATCGATAAGGAACCACCGCTATCCCATGCAGCCTGTAAGCGTGAAAGACGTACCGGGATTTTTAGTAAACAGAGTTCTTTTTGCCATGCTGAACGAAGCCTTTGCTTGCTACGAAGAAGGAGTAGCCTCAATGAGAGATATCGACCTCGCGATGAAGTCTGGAGCAGGTATGCCCATGGGGCCTTTCGAACTATCCGATCTAATAGGAATAGACGTAATGTATCATATATCGAAGGAAATGAACAGGATGAATGGAGGGAATGTCATGCAGAGGCCAGTGCAAATAATCAACAAGATGTTTCATGCAGGGAGATGGGGCAAGAAGACTGGCAAGGGATTCTACGACTATAAGTGATTCTATGAGCGACATGGGATTTGTCAAACTCCGCATCGACGAGGGCATAGCCGTAATCACTTTAGATAATCCTCCTGTGAACGTATTAAGCCCGAAGGTTCTCGAAGAGCTTGGAGAAGCAGTAGATCAAATCGCTAAAGACGTTTCAGCTAGAGGAGTAGTAATAACTGCTGCAGGTACAAACGCTTTCTGTGCAGGTGCAGATGTCAAAGCATTTGCAGCGATGGGTCCTGAAAAGGTTCCGGAAATGATCAAACTTGGCCATAGTACTTTCAACAAGATAGAACATATTGACAGGCCTGTCATAGCAGCGATAAACGGGCTTGCTTTGGGCGGAGGCTGCGAGCTTACGCTTGCATGCGACATACGAGTTTCGTCTGACAGGGCAAGATTTTCACAGCCGGAGGTAACTCTTGGCTTGATACCGGGGTGGGGAGGGACGCAGAGGCTCTCTAGATTAGTAGGCACTGCAAAAGCAAAAGAAATGATCTATACAGGCCAGATGGTTTCCGCTCAGGAAGCGTTCAGAATAGGCCTTGTGAATAAAGTAGTTCCAGATGGCGAAGAGCTCAGAGCATCTATGGACATTCTACGAATAATAATAGCTAAGGCATCTCCATTAGCAGTTAAAATAGCGAAAAGAGCCATTAATCAGGGTATGCAGAAACCACTTTCAGAAGGGCTCGAAATTGAAATAAAAGCCATTCAAGAAATAGCGACTTCGGAAGACCTCAAAGAAGGGATACAAGCATTCATGCAGAAAAGGCCCGCAAAATTTGAAGGAAAGTAAGGAAAACGCTAAATGAGCGTTTGAATCAGCATCGTGTTGCAGCGTTTGACAGATCAATTAACAGTAAAGCAGCTCGTGGAAAAGACATATCTGTACTTAGACAGGCTTACCAAAGAGTGTAGAAGGGACATCATGGAAGATTTATCGAAGGAGAGGCCTGCAAACGCCAACGAGCTCGCAAGGGCAGTATCAAACGCAATGCTGGAGTGGTTCGGGAGAAGGGATAAATATATTCGCATAATGTTCGACCCCAGATTGGTCAGAGATACACCAGAACCGGGCATAATGATGACTTTCACAGGAGAGAATAAAGATGTGGCATTCAAGTTCACATTACACATAACCTACTATATGGCTGGAAACGTCTGCTACACCAAGAACATCAGCATCAATGTTGACAAAAGGGACTTTAACAAACGCGAATAATTTTATACTAAAAAATTGCAATTAAAGGCAGATGCGTATTTCCATTCTAATAATTGGAACTGTAATTTCACTGGCAGGTTTGACCTTCTGGCTTCAAGGCTTGGCAGTAGTAGGCCCTCCGAGTTCTTTTATGTACAAAAACCCCGAATGGATAACCAATGGAATGTATATACTTGCATTCGGCATAATCGTCGTAATAATAGGGACAATAATAGGGAGGTCAAAAGTTTCTTTTTGAAATACATTATCATAATTCTGTTATTGTTAGTTCTGTCAGTTCCGTTAGCCAACTCAAAAATAGAATTTGAAACCTTTGCAAATGTAAATGACCCCATAGGCATAATCTGGAGCGGCTCGAAATTCTTAATTTCCGTGAGGGAGAAGGAGAACGAAGCCACATCCAAACTCGCATTTCTCAGCAGTGATGGCTCAAAGGTTGAGCAGGCATTCCCGGATTTTGTTGGAGGACACGAAGTCTATTTTGCAATGTCGCATGGCTTGAACGGTTTTCCAAAAAACTACATCTACGCAGTTTCTTATGACGCAGTACTTGAGATCGATCCTTCATTGACAAGGATAAGAAACCTCTCAAGGCCCTATCCTTTTGATCCAGTAATATTCTTGGCATTCGATACTATAGGGACATGGAACAATACATTGTTAGCAACTACTGAAGATGGGAGTATATGGTCGATAGATGTTTCCGGGAAGGCTGAACGCATTGTAGTTCTCGGGCAGCACACTTGGTTCGAAGGAATCGCAGTAGCCCCATTGAATTACGGCAAGATCGGAGGTTATTTGATTCTTAGCTCCAAAGAGCAAGAAAAAGTTATTGCAATATCTCCTGAAAAACCTCATAAAGTCGTCGACATGATTTCCGTTGCTGGCGAGCAACCAGAGCATGTATTCTTCATCCCTCCTTCAAAAGACCTCCTTATTGCCATGAATGAGGATAAAACAATTGTTAGGATATCTGCGGAGCGGCTAAAACCCTACGTAGGCTCGATGTTCCTTGTTACAGAAGGAGAGAACAACAGAACAGGCTCAATCTACTCAATAACCCCTTCCGAAGATAGCTATAAAGTTGAAAAACTCTTTTCGAAAAGAAATCCGCACTTTGAAGGCTACACATTCATAGAGCCCAGAGACAGAACCTCGATTCTTGCTGAGAGCACTCTACCATATCTTTTAGTGGCTGTCGTTACAGTTGTGATAATAATAGCAGCATTCAAAAGGTACGGAAAATCTGCCTAGCTTTAAATTGCCATATAGAAGTTGCAGACGCATTTGAAGTCTTGGCTTATCGTAATTGAAGGCATAGACCAGTCTGGAAAGAGTACGCAAGCAGAGCTTCTCTGCAAAAGGTTTGAAGGTGAAGGTTATAGAACAAAGATGCTCTCCTTCCCGAATTACAAAACTAGAATTGGCAAGCTCATAAGGGCTTTTTTGCATGGCGAGATAGAGTATCCTGCCCAAGTCCGGCACATGCTACTCTCAGTTAATAGATGGGAAATGAAAGCAGAGATTGAAAAATATCTTCAGAGTGGTTTAACGCTAGTCTGCAACCGCTATTATCACTCGAACATTCCTTACGGTGTTGCCAATGGGCTCAATAGAAGATGGCTGGAATCGCTTGATGAAGGGCTTCCAAAGCCTGCTTTTGTGATTCTGATTGATGTTAAGCCAAAAACCTCACTTGCAAGGAAGGGAACTAACAGGGACATTCATGAAAGAGATCTAAAGTTCCTATCAGAAGTAAGAAAACAATATCTCATTCTTGCAAAAGAAGATAATTGGATAGTTGTAAATGGTGAAAATAGCATTGAAAAGGTTTCAAAGGAAATCTGGAAGGCCATTGCTAAAAAATTGAAGACTTAAATCGAATTACAAATCCTCAAACTTCATTGAGCAAGTCTGCTGCAGAGATTAGAGACCCCATACACGGATACATTTACGCTAGCGATGTCGAAAAGAGGGTAATCGACACGGGGATATTTCAAAGATTAAGGAGAATAAAGCAGCTTGCAAGTGCCAATTTAACTTATCCGGGAGCTCAGCATTCACGCTTCGAGCATTCCGTAGGTGCAATGTTTCTTGCAGGCAGGGCAGGGAATATTTTATCAGAAAAATACAGTTTCGACAAAATTAAAGAGCTGAGGCTCGCAGCCTTATTACACGATGTTGGGCATGGCCCATTTTCCCACCTTTTCGAAGAGGTTCTTTCCGTCAAGACCGATGTTACCCATGAAGACATTACAAAAAGGATTATCGTAGAGACTGAAATCGGAGACATTTTGTCGAAAAATGGCATCAACGTAAAGCAGTTTGCGTCTTTACCATTGGGAGTTCCTTCAAAGTATCCCAGATACATGAACGACATCATCTCGGGAGTCTTGAGCGTTGATACGATGGACTATCTGCTCAGAGATTCATATTTTACCGGCGTCGAATACGGCAAGGTCGACGTACATAGGGTCATCAATTCCTATGAGATTGTCGATGGAAAAATAGGGATAGACAGGGCTGCACTATATGCCCTTGAAGCACTCCTGATAGCAAGATACGAAATGTTCAGAGCCGTCTATTTTCACAGAACTGTTAGGGCCGCTGAAATCATGCTGATTAAAGCGATGACGCTTGCAGACGACCACCTTGGCTTCTCAAACCTGAAAAAACTTGCCAATTACCTTTCTTTAACGGATGAAATCACACTTGCAAAATTGATTTCGATAAAATCTGACAATCAGAAATTGAAGCAGGCCAAGAAGCTTGCAACTGATTATCTGAATAGGAAACTCGTAAAATGCGTCTTCGAAAGGATGCTGCAGAGGAAAGACACTTTCATAGAACGTATATTCTCACAGAGGAGGATTAGGGATGAACTTGCAAGAGAAGTTGCAGACAAGGCTAATGTTGATCAGGAAACTGTCTTCATAGACGTTCCAACAACACCTTCAGTTCCAATGACATCTCTACACGAGAACCTGACCGAGATCATGGTTGTCAGCAAAAATGTTAATGGAAAAACATACGAGAAGGTCAAAGCCATCGATCTCCCTCTTTTAGGCTCTATACTAGGATATATGGACATGATGAGAGTCTACACGACAGAGGAGAACAGGAAGAAGGTCGAACAGGCTGTCAATGCAATCTTCAAGAAAGAAGGCTTGATGACTAGGATTTCTGTTTAGCGAGCATACTCCGAATCTTGGATAATAATTCTCTGGCATCTTTAGGGGATAACTCTTGTGTCAGATGAATCGATACCAGCGCTATGCCATTGGTGAGGTTTGAAGCCATCTCAGAGAGCATCGTAAGGAATGTTGTAGAGAACCTTGGAGGTATTATCGTGCTCGAATTGATTTGATCCTTTACCTTTATCGAAAGCTGTAGTGCACCTAATTTCATGTCATTGCTCTCTGAAATTATAACAAAACATCCATTCGTGAAACGCTCCACCGAGGCTAAAAACATCCTTCCATCAAGCACTATTTTTGAACCTTTCACAGAATCCTGCAAATCAAACTCCTTCTAACCATCTATCAATTACCTCTATTCTTAAGATAGCTGACCTTGAAGAGTGCATCCCTTTTTTGCATGGCAAGAGCGTCCTTTTCCTTGATCATCCGAAGGTTCACATTTATCTTTCTGGATTTCTCTGTAATCCAACGCTCTCTTTCTGCTCTCGCAAGTATGCTTGCACATGCAACTGGGATTTCTTCTTCGGCTCTTGGTTTCTGAACTATTCTAACATTGGGTATTTCTTTCAACGCTCCGAGCCTCTTTGCCGTCTTTATCCTGTCAAATTCGTCTATGACTATTCTCAAGTTGCCTTTTGGCTTGATTTCATTGTAGAGAGACCGAATCGCTTCTACATGAGCATCGGCAAGCATGTCATTCAAGCCTCCTCCTTCATTTTTAAATTGATCAAATAACTGGTTGAATCGCTTTGGCTGAATTGTGATGACCTTGAACGCTAAAGCAAGTTTCTTTATCTTAGGTGCAATTTGCTCAATTCTTTTCGTTGTCAGTTCTTTACTATCCATGACTCCAATCGCTCTCATTTCTGCCATGGAATCCGGAGAGACAGCGACTGCAGCAACGACAAGAGGCCCGAGCCACTCACCTTTGCCAGCCTCGTCAGAACCTATTGTAATTTCATCTTTCAGAGTTTCTGCGGAGCGTACGGCCTCTTTGAGCAACTCGTATGACTCATCGTTGTTTGCAACGATCTTGCCTGATGTGTAGGCTACTATAACCCCAGAATTAACTTGAAATCTAAATGCTTCATATTCGTTTGTCGTCTTTAATTCAATGGCTTTAGACTTTAGAGCATCTCTAATTTTCGCAAGTGATTTGAGCTCTACCTTTACTGCTATCATCCCAAGATCAAGTTTTAAAAGTGATATATGGCAACCTTACTAACTCTTCCGTTAAGTGATTGAAATGAGCATCCCACAGCAGGTTCAGCGCATCAGCGATGTCATCTGGGAAATACCTCAAACGTACAAGCAGGGCATGAGGGTTCCTGCACGAATCTATGCGACGGAAAAGATCATGCAGAATATGGATGCAGCTGTTTTTGACCAATTAACTAATGTTGCAACCTTGCCGGGAATCTTGAAGTACGCTTACTGCATGCCAGACGGCCATTCTGGCTACGGCTTTCCTATTGGAGGGGTGGCGGCAATGGATGCTGAAACTGGAGTAATCTCTCCCGGGGGCATAGGTTTTGACATCAACTGCGGAATGCGCTTGGTAACTACAACATTAACTTACAACGACGTCAAGCCAAAGCTGAAGGAACTCGTGGATCAATTATTCCAAAGGGTGCCTGCAGGCGTAGGTTCATCAGGTTTCGTCAAGTTAAGCCCGAATGAATTCCGCAACGTAGTTGAAAATGGAGGAAAATGGTGTGTTGAGCATGGATACGGCTGGGAGAAAGATCTCTACATGACGGAGGAGAACGGCTGCATGAAGGACGCAAATTCATCCAAAATCAGCAACAGAGCCATTGAGAGAGGTTTGAATCAAATAGGCACGCTCGGCTCGGGAAATCATTACCTTGAAGTTCAAGTCGTAAAGAAGGAAAATATCTATGACGAAAAGCTTGCAAAAGCCTTCGGCATAACGCAGCCAGAGCAGATAGTCATAATGTTCCACTGCGGTTCAAGGGGCTTCGGTCATCAAGTAGCAAGCGATTACCTCGAAGTGTTTTTGCGTATCATGGAGAGGAAGTACGGCATAAAAATTCTCGACAGAGAGCTGGCATGCGCACCGTTCAATTCTCCAGAGGGTCAGGACTATTTTACAGGCATGAAGTGCGCCGTCAACATGAGCTTTGCAAACAGGCAGACAATTCTTCATCGAATCAGAGAAGTCTTCCAATCTGTCTTCAAGAGGGATGCAGAGAAACTCGGCCTCCAGATGGTCTACGATGTTGCTCATAATACCGCAAAACTGGAGAAGTATAAGATCAATGGGGAGGAAAAAAAGGTTCTAGTACACAGAAAGGGCGCTACTAGAGCATTCGGGCCGAACCTTGAAGACGTTCCTGAAGAATACCAATCAATAGGACAACCCGTGATAATTGGAGGAAGCATGGAAACTGGCTCATATCTGATGGTTGGAACTTCCAAGGCCGAAGAAACGTTTTACAGTACCTGTCACGGTTCCGGAAGGACGATGAGTAGGACAAAGGCAAGACACCTGTTTAGGGGAGACAAACTTCTACAGGATTTACTTCATAGAGGAATATACGTTAGATCGGTATCTTACTCGGGCGTTGCTGAAGAAGCAGGGCCTGCGTACAAGGATATTGACGATGTCGTAGAAGCGGTCAATAAAGCCGGTATTTCAAAACCCGTTGTTCGCTTTGCACCAATAGGGAACGTGAAGGGCTAATGCCTTACCATTATCTGGAAGACATAACCTTAGCAGATATGGCCTTCGAAGCCGAAGGCAAAACACTTGACGAATTATTCACCTCTGCAGCACTGGCAACTACGAATGTGATGGTCAGAAATCTAAAGAAGGTTAAGGCCAAGGTCGAACGCTACGTTGCTATAGAAACAGAAGATGTAGAGCAACTTCTTTACAAGTTTCTTCAGGATATAATTTACTATAAGGATTCGCAGATGTTGCTGTTTGGTCGCTATGATGTGAATATAGAAAGCTTTGATGGTAAATACAAACTAAAAGCAAAGCTCTACGGCGAGAGAATTAGCATGAAAAAACACAATCTGATAGTCGATGTAAAAGCGGTTACAATGCACAAATTCGAGGTAAAACGTACTTCGAAAGGCTGGACGGCGACGGTAGTCCTTGACATTTAACTTGTTTTATCGTTTGCGAATAAGATCAGGGTTCTTCTGCACATAATCAGATAGAGCTTTCATCATCGGGCCCATTTTGTAGACATCAGGTACTACATCGACTTTAACTTCATTCTCATTTATCGCAGTAGCCGTAGGCAGACCGACAGCAGCAACGACTACATTCTGCATCGCTTTCTTCAGAACATCATTCATTTTATGCTTCTTTGCAATAGCAAAGAGGTTTCTTGCAGAGGGAGGACTTGTGAACGTTATCGCATTTATCTTACCTGCAACCATATCTTCAATCATCTTGACGACCTTCTTCTCGTCCGGCTCAATATACTGAAAGCCCATACTGCTAAGCACCTTCGCTCCGTCTTTGCTCAATGACAGAGAATAGTCATAAACTTGGAAGTCAGAAACTTTGGCTCCAGCCTTCTCTAGCTTTTCTTTGAGTATATTTTCCTTGAGACCGTGCCAGAGCACTGCAACCATCTTCCCTTTAAGATCGTGCTTCAGCATTTCTTTTGCAATGCCTTCTGCCGTATTATCGTGAGTATTGGCAGGAACAATCTTTGCAACTATTCCGAACTTCTGCAGAGCATCTCTAGGTTTCGGGCTCCTAGCAACTATGGTTTTTTTCTTCAAGGTTTGAATCAAATCGTCTTTGAGGTTGAGCTTCTCCGCCATCTCCATTAAGGCAAAGACCCCCGGCCCTGTCATGAATACCACATAATCGACTTCCTTTGCAGTTTTGATCAGGGATTCAGCGTTCGCTTCAGTAGCACTTCTTGCAACAATGCCAATGGTAGGAGCTACATATGGAGTTCCGCCCATGCTTGAGATTAAATGGGCAAGCTCGGAAGCTCTTCTGCTACCTGTAACTGCGATTGTCAATCCGTTAAGTGACATAGTTCCAATAGATAACTAGAAGCTATTAAAATCTGAGTGGACCGGAGGGGATTTGAACCCCTGACCTTCCGCGTGCGAGGCGGACATTCTACCATTTTTCGTCCGGCGTTACGCCAGTTGTTCTGGCTCGGACTCTGAACTACCGGCCCTCAAAAAACTCTCCATTACAGTAGGGATTAAGGCTTTTTCATTTATATACGGGGGGAGGGGTACTTTTTACACGCAGGGGCGTATTTTTTAGTAACTTTATACTGATTCTTCCCTCTTTAAGAAGACGTATTGATACAGGAATACAGCTATTACTGCTCCTACAATGGGCCCTACCCAATAAACCCAATGAGCATCAAATACCCCTGACACCAGAGCAGGACCTAAAGTTCTTGCGGGGTTGAGCGATGCACCGCTAAGTGGAGCACCTATGAATATAGCACCAGCAAGCGTAAGTCCTATTGCCAGACCTGATACTCCAGGAAGTGCTTTCGGTGATACAGCTCCACCCATGATACTCATCATGAGGAAGAATGTAAGGACGATCTCCACGAGTAATGCGATCGTCTGACTATTACCAATGTTAGTACTCGGAAGAGTTAGACCGAATTTGACAGTATCGCCCTGAGGAAGTATGAATGCCGCTAGATACGTTGCAATAGTAGCACCAACAAGTTGAACAAAAATGTATCCTAACGCATCTATAGGTTTTATTTTCTTAATGATTGCTAACGCAATCGTCACAGCAGGATTTAGATGGCATCCAGATATGGGTCCAATTGCATATACCAAGGAAAGAAGTGCAACTCCATGCACTAAAGAGATACCTACCAGAGCACCTGTTGGAGAATCGTTTTTGAGAACAACCAAGTATACAATAATCGACATAATAATGAAGAATACCAATGTAAAAGTACCGACAAGTTCAGCGAGCCAAGCACGAATGTTTATTGTCATTTAATGCATCATCAGGAGGGGCAATTATAACGATTACTACATTAATTAGAGACTTTCGCAATTACAGAACTACTTGAGCGAACTACCTGCAAACTATCGGATATTTGGAGAACATCTGGAACTTCTAAAACGCATACATAAAGAAGTTCAGAGTCTGGGAAATGATATTGTGGAAGATGTCAGAATGCACAGAATTGTATATGGAAGAAAAACCGTGCTAAGAACATTTTTGGATATCCATCCAGCGAAGAATGGGATAATGATGACGATTAGGAAAGGCAGATTCTATAATGATGCCAAGAAAATTACAACCGATAAAGGACTTACTGCTGAAGTTGTTATCAATAATAACAATTTGAAAGACGCCCTCGAACTTGTAAAGCAGTCCTATCTTTCTGTTTAAATTATCATCGAAGTTCCATAAAATATCATTGGAGATATGTCATGAGCCATCCGAGGCAGGAGTCTGGGAAGATAGTAACGTGCTTCTGTCCAAGGCTCACCTGAAAAGAATGAATTAGATGGCTTCCTTACCTCTATCTCCTGTCCTTATTCTGATTACATCAAGGACGGGGGAGACAAAGATTTTACCATCACCAATGTTTCCTGTAACTGCATTTTCTCTGATTATCTTTATGACTTCGTCCAATGCTTTGTCGTCTATCACGAGTTCGATTTTTGTCTTCGCGATTAGATCTACCCTCATTTCCCTTCCTCTGAAGTTCAGCACATACCCCTTCTGCCTTCCTCTTCCCTTCACATTGTAGACTGTGATACCCAAGAGGCCTGCATTGCTAAGTGCGTTTTTTACATCGTTGACCTTTTCCTGTCTTATTACGGCCTCGACCTTTAGCATATCAACAACTCCTAGTCTACATATGCCTCTTCAGCATGCTGCCCTAGGTCGAGCCCTACGGCCTCTTCTTCTGGCTTCACCCTGAGTCCAATGGTCTTGTTGATTATCACTAGTAGTATGAATGTGACTACAATCGAGTAGCCCCACGTCGCAGCGACTCCAATAATCTGTGGAATCATCTGAGCAGCATTTCCGAATAGCAACCCATTGTTACCTGCTGCATTGATAGCCTTCTCAGCAAATATTCCTGTTGCGAGGGCACCCCATGTTCCTCCGATCCCGTGAATACCCCACACGTCCAGAGCATCATCAAAACCCTTCTTGTTCTTGTACTGAACTGCAGCATAGCAGAATGCACCTGCCCCTGCACCAATGGCTATTGAAGCGAGAGGACCAACGAATCCCGAAGCAGGAGTTATGGCCACGAGCCCTGCAACGGCACCAGTACATGCGCCTATAAGACTTGGATTACCTTTATGGAGCCAACTAATTATCAACCATGTAAGACCAGCGACAGCAGTTGCAGTGTGGGTAACAACAAATGCCGAAGTTGCAAGCCCTCCAGAAGCAAGAGCACTTCCAGCATTGAACCCAAACCAGCCGAACCATAGGAGCGCTGTTCCCAGAACGACAAAGGGAACATTGTGAGGGAGCATAGGATCTTTGCCCAAGCCTCTACGCTTACCCAAGTAAAGAGCACCAACTAGAGCAGCCGCTCCAGCATTGATGTGTACAACAGTACCTCCTGCAAAGTCCAGTGCGCCCAAAGCTCTGACCCAGCCTCCAATTCCCCAGACCCAGTGTGCTATCGGGTTATAGACAAAAGTGGCCCAGAGTAGCAGGAAAACCAAGAAAGCGCTGAACTTCATTCTATCTGCGATCGCTCCAATAATAAGTGCTGGAGTGATTATAGCAAACATCGCTTGAAATATCATAAAGGCCTGATGGGGGACTGTAGCTGCGTAGCCTTCGTTGGGTTCAAGCCCAACGCCGTTCAAACCAGCCCAGTCCAGATTTCCCATGAACCCTCCAACATCGGGTCCGAAGGCCATCGAATATCCATAGAGCACCCAGATTGTGCTCACCAAAAGTATACATGCAAAGCACTGCATGATGATAGCATTCGCGTTCTTCTTGCGGACTAGACCTCCATAGAAGAAGGCAAGTCCGGGTGTCATTATGAGAACGAGCGCGGAAGAAGCCAACAGCCAAGCCGTATCACCTGTATCTATCGGCAAATTATTCACCTGTTCAATTCCGACGAACAATAATTAGTGTATATAAATCTGATGGGTCCATAGTCGAACACTTGATGGAGACTTGCAGCAATCACGAAACACTTGTCTAGTGCGTGGGACAATATTACAGAGCCTAAAATAAGAATAGCTATTAATTCCACTACCCCCTTTTAGGAAGTAAATTGCCAGACGAAAGGAAGGCCATTGTAGGCAGCAAAGGGAAGGAATTACAGGGTAAGAAGATAGCCCTGTGTATAACGGCAAGCGTAGCTTCGATGGAGTCTCCCAGAATTGCTAGGGAATTGATGAGATATGGTGCAGACGTAGTGGCCGTATTTTCTGATTATGCTACGAAATTGTTAAGCCCAGAGCTTATGGGATGGGCAACTGGCAATCCGGTTGTAAAGGAGATTACGAGCAAAATAGAGCATGTCCAACTTGGAGGAAAGGGCGAAGATGCTGCAGATCTGATTCTAATTGCTCCATGTACAGCAAACACGATAAGCAAGATTGCAAAAGGAATAAGCGATTCTGCAGTCACTAGCTTGGTTTCCTGTGCTATAGGCTCGAGGATTCCTATTCTGATCGCCCCGGGCATGCATGAACCTATGTATGAAAACACAATAATCAAGCAGAATATTGTGGAGCTTAAAGCGTTGGGTATTCGATTTATCGAACCAGTTATCGAAGAGGACAAAGCTAAGATCGCTACTACGGAAGCCATAACCAAAGCAGCAATCCAAACGTTGTCGGCTAAAAGGACGCTTGCAGGCACGAAATTCGTTATTACGGCAGGACCAACGATTGAGCGAATAGACCCTATCAGAATTATCACGAACAGAAGCTCTGGAAAGATGGGTATCGCACTTGCTGAAACTGCTCTGCAGAGAGGTGCAGATGTAACGCTTGTCTATGGGCCAGGAACCGCAGAGCCTCCGGCAGGAGCCAAAGTCGTGCGTGTCGAAACTACTGAACAAATGCTCTCCGCAGTGAAGAAAGAATTGGTAGGCACGGATGTCTTCATAGCGGCTGGAGCACCTGCAGACTTCGTGCTAGAAAAACCATATACAAAGAAACTTGTTTCAAAAGAAACTCTCAATATAAAACTGAAGCCGACACAGAAGATAATCGATCAGGTCAAGAAGCTGAACAGGAATGCTAAGCTTGTTGCATTTAAGGCCGAATATGGGGGCAGCCCAGCAGATGTCAGGAAGAAGGTACAAGAACTTTTCAGAAATTCAAAGGCTGACCTAGTCGTTGTGAACGACGTTTCAAAAAAAGACGCCGGCTTTGGAACAGAAACCAATGAAGTAACAATCTATAATTCCGCAATGAAGATCAAGAAACTCGGCCTAGCCCCCAAAAGAGCCATAGCAGAAGGAATTATTGACGAAATAATTTTGCAGTTGAAGGTTCGTTAATGTGCACCATTATAGCGATCGCAGAACCTAATCCAGATTATGGGTTCTTCTTCTTTGCTAGCAGAGACAGGCCGATAGATCCGTTCTTCGGCAACTACCTGAAATTCATTCCCAATAACAGAGTCTTGGGAATCTACGATAAAAGGTCTGACGGTTTTTCAAGTGGATATTCTCTGAAGACGAGAATCTATGCTGGAGTCGCCAATATAGGAGACTACAAGGGCAAAAAATCAAGAGGATTTTTGGTAAAGAAGGTCCTAACCAAAGCAGATGACACTACTGAGGCAGTATTGATGATGGAGAGGGAATTGATTCGTGGAGAATACAGCTCTGGTGGCTATATCATTGGCAAAGATGGGGAGAACTGGCTGGTTGAGAATCTTGAGAGTTCTGTATATACAGAGAGGCTCGGGAAAACGAATGTATTGACAAACTTCTTTACAGGTCTGAAAGGCGAAGTTCCAGAGGAGGCCAAGCAGAGAAGCGTTTTTGTCAGTAAAAACCTGCTGAACTTATCCAGAATAAATGTTGAAGATGTTCTAAAAGTCGTTGCACACCATTCGAGCATAGACGGCATATGTAAGCACGGTGTAACACTTGCAAGTTTCTTCGTTGCTGGAGACGTAAATGGGAAATCTAAAGTTCTACACCATATAGGCGAAACCTGTCAGAACCTGCACAGCGTCCTCTACCTGTTCCCAGAACTGCAGGACAGCGTAGAGTTTTAAGCCAGAACCTTATACACAACAAGGCCGAGTTTGACAGTACATCCTTCGGTGATGGCAAGAAAATGATTTTGCATGTAGTACCGATACTTGAAAAGGTTGCAGGGGAAACAACAATTGGACCATCGCCGACATTCTCCAAATTACACGTTTACAAGGCTATAGCGCTCCTTGGTGAGAGAAGCCTTGGTAGGAACGCGCTTTCTCAAGAGCTGGGGATAGGGCCCGGTGCGATAAGGACTCTAATTACCAAGCTAAAAACGGCTGATATCATAAAGATTGAAAGTAATGGTTGCAGGTTAACGAAAAAAGGTCAAACCGTAAGGGAAGCGATGGCCAAACGTATTCCTGTTTCAAAGCCGGTAAAGGCAGGAAGGATGTCGTTCAGCAAATTCGATCATGCTGTAATAGTGAAAAATGCATCCACAATGATTCGCTCGCCTATAGAGCAGAGGGACGCAGCCATAGT
>Ga0209619_10001989_pt1 | contig 14855 bp, 11 predicted proteins | sample Rifsed16ft3_FD_184011 | JGI IMG/M metagenome (GOLD analysis project Ga0209619, IMG submission 184011) | Soil microbial communities from Rifle, Colorado, USA - sediment 16ft 3 (version 2) | ecosystem: Environmental > Terrestrial > Deep subsurface > Rock core/Sediment | place: Rifle, Colorado... | reverse complement strand
CGTCTTCTTTGGACGAATGCGTACGCTCCAGGCGTTGTTCATTGCTGAACTGGTCTTTACAGCAATCGCCTTTATCGGGGCCGCACTTGTTCTTCGAAACCGCTAGGACCCTTTCTCGGGTACCAGAAGTTGCTCCAGCTCCTCCCGAGACCCCAGCCAGTCAGCAATCTTCCCATACTTCTCTTGGTCGTGTTCGCGGACGAATTGAATCACTGGAAGGTACAGCTGAGCCGCTCTGCGGCTTGAGAGATGACACTTGTACCCTATGGCCGTTCCCACGGCTCTCCGCAGTTCCCTTGTGCCACGGGTTCGTGACATTGAACTGATACGTTGTGGGAATTTCATGGGTACAAATCCACCGGTCGGTGTTTTCTTCGCCATGGCTACCCCTGCTGTCATCAAGTCCAGTGCGTACGACAACAAATGCCAGTCTTGGGTCCTTCGAATTCTCGCATAGAACAGGTCAGCTTGCGCTAGCGCTTCGACTGCTTCGTTCAGCTCGTGGAGGTTGGGAATCTGGTAGGGTGCGTTCTCGAAAATCCACTGAAACAACATCTCATGATCCACATCCGAGAGCGAAGTCGCCCGTCGGGCGGCGGCAACGGTCTCGCTGTTGAAGACGAGGCCAAGAACTCGAAAGATGGGTTCTGTCCTGTCGCGCCACGAAAGCCAGTCCACTTCACCCGTTCCGACCATCTTCCGGGACCCGCTCAGGATCTGGAGGTCGTTCAGCGTTGAGCGAATGTCCCCGTTGTTCTTGTCCAGCAGAAGCCTCAGAGCTTCCTCATCAGCCCTTACCCCCTCCTTCACTAGGACCCTGTTCAGCAGAGGAAGACCATCCCTCACACTAAGCCGTTTCAATTCAATCAATAGACAAGCCTCTCTCAACGGACGAATCTTCTTGTCCCACGGGTCGTTGGCCGTCAAAACGATCGGGAACCGCGACTCTCTGACGACCGACAGTAAAGCGGTGATCGCTCCTTGGTCTTCCCTCAAGTTAATCCCGTCTACCTCATCTAGGAGAATTAGCCTCCCTTTCCCTCCCAGCGTAGATTGGGTCGAGGCCATACCCGCAATTCTTGAGAGAACTTCACCGCTCCTCTTATCAGAGGCGTTGATTTCCACAAGGTCCCAGCCTCGTTCTCGTGCCACAGCCTCGCTTACGACAGTTTTGCCGACACCTGGCGGGCCATGTAGCAACGCGGCGGCCTTGGATGGTCTTCCCTTCGACCAGGATTCTAGCCATTGGCTTAGCTTGTCGATGGCCAGCTTGTTCCCGGCAATCTCCTTAGTTGTCCGGGGTCTATGCTTCACTGTCCAAGGTTCGGACATAGCGCTCTAGGCTCCCTTCTGGGCTTCCGCCGCTAGCCGTGCAAGGAGGGCGCTGAGCTGAACCTCTTCGTCACCGCCTTGCGAAAGTCGGAAATCAATCTCGCCTACAGCCTCGACGAGGCTGATCCTCTTCTTCTCGGGTACGGCGAGCCGGAATATCTCCGAGTGAATCTGCCGGACTATCTCGGATCCTGAAATCCCATACCTGACTAGGAGGGCCCGCAACTCCTCCCTCGCTTTGATGAAATCCCCTTTCAACGCATGTTCAAGCATGGCATGAACGTCGGTCGGCTTCGCCCGGCCAACTACTTGGAATATGGCCTCTTCGGAGATGGACTTTGACATTGAGGACGCTGCCTGCAGCGTATTGATACCTTTCCTCATGTCGCCCTCAGCCACCTCAACAACTGACTTCAATCCGCCGTCGGATATCCTTAGACCCTCAAGCTTCGCAATCGAACCGAGATGGCTGACAATCTTGCTTTCTGGAAGCGGGGTGAACCGGAAAAGCGCACACCTGGACTGTATCGGCTCAATTATCTTGCCTGAATAGTTGCAACATAGAACAAACCGGCACGTACTCGTATACTTCTCCATCGTCCTGCGCAACGCATGCTGAGCGTCACCAGTCATGTTATCGGCCTCGTCCAAGACAAGAATCTTGAAGGGAACAGTGGTCAGCGAGGCCATACGAGCGAATTCCTTCACCGTCGTACGGACCACGTCGATTCCGCGCTCGTCACTGGCATTGAGTTCCATGAACACATCGTGAAAGCGCACGCCGAACAGGTCCCGAGCGAGGCAGAGTGCCGCAGTGGTCTTGCCCGTGCCAGGTGGACCGGCGAACAGGCAATGAGGCATCGTCCCGTTCTTGACGAACTCTTTCAGACGAGAAACAATCTCCTCTTGATCTTGTATCTCGTCCAGGGTTTTGGGACGATACTTCTCCGTCCAGAGGGCGGCTTCCATGAATGTCAGCTTTCCAGTGAAACTGCTCGCCCATAGAAAAGATTGTTTCAGCTACCTCTCCGAACAATATCGTCGGGTATCCGAACGAATTTTCTGTTCAGAATCATTTGTATGGGATCATCAAGTCCGTTAGCCGAGGCGAGTAGGAACTGGAGAGAGAGCCCTCGATCGTGGAGATCGTAGATACTGAACTCGAAAACTCGCCCTCGAGAATCAACTTCCTCCGCGATTTTCCAGAGACGAGAATGGCAGATCGGGTCCTAGGACCCTACCGGATAGGACAGGAACTTGAACTCCCCCTCTGGATATGCCAACACCTCGTCCAAACGGGCTATGCAAAGTTCCGGGACGATGACCAGTTCAATCTGAAGGTCCTCTCCAGCATACATTTCCGAGAAACATTAGCCGGTGCCCGCCCGATATCCAAGCTCCCGCACGATTTCTACTTCCGGCTTCGCCGCTTCCTCAGAGACCTCCAATCCCAAGAAGCGAAAGACAGAGCCAAGGGGCGTGACTTGGACAAGGCTCTCAACCTGGCCAACGACATCGTAAGCATCAGGGTCAGGCAGATCTCGTCTCTAGCCGCTTCGGGAGAAGTCTCATCGGAACTCTTGTCCAACCTAACCTTGGAGGAGCGGGCCCTCCTTGAGTTTGTCCGAAAGAACGTCGACCTCTGGAAACGGGACATTCTTGGACGGGAGTCTTCAGATTGACCGCAATCCTGGAATACGAGTCTGGCCGGTTCGAAGAAGAGGCATTCCAAGACTTCTTCCGTTCCTTCGAGCGCGATGTCCAATGGTCAAAGTATCGCAGACGGCTGACACAGGTAGCGACGTCCCAAAGTCGCTCCTTGGTCATCGACTTTGACGACCTTGTCGATTTCGACTCTAATCTGGCCCGAAAGGTCCTTGAGAGGCCTGACGAGTACATCGACCTAGCGAGTCGCGCAGCCACGGCTCAGCTCAGAGTAGCGGACGCGGATTACGCCCAGAAAATCGGGAGCATTCACGCCCGCTTTCGATTTCGCCGGCTTCCTGAAAGGACCCCCTTGAGAGGAGTTGGAGCAGAACATCTCAAGAAGCTCCTCTTGGTAGACGGCATCGTCGTCAGGTCGACTCAGGTACGTCCAATGGTGGTCAGGGCCGCATACCGCTGCCTCAAGTGTGCCCAAGTGGTCCGTGAGGAGGAAGCAGGCGAGCTAGTCCGGGGATTGGGAGGAACATGCCCCCACTGCAAGCAGAGAACAGTCTTCGAACTGATACAGGCCGAGTCTGAGTTCAGGAACACCCAGGAGGTACGCGTCCAAGAACGCCCAGAAGATCTTCCTCCCGGACAGCTTCCCAGATACCTGGATGTGAGATTGGAAGACGACCTTGTCGACACAGCCCGTCCCGGCGACAGAGTAGGCCTCACTGCGCTGGTACGTGCCGAAAGGCCTTCAGAGACCGGCGAAGCTAGGGGAAGAACATTCAACCTCTACCTCGAAGCAAACTACGTCGATGTCGCGGGGAAGGAGGTAGAGCTTGTTGAAATCACGAGCGAAGAAGAACATAAGATCCTGGAAGCAGCAAAGGACCCCTGGATACATCGAAACCTAGTCCGTAGTCTCGCCCCGTCCATTCACGGCTACGAAGACATCAAGGAAGCAGTCTTGTACATTCTGCTCGGAGGCGTGCAGAAACAACTTCCTGACAGAATAAGGATTAGGGGCGACATAAACGGGATCCTGATCGGGGATCCTGGAACGGCGAAGAGTCAGCTTCTGCAGTATGTTGCGAAGATTGCACCTCGTGGCCTCTACACGTCGGGACGGGGTTCAACTGCTGCGGGGTTGACTGCTGCTGTTCTTCGGGAGAAGACTGGTGGCATGGTCTTGGAGGCAGGAGCGCTTGTGCTTGCTGACAAAGGAATTGCCTGCATTGACGAGATCGACAAGATGAGGGAAGATGATAGGGTCGCGATTCACGAGGCTCTTGAGCAGCAGACGGTCAGCGTCGCCAAGGGAGGCATTGTAGCAACTCTCAACGCTAGGGCGGCGGTACTCGCAGCTGGCAACCCTCAATTCGGCAGGTATGTTCCTGAGAGAAATCTGACTGAAAACATCAACCTTCCCGTGACCATACTCTCAAGATTCGACCTCATTTTCATCATTCGAGACCAGCCAGAACCAGAAACCGACTCGCGAATGTCAGAACACATTCTCGCTTTGCACAGGACACAGACCCATCCTGAGGCCGCGGCTTTTCCGCCCGACTTTCTCAGGAAGTACATAAGCTACGCCAAGAGAATCACGCCCATCCTAACCCAGGAAGCGAGCGATGAAATCCGAGACTTTTACTTGAGCGCGCGAGCGAAGAGCGGAACAGAAGGGGCCATCACAATCACTCCGCGGCAATTGGAAGGTCTGATCAGGATTTCCGAGGCGCGGGCCCGGGCGTTTCTCCGAAACACAGTTACCGTTGAAGACGCTAAGGGAGCAATCCGAATAATGAGACTGTCGCTCGGAGACGCAGGATTGGATGTCAAAACCGGTGCCATGGACATTGATGTCATCATGACGGGAAAACCACGAAGTCAACGTGACATTTTGCAGCGAATCTTTACCATCCTTCAGGAGCTGGAGCGCGAAACCGGGAACGTGGAAGAAACCGTTCTGGTGAATGTCGTTGCGGAAAGGGAGAAGATCGACGACAGAGAGTCCAGACGGCTCATCGGGATTCTCGTTCGTGATGGAATGCTCTACTCGCCAAAGCCAGGAATCCTAAAGAGAACGAGAGGCTAGTATTCTAAAGAGCAGTCTCACGGTGAGAATCAGAGACCTTCCCCTCGACCAGCAGGTAGTCCAGCTACTGGAAAGGGAAGGCCTGGACCAGCTTTACCCGCCCCAGGAGGACGCCATACATGCCGAAGTCCTAGACGGCAAGAATCTTGTGTTGGCCAGTCCAACCGCCAGCGGCAAGACCCTTATCGCCGAACTTTGCATCCTGAAACACGTTCTCGAACGCCAGGGAAAGGCGATCTACCTCGCCCCGCTCAGAGCCTTGGCGAGCGAAAAGTACAAGGATTTTCAGAGGTACAGTGCAATAAGGAAGCCGAGCGGCGAACGCGTCAGAATTGGAATCTCCACAGGCGATTACGACAGCTCCGACCCCTGGCTAGGACGATACGACATCATCCTGTCGACAAACGAAAAAGCGGACTCACTACTCAGACACAAAGCACCTTGGATGAGCGAGCTCACCCTCGTTGTCGCAGACGAAATCCATCTTCTGACAGAACACGAGAGAGGGCCGACGCTAGAGGTAGTCCTGACCCGGCTGACAGAGATTAACCCCAAAATTCAGGTCCTCGCCCTGAGTGCCACCGTCAGTAACGCGGAAGAGGTCGGGCAGTGGTTGCGGTCCGGCTCGGTAACTACTGAATGGAGGCCGGTTCCCCTGAGGGAAGGCGTCTACCATGAAGCACAGGTACAGTTCAGCGACGGTACCAGCCGCAACATTCCCGGACAAACGAACACCCCAGCCCTCGACATTGCTCTCGAGACCTTGAGTGGAGGCGGGCAGGCACTCGTATTCACCGAAACCCGAAGGTCAGCAGTAGAGATGGGACGAAAAGCCGCCCTAGCGCTGAAAGGGAGAATGTCCAAGCCCGAAGAGAGGGCACTCCACGCTCTCTCCGAACGCATACTTTCAACCGGTGAAAAGACCCGCCTCAGCGAAGCCCTAGCAAGCCAAGTAATGTCCGGGGCAGCATTCCACCACGCAGGACTGCCGGGGTCCCACCGCGGAATAATAGAAGACTCGTTCCGAGAGGGAAGAATCAAGATACTGGCTGCCACCCCCACACTCGCCGCGGGCGTCAACCTCCCCGCTCGCACTGTTGTCATAAGCAGCTACGAACGCTACGAGCCCGGATACGGCCGCTACCCGATAAGCGTCCTAGACCAGAAACAATTCTGCGGCAGAGCAGGGAGGCCAAAATACGACAAGTTCGGAGAAGCCCTGCTAATCGCCAAGAGCCCTGACGAAGCCGAGTGGTTGATGGAACACTACGTTCTCGCAAAGCCCGAGAAGCTCTGGTCGAAACTCGCTGTTGAAAAGGTTCTGCGACCTCACGTGCTCTCCACTGTCGCGGCAGGCTACGCTCACACGGAGGAAGGTCTCTACGATTTCTTCGGACGAACCTTCTACGCCCACCAGTACGGGCCGCGGCTGATCAAGGGAAAAATCGGTGAAATCCTACGCTTCCTTGTCAAGGAGGAAATGGTCTCTGTCGAAGGCAAGGACCTTTCTCCAACGAAATTTGGCAAACGCGTTTCAGAGCTATACATTGACCCGGAATCCGCGGTCATACTCCGCGACGGGCTCTACAACAGGGCCAAGAACCTGACAGAATTCAGCCTCCTACACCTCATAGCTAAGACTCCGGACCTGGCTCCCCGTCCGCGTCCAAGGGGCAGCGAAGCTGAGAAACTGAGCATTCTAGCAGAGAAACACAGCGACGAGTTCACCTTCGAGACCCCCGAACAATTCGAGGACCCCGTAGCCTACGACGACTTCCTCTCCGAGCTCAAAGCGACACAAGTTCTCCTAGACTGGATCACTGAAGCAACAGAAGACGAGATTCTCGAAGCTCGAAAGGTCGAACCGGGAGACCTCCTCCGGCTTGTACAAGGATCTGAATGGCTTGTCTTCGCCGCTCAAGAACTTGGAAGGCTATTCGGACACAAAGACCTGCTCGGACCGCTCGAAGTCTTGAAGGTTAGAGTGGCAAAGGGCGTGAAGCACGAGCTGGTCAAGCTCGTCGGCCTTGAAGGCGTCGGCAGGGTCCGAGCTCGAATGCTGTACAAGGCAGGGTTGAAGACCGTTGAGGATGTGAAGGAGCGAAGCCTCACGGATTTGATGACCATACCGACGATTGGGCCCTCTCTGGCGAAGAAGATCAAGGAACAAGCTGGCGGGCTGATAAAGGCTGAAGAATGGGAGAAGGCAAAGACCCTAAAACCATCAGAGGTCGAACAACAGGCAATGCTAACTCAATACGAGGAAACAATCTAGGACTTCTCTGGGCCACAACTGCTCCATATGCCGAGACATCGAGGCAATGCTGGGGTCCCAGTTCCTAGGCTTATAATGAGCTCAACACCACATGCTCGCAATCATCTAAGTGGGACAAATTGGGCCGAATACGGGTCGCAATAGCCGGTGTCGGAAACTGCGCCAGTGCCCTGGTTCAGGGAGTGCAGTACTACCACAAGAACCCCCCGAAAGAGAACGATTTCACAACCGGGCTGATGCACACCAAGTTCGGGTCCTACAGCGTCGACGACGTCACATTCGTAGCAGCCTTTGACGTGAACAAGAAGAAGATTGGTCGGGACCTCAGCAAAGCCATCTTTTCAGAACCGAACTGCGCGGTCAACATAAGCGCCGTACCAGACTTGGACGTAACGGTCAAGCCTGGCCCCATACTAGACGGGGTTGCCCCTCACATGCGGGATGCCTTCCAGGTCTACAGCCGATCAAGAACAAAACCGGTTGATGTTGCCAATGAACTGAGGGACGCGAAGGCGGATGTTCTCGTAAACTATCTTCCTGTTGGAAGTGTGAAAGGCGCCAGGCATTATGCGCAGCAGGCTCTGGACGCCGGATGTGGCTTTGTGAATTGCATACCTGAGTTCATTGCGTCAGACGCCGATTGGTCTCGCAAATTCGAGGAGAAGAAACTCCCCATCGCAGGGGACGACATTAAGAGCCAGGTCGGAGCCACAATCGTTCACCGGGCGCTCGTGGACCTTTTCCTCAAGCGCGGCGTCAAAGTCGACGAGAGCTACCAGCTCAACCTTGGCGGAGACACGGACTTTCTCAACATGACAGTTGAGGAGAGACTACATTCCAAGCGGATCAGCAAGACCACGGCGGTTGCTAGCCTGATTCCCTACGAGGTGCCGACCCGCATAGGACCCTCAGACTATGTTCCACATCTAAGGAACAAGAAAATCTGCTACATCTACCTCAAGGGTCGAAAGTGGGGAAACGTGCCTCTCCAGATAGACCTGAAACTCGCAGTTGAAGATTCTCCGAACAGTGCCGGGGTCGTGGTCGATGTGATTCGAGCAGTGAAGATGGCGTTGGACAGAGGAATAGGCGGGGCCTTGACAAGCATTTCTTCATTCAGTTTCAAGTATCCACCAGTCAAGATTCCGGACGGTCAGGCTGTACAGTGGGTGGAGGAGTTCATCCAGGGTAAACGGGAACGCTAAGGGGAAGGTTTTCGTGTCCGACGGGCGACCGGTGTCTGCAGAGCCTCTCCCCATTCGATGTTCATTCGTCCCCGATTCTTCCACTCATCGTAATGTTCCATGACTCCTGTGAAGAGCAATGGGAGGCCGATGGTGGCGTCCAGATGGACCGTGCAGTTTTCCGCACGGGGATCTAGCTTGCCCCAAGATTGGCTCTCAGGAAGCTCGCAACCGGAAAGGCCGCCAAACTTTGCATCGTCCGTCGTAACTTGGATGGCATAGCTGTGGGGAGGAACGGGCGTCCCAGCAATCTCGGCCATGGGGATGACTTGTTGGATGTAGTTCTTCGGGGTTCCTCCGCCGATGAATATGACGGCCGACTTTGCCCAGCGCCTTTTGAGGCTCATGATCTCCAGATTATCCAGCATGGGGTCATAGATCATGGCTGGAAGACCCTTCTTCATACGCTCGTTTCGGTAGACTGTGAGGGCCATTCCAATCGAACTATCCGCAAGAGCCGGACAGAACATCGGAACCCTCTCCCTAGAAGCGGTGGCTAGTATGCCGTACTCGTCCTTGACCTGTTCACCCATGACCTGGAATAACTCCCTGCTGGAATAGGACCTAGGCTCAAGACCATCCGCGAACCTCTCCACGAACTCATCCGTTTCTGTGAACTTGACGTCGTCGGCATACGTGTCAAAGACCCGGTCAATGAACATATCCCTCAAAGTCGGATCGTCAATATGATGGTGCGCCATGTAGTGGCGGCCGCCAAGGGACTCGTAAAGGTCGTGGCTAAGGTTGGCACCGGTCGAGACCAGCACGTCGATAGCATGAAAAGCGATCAGATCTCGGATAATACGCCGCATTCCACCGGCAATCATGGCTCCTGACAGCCCGAAGAATATCGTAGGACGGGCTGGATCAGTGAGCATTCGGAGCCAAATACGATAACACCGCCCTAGAAGACGGCTCTGGAAGGAGGTTGAACCGAAAGCATCCAACGCATCACTTACCGTGCGAACTTTGGCAACGTCAAAATGCTGCACTGGATACTTGAAAGCGTCTCCGCGGGGCGCGAAATGCATGTTCGCGGACAAGTTCAAGGGAGAAACTTTCGAGTTATTGTGGGAATTTCTGTTGGATTTCATTTTCTAGTTCTGACTTAGCCTAGAGAAAGAGTACGCGGTTTCTATTAAAATGTTCCACAACCACGCCCGCGACGGTTGCGGGACGGTTTCGTTTCGAAAAATCAGGTGAAAAAACTCGGGACGGGATTTTCCCGTCGGGTTTCTCGCTCGGCCGGCGAGACACGCGGTCTCTACATCGAGCCTTTCTTTTTCTTGCTCTTCTTTTTCTTTGCCGGCATCCGTTCTTTTCACCGGACGGGCGGGATTATTGGAGGTTGCTTAATACTTCTCCGCACTTGAAAATGTCAGGATAGAGAAAAGCATCGATGTCTAACGGGATAATTCGGAAACTATCCTCTTCTTCTCCGCTTCCAGAGTTTGGAACTATCTTCGGCTAGACCTTCATGCCGGCGTTCCCATGACATGTGCAGGGGCATGTGTGTGTCGCAGAAGGTCTTTCCGCAGTACTCACATTTCTTGTTCTCTATTGTCTCTCTTCCGCACTCTGTACACTTTTCCATATACGTGCCCGAGTCTTTCCCTGTTGTTTTGCTGGTTTAAGCTTGAGCCCCGCCGTCTCTGGCTTGGCTCTTGTTCCACTGGAGGATCAGGTCCTGGAGCATCTTCGCCCGGGGGTTTTCCAGCCTGAGCCTGAAGATTCGGACTCTTCCGTAGTCCTTCTCCTCCACCAGGTCTGCTCTCCGTAGCGCTGTGAGGTGTCGGTCTGTGGCGGCGTAGGACTGGGCTGTTCTCTTGGAGATCTCTGTCAGGTGTAGCTGTTCCACGCGTGAGAGGAGGCTTAGTATTCGTATTCTTCCGCTGCTTGAGAAGGCTTGTTCGAGGCTGGGTGGGCTGGTCTCGGGCAAGGCTAGGTCTTCAGCAGGCTTGCTTCTAGCCAGCGTCTTATGGCCGTGGCGGGGGCGGTGGAGAGGCCGAGGAGCGTTGTTTTGCCCCTGAAGCCTGTGGTGGAGAGCTGGGTTGAGACTATGCCTGTGGCGTTGAGGTTTTGGACGTACTTCCAGACCTGTGTATGGGCCCGGCTTGGCTCTTTCAGCTCTTCGCATGCCATCCGGTAGGCTATTTCCACGTCTCCCATGGTGGCGTAGGGGTTGCTGGTTCGTTCTAGGACCCTTGCCAGGCCAAGGAGTAGTAGTTTTTCATGGAGGCTGAGGTGTTGTGAGTATTCTGTTCGCATGACAGGGTAGACGCTGTTGGCTGCTGCGCGGACATGGTCTGGCCTTACTTCTTTCGCTTCCTCGGTGTCTGCGTACTTTCCGGCCCTCCAGAGGAGTTCTATGGCGTACCGGGCGTCGCCCTTGGGCTGGGCCATGTCTGCGATGAAGTTGACGACTTCCTCTGCTACTGTTCCTTCGTTGAAGGCTAGTTCTACGCGTTCTCCGAGTATTTTCTCCAGCTCGGGCGACGTGTAGTGTTCTAGCCGTATGATGTTTCTCTGCAGCGTGCTCTGTGTGCTGCGGTCAAGCGTCTCCAGCAGCCTGATATCTCGTAGTATGCAGATGAGGCTGAGCCTTACGGGCTTGCCTGGGCGTTCTTCCTGTATTCGGGTGAGGTTGTAGAGGCTGGTCGTTCCTTCAGTGTTGATGAGCATGTCCGCCTCGTCCAGTGTTAGCATGACGTGTAGGTTTTTGTCGTCCAGCTGGTCCAGTAGTATCTGGAGTAGTTCTTCGCTGGAGAATCCTCTCTGGGGGAAGGTGGGTGTGAATGTCTGGAGGACCCGTTTCAGTATCATGAAGAGGCTTCCGCGGTATTCGCGGCAGTTGATGTGTATGTAGCGGAGGTTCAGCTTCAGGGTCTTGGCTGTGCGTTGTATGTCTGTGCCGAACCGCTGGGTTAGCACTGTCTTGCCTGTTCCTATGTCGCCGGTTATGAGGACTTTGGGGCTTGTCGCTCCGGGTTTTTCCAGGACCGACCTGAAGAGTTCTGCCAGGAACCTCAGCTGTTTTTCCCTGTGGGGCAGCCGCGGGGGTAGGTATTCTAGGCTGAGGGGTTCTTCGTTCTTGAATATGCTGGGTCGCGACAGGGTTTCGCGTATTATCTCAGCGGGCTGTGCGAGGCTTGTCTTCTCGGTCACGGGGAATACTTCCGCTTGAAAGCTCTCAAACTATACTGTTGAACGTATAAGATGGGCAGAGAGCGATAAAAGTAATCGAGAATCCCCACGGAAAAAGCCCAAAACAAGCCCGATTCCGCGAAACAAGCCCGAGATTCTAGACCCCGACATCCCACGCAGGGATTCTCCACCATGTTTATTTGGATAGACACGCGTCACGAAAATGGTCTAAGCCCGTATCAGCCGGCAACACGGCAAAATCGCCTGTTTCAAGCCCGCACAGAAACCAGCCCCGAAAAGAGGGGAGTCTATCTGCGAAATTCTGCGCCACAAAAGACCGCAGGCACAGCTGGAACCCCGGTGCAGCCGCCGGAGTAACATTGCCCCTTTCAACAGCCAACAGGGCTGGCTCTGTTCACCATGAACACGAAAAGCCTCAGCCTACTCCTATCAACCGCACTGTTAGCATTCGCCATAGCCGGAATCGCAACACCCGTACACGCCTTCCAAACAAACGTCCGCGGAGACAGAGCCTCCTACATCCCCGGCGACGTCGGCAACCTAATCGTGACCATAGTCAACGACAGCCCCACAGAAACAATGGAGATCAGAAACTTCACAGTCTACTTCCCATGGGCAGGATACCTGGACGGAAAATGGTACGCGCAAGGAAACGTGAGCTTCAACCTCAACCCGTACAAAGTCCTAACCACAAACACCGGCACAGCGCCTGACAATGTCTACACCTACCAAGCCCAGTTCAGCATACCCAGCTGGTTCGGCGGAGACTTCAACACGAACTGCCCAGGAAACCCCTCGGCAAGATACGGGCTATACAATGCGTGCGTCCTCGTCGGGACAAACCAGAACAACCTAAGGTACGAGAACGAGTTCTTCAGCCTACCAATGGCGATTCCAACCTACAACCCGCCATCGCTCGTATCAATGGCCGTACCAATCGCGACCCTGGTCGTTCTAGTCGCCGCGACCGCCTTCATGTTCCTAACCTGGGCTAGCGTAAAGCGGCTAGAGCTCAGAAAGTAGAGCAAGAACCCCCTCCCAAAACTCTCTTTTTCCCCTCCTCGGTAGCCCAGGCCCTCGACCTCTGCAGGTCACTTTCATCACTCTCGCAGAAGGCATTTTACCCCGCTGAACGATTAGCCCGGCCTCCGGGCCCGTAGCTCAGCTGGACAGTAGCGTCGGCCCTCTAAACCACGAGGAAAGCCGAAGGTCGTGGGTTCAAATCCCACCGGGCCCGCCATGAAGGATGACCAGCTGAGACCTAGAAACTCCTCCTGAAATGCTCCCAGCCACGAGGAGCCACAGAGAAACTCTTCCCTCCAACTATTGCGCTGACTGCGGGAGGACCCTTAAGGACCCGTCCGATAGTGATCAGCGATGGAACTCGACGCTTTGCCCTCGCAAGAGCCTCTCTTCGAATTGTAACCACGAGTTCGTATTCTTCTCCCCCGTAGAGCGCAAGCCTAGCAGGTGAAACGCCGTAAGCATCACCAAATCTCACAGCCTCCTTCGCTATTGGAAGAGTCTCCAGGGAAATCTGAACACCGCTCGCCCGGGCCAGCTCGTGCAAGCTCCAGGCCAAACCATCACTTGAGTCGATAGAGCTCGTAACCGCCCCGATGGAAGCAAGTGCAAGGCCCTCGTTCAGCCTGGCTTTAGGAAGGAGCACTGCATCCCTAAGGGACTGATTCTTGGACAACACCAAATTCTTCCCTGAAAGAAGTAGGCGAAGACCTGCCGCCGCATTTCCAAATTCCCCAGTTACAGCCACCACATCACCGGGCAGCGCACCGTTCCTCCTGACAAGTTTCCTCGGGTCCGCCTCACCTGCCCCTAGGCAGTCGATGATGAGTTCACTGCTCTGGTTCGTATCTCCACCGATGACCGGGCAGCCGTATTCCTTCGCCCCGCGGCCCAGACCCAGCCCGATCTCACGAATACCTCTCCGCCCCAGAGACCCTGGTAATCCCAGAGAAACCATAAGCCCCAGCGGCCTCACGCCCTTAGCGGCGAAATCGCTCACCGTAGCGACGACCGCTTTCCTTGCCGCCTGCCAGAGACTCATACCAGGCGGGACATCAGTGCTTCCGACCAACATGTCACTCTTCAAAACTATCCAAGAATCTCTTCCGGAAGGAATAGCCGCGACATCGTCGTTGAAGCCAAGCGGGAACCTGGAACGCTTTCCAAAGATGCCAGTCAGAATCTTGATGATCTCTCTTTCTCTCGGATTTCTCGTCAATGAATAGTCCAGTTGTTGGATAGTTGAGGTAGGAGCTTTAAACCAAAGGCTATGCCTACGCCCGACTTGCGCCTCGGTGGCTCAGCCTGGTAGATGTTCTCGCACCAGAGAGCATCCGCCTCGTAAGCGGAAAGGCACATGTCTGCCCCGTAGGGTCGCGGGTTCAAACCCCGCCCGAGGCTCCAAGAAATCATCACGTGTTCAACCACCGATCGGACCAGACCCCAGGCCAAGAGACTACGCGTCTTGCTCGAGCAGTTGACAAGAGCCTCGTTAACTCCTGGCACCTCTGCGAAAGGCTGTGCTCTCAATCACGCGAAGATGACATTCATGCGGGTCTCTATCAACTCCGTAATATCCCCCCGCTAAGTCTATAGCCTAGTCCTTAGCGGCCACTCGTACAGCCGACAGGGAGGTGTAGTAGATCGATGAGTCGTAGCTCGTATGGTAGCCCCAGAACAATGCACAAAGTAACATGTTCCGACTGTGGGAAGGAGACAGAAGTTCCTTTCCAGCCAACACAAGGAAAACCAGTATATTGCAGGGACTGCTACCAGAAACATAGAAGGTACTAGGACTCTCAATTGGGAGGCCCTAGCTCCCACCCCTTTGATTATAGGTGTCAGACAGAGCATTTCCTGAAGGGATTCCTATTCTCTCTGAATTCGGAGTGCTAGCACGCTGCCTGAGGCTTCAATCAAAACGGGCCGGAGGAGCTCCTCGGAACATTCCCCTTGTTTTTCTCTGGTTTGGGACGGGCATCCCTACCCCCGTTCATATAGTCTGCGCGAAAAGGAGTTGCGGTTTCCTAGGGGAAACTGTTCGTTCTGTGCGTGTTTGAGGGCT
>Ga0209619_10001986_pt1 | contig 14861 bp, 14 predicted proteins | sample Rifsed16ft3_FD_184011 | JGI IMG/M metagenome (GOLD analysis project Ga0209619, IMG submission 184011) | Soil microbial communities from Rifle, Colorado, USA - sediment 16ft 3 (version 2) | ecosystem: Environmental > Terrestrial > Deep subsurface > Rock core/Sediment | place: Rifle, Colorado... | reverse complement strand
CCAGATCGGGCAAGTCGTTCGAGGCCTTCTTTCATCGCCTTGAGCGCTTCAGGGGGATGCCCCTGCCAATCCGTGACCTCCCCTGTCACGCGCAGCGGCTCACGGGAGCGGAATGATTTGGTCGGATTCCCCCGAAACTTCTTGTCGGTCAGATTCGGGTCATCCTCAATCGGGCCGGTTGGTTCCACGATGTAGATTCTGCCGGGACCTTCGCCGGCGGCCAGATCCGCTCCCCATATGGCGGCATCCAACGTGCGGGCCAGGTAGACGTAGGTGGTCGTTCTGGTCTTCCTGCCAAAGTTAGGGATATGGCCCGGCCTGATCAAGTCTCCCGGCTTGAGGTGAGCCCGGGTGCCGTGGTAGAGAGGCCACTCGGTGACCTCGCCCGTAACCCGCAGCGGCTCGCGGGATCGCCAGGACATCCACGGATGGCCCGGAGGCTTCTGTTCCGTCAGGCCGGAGGCATCTTCCATTTGGCCGATCGGTTCCACCGTGTAAACCCTGCCGGGTCCTTCCCCCTCCGCACGCTCAGCCTCCCAGATGGCCGCGTCCAGATTGGGGGTAAGGTAGACATAGGTTGTCATCACGTCCCGTTCACCCCCCTCCCTGGAGCTATTGGACTCGATCAGGTCACCCGGCTTCAAATTGGCCCGTGTACCATGGTAGAATTGCTTCGTCCGCGGGTTGTCCGGTTTGCCGGGAACGTCTGTGCCCATGTTTGTGTGCTTCAGCAATTATTTTTTCTCATTGAATTTCGCCTTAAGCTCCAATGGTACCCGTCTTGACTTTTCCAGCTCGCTTGTAATTGGCGACAATCACTCCGGTTGGCGAAACCAAACTCTCTGTTAATGCAAAGGCTGCCGGAATCGTGCCTTTGTCGAACAACTTTTTTCCTTGACCAAGGGTCAACGGGTGAATTTTGAGCCAGAGTTCGTCCACCAGATCATTCTTCAGAAGCAGCTGAATGAGCTCACCGCTGCCGTGAACCTGAATGTCAGAACCTTTTGATTCTTTGAGCTTTTCGATATCCGCCAAGCTCTTGAGGAAAACCGAGTTTTTCCAATCTGACTTTTGCATGGTCCTGCTCATGACGTATTTTGTGACATCATTGATACCTGGCCAAAAGTCTGCGTGTTCAGGCCAGTAGGATGCGAAAATCTCAAATGTTTTTCTGCCCAAAAGAAGGTCTGCAGGTTTCATCTGTTTTTCCATGACCTTGTCAACAACATCGTCAAAATACGGTGCGCTCCAACCGCCATATTTGAAACCGCCTAATGTATCTTCCTCGGGTCCACCAGGCGCCTGCACTACTCCATCTAATGTAATAAATGATAAAACGATTATTTTTCTCATGTTATTTTACCTCCTCTTGTAATTTCACGTGATTCGGCCTCCATCTCCCCATAATGAAACAATTATTTTTTCTCATTCTATTTCGCCTTAAGCTCCAATGGTACCTTTCTTGACTTTTCCAGCCCGCTTGTAATTGGCAAAAATCACTCCGGTTGGTGTAACCAAACTCTCTGTTAATGTAAAGGCTGCTGGAATCGTGCCATTGTCAAACAACTTTTTCCCTTGACCAAGCAACAACGGAAAGATTTTGAGCCAGAGTTCGTCCACTAAATCATTCTTCAGTAGCAGCTGAACAAGCTTACTGCTGCCCCAAACTTGAATGTCAGAACCTTCTGAATTTTTGAGCTTTTTGATGTCTGCCAAACTTTCGAGGAAAACTGAGTTTTTCCAATCTGACTCTTCCATGGTCTCGGACAGGACGTACTTTGTGACATCATTGATGCCTGGCCATAAGTCTGCGTGTTCAGGCCAGAAGGAAGCCCAAATCCCAAATGTCTTTCTGCCCAAAAGAAGGTCTGCTGGTTTCATCTTTTTTTTCGTGGCCTTCAGACCAACTTCGTCACCATAAGGTGCAGACCAGCCTCCATACTGAAAACCTTCTGCGGTGTCCTCCTCCGGACCCCCAGGTGCCTGCAATACTCCATCCAATGAAATCATAGACAAAACGACTATTTTTCTCATAATATTTCCCTCCTCGTATTATGACCGGTTCATGATCATCGCTTACACACAATAGTCGTTTCATGAAGCGCAGAATCGACAAGGCAAGCACAGAAAGTTTGATCGAATGAATGGCGCAACGCAATGACGCATGACGTCGGATTAAACCACGGAGGTCCGTTTATCTCCGGAAGATCTTTTCCCACACGGGTATTGATCTGCCGGCGGCCTCGCGGCGCGTTGATATCGGCGGTGGGGCGCGTCTCATGGTGATTGGAACACCCGATGGTCGGCCGGCGGATCCTGAGGCGTGCAAACACTCTACGAGCCGCGCAGAATCTTCTCCATCTTCCTCCCCTTCGCCAGCTCATCCACCAGCTTATCCAAATACCTGACCTGCCGGGTCAAAGGATCCTTGATTTCCTCCACACGATACCCGCAGATTACTCCGGTGATAAGGTGTGCGTTGGGGTTCAGCGAAGCTTGCCGGAAGAATGTTTCAAAGGTCACATGTGCCTTTATCAATTCCTGCAGCTTTTTGTTATCGAAGCCTGTTAACCACTCGATGACCTGATGCAGCTCCTTCTTAGTTCTGCCTTTCTTCTCCACTTTTGCGACATACATGGGATAGACCGACGCGAAGGTCATTTGTGCGATGCGCTGATTGTGCGTGCTCATATTGCCCCTGAATTGTTATTCTATGAAAGTCAGCGAAGGACTGTAGTGTATGCGGGGACAGAATAAAGAAGTTACGCGAAACTCGTAACCCGCCTGCGTCGGGAAAACGACTCCGGTGGGCAAGCCCGTAACACGGAACTCGTAACATGTGACTCAAAGCGAGTGTCGCGAAAAAAGAGGAGAAAAGCAGGGAAGACAGTTTTTGGTCTTTGGTTCTTAGAGAAATGCAATCCCTTCCAAGAAAAGGGAGACGCCGGAATCAGGGCGTGTGCGTGAGAAGATTCACATGTGCCTGCCTGCGTGCCGGAGGGCACTCCGGCGGGCAGGCGTTTAATTGCACGACAACAAATGTGTGAGTATAGTATGACCGTTGTGTCGTGCAATTTCTGGCAGATTCCCCCAAACTGGTTCGAAAGTGCGTTAGCGATTCAATCGTGCCTGCCTGCGTGCCGACCATTTCGTTTGTCTCAACGGGTGGGAGCTTGTACTTCGGCAGGCAGGCGTTATTCCGGCGCACAGTTCTCTTTTGGTTCTTTTTCCCGCATCAATATTAATTATGAAAGAGCGGGATCCCGTAAGGCGGGACTCTTACAAGAGAAAAGAACAACTACGTTGCATAATGTTCGAAATTCACCATCCAGCGGCAGTATCCACAAATCCTTGAATCACCACATTATTCACTTTCAACTGAGGGTGCAGCAATTGCCATATCAAACACGCTTTTTGTGTCCCGCCGTTGTCTGGCGGGATGAGCGAATGTCGCATTGCGGCCCGTTATGTGCCGTGGCCGCCCAGGCTCCCAAAACAGTATCGTGCTGGATTGTGCTGCTTCGTCACTCGCTTGATAAAGGCAACCACACTCGATTGAAAAGTATCTCGCCATCACGGAGCTTCTTGAACCGCTCGATGATAAAGCCCCTTGAAGCGGCCGTACGCGGATCGCGAGATCAGCTTCGCATACTCATAGAGGATTTCTTCACGGATGGTTTGGATGTAGGGAGGAGGCATAGGATTTACACAGAAACTGCAAATATGTATTCCGCAGCGAATCTTGAGGAGCCGCTTCGATTCCGCCGAGAAGGGTGCGCCACCTGCTCTCCAAGCAGGAGGTCTCCATGCAGTCTCGGTGAGAAATGAACGAAAAATCTAATGTGCTAACATACTTGCTAATGGCAACGCTGATATTTGCTGGAGAACGCGGCACCTAATTTCGTGACGGTTCGACGGGATGCTGGTGCCGTTGGTGGAATTCTCGGCGCGCGTTACAAATCTCCCCGCTCCTAAACGGGCTATTTTTCGATTTGTCTGAAGCCGCACAATTGCCTGTTCAAGAATGCTCATTGAATCTCGCTCAAGAATCCGAACATCCCAGAAAATGCCTCCCTTGAGAAGAAAGCCCTGCGCCTTGGGAAACAACTCGTCCCAATGGTTTTTGACATACTCGGAATCGGCATCAACATGCGTTCTCAATTCACGGATGAATTCCAGGGCCGGCTTTCTCAATAGAACCAGAACTGCATTGTCATCCATGACTCATCTCTTTCTTGAGAGATCTTTCTTCGTTGACCGGCACTCCGCCAGAACTTATTTGTTCAATATGTCGTGGATACTTTGAACCAGCTTGTCCGCGGGAAAAGGCTTCGGCAGGAATGCTTTCACCGTATCCCCAAATTCTGTTAGAACTTTTCCAGCATCGGCAAAACCGCTTGTGACGATAACCTTCACATTGGCATTCAATTTTTGGAGCCCCCGGATGGTAGATGGACCATCCATGAACGGCATCGCCATATCGCACAAAACCAGGGCAACCCGTTCTTTGTTCTCGGCATAGAGTCCCATCGCCTCCGTGCCGTCGCTTGCTCCCAAAACTCGATACCCATAGCTTTCAAGCGTTTCTTTGGCGATCTCGAGAACAAGCGGCTCATCCTCCACAATGAGGATGGTCTCCCCGTGTCCAAACGGAAGGTTCTTCTTTTCTTCCACAGCCTGTTCTGTCTCGCTCGAGTGAAGCGCCGGCAGATAAATCCTGAAACTCGCTCCCTTGCCTGCTTCGCTGTAAACGTTGACAAGTCCCCCATGGTTCTGGACAATGCCAGCAACGACCGAGAGCCCGAGCCCTGTTCCCTTTTCTTTTCCTTTTGTGGTAAAGAAGGGTTCGAATATTCTTCCAACCACCTCTGGGGGAATCCCCATGCCGGTATCGGTGATTGTGAGCATAATATAGGCTCCGGCATTTACCGAGGGATGGAGTCGGGCATAGTGTTCATCCAAGATCTGATTTTCGCCATCGAGTGTCAGCACCCCTCCGCGTGGCATTGCATCGCGCGCGTTAATGCACAGATTAAGGAGGACTTGGTGGAGCTGCGTTGCGTTGCCAATGACAGGCCACAAATCCTTCGACAGTCGGGTTCGAACTTGAATAGTCTTGGGAAAGGTCTGCATGACGAGATGTTCGATCTCCTTTACTAGCATCGCGGGTGACACCACCACGCGCTTTTCCTCGACGCCTCTGACAAATCCCAGGATTTGCTTCACAATCTCCGAACCACGCTTACTGCTCATCTCAATCATCTGCAGCAACTTCTTGATTCGTTCATCAGTCACTTCCCTCTGGAGCATCCCGAGGGAGAGAAAGATAGGCCCAAGGACGTTGTTTAACTCATGAGCGATGCCGCCAGCGATCATCCCCAAACTTTCCATCCTCTGAGCCCGCAGAACCTGCCCCTCGAGCCTCTTTCGTTCCGTAATATCGGAATCAACGACGTAAATGAACTTTGGTTTTCCTTCAGTCTCCTTCACGAGAGTCCAATCACTTTCGACGATGAGCTCGGTCTTTTCTCCTTGCCTGTGGGTCCATTCTCCCTGCCATCGCCCCTTTTCCAGAGCTGTCCTTCTTGCCTCCCCATACGTTGTCTCCAATGATTCAGGCAGACGCTCTGCGATCTTTGTTCCTACGATCTCTTCTCTCTGCCAACCGTACATTCGTTCAGCAGACCGATTCCAGAAAAGAACACGACCCTCTTCATCAATCACTGAAATGGCCGCCGGGTCCACATCGAGGAGGGCGGCCTGCTCTTTGATCTTGTCTTCCGCTTTCTTTCGTTCGGTAATGTCCTTGAGGATCACCAAGAATTCTTCATATCCCCGCACACTCGAATGGGAGACGAGACAATACGCAATCGATCCATCTGCCTTCAGCACTTCCGTCTCATACGTTCCGGCAATGCCTTCGCTAATCTCCTTCCACTTCCCAAGCATGAATTCCTTCTTGTAGTCTGGAATGAAATCGAGGAAATTCTTTCCCACAACCTCATCTTTCCTGTATCCAAACATCCTCTCGAGCTGTGGATTGATGTATCCCAAGGATCCATCCTTGCGAACCGTAAAGATCAAGTCCAGCGAGTTCTCAAGAATGCTCTCCAGATACGACTTCGTCCGTTCGATCTCCGCGGCAGCCTTCTTACGCTCCGTAATATCCCGAGTCACGCTGAGCATTGCCGGTTCGCCAAGTTCGGTGCCTCGGAAGAACACAGCATGCGTCTCCATCCAGCGCTCTATGCCGTTAAGGCCTACAAGCTCGAACTCAAGCAATCCCTTTTTCCCAGAAAGCACCTCATTGGTCAATTTCTGAAAGGCCGGATGATAGGCCGGCTTGATCAGGTCATAGATGGATTTCCCTAAAACGCCCGATATGTCGGCCGCCCCGACCATATACAATCCGGCTTGGTTCATCTGCAAAATCGTTCCGGCGGCGTCTGTGATTTTCACACATTCAGGTTCTGCCTCAAAGATCTCGCGCAGGATCTCCTCCTCCTTCTCGAGCCGTTCCTGGCTTTCCTGTTGTTCTGTGATATCGAGCGCATGAGCAAGCACGTACGGCATCTCCCACTTTTTCTCCCTCAGCACATTCCGATAAAGCCAGAATCGCTCCTTCCCACTCTTCGTCACAATGCGCATCAGCCCACTGGCTGTTCTTTCTTTCTTGATCGTTTCAAGATATTCGTCAAAGGGCTGTGCCGCGCCCGGCGCAAGGAAGGTCTTCAAATTCTCTCCGATCATCTCTTCCCGTTGATAGCCAAGCCTCTCGAGGGCTGCAGGATTGACATCGAGGAGTTTGCCCTTCAGGTCATGAATACAGATCAATCCGAGACTGTCATCGACCAGCCCTCGAAAGCGCTCTTCACTTTCCTGCAGGCTCTGCTCCGCCTGTTTCCGCTTGGTGATGTCCAGAGCCGTGCCTATGACCGCTTGTCCGCCGCCATACTCAATGTGGGTCGCAGAAAAATCGACCCACTTCACCGCGCCCGTGCTCGCAACCACTCGAATATCCATTCTCGAAGAGGTTTCAACAATGCCTTGCCCCATGAACAGCCTCCGCGAGGCAAGGTCGCGATCTTCTGGATAGATAATATCAAGGGGCGACATTCTGAGAAGGCCTGCCACTTCATAACCGGTCAGCTCCTCCGCGGCAGAATTGGCGTAGAGGATTTTGCCCGATTGATAGATGAAAATCGCCGATGCGACCGTCTTCACCAGCGTCTGAAACCTTGCCTGGCTCTCCTCGAGCTCCTCATTCTTCTCCTCGAGCTTTTCCACGAGCCGCACACTGTATTCCTTCAAAGCATGACTCTTCTTAAGCTTACGTTTTGCCCGCGGCTTACCTCGAGCGCGGGAGATGAGAACCTCAAGTCCCGAAAGAAGGTCCTCTTCTGCGACGGGTTTTCGGAAAAACAAATCCGCTCCCGCTGCAAGCGCCGTCTTCTCGTCCTCAGGAGATGTATAGATGGCTGAATACAGGATCAGCGGCAGGCCCGACAGCCGGGAAGAACTACGAATATTCTGGCAAAGTTCATACCCATCCATCTTCGGCATCAATACGTCGGCGATGACTGCCTCAACCTTGCCCTTTTCGAGAATTTCTAAAGCTTCCGTCCCGTCGGAAGCTTCGAGGATTGTATGGCCCGCACGCTTCAGGCGCGCCCTAACCACCTTTCGGTGAAGCTCCTGATCGTCGACGAGAAGAATTCTCATTGGGTTTTCCTTCTTTTTTTAGTGTTTGGTGGAAGACGGCAAGAAACTACCCACGGCCTTCCTGGAATCATCGAATGCGAGGTCTTTACTTTCAGGGCATTGCATTTCGGAGAATGAACTTCTTGTGAAACTTGGCAGGTTTGCAACGATTGGCCTACGAGGTATGCAAGACTCACATGGAAACGAAGGGCTTTTTGGATTGACGATAGTGTCGAACCGAACGCGGCAAGCCAATGCGGGAGGAGCATTGGTCACGGATAGACCCCTCTTGGATGGTGTTCTTGCTGATGTTCTACAAAATTTTTGCGAATGTCAAGCAATCATGTAGAATAGCCTCTCAGCACCATGTGTGTCCCAAGGTGCCGCTTCCGAACGAGCGAGATTGTGACAGATTAGATAAGAAGTTCGTTGCCGGCCTTTGCGAGGAGTCCACGACGATTATGGACGTCCAGCTTGTGGAAGAGGCTTTTGAGGTGGTGTCTCTTGCGGTTTTCTCAGGGGTAATGGTCTCGACACTTTAGTCAACGATTCGAGTTCTCGCTCCTCCTCGATGCGAGCACTTGGATTGGGGATTCTTTCACACTTTCTGCTTCAGACAAACTCTCTGACTTGCCGTTCTATTTTGAGATGATCTTGGGCCGAGATGTGAAAGCGTTCGCGCAATTCCTCCGATTTCTCCGAATCCTCGGCCTGCAAGATACCATCCTCCCATGCCCCCACAATCGCCTCCAGATAAATATCCAGATAGGCTTCTTTTTGAAGGTCATCATGCTGTTCATCGGAAATGTCCAAGGCTTTCCGAAGCGTTGTCAGCAATGTCTCTTCGTCCTTCGTAAGCGTTCCATCTGCCCAACCCCGCTTCAGAGCCATGAGATAGATATGAGCAGGAACCGAACCAGATGATGCATTTGAGTCAGACATTCGCTTATCCCGTTATCCTGATAGGATGTCCTAAATTACTGTGGTCTAAAATCAGACGCAACACCAGGAAAAAAGAGTTGGGCTTTGCCCACGCTGTCCTGTTCCATGTGTTATTCAGCCTGTGCCAACTGCTTGCCCAGCAGGAGGTCAGCCATGTTCTTGTGGATTCCTGTATTTTCCGGCCTGGTGCTAACAAGAATGCTAACTGAATTCTTCTTATTCCTCGGATGCAATCTATTGTTTTAAAAGCAGGATTGCATCTTCTTGCATCCTGTACTTTAAGCGATGCCTTGCCTTTAAGAACAATGATGTAACGGCGGTTCCAGTGGCTACCGTGCATCGGGATCAAAGTTTTCGACAACCCATAGGTTTGAATAAAGCTCTGATAAGATGTATACGACTGACTTGCCATCCGGGGTTATGTCTACGGCATCAGGATTGTTCATGCGTAACGGAAACACGAACATGGACTGTGGAGTGCTTTCGTTCCTTCTCAGAAACTGTATCTGAGATGGTTCACCAGTCGTCAATACATAGATCCCCTGGTTATCGGCTGACCAGCGAATTGGATAGGTTGAGTTGTCACTTGACCAACGTCTTGCCGTAGAATCAAGAAGCGACAAAGTCCACAAACCGTACGCTCCGCGTTTCGAACTACGGAAAGCCACGGATTGTCCGTCTGATGAATAACGAACATTCCACAAGGGCCAATAGCGATCCAAGGCCGGGAATGGTTCCTGCCGCCCTGTGCGAATATCAAGGAACTCATGTCCAAAGTCTTTTCCTGAGTAAAGGACCCTTTCTCCCGGGAACCAGGCAATCTCCCCCACACTTGCTTCGCGGAGGGCTTGTATTCCTTGGTATCCATAAAGATACAGCTTGCTCACACCGTCGGTCGTGGCGCCAATAACGATTCGCTGGCTATCGGGACTCCAGGCCAATCCATAACAGTCACGCAGGGGTGCAAGTTGTTCCTTTTGTCGTTCCGTAATAGATATTCGGAATGCGATTCCATCATCTATCAACGCCACATACTCTTTTCTCGGGTCTATCCTTGGTTGTACTGCATCGTGTAAATCTGCAGTGATCTGTTCTTTCAGTGACACGCTTGCAGCTTTCTTGCTTCCGACATTATGCAAATACATCTCGGAACTGACGTAATCCGATGTAGTCCACAAGCGTTTCTCATCTTTCGTCACAGAAAAGAAACCGCCAAAGTGGGGAAAAGTCAGAATAAATCTTCTGGATCCCTTTACCTTCCCGACCTCTATCTTGTACAATGTGTCGGCTACAAAACAATAGATAGACTCACCGGTTGGAGACCACCGAGCCGCAACCACATCGTCACAGATTTTTTGTTGGTGCTCTCCGTCTATTCCAATCGTCCACAGCGTATTCTTCCCCAGTCTATCTCGAGCATCTTCTATGTCCTGGGAAAGAAAAAGCAATCTATTGCCACTCGGGGACCAGTCCACTCCGCTGAGGAGATGATTTCCCACATTTACATAAAGGGTGTCAAAGTTGCCGACCGAAAGATTCACAATCCAAATACTGTTCCAGCCGGGAACCCTCACATGAATTGCTGCAAACTTCGCCTTGTCGGGAGCCCAGCTTACCCTCGCGGCTTGTACGGTTCGTTTCGGTGGTCCCCCTATCCTGGACAACAGCCAAGTGGCCCAACCTTCTTTGTCGCTCGAACCTGCAACAAGCAGCTGTGTCCCATCCGCCGACCATGCCAGATCCAGGATACTCTTCAAATCTAGAATACTCACAGCAGGCGCAACACTAGCAAGATCCTGAATAAGTAACTTCGTTTTGGAAGGATCCTCTCTGCTCCGTTCCTCGTACGCCACAAATTGTCCATCAGGAGAAATCACAGGACGAAAAGATTTTCCAGCGAAAGTAATTTGACGACTAGAAAATGGAAGCGGCGAGCGCATATACTGCGTGATCGTATATATGATAGCGGCAATTGAAAGAATAAGGATGGAGCCAATTCGAATAGATCGCCCAAATGAGAGGAATGGTTTCTTGGGAAACCAATGATGCTCGAGTGCAGATTCCGCCGGGGTTTTCTGCAATTGCCTGAGATCCACAGCCATATCGCTAACGCTTTGATATCTTTCACCGGTGTTTTTGTGCATCGCCTTCCGTACTATCCGCTCGAGATCCATTGGCACGCCAGATCGGAGGGCTGTCATAGGATGCGGCTCTTCATTCAATATCGAATATACCAGTGCTTCGTTGTATTCGCTTTTGAAGGGGAGTTGCCCAGTGACCATTTCATAGATGACCACACCCAAGGACCAGATATCAGATCGGTGATCAACCTTCTCACCACGAGCCTGCTCAGGAGACATATACGGCATTGTCCCGACCGTTCCGCCTACTCTTGTTAAGGTTGACGCACCAACAATGCTCGCAAGACCGAAATCCATGACCTTGGTTTCTCCATCTTCAGTGATCATGATGTTATCGGTCTTGATGTCACGATGTACAATTCCCTTTTCGTGTGCTTTCCTAAGGCCTTGGGCGGTCTTGATTGCAACATCAAGGGCCATCCCCACAGGAAGAGGCTGGTTTTTGATCTTGTGGCGAATTGTTTCCCCTTCATAGTACGCCATTGAAATGAACATCTGTCCATCTTCGGTGTCGCCAAGTTCGTAGAGAGTGCAAATATTCGGGTGGTCAAGTGCTGAAACAGCTTTGGCCTCATTTGCAAAGCGTTTCTTGTTTTCTTCTGTTGCTGTTAGATGCGGTGAGAGGATTTTTAAGGCGGCGAATCGGTCAAGTTTCAGATCCTGGGCTTTATAAACTACACCCATTCCCCCCTCGCCCAATTTCTCCAGAATTCTGTAATGTGATATAGTGTTACCGATCATGTTCATAGAATACAAAAGGCCTCTTTCACACTCTTCCGAGCTCTCCAGAGGCCTTCGTTAAGACCTGAACTCCTGTACCTCCCCCTGGGAGTGATATTTCGAAATAGTAGCGATGTTTCAGAGGAGTGTCAAGTTCTGCCCTGACTGACACCCAATGGTCACATCTGCCTGCCCGGCAGGAGGTTTTCCCTCTTTCTCACCTATTTCCCACTCTTCAACGCGCCCTGCTAACAAGATTGCTAACCGCTTGCTCTATCCGGCAAGTGTTCAGATCCCCTTTCGCCATCCGCCCCCATCGATGATGGCGATTTTAGGTCAGTTCTTAAGTGCACCCATATCCACTCGGTCAGCGTGTCGACGACCGCCACCTGGCGCTCCTGCGACATTTCGTGGTCCTCGATTACTTCAAACGTCAGTTCTTTCTTCTTTCGGGTTTTGCTCATAGTTGATTGAAGCAAGAATAAATTAGACAACAGGAACAATTCAGCGGCGCGCAGAGGGGGGTTCGGTTGCCGCTGATGTAGTTTTCTTTTGTCCCCTATTTCGGTCTAACTTGTCTCCACTACCCATACTCAACTGCTCTCCACTGAAAACTACTTGGCCGACGGTTAGGGCGCATTCTCATTCAACGACAATTGTCCCATCTGGTAGATAAAGATTGATGCCTTCGGGGCAGGTGTAGTGGTCGGGGCGTAATGAAATTTCAATTGTTGATCTTTCTTCAAAAGTAATGATCAGGGCTTCCTGCGGACGAAAGTTGATCTGAGCAACACGATCGTTGACCAGGCTCTGCAGTTTCTTGTTGAATCCGGGTTCCCCTTGGGAGGAAGCTGTGCCTTTGTCTGAAAGAGTAACGCGCGTTAATGCACTGAGGCCGATATTGCCGAACGCGAACTGAATGTAGTCATGGACGAATTCGACCCTGGTAAGCTTGGATCCGACCAGTTGCCTAAAGTGGCTGTCTTTCATGAGATATCTGTTGGAACTGTCCTGTTAGGTATGTAACGGAATTTTATCAAGTATAGAAACTGACGCGCAAAACTTCCGGGATCGGGGATAGGGTTTCCCGAGGAGTGAATCTCAAATCGGTCAACAATGCTGAGTTGGTCGTTGAGTTCCCATATTCTCGTTATGGAGAACTGTTGTCCCAAAGTAGTGAGATGTTTCGAGTTTCTTTCGCAAGACAAAAGTGGGTGGAAGGCTGAATTCCACAGTGATGCTCATTTGTTTCTTGCGGCGTTGGCCTGAGTCAAAGAGGTCCCTTGCAAAGGAAAGCTCTTGCCCAGGTTGAACTTCGTTATTGAAAAACAGATTGAGGGCTCGTAGGACATTTGACTTGCCACTAGAGTTCTTCCCAACGAGCACATTGAGATTGCCAAGCTCAACGAGCTCATCGTTAAAAAAGGACCGGAATCCTGAAATAGCTACCTTTGTCAATAGGATCATATTGTTGATATTTGAAGTGGCGCAGCCGCCTAATTCGCGTTACATCGCAATCAGCGCTGTTTTAATACAAACCATTAGAGAATGTTGACTTCTTCTTTCCAGCAACAGATTTCACCTCGAAAACACCTTCCTATCCCTCTCCTCAACTCCCCCTGCGAAATACTTATCTGCCCACGTATCGTCTTCGCTAAGACCAAATGGTTTCTTCTTCTTACTCTCTTTCTTCTTACCCTCTTTCTTCCCCTCCCGGTCCCGAAATGCATAGTGATCGAACATCCGCATGAATTCACCGAAATACACATCGGCGACCTCGGGCTGTGAGAATATCACCAGCTGGTTCTCGTCGTTGTTCTTGCAGGAATTGTCGCTAAAGTTGGCCGAACCGGTGATAACCTTGGGGTTGAGAGATAACGGATCGATGAGAAAATATTTCGTGTGAATGTACACGCCGCGGTGATGCAGGGATTCTTTCTGGAATTCGTCAAGCTTCGTCTTGAGCCTCGCAGACGCTGCCATCCTATTTCCCTTCGTCCGGTGAACCTTCTCAACAACGTTTCCCCTTGTGTTCAGCAGACCGAACTTGAGAAACTTGTCTTGAGGATCGTCGAGTGCGTCCTCGATCTTGTCGTGAAGTGCAAACGGAGCGGTGAAGCAAACAAGGTCGTTCGCATGATCGACCATGTCGGCGATCTGATCGATGGCAATGATGCTCGTACGGGGACTGAAGATCGGATAGATCGACGGCTGGCCGGTTGGCGGAACGGGGGAGAGCCGCTCAGCGATTTCCTTTGACTTCTTCTTTGTCGGTTCCGGCTCTGCCCACAATTCCTGATGAAGGTCGTAGAACTGCTTTGCGATACCCCTCTCTGTGGTGGCATGTCCGACGTTCGCCTGGCCATAGACGGCACCATCGGTGAAGTTCGTGGATCCGGTCCACACCGCTTCAGGAGTCCCATTCTTGCAGAGGACGATGAACTTGTTATGGGAAATGTTGACGGCAGTCCTTTTGCGGCAATATTTCGTCAGCCCGTGCTCTTTGGCCGCTTTCGGATTTTCTTTCTTGGTGGTTTTTCCCTTCCAGTCGAAGAGTATCTGCACTTTGACTTTGCGCTTTGCAGCTTCCCGAAGGGATTCGAGGAAGTTCGCTTTCTCAAATTCATAGATGCAGAGGTGGAGGGAATAGCTGCTGTCTGTCGCCTGCGCGATGAATTTCACGAGATTTTCTTCCAGTCCGCGCGAAAGCCACCTGAAGGCCGATCCGTCAAGCACGTCGTCGGGATTCTTGTCGCCGAATCGGCTTATGTACGCCTGACTGGCAGCAGCGGAACGGTTGAAGTGAATCTGGTGTGTCTTGCCGACGTTCAATGGATCCTCTGTTCGGACCTTCACCTCGACCTTGTCTTCCGGCTTCAGTTCGCCCGGCTTTCCGTACATCGCCTCCAGTCGGTACGTGTACTCGTGGTTCGGCTTTGCCGTGTAGTCTCCCCACCGGAATTTCTGGATGGGAAACTCGTTCGTTCTCACCTCTTCACCTGCATCAGTCTGAACGCTCGGGAACTTGAGCCCTCCCTTCAGCCACCCGGATTCATCGTCGGTGTGGTCGGTTCTATGAATGGCGAATCCGAGCAGGTCCTTTCGCCTGTCCGGATCGATGTTGAATCCCATAAAGACGACATACGTTCCGGCAACCGTGCGCAGCGTAAGCCCGTTGTTTGAAGTCTTGCGGTCTCTCATGGTGTCACCCCCTTACGGAAAACCAATTGGCTCATTGAGTTATTGACTCATTTGTTCATTTGCAGATCTATTGCTATGTGATACCCCAATGCCCTGCAAACTTCGAATTGTGCCTCATCAAACCACTGGGGTTGATCGGGTCATCGGATCATCGAT
>Ga0209619_10001980_pt1 | contig 14878 bp, 15 predicted proteins | sample Rifsed16ft3_FD_184011 | JGI IMG/M metagenome (GOLD analysis project Ga0209619, IMG submission 184011) | Soil microbial communities from Rifle, Colorado, USA - sediment 16ft 3 (version 2) | ecosystem: Environmental > Terrestrial > Deep subsurface > Rock core/Sediment | place: Rifle, Colorado... | reverse complement strand
CGCGGCCGTCATCCCGGTCGAGCTGATCGTCCGGATGCGCGAGGAGCTCGGCTTCGAGCGTGTGATCACCGGGTACGGGCTCACCGAGGCATCCGGGATCGTCACGATGTGTCGACACGATGACGACCCCGAGACCATCGCGACCACGTCGGGACGGGCGATCCCCGGCGTGGAGGTGTCGGTCGTGGATGACGCCGGTCAGGAGGTCGAGCGCGGGCAACCCGGCGACGCTAGCACGGGCTTCCCGCTCGAGGGAATCGGGCGTAAGGGCACCACCTGACGGGACACGACCATGTCGGTCGGGCTCGTGCGCGACTTGGAAGCGTGCCCGTCGGGTAAAGAAGCTCATCCCGCGGCTCGGTATTCGTGGATGAGCCCGCCCAACACGTCCCATCTGTAGACGTTCACGGCCCTCAGGTCGCCCGCTACTCGTGATGGGTCCAGGATCGGCGTCTGCAGCCCGAGCCCCCGATGCGGTCTCTCCTCGTTGTAGTGCCTGAGATAGGTCCGCACCGTCCGCTCCAGATGTCTTCGGCCGAGGATCAGCGTCCAGTCCAGGCACTCGGCTCGGAGGGTGCCCACCCACCGTTCGCAGAACGCGTTGGCATTGGGGGCTCGGATCGGAGTGAGGACGATCCTCAAGCCCTGGGACCGAAACACCTCGTCGAAGGGGCCGCAGAACTTGGTGTCTCGGTCATGGATTAGGAACCTGGCGGATCGTCCCTCCTCCCATGGACATGGCGAGGTTTCGGGCCTGTTGGGTGACCCACGCCGAGTCCGGGTTCGAAGTCGCTCCCCCCAAGTGCACCCTCCTCGTCCCGAGCTCGATCCATACCAGCACGTACAGCGTCTTCAGCGTGATGGTCTCCACGGTGAGGAAGTCGCAGGCCAGGAGCCCGGCCGCCTGAGCTCGGAGGAACTCGCTCCACGTGGGACCGCGCCTGGGAGCCGGGCCTTGTCCGGCGCAGCGGAGGACCGTTGCGATGGTGGTGGCAGAGACCCTCACCCCGAGCTTCAGGAGCTCTCCCCGGATATGCTGATAGCCCCACCTGGGGTTCTCCTTTCCCAGGCGGAGGATCAGCTCCCGGACCTCGGGACCCAGAGCGGGCCGTCCCGGGGGCGGTGCGGCATGGTCCACTTTCTGGCGACGAGCTGTCGGTGCCAGCGGAGGAGGGTCTCAGGCCGGACCAGGAACGCGCCCCACGCCTCCCGCGGGAGCAGCCTGCTGGCGGCGGCGAGGAACGCCTTGTCCGATGCGCGGTAGACCGGGCGCTTCACCTGCCGGCGCAGGATCGCGACCTGGTGTCGCAGCACGGCGATCTGGGGGTCGGCTGCAGCTGTCAACTCAGGCGGCGATCGAGTTTCTGGACCCCACGGGTCCAGAAGGCCGTCGCAGCCAGAGCGATAGGCCGGTGGGAGAGGAAGACCTAGCCCACGGGCCTGACGTTCGCAGCCTGTGGGCCCTTTGGACCTTCGGTGATGTCGAACTCGACCCTCTGGCTGTCTTCCAGGCTCTTGTCCCCCGAAGTCCCTCCCACCATTCCACCGCCGAGTTGTACGCGCCTTTTCATCCTCTGGACACTCGTGAGGTTGGCTCCCTTGGCCCCGAGGAGTCCTTCATGTCCTTGTTGCCCTGGGAGAAGTCGTAGACGAACCTGGTCACGGATGCCTCCGGCCACCGCTCGAAATCGGAATCGTCCGTCTACGCGTGGCAGGAGAACCGTTCGACAAGCGTGCGAAACCGGGTGGCGCCTCGCGTGAACCCTGCGGCCCACAGCTTTGAGGTCCCGGGGATCGCAGCAACACCCAGCATGTCGGTACTCCCGTTGAACGCGGGCGTCGACTGCTCGGTCCAGTCGGCTCCGTCCCAAGCCTCGAAGAGGGGGAGGTCCTTGAAGTCCGTTCCGTCGTAGCTGTGTCCGACGGCGAACACGCGGTCGCTCAAGACCGCAGCGATGCCGTACAGGAAGTCGCCTGGGAACGATGTCGAGGGGCTTGGGTTAGAGACGATCGACCATGCCAAGCCGTCGAAGTGCTCGATCAGGGTGATCCAGCGGTTCGGCGTTATCCCGTAGTCGTAGTCGTAGCCGGCCGCCCAGACGTCGTCGGCGGCGATGGCCGTCACCCCCTGCATCACGCCCTGCGTGGTGTCGGGGCCAGGGGTGACATTCCACATCGTCCCGGTCCACTTCGCGAACAAGGGCTCAGAATCGGTGCTCCCCACTGCCCAGAGCTTTCTCGTTCCCGGGATCCTCGTCACGTCGGTGAGCGAGTTGTACGTGCCCGGGTTCGGGCCCGGGACCACCGACCACTCCGTGCCGTCCCAGTGCTCGACGAGGGTCCCCTGTTGCGAGAGTCCCACCGCCCAGACGTTCTTCCGGCCGAGCGCGAGCACGTCGTAGAGCACGGCGCCGGCGGGCTCGTCGGCCGGGGGAGTCTCCACCGTCCACTCGCCCCCGTTCCAATGCAGGATCAGACCGTTGTAGTCGTACGATCCACTGATCGTGTTGCCGACCGCCCACGCGTCGGAGTTCGACAGCGCCGACACGCCCTGGAGGAACGCCTGACTGTCGGGATCCGCAGTTGCCACTAGCTTCCACTTCGACCCGTTCCACCGCAGCGTCAAGGTGTGGCCGTCCCCGTAGTCGTCCCTGTAGAAGCCGGCAATCCATGCGTCGCTGGGCGAGGACGCGGATACATCGGTCGGGAAGTTGTCGAGGGTCGTGCCCTTGCTAGGGCTCTGGACGACGTTCCAGCTGCATGCGGCGAGCGCCTTCGGCAGCGGGGCGGCGGCCAAAGCCAGGGCGACCGTCGCGATCGAGGTTGCGACCCTAAGGGCTCTGTGCATCTGCCGCCTCCGGGGGGTTTGGGTGCGTGGACAGTACCCGCCGGTGATGTGTCGGCGCAAACCCGGCCGCCTGGAGAGCAGTCCAGCCTAGCCCCCGAGCAGCTGGCAGAGGGACTTGAGAACGTCTGGGTGGAAGCGCAGCTTGAACTTGACAGGCGGTGAACCGACTTGGTGAGCGATTGATTGACGCGGGCACCGACCGCGTGCACTCTCAGACCCTGGTGGCGGAGACCGATCGCTCTGAGGAACCGGCCGAGACTCGCGCTTCTACTCCTGTGGGGTCGTGGCGGACGGGCCCTGACTCGCTTACGGCGCCCTTCGTCGCCATCGCCGGGTTCGTCCTCGTCCTCCTCCTCTTCGGGAGGTATCAGCTATTCGGGAGGTACCAGCTCGGGCTGTTCATGCTCTTCCTCCTCGGCTTCCCTCCGCTGTTCGGCTGGGCGACAGCCTCCCTGGTCCGGAGCAAGGGCGGGCGGTTCTCCTCCGGCTTCCTGCTCGGGTTCTTCCTCGGTCCGCTCGGGCTGATACTCGCCGGCATGTGGAAGCCGGACCCGAGGCGCCGCTCGCATCACCCCCCGTTTGAGGCTGCAGGAACGAAGACCCGGGGTGCGGAGACGGGAGGCATGGCTCCCAACACGGCCGCAGCCTTCGCCCGGGCGGAGACCGCCCGGGGCCGGCGGCTCTGGCTCCTCGCCGGCATCGTCGCCTTCTACGCCGTGCTCTGGACGGTGTACCTGACTCGGGCGGATGACGGTGCAACGGACGGCACGTCCTTGCCGACCCCGGAGCTCGTGGCGACGGTCGGGGTCTTCGCGGGCGCAATCTACGCTTTCCTGTCTCCACGGCTGCGGCGACGAAGGGCGATGCGTCGCGCGGCGAGCCGCCTCGGGCTCTGGTTCGCGCCGCGGGATCCCTTCAATCTCCTCGCGATCCCCCTCTTGGCATTCCGCGCGCAGCGGGCACAGCTTCGCAACGTGCTGTGGGGGACCTGGGGTGGGCACAACGTCGTCGTCTTTGACAACGGATACGACCCAGCGTGTCTCGTGCAGATCGCCCTCGACTGCCCGCCGATCGTCCTCTATCCCGAGAACCGGGTCAGCGTCGCGCTCCGCGCATCCGGCCTGCGCGATATCGAGTTGGAGTCGGAGGAGTTCAACCGGGCCTTCACGGTGAAGTGCGACGACCGCCGCTTCGTGAACGCCCTAGTCGACGGCCACATGATGGCCTGGCTCCTCGAGGACCGGTCGAGGTGGGGTTTCGAGATGGTCACCGGCTGGGCCCTCTGCACGGGCTGGGGCGAACCGTCTGAGGACCCCGAACCGCTCCTTGGCAGCGCCAGGGCGTTCGTCGGGCACATCCCGCGGGTGGTTTGGGACCTGTACCGACCTCGGGTGGAGCGCGCGACCGACGCGCAGCAGCCCGGGTAACCGAGTGACCGGGTCCGCTGAAATTGGTCCCGTGGGGTACAGAAACCCGATCAGAGCCCTTGACGTGCTCGGTTGGCTGCCGAGCCGGGGCTGAGACGATCCCCCGCCGCATGCTCCTCTCCTTATCTGTATGTGGCGGTCCGTAGGCTCTTGGAGTTGCTCGTGCTCGGCAGGCGGAGCGAGGCCGACAAGGACCTGGAGATCGTGGTCCTCGCCACGAGCTCGCCGTGCTCCGTCGGCAGGTGAAGCGTCCCGAGTTTCGAGCCTCGGATCGGGCCTTCTTGGCCGCGGCGAGCGGAGTGCCTTCCCTGGAGCGCTGGGGAGCCTTCCTCATTCGCCCGGAGACCCTGCTCAGATGGCACCGGGCTCTCGTCGCCAGGAAGTGGACGAGGGCACACCGACGCCCCGGGCGTCCGGCCCTGGACCCCAAGGTGCGCGAGCTGATCTTGCGCTTCGCCCGGGAGAACCCCAGGCTACGTGCGGATTCGCGGAGAGATCCTGAAGCTCGGGGTGAGGGTCTCGGCCACGGCCATTGCCACCGTGCTCCGCCGGCACGGTCTGGGTCCTGCTCCGAGACGCGGCCTCACGTGGGGGGAGTTTCTCAGGGCTCAGGCTGAGGGGACCCTCGTCTGCGATTTCCTAACCGTGGAGACCGTGCCACTCAAGACCCTCTACGTGCAGATCTGGATCGAGCTTGCTACGAGAAGGGTCCGTCTGGGTGGGGCGACCCCGAACTCCGACTCGGCCTGGGTCACCCAGCAAGCCCGTAACCTCGCCATCGGCCTACAGGAGGAGGGACGAGCTGTGAAGTTCCTCGTCCACGACCGCGACGCCAAGTTCTCGGGCCCCTTCGACGAGGTGTTCCGAACCGAGGGCACCCGAGTACCACGTTGCGGCCTGAGTTTCTTTACCCGACGGGTTGACTGGGCGACCTGGCTGTCATACCGTGTATGACATGGCAACGAAGCGATCGACGAGGGTCCTCACCGTCTCGGTCCCGCCCGAAGCAGCCGACGACTTCGAGCGTCTAGCCGAGCGCGAAGGCCGGAACCGAAGCGAGCTCTTCCGAGAGATGCTCAGGGTCTACCGCGCCTACGAGGAGACCAGGACGTTCGAGTCGCTGCAGCGCTACGGGGCCGCGCAAGCTTCCCGTCGAGGTATCAAGACCGAGAAGGATGTAGAGCGGCTGATCCGGGAAGCGCGTGTGTGAGGGTCGTCCTCGACACCAACATCCTCATCTCGGCGTTCGTCTTCCCTGGAGGCACGCCCGAGTTCGTGTACAGGGCAGCTATCCAGGGACGGATCGAGCTCGTGACGTCGCCCACTCTGCTCGCCGAGTTCGGCCGCGTCCTTTCCGAGAAGTTCGGGTGGGATCGCTCGCTGGTGGAAGAGGCTGTCGGTCAGGTCGCGCGGATCGGGACGATCGTCCGGCCGAGGCGTCGCATCGCGATGATCACGGTTGATCCTGACGATGATCGCGTGTTGGAAGCTGCGATGGCTGGACACGCCGAGGTGATCGTGTCTGGAGATCGCCACCTAACCCGCCTGGCGGGCTGGGAGGGGATCAGGATCCTTGAGGCGTCGATGCTGTTGGACGAACTCGGGATGAGTTCCGACAACGTTTAGGCAACCGGTGAACTTCGAGGGCCGGCCGAACGATACGAGGTCGTGCGGGGGCAACTAGACCGGTTTCGTGGTCGCGAGATTCAAGACGATTGAGCAACGGGTTCCTCGCGGTCTTCGACGGCCCCGCCCGAGGGGTCCGATGCGCCCGGGCGATCGCGAGGCGATGTCCTCGCTTGGGATCGAGGTCGCGATCGGGGCTCGCGTCGACGCGCTCGCCGGCCCTTCGGAGGTGCTGGTCTCGCAGACCGTGAAGGACCTCGTCGTGGGGAGCGGATTGGTATTCGAAGACCGCGGCGTCGAGGCGCTGAAGGCGTGGCGGATGACTGGCACCTGTACGCTGCTGTCGGCGACGCCTGAGCGATCGCCTGATCGCTCGCGGAGACGTATGGTGCGCGAAACGAAAGGAACCCCGATGACACCGGACCCGGATCGGATGCTCGACTTCGCCCGTCGCTACACCGCGGCGTGGTGCAGCCAGGAGCCCGCGAGCGTGGCGGCGCACTACGCGCCCGAGGGCTCGCTTACGATCAACGACGGCGCCCCGTCGGTGGGGCGCGCGGCCATCACCGAGGCCGTGAGGTCGTTCATGACCGCGTTCCCCGACATGCAGGTGCTGATGGACGACCTCATCCTCGAGGATCCCCGCATCGAGTACCACTGGACCCTCGTCGGCACGAACACCGGGCCCGGAGGGACCGGCAACCGGGTGCGGATCAGCGGGTTCGAGGAGTGGACGATCTCGGAGGACGTCGAGATCGCGGCGTCGCTCGGTCACTACGACCAGGCCGAGTACAACCGCCAGGTCGCCCACGGGGTAGACGGATAGCACGAGCCATCGCATGTTGCGAGACGTATCCGCGAGTCGGTTGGGGGCGGTCGAACGCGACGGCGCGGTCGTGCGGTAGCCTCGGCCTCTTCGCGCGGCCGGACCAGGAGGCGGACCGCATCCTAGCCCTTGGAGACTCGCTGCTCGGTTCCACCGTCGCGGAGCTCGCGCCGAACCCGGTGTCGGTGGATGCGGGCGGCCATGTGGCCCCCGCGCGAGGCTCACGGACGGCAGGCGAAACTCATTCTTGCTCGTGCGCAAGGGAGGAGGCTTGATATGAAACGGACGGGAGTCGTGCTCGGAATCGCGCTCACGATCGCAGCGGTCTGCTCGGTCGCGATCGCCGGATCCGCGACAGAGGAGACCACCGGAGTCGTCCGGGTTGAGAAGGCAGTCATTGATGGCTGGCATTTCGGCTGCCACGGGGACGCTTGTCAAGGAGGGCCGTCCCCATTCGAGCCTATCTCGGTGACGAGCCCCACATCGGAGACGACTTTCGACGTTGTCGTCGCTGCGACGATGGACTATGAGACGACCCCACGAGACTTCGGTATCGTACGCATGCGATACCGGGAGCCGGGATCTGAGGCTGTCGACATGCGTCCGGGAGACTTTCGACTCGATTCCTCAGGGCAGCTGACGACGACCACCCTGAGTTGGATGGCTAGGAACCTTCCGGCGGCCGGAGCGGAGTACGAGTTTCGGCTGCTGGCCCTTCCTCGGCGAACTCCGATGATGCGCATTTCCACTTCCGAGGGCACCGGTTCACCGTAGTCATCGAGATGTGGTCTGCTGGCTGAGTCATCGGGCCTCAGCTTCGTTACACGGGTCGATCCTGCGTCCAGCGCCGTCATCCTCACACGAGGGCGTGGGTCGAGGTGGGGCGCTTTCCCTCGAAGGACATCGGGAAGCTCGCGCTCGACGCGCTGGTCGCGAACGATCACGGCGAGTCCGACGGCTTCCGTCACGAAGGTCAACGCCGAGGAGCACTGACCCACTCTGTTGTCTCATGTCATGAGGTCTGTCTCATGTCATGAGGCCCACGGGTGAACGGGTAGACTCTTCAGAACGCTAACAACGTGATCTGGTATCCCCGGGACATACACGGGCCCCGTGCGACGTCCAGGGCGACGCGCCCTGATACCCGGGACGGGCGTTCACGCTCGAGGACTACCAGCCTTCCAGTGGCCAACGATCCTCCCGCGGCCTAGCGCGGCTGACGGGCTTCGATCCCGCGATCTCCGCCTTGACAGGGCGGTGAGGACTCCGGACTCCTCCACAGCCGCACGATCTTCGGTTTTCCGTGCCCCCAACGGGATTCGAACCCGTGTCGCCGCCTTGAAAGGGCGAAATCCTAGGCCGCTAGACGATGGGGGCTCGAGCTTGCGCTCCAGCCACCCCCGGCCCGGGGGCAGCCGGGAAAGTATAGCTCCGGGCTGCGGCGAGACTCACCCGCCGTGGGTTAGTCCTCGCACTCGAGGTCGATCTCGATCGCGTTGTCGTCCGCCACGGCCTGGAGCGAGCGGCAGGCCTCCTGGGCCTGGCTCTGGATGTCGGTGAACTCCGGCGACGCGAAGACGTTGCCGATCTCCTCGGGGGTGAGCTGGTCGAAGTCCTCGAGGATGCCATCGATCTCGTCTTGGGTCTTCTCGAGGGTGGCGACGTACTGGTCGTGGGCGTCCTTCACCTCTGAGGGCGGGTCGAGGGACGAGAGGTCGTCGATCGCGTCACCGAGCACCGTGGACAGGTCCTGGAAGAAGGCCCTGAGGAGCTCGATGGCGGCATCCTCCGACGTCGCGGCCTGGACATCGCTCTGCATGGTGGCCGTGAGCTCGTCTCCACGAGCCTTGAAGTCCACCCTGAATCGCTGGAGCTCCGCGAAGTACTCCTCCACGGTTATGCCACCGCAGGCGGGGGCGGCGATCGCCAGGGCGAGAACGGCTGCCAGCACGCGAGCGACCTTCACGTCGGTCTCCCTTCGTCGGGACGCGCAAACACTGACAGCGCTATGTGACGGAGGCAAGCACCTCAAGGCTCGTCGGGGAGTGCCGATGACTCTCCCGTGCGAGCACTCTTGGAGTTCCTGGGAATCGTGGAGCCCGGCCACAAGCGTCGGGAGCCGGTTGCGTTGCCGACGTGGGCGCGATGGATGCCCGTGATCGCGGCCGTGGCGCTCGGCTTGGTCTCGGTCCTAGCGGTCCAGGCGATGCGCGCGCTCGTCTAGCCAAGGCCCTCGGCCGCCGGATCTTCCTCCCGGCGGCCGTCGCGCACCAGGCGGTCTCCGACCCGGATGTCGGTTCCCTCGCAGAGCTCGAGCGCGTGCCGCGCGCCGGGTCTGGGAAGGGCGAGCCGGCCGGGACACATGCGCGCCATGCGCACGACCCGCAGGTCGTCGTCGAGGAAGGCCACCGTGATCGGGAAGCACATACCGAACGTGTGCACCGATCTGGTCCCTTCGAGCAGCAGCGCCTCACCTGGGGGAAGCCGTGGTCGTCCTAGTAGGCCTCGCTTGCGCTCGAGCCGGGTGAGGGGAACCTCGGCCTCGAACCGGATCCCGCGGGGCCCGACGAGCATCTCGCGCCGCATGCCGAGACGCTAGCGCGAGGCAGTGACACGGGGGTTCCCGCCCACCGCGGCAGTCGCTAGGCTCTGGCTCCCATGCTGATGGAACGGTACCCCACGCCCAACAGCTCGCCCGGCCGCGAGGGACATCGCCCGCGCGCAGTGGTGCTGCACACGAACGCCGGGAGCTTCTCGGGGACCCTGCGATGGTTTGCCGACCCGACGAGCGGAGTGAGCGCTCACTACCTGATCGGTACGGACGGCCGCGTCGCCATGTTCGTCGACGAGACCGACACCGCCCGGCACGTGGGCCGCGTCCGTGAGCCGACGGCTTCGTTCCTCACCGACGACGATCCGAACCTGTACACGATCGGGATCGAGTTCGAGGATCACGGCGACCCTGCAGGCGCGCCCCGCACCGATCGGCAGTACGCGGTCGGGGCCGCCCTCCTCCGCTCGATAGTGGATCGATGGGAGATCCCGCTCAACCGGGACCACGTGGTCGGCCACCGCGAGATCTTCGTCGCCAAGAACTGCCCCGGGAACCTGGATGTCGATCGGCTGGTCGAGGAGGCAACTTCGTTGCCGGCCTTGCGCGCGATCCGATGAACGAGATCGTCTGCCTCCTGCCGGTTCGCAACGGCGCCCAGGACCTGACCGGGTACCTCGCCGCCGCGCCGGCGTGGTGCGACGCGATCGTCGCGCTCGACGACGGCAGCACCGACGAGACGCGCGATCTGCTCGAGGCGAGCCCGCTCGTGCGGATTGTGCTTACGAACCCGCGGCGGGAGACGCACGCCGGCTGGCATGACGGGGCGAACCGGAACCGGCTCATCGAGGCGGTGGCCGGGCTCGATCCGGACTGGATCGTCTCGGTGGACGTCGACGAGCGCATCCCCAACGACGACGCCGAGGCGATGCGCGCGTTCCTCGCCACAGACGCCTTACCCGGGCTCGCGTACGGCCTCCAGCATCTTCGGATGTGGGACGCGGACCGGTTCGACCCAGACGTGCGCTGGGTCTACCGACTGTTCGCGTTCCGTCCGGGACTCTCGTTCCCCGACGAGCGGCTCCACTTCAATCCGGTACCCACCGAGATCGCTCGTACGGCGTGGGTGCGAACGACGGTCCGCCTTCAGCACTTCGCGGCCTCGAGCGAGGATCGGATCGAGACCCGCCTCACCAAGTACCGGGAGGCGGACCCCGAAGGCGTCTACCCCGTGGGCTTCGGGGGGTTGCACGCTCCGCCGCATCAGGTCGAGGAGTGGGAGCCGCGCCCGTCGGGGCTTCCAGTACTCCCCGGCCCCGACGAGCAGCTCGGTCGGACGGCGGCCGGCGCGCTGCGACAGGACCGCGGCGGTCCGCTCTTGGTTGCCCTGGTGCCCGCCAAGGACTGCGAGGAGGATCTCCCCGGCTACTTCGAGTCGGTGAGTCGGGTGGCCGATGCCGTCGTGGCTCTGGACGATGGCAGCACAGACGGCACCCGCGAGGTGCTCCGTGCGCAGCCCCTCGTTCGAGTGCTGCTCGGGCGGCCGCGGCGCCCCGACTACCGCGGGTGGGACGACGCGGCGAACCGGGCGATGCTCCTCGAAGCGGCGGCGCGTCTGCAGCCGACCTGGATCCTGTCGCTGGACTCCGACGAGCGGATCGATCCGGACGACGCCCGCGCGCTGCGGACGTTCCTGGAGGAGGAGGCGGATCCGGCATTCGCCTACAGCTTCCGCGTGCACCGCATGATCGGTGATCTGGAGCACTTCGACCGGGCCGACCTGTGGGCCACAAGGCTGTTCGCGTTCGAGCCTGGGCAGGGGTTCTCAGGCGAGCGGCTCCACTTCGTGCCGGTGCCCGATTCGATCCCTCCCGATCGCTACGTGCCGACCACGGTTCGGATCCAGCATCTTGCGAGCTTGACGGAGGAGCGCCGTCGCGCGCGCTTCGAGAAGTACCGGCAGGCAGACCCGGCGGGCGCCTACCAGGACGACTACGGCGAGCTGCTCGCGCCGCCGGGTACCGTGCGGCCGTGGGAGCCCCGGCCCCTTGACCTTCCGGTCGTCCTCGAGCCGCGGGAGCTTCCCCCGCTGGAGGACGAGGAGCGATCCGCCGCCTTGGAGCTCGACGCCCCCGTGCTCTCGGCGATCGTGATCGCCAGGGACGACGAGGACCGGATCGAGCGGACCGTTCGATCCGTCGTCGAGCAGCGAACCCCGGAGCCTTTCGAGGTGATCGTCGTGACGAGCGGGAACGACCGGACGGCAGAGATTGTGCGGGAGCGTTTCCCAGATGTCACGCTCGTCGAGCTCGACCGGCCGGCGCTGCCCGGCGAGGCCAGGAACGCGGGTCTCTCGGTCGCCCGGGGGGACTACGTTTCGTTCCCGGGCTCGCACGTTCTCTTGCCCGGCGGTAGCCTCGCGGCGCGTATCCGCGCACACCAGCTCGGCCACCCGATGGTGACCGGAACCACGCTGAACCTGACCGACACTCCGGCGGGTTGGGCCTCGTACTTCCTCGACCATTCCACGGTGCTGCCCGGGAGGCCGTCGGGCGAGCTCGGCGTGCCGCCCGCGCACTGCTCCTACGACCGGGAGTTCCTCCTCCGGATAGGCGGTTTCCCCGAGGACCTTCGGGCCGGGGAGGATACGGTCGCGAACGTGCGCCTATCTCGTCTGGGCTACCGCGCGTACCGGGCGGCCGACGTCGTGCTCTACCACGACAGCCCATGCCGGGATGCTCTCCGGCTCGTCCGCCATCACTTCTCGCGGGGTCGTGGCCTGGGTCGCATCCTTCTCGAGAGCGCTCCCGTGGGGGGCCGGCTGCTCAACCGCGGGATGGTCCGCTTCCGCCTCTTCGGCTATCTTCCGACTCGCCTGTCCCAGACTGCCCAGAACGTCGCGCGCTGGGGCGACGACGAGCTGCGTCGCCGGTACCGTTCGGTGCGGCATCTCGTGACGCTGGGGGCGAGCGCCGCGTTCGCGGGGACCTGGTTCGAGATCGTCCGCCCGGCGCCCGGCAAGATGCGAACGCTGTTCGGCAAGCCGGCCCTTCACGTCGTCTTCGCGGGGCTCGACCGCCGTGGCGTCTTCCGCGTCGGCAGGACCGACGTGCTGCTCGTCGCCAGGATCGAGCCCCTATCCGGACGCGCGCGGATCCTCTCGCTTCCCCGGGACCTGCTGGTGGACATCGCGGGAACCGGGCCGGGCCGGCTGAACGAGGCCTACTTCGACGGAGCCGACGGCGTTCCGGAGGATCCCAAGGCCGGGATGCGGCTACTCGCGCGGACACTGCGGAACACGCTATCGGTTCCCATCCACGGTTGTGTCGTGGTGGACTTCGACGGTTTCCGCCGTTTGGTGGACGCCCTTGGAGGGGTTGAGATCGAAGTCCCGCACGCGATCGACGACGAGTTCGTCGGCGAGGATGGCGAGCTGTTCTCGGCGCACTTCCGGCCTGGGCGACAACTTCTCGACGGCGACGCGGCGCTCACGTATGCGCGCACGCGTCGGGCCGACGGCGACCGCTGGCGTCGGCAGCGTCACGTCGACATCTCGGTCGCGCTCGTGCGTGCGGCGCTGCGGGTTCGCTCGCCCGGTCGCGCACTCCGTGTGGTTCGTGCGGCGGCCTCTGCCATCACGACCGACCTCTCGATCCCGCGCCTCGCGCTCGCGGCGCAGGCCCTTGCGCGGGCGGTAGGGAGGCGCCTGACGATCGTTTCCGTCGCGCCTCCACTGGTCCGCTCCGTCCGGACGGAAGAGGGTAGATGGGTTCACCGGGGGGATCCGGTCGAGATCGCCGGCTTCGTGCGCCGCCGGTGGGTGGTGGGCGAACCCGAGGATCGGCCTGGGGAGCCGGTTGGCCGGTCGGATCAGGTGACGTCGATCGTCTTCGGCTTGGAGTAGCCGGACGTTTCGCCGTTGCTGGTCTTCCGGAGTCTCGCGCGGAACGCGAACCTGCCCGCCCGATTCGGCGAGAAGGTCGCCTCCTTGGCCGTGGCTCCGATCTTCCAGTCGGAGAACGAGGCGTCGCTGGGACGCTTCCGCTGGACGTCGTAGACGTAGTTCGACGGCGCGTCCCGCGAGGCCCACCGGATCGTGAAGACCGTACCGACCGGCCCCGACGCGGGATCCACCTTAATCGGGACCTTGATCGTGCCCGTCATGGGGAACGTGGGGTGCGAAAGTTCGCTGCAGATGTAGGTGTAGGTGCCCGCCGCGATGAATCGCTTGAAGAAGTCCGACCCCTGGGTCATCGGTCCGGAATCGAAGTACTTCATCCCTGTGGTGTCGGTCGCGGTGTGGTTGTGCGTAGCGAGGGAGCTATTGTGCCACTGCACCTGCCTGCCCGGAGCAGCGAGCTTGGCAAGCGCCGGCGTGAACGAGTAGTCCGCCACGAGGATGTAGAAGTCGCCGCCGGCCGCCGCGGCCGGCACCGCTCGCAGGACGTCGGCGTACGCGACCGCCGCGCCGATCGACACCCCCGAGGCGACGAGGCGGCGCAGGAACGCACGCCGGCTCATCTGACCCTCTAGGTACCGCTCGACCAGCTCGTCCTTGGACACGTCGCCTCCGGGGGGCCGTTGGGGCGGAGCCTATGCGGAGCGGGAGGGGGAGCGCAAGTCGACGGTCAGGAGGCGCGATGGACGGGTTCGCCGCCCACGATCGTGAGCTCGACGCGGGCCTCCTTGACCGCTTCGGGCGGCAGCGCGAACAGGTCCTTCGACAGGACGACGAGGTCGGCGTGCTTCCCCGGTGTGATCGAGCCCCGGTCGCCCTCGCAGAAGTTCGCCCAGGCGCCGCCCATCGTGTAGGCGCGGATCGCGGTCTCGACGTCCACTGTCTCCTCCGGGACCCAGCGTTCGCTCCCGTTGAGCGACGCGCGAGTCAGCGCCGTGTAGATCCCGATCAGCGGGTCCATCTCGGCGACGTTCCAGTCACTCGAGAACGCGAGCGGAGCGTCCGCCTCTTCTAGGCTCCGGAACGCCCAGGCGAACCGCGACCGATCGGGGCCGACGTTCTCCCGCCACTCTCCGACGATGTCTGGCGCGCAGTGGCGCGGCTGCATGCACGGCACAACGCCGAGCTCCCGGAACCGCGGGATGTCTTGCGGTGAAAGGCACTCCACGTGCACGAGCTGATGCCGCGCATCGCGGGGGCCGTTGACCCGTTGCGCGTGCTCGATCGCGTCGAGCGCGGTCCGGATCCCACGGTCGCCGATGGCGTGGGTGAAGATCTGGAACCCCCGGCGGTCAAGCTCGGCGATCAGCTCGGCGAACTCGGCCGGATCCCAGAAGGTGTCGCCGCGGTCGTCGGGCCCGCCCCCGACGTAGGGCTCTAGCATCGCGGCCGTCCGCGGCTCGATCACGTCGTCGATGTAGAGCTTGATCGGCGCGACTCGGAACCGGTCGTCGTCGTAGGTTCGCTTCGCCTCCTCGAACGCGTCGAGGTCGTCTGGGGTCGTCCCGTGCGGGTAGAAGAGCGCGGCGGTGATTCGGGACTTGAGAGCACCGTCGTCACGCGCCCGGGCGAAGAGCTCGAGGTCGTCGAGCGAGTTCTGCGGCTCGACGATCGTGGTGATGCCGTAGCGGGCGGCCATGCC
>Ga0209619_10001977_pt1 | contig 14882 bp, 14 predicted proteins | sample Rifsed16ft3_FD_184011 | JGI IMG/M metagenome (GOLD analysis project Ga0209619, IMG submission 184011) | Soil microbial communities from Rifle, Colorado, USA - sediment 16ft 3 (version 2) | ecosystem: Environmental > Terrestrial > Deep subsurface > Rock core/Sediment | place: Rifle, Colorado... | reverse complement strand
TGCTCGCCGGCTCCGTGGCGGTCGATCGGTTCGGCGTGGTGGTCCGCTTGATCGTCCTCGGCGTGACCGCGATCGGGCTCCTCTTCGGCCACCACTACCTCGAGCGCTCGGGCGAGGCCCGCACCGAGTTCTACCCCTTGATGCTGTTCGCGGCCGCGGGGATGACGCTGTTCTCGGTCTCGGCCGACCTCATCGTCGCGTTCCTGGCCCTGGAGATCCTCTCGCTCTCGCTGTACGTGCTCACCGGTTTCTCGCAGCGCCTGGGATCGGTCGAGGGCGCGATGAAGTACTTCCTGCTGGGCGCGTTCTCCTCGGCGTTCTTCCTGTTCGGTGTGGCGATGGCCTACGGCGCGACCGGCTCGACGAGCCTTGCCGCCATCTCGAACGCCCTGGCCGGCGAGACGGGCTCGGTTGCCCTGGCCCTCGCCGCCGTTGGACTGCTCGCCGTGGGGTTCTCGTTCAAGGTCTCGGCGATCCCGTTCCACATGTGGACACCGGATGTGTACCAAGGCGCCCCCACTGCGATCACGGCGTTCATGTCGGCCGGGACCAAGGTGGCCGCGTTCGCGGCGTTCATGCGGGTCTTCAACGTCGCGTTCCAGCCGCTCACGTGGGACTGGCAGCCGATCGTCTGGGCGCTCGCAGCCATCTCGGTGATCGTCGGGAGCGTGCTGGCGATCGCCCAGACCGACATCAAGCGGATGCTCGCGTACTCGAGCATCAGCCACGCGGGATTCGTGCTGATGGGGCTCACCGCCGCGGGCGAGGTCGGGATCAGCGCCGCGCTCTTCTACCTGATGGCGTACGCGATCACGGTGATCGGCGCGTTCGGCGTGGTGATGCTCGTCTCGGGCCGTGGCGAACGCGGTACTTCGCTGTCCTCGTACGCGGGGCTTGCCTCGCGTAGCCAGCTCGCCGCCGCGCTCCTCACCGTGTTCGTGCTCTCGCTCGCCGGCATCCCACCGACCGCGGGGTTCATCGCCAAGGTCTCGGTGTTCAGCGCCGCCGTCGAGGGTGGTGCGTGGCCGCTCGCCCTCATCGGCGTGCTCGCGAGCGTGGTGGCGGCCTTCTTCTACCTGCGTGTCATCGTGCTGATGTACATGCGGGATCCGGAGGCGGCCACCGAGCCCGATCCCTCCCTCCTGCCGCGGCTCACGATCGCGGTGGCGGCCCTCGGGGTGCTGATCCTCGGCGTGTTCCCCGGACTCGTGATCGGCTTCCTGGACTCGGCGGCGGTGCTCTCGTGGTGATCGCCCGACGCGCGGTCCCGGGCACGGTAGGGTCGGGCCGATGAGTCGACGCGTGATCCCGGGCCTGGAGTCGCCCGACCCGATCCTGGAGCGCGACGTGCGCTCTCGCCTGGATCTGGTGGAGGCCGCGCTCGAGAAGGCGGTGCGGGCGGACTCGGACATGCTGGCGGAGACCTCGCGCTACCTGCTCACCGCCGGGGGCAAGCGGTTCCGCCCGATGCTCGTGCTGCTCGCCGGCTACTTCGGCGATCCGGCCGACCCCCGGCTGATCCCGGGCTCGGTCTCGATCGAGCTCGTCCACCAGGCGACGCTGTACCACGATGACGTGATCGACGAGGCCGACGCCCGCCACGGCGTGCCCTCGGCGAACGTGCGCTGGGACAACACGGTCGCGATCCTCACCGGCGACTACCTCTTCGCCCGCGCCTCCGAGATCTCGACCGACCTGGGGACCGACATCTGCGCCCTGCTCGCCCGCACGATCGCCACCCTGTGCGACGGCCAGATCCGCGAGGTGGAGGCCGCAGGCCGGGTCGAGCAGACCGAGGACGCCTACATGGAGATCATCCGGCGCAAGACCGGGGCGCTGATCGCCACCTCGTGCCGCCTGGGCGGGATGCTCTCCGACGCCCCCGCCGAGCACCTGGACGTGCTCGAGGGGTTCGGCGAGGCGCTCGGCCTGGCCTTCCAGCTCTCGGACGACATCATGGACCTCACCGCCAGCCAGGAGACCCTCGGCAAGGAGCCAGGTCAGGACCTCAAGGAGGGTGTGTACACCCTGCCGATCCTGCACGCGCTCTCGGGCCCCCATGGTGACGAGCTGAAGGGACTCCTGTCCGACGGGCCTCCCGAGGGCGCGGTGTTCGAGCGGGCCCTGGCGATCGTGGCCGGCCCCGGGAACCTGGCCCACGCCCGGGCGACGGTGGTTGCCGAGGTCGACCGGGCGCGAGCCCTGGCCGAGCGCCTGCCGGAGCGGCCGGCGCTCACGGCGCTCGTCCAGCTCGCGGAGTTCCTGGCAGCCCGGTGCCAGGCGCGGGGGTCGGGGGGCTCAAGGAGCGAGCGCGAAGGCGCGAGCGTTAGCCCCCCGGAGCAGGGGGGGTCGGGGGGCTCAAGGAGCGAGCGCGAAGGCGCGAGCGTTAGCCCCCCGGAGCGGCGGGGGTCGGGGGGCTCAAGGAGCGAGCGCGCAGGCGCGAGCGTTAGCCCCCCGGAGCAGGAGACACGATCGCGATCTTGTTAGGATCCGCGCTGCTCGAGAAAACGTTCACAAGCGTGGAGACCTATTACGAGTCCTACGGGGTCGTCCTCGCGGTCCTCGTCGCCGGCATCGGGCTCGTCGCGGTGGCGTTCGGAGCCGCACGGCTCATCGCACCCCGCCGTCCGGTCGGCGACAAGCTCCTCACCTACGAGTGCGGCATCGACCCGGTCGGGGAGGGCTGGTCCCAGAGCCAGGTCCGCTACTACGTCTACGGCTTCCTGTTCGTGATCTTCGACGTCGAGGCGGTCTTCCTGTTCCCGTGGGCACGGATCTTCGAGGGCCTCGGCTGGCAGGCAGTGGTCGAGATGGCCATCTTCATCGGGATCTTGGCGATAGGCCTCCTCTACGCGTGGCGCAAGGGGGTGCTGAAGTGGGCCTGATCACCGAGAAGACCCCCCTGGCCAACATCCAGCCGGTGAAGTTCCTCCTCAACTGGGGGCGTCGCTACTCGCTGTGGGTGTTCAACTTCGGACTCGCCTGCTGCTCGATCGAGTTCATAGCGGCCTCCACCTCCAAGCACGACTTCATCCGGTTCGGGGTCATCCCCTTCGCGCACGGCCCGCGGCAGGCGGACCTGCTCGTGGTGGCCGGAACCCTTACGGACAAGATGGCGCCGGTCGTGCGACGCCTGTATGACCAGATGCCCGACCCGAAGTACGTGATCTCGATGGGCTCGTGCGCCAACTGCGGCGGGCCCTACTGGGACTCCTACTCGGTCACCAAGGGCGTCGACCAGATCATCCCGGTCGACGTGTACGTCCCCGGCTGCCCGCCCCGCCCCGAGGCGCTGCTGCAGGGGATCATGAAGCTCCAGGACAAGATCGCCCACGAGGACATCAGGGAGAAGTGGAGTGGCAAGCTCACCACGCCCGCTGCCACCTCCTGAGGTCGAGGCGCGCCTGCGGGCGCGGTTCGGCGACGACGTCCTGTCCTTCGAGGACCAGTTCGGGCACGCCGTCGTGGCGATCACCCCGGCGCGCTACCGGGAGCTCGTCACGTTCCTGCGCGACGAGCCCGAGCTCGCGTGCGACTACTGCGACTTCACCGCGGGCGTCGACCTCGGCGCCGAGGGCATGCAGATCGTTACGCACCTGCACTCCACCTCGCGGACCCACGACGTGCGCGTCAAGGTGCTCCTGCCCGCCGACGACCCGGTCTGCCCCACGATCTCGGATCTGTACGCCACCGCTAACTGGCACGAGCGTGAGGCGGCCGAGATGTTCGGCATCAGGTTCGAGGGGCACCCGCTCCCCGTGAAGCTGCTCCTGCCCGAGCCGTTCGACGGTCATCCCCTCCGCAAAGACTTCCCGCTGATGTCGCGGGAGGCCAAGCCCTGGCCCGGCGCGGTCGAGGGCGAGGAGGAGGAGGAGGAGTGATAGCGCAGGCGGGTGTCAGCTACGTCGACCAGTGGCTCGACGGGTACTGGCTCGTGCTGGTAGTGAAGGCGGCGGTCGTGCTGGTGTTCTTCCTGACCGCCCCGCTCGCGGTCGGCTACGCCGAGCACAAGGTGCTCGCGCACATGCAGGCTCGCCTCGGTCCGATGTACGCCGGAGCGTTCCATGGGTGGGCGCAGCTGGTCGCCGACGGCGTGAAGTTCGTCCAGAAGGAGGACATCATCCCGGCTGCGGCCGACCGATGGGTGTTCTCGCTCGCGCCGGGGGTCGCGCTGGTGCCCTACATCGTCGTGCTGGTCGTGATCCCGTTCTCGGACCAGGCCTTCGTCCTGAACCTGGACGTCGGGATCTTCTTCGTGATCGCGATGACATCGATCAGCGTGATCGGCGTGCTGATGGCGGGGTGGGCCTCCGCCAACAAGTTCTCGCTGATCGGCGCGCTCCGGGCGGCCGCGCAGCTGATCGCGTACGAGCTCCCGCTCGTGCTCGCGGCCGCGGCGGTCGTGATGCAGGCCGCCACGCTCTCGATGATCGGCATCGTCGAAGCCCAGGAGCAGTACTGGTTCGTGTTCTCCCAGCCGATCGGCTTCTTCATCTTCATGGTGGCCTCGCTCGCCGAGCTCACCCGCCCACCGTTCGACATGCCGGTCGCCGACTCCGAGATCATCTTCGGCGCCTACACCGAGTACACGGGGCTGAAGTTCGCCTTCTTCCTGCTGTCGGAGTACGGCGGGATCGTGGTCCTCTCGGCGATCGCGAGCGTGCTGTTCCTGGGTGGGTACCTCGGCCTGCCGGGGATGGAGGCGGTGCCAGGCCCACTGTGGATGGCCGCGAAGATCGGCGCCCTGTCGTTCCTGATCATCTGGCTGCGGGCCACGTACCCGCGCCTGCGCGAGGACCAGCTCCAGCGCGCGTCCTGGCTCGTGCTGATCCCGCTGGCCCTGGTGCAGATCATGGGCGTGGCGGTCCTGAAGGTCGCGGTGTAGGGGGAGCGATGGCGATCGACGAGAAGGAGGTGCGCACGGCCGAGGAGCCCAAGCCCACGGGCCTCGGGCTCGTGAAGGGCCTCGGCGTGACGCTGAAGCACGCGCTGCGCCCCTCGATCACGCAGCAGTATCCGCAAGAGCGCCCCGACCTGCCGCCGCGGACGCGCGGGGTCATCGCGCTCAAGGAATCCAACTGCACGGTCTGCTACAAGTGCTCGCGCGAGTGCCCCGACTGGTGCATCTACATCGACGCCCACAAGGAGACCCACGAGCCGGCCTCCGGCGGCAAGGGTCGGTCGATGAAGGTGCTCGACCGGTTCGCGATCGACTACGCGCTGTGCATGTACTGCGGCATCTGCGTCGAGGTGTGCCCGTTCGACGCGCTGTTCTGGAGCCCCGAGTTCGAGTACGCCGAGTACGAGATCGTCGAGCTCACGCACGAGAAGGAGAAGCTGGAGGAGTGGACCTACACGGTCCTGCCGCCTCCATCGCTGGAGGACGGCGCCGAGGCTCCGGCCGGCGAGGGAGCCGCGTGAGCTCGCAGGAGATCGCGTTCGTGATAGTCGCCGTCGCCGGGACGATCGGCGCCTTCCGCGTGGTCACCGCGCGCAACGTCGTGCACGCTGCCCTGTACCTGGTGGTGACGCTCAGCACGGCCGCGATCGTGTATCTGCTGCTCGCCGCCGAGTTCGTGGCGTGGGTGCAGATCCTGATCTACGTGGGCGCGATCGTGATCTTGTTCCTCTTCGGCCTCATGCTCACCAAGGCGCCGATCGGACGCGAGGCGTTGGACAACCAGCGACGGGGGGTCGCGTTCGTCGTCGGGCTCGGGGTCTTCGGCGGGCTGTTCTACCTGCTGCAGGACGCCTTCCCCTGGGACGCCTCCGACGTGGAACCCGTCCAGGGCACGGCATCCTCGGTCGGGACGTCCATCTTCCAGGACTTCGTCCTGCCCTTCGAGGCGATCTCCTTCCTCCTTCTCGCCGCCCTGATCGGCGCGATCGTCCTCTCGCGCAAGGACGACGCCCCGTGATCCGGCTGCCGCTCGTGCTGACGTTCGCCGCGGTGTTGTTCTCGACCGGCGTCTACGGGGTCCTGGCCCGGCGAAACGCCGTGCTCGTCCTGATGTCGATCGAGCTGATGCTGAACGCCGTGAACATCAACCTGGTCGCGTTCTCGCAGCATCTCCAGCAGGTCACCGGCCAGGTGTTCGCCCTGTTCGTGATCGCGGTGGCCGCCGCCGAGGTCGGGATCGGGCTGGCCATCGTGATCTTGATCTACCGCAACCGCGAGACGATCAACGTCGACGAGGTGAACCTCCTCAAGTGGTAGCCGCCATCCTGCTCCAGGGTGAGGAGGCCGCCGAGCACGTTGCCGCGGTGCCGAACTGGTTCGTCGAGCACACCTGGCTAGTCGTTCTCCTGCCGCTGATCTCGGCCGCGCTGACGCTGTTCCTCGGGAAGCGGACGCCGGGCAGGGGCTCCGTGTACGGGATCGCGGCCGTCGGAGTCTCGTTCGTGTTGTCACTCGGCGTGCTGTGGCAGTTCGTGCAGCACGGCGGCGCGACCTACGAGTCGGGGGTCGCCTGGTTCCAGATCGGCTCCCTGCACGTGGGGGCGGGCCAGCTGGTCGACGGTCTCACCGCGGTGATGCTGATCGTCGTGACGGCCGTCTCGCTCAGCGTCCACATCTACTCGATCGGCTACATGCACGGCGACCAGCGCTTCACGTGGTTCTACGTCGTCCTGTCGCTGTTCACGGCCGCGATGCTGAACGTCGTCATCGCGAACGACCTGTTCCAGCTGCTCCTGGGCTGGGAGATCATGGGCGTCTGCTCCTACCTGCTGATCGGCCACTGGTGGGAGGAGCACGTGAACTCGAGCTCGGGGATCAAGGCGTTCCTCACCACACGGGTCGGCGACGTGCCGTTCATGTTCGGGATCTTCGTGCTGGTCGCCGCCACCGGCTTCGAGACGTCGAACATCCGGGAGATCGGTGAGGTCGTCGCCGGCGGTGAGCTCTCGATCGGGATCGTCTCGATCGCAGCGCTCCTGCTGTTCGGGGGCGCGATCGGCAAGTCCGCGCAGTTCCCTCTGCACGTGTGGTTGCCGGACGCCATGGCCGGTCCGACGCCCGTCTCCGCCCTGATCCACGCGGCAACGATGGTCGCGGCGGGCGTTTACCTCGTCGGGCGGCTGTTCGAGATCTTCGTGCACGCCGAGCCGTACGTGCTGCAGGTCGTCGGCGTCGTCGGCGGCATCACGATGCTCGGGGCAGGCTTGCTCGGCCTGGTGCAGGACGACATCAAGCGGGTCCTCGCGTACTCGACCGTGTCGCAGCTCGGGTACATGGTGGCGATCATGTCGATCGGGCCGATAGGGCGCGACGCGGCCTTCTTCCACCTGTTCACGCACGCGTTCTTCAAGGCGCTGTTGTTCCTCGGCTCCGGTTCCGTCATCCACGCCACCCACACCAACAACATGAGCGAGATGGGCGGGCTGCGCAGGCCCATGCCGGTCACCTTCTGGACTTTCCTGATCGGGGCGGCCGCGCTCGCGGGGATCCCCCCGCTCGCGGGGTTCTGGTCCAAGGACGAGCTCCTGGTCGGTGCCTCCGAAGGGCACGAGGTCCTGTTCGTGGTCATGGTGCTGACCGCGATCGTCACCGCCTTCTACACGACCCGGATGGTCATCCAGACGTTCTTCGGCGCCTACCGGGGCCGCGGGCACCCGCACGAGTCGCCGGTGTCCATGACCGGGCCGCTGTTGGCGCTCGCGGGGGCCACGGTGTTCGCCGGGTGGCTGGGCGCCGGGCCGGTGGGCGCCGCTTTCTTCGACTGGGTGTTCTTCGAGGAACCCGAGGCGGTCGAGCTCGTGCCGTGGGTCGCGGCCCTTTCGATAGGCATCGCGTTGCTCGGGGTGGCTGCCGGCTACGCCGTCTATCGGAGATGGCAGGAGCGAGATCCGATCCGTTCGCTCGGTCCCGTCTACACCCTCCTCGAGAACAAGTACTACCTGGACGACATCTACTGGAAGGGCATCATCCGGCCGATCCGGGATCCGCTCGCCGCCGCCGTCTACTGGAGCAACCAGAAGGTCCTGGACGGCGCGGTGAACGGCGCGGCCGGGCTCACGAAGGTCTCAGCCAAGGTGGTTCACGCGTTCGACCGCAACGTGATCGACGGCGCGGTGAACGGCGCGGGGAACCTCGCCGGATTCACCGGCGGTCTCCTGCGGTACATCCAGTCGGGCAACGTCCAGCGCTACGCCGCGTTCCTGTTCACCGGCGTCGTGGTGCTGGCCATCGTCTTCACGAGGATCTGAGAGGGGTCGGGCAGATGACGTGGGAGAACTCGGCGATCACCATCGCCACGCTCCTGCCCCTGGTGGGGGCGTTGGTGATCGCGCTCGTACCGCGGGAGAACGAACAGGCGGTCAGGGCGCTCGGCATCGTGTTCACGGGCGCCGCGCTCGTCGTGGCGATCATGATCGCGGGTGGGTTCGACTACAGCGGGGCGACGCAGCTGCAGTTCGAGCTGGACACGCGCTGGATCCCCGCGATCAACGCCCGGTACCACGTCGGGATCGACGGCATCAGCCTGCCGCTGTTCCTGCTGACGTTCGTCCTGTCGTTCCTGTGCGCGATCTACACCTGGCGGTTCGTCCCGAAGCCCGGCAAGACGAAGGCGTTCCTCGCGCTCATGCTCCTGCTCGAGACCGGTATGGCCGGCACGTTCATCGCCTTCGACCTGATCCTGTTCTTCATCTTCTGGGAGCTGGTCCTGGTTCCGATGTACTTCCTCATCGGCATCTGGGGCAGCGAGAACCGCGAGTATGCCTCGATCAAGTTCTTCCTCTACACGCTGTTCGGGTCGATCTTCATGTTGCTGGGGTTCCTGGCGATGTACTTCAGCTCGGACATCGGCGGCGGCGTGCACACGTTCGACATCGTGGCGCTCCAGGGGTACGCGGCCTCCGGCGGATTCACGGACACGTTCCAGCTGGTGGTGTTCGGGGCCGTGGGGCTGGGGTTCGCGGTGAAGGTCCCGATGTGGCCGTTCCACACCTGGCTCCCCGACGCGCACACCGAGGCCCCCACGGTCGGCTCGGTCCTGCTGGCCGGGGTGATGCTGAAGATGGGGACCTACGGGTTCGTGCGGATCGCGCTGCCGGTCCTTCCCTACGGCGCCGAGAGGTACGCGCCCTGGATCGGCCTGCTGGCCGCGATCGCGATCGTCTACGCGGCGCTCGCGTGCCTGGCCCAGAAGGACCTCAAACGGCTCATCGCGTTCAGCTCGGTGGGCCACATGGGGTTCGTGATGCTGGGCATCGCGACCCTCACGACGATCGGGATCAACGCGGCGATCTTCGGGATGGTGGCGCACGGCCTCATCACGGGGATGCTCTTCTTCTGCGTGGGGTCGGTCTACGACCGGTACCACACGCGCGAGATGGCCGAGATCGGCGGCGGCCTGATGCAGAAGCTGCCGTACCTGGGCGGCGTGTTCGCGTTCGTGGCGATCGCCTCGCTCGGCCTGCCGGGTCTCGCCGGCTTCTGGGGCGAGGTGATGGCGCTCCTATCCTCGTTCGAGCCGGCGACGGTCCTGTCGGACGCCGGGCTGACGGGCGTGTTCCGCGCCTTCATGATCGCGGGCGGGATCGGGACGATCCTGACCGCAGGCTACTTCCTGTGGATGCTCCAGCGCGTGAACATGGGGACGGTGCCCGAGAAGTGGAAGGGCGAGGCCTTCCCCGATGTCGTGGCGGTGGAGTGGGCCTCGTGGGTCCCGCTGCTCCTGGCCATCGTGGCGTTCGGCCTGTTCCCGCGCATGTTGCTGGGCGTGACGCAGGAGTCGGTCGAGGCGATCTCGCACGTGTTCGGCGGATAGACGCAGGCGACGGGGCTCGGGGAGACGATGAACCAGTCGGTCGACATCGGGGCGATCCTGCCGGAGATGATCCTGGCGGGGACGATCGTGCTCGTGCTGATCGTCGACGCCTTCCTGTCGCCCAGGCGCAAGTGGTTCGCGATGCCGATCGCGTTCATCGGCGTAGTAGCCGCTCTGGTCGCCACCCTGACGCTGATCGGGGAGACGCGGGTGACTTTCGGCGGCGCCTACGTGGTCGACGACTTCGCCGTCTTGTTCAAGACGTTCTTCCTGACGGTAGCGCTGATCGTGCTGATGATCTCGTCCCGGTACTTCCGCGAGGGCCGCTTCTACCAGGGCGAGTTCTACTTCCTGCTGCTCACCTCGTTCCTAGGTTGCCTCATGATGCCTTCCTCACGCGATCTGCTGATGCTGTTCATCTCGCTCGAGCTCGTTTCGGCACCGGGGTTCCTGATCGCAGCGTTCCGCAAGTCCGACCCTCGATCCAACGAGGCGGGGATCAAGTTCTTCCTCATCGGCGTCCTGTCGACCGCGGTGATGCTCTACGGGATGAGTCTGATCTACGGGGTGACCGGGACGCTGAACCTCGTCGAGATCGGCCGGGCGCTCTCGGGCGTACTGGGCGAGGGCCGGGAAACGCTGGTGCTCGCGGCGATCCTGCTCATCGTGACGGGGTTCGCTTTCAAAGTGAGCGCCGTCCCGTTCCAGTTCTGGGCGCCCGATACCTACGAGGGCGCCCCGGTACCGGTCGCGGCGTTCCTGGCCACCGCGTCCAAGGCGGCGGGCTTCGCCGGGCTCCTGCAGCTGATGTTCGTCGCCTTCCCCGCCCAGTACGAGTTCTGGACGCCGATCTTCGCGACGCTGTCGATCCTCACGATGGTGATCGGCAACTTCGTGGCGCTCCAGCAGCGGCAGATCGTCCGGCTGCTCGCGTACTCGAGCATCGCCCAGGCCGGGTACATGCTGCTGCCGTTCGCCCTGGTCTCGGCCGATCAGGGGGTGAACGAGTCGGCCTTCGCGGCGGCCGTCACGTACATCCTCATCTACTCGATCATGACGCTCGGCGCGTTCGCGGTGGTGGTCGCCGTGTCCAGAGAGGCGCGGAGCCTCCAGATCACCGACTTCGCGGGCCTCGGCAAGCGCGCGCCGGTCATCGCGGTCTCGATGACCGTGTTCATGGTCTCGCTGGCCGGGATCCCGCCCACCGCGGGGTTCTGGGGCAAGTTCCTCGTCTTCAGTGCCGCGATCGAGCGCGGCGAGATCGGGATCGCGCTCGCCATCGTGATGCTGGTGACCTCGGTCGTGAGCCTGTTCTACTACCTCGCGGTCCCGCGGCAGATGCTCTTCGTCGAGCCGGACCAGGAGCGCCGGCTCACCGCTCCGGTGCTGGTCACGGCGGTGACGGTCCTCGCGACCGTGGTCGTGATAGCCGTGGGATTCTGGCCCGAGCTGCTGGCGCATTTCCCGCCGCTCGCTACCCTGGTGGGGCAGTAGCCGGATCGCGAGAACCCATCGGGCCGGAGCGGCGAACCTGTTGTGAAGACGAGGGGAGACCTCACGTGATCGGCGTCAACCGCATCAAGACCTGGATCCTGATCGCCGGCCTGGCCGGGCTGTTCGTGGCCGTGGGTGCCCTGATCGGGGGACGGTCCGGCGCCACGTTCGCGCTGGTCATCGCCCTGGTCTTCAACGTCGCGATGTACTGGTTCTCCGGGAGCATCGCGATCCGCTCCACCCGCTCCAGGCTCGCTTCCGAACAGGAGTACCCGCGGCTGCACGCGATCGTGCGCGAGCTCTCACAGGCGAACTCCATGCCGATGCCCGAGGTCTACGTCTCGGACATGATGCAGCCGAACGCGTTCGCGACCGGGCGGAACCCCCGCAACGCGAAGGTCTCGGTCACGAAGGGCATCCTGGAGATACTGGACGAGCGCGAGCTCCGTGGCGTGCTCGCCCACGAGCTGTCCCACGTCGCGAACCGGGACATCCTCGTGAGCTCGGTCGCCGCCGCGATCGGTACGGCGATCTCCTACCTCGCCTACATGGCCTTCTGGTTCGGCGGGGACGACGACGAGGGCGGCAGCCCGCTCGTGATGCTCGTGGCCTGGATCTTCGCCCCGCTGGCGGCCGGGATCATCCAGATGGCGGTCTCGCGCTCCCGCGAGTACCAGGCGGACGAGTCGGGCGCGATCCTGTCACGCGACCCGGATGCCCTGGCGAGCGCGCTCCTCAAGCTGGAGCAGGCCGCGGGACGGGTGCCCGCGCCCTCGAGCCTGAAGCCGTCCGAGGCGCACCTGTTCATCGTGAACCCGCTGCGCGGAGGCCAAAGGGCGCGGAGCTTGGCGAGCCTGTTCTCGACCCACCCGCCGACGGCCGAGCGCGTCGCGCGCCTCCAGCAGGTCAAGCAGCGGTTCGGCGGCTGAGTCAGACAAGCGGGAGCACGGCCCGAAGGTCGGCGATCACGCGGTGCCCTCCGGGGTCGCTGACGCCCTCCCAGGGCTCGTCGCCCTCGCGCAGGATCAGCAGCGAGTCCATGCCGGCAGCGACAGCTCCATCGCAGTAGGCGGCCTGATCGTCGACGAACAGGGTCTCGGCCGGATGGGTCCCCACCGCCTCGAGCGCGGCCCGGTAGATCCCGGGGTCGGGCTTGGCGGACCCCGCCTCGAACGACAGGACCACCGCGTCCGCTTCCTCGTACAGACCGAGACGGCCGACGATCGGTCGCGTCGAGTGGTCGCAGTTGCTGATCACCGCCGTGCGGATGCCGCGCCCCCGGAGCTCGCGGAGCACGGGGATCGAGTCCTCCCACAGATGCACCCCGCCCTCGAGCACGGCGGAGATCGTTGTGGTGAGCTCGTCGAGCAGGTCGGCGTCGGGGCGCAGTCCCGCAGCCTCCAGCACCACCCGGATGTCCTCGCGCGCGCTCCCGTACGTCCCGATGCTCCGGGCGGGCCGCGTGCGCTCGAACGCACCCAGCAGGTCGCGGGTGGCTAGGCCGGTTCGCTCCTCGATCAGGCCGCGCAGCGCCGCCCACTCGCTCCAAACGAGCGTGTCGTACAGGTCGAGCAGGACGGCGCGGTAGCGACTCACGCCATCGTGCCGAGGATCGCCTGGACGTGGTCGATCGTCGTCCGCGGGTTGACGAAGCACAGCCGGGCGACCTTCTCGCCCTCCCACGACGAAGGCTGCACGAACCCGACCTGCGCCTCCAGCGCCCGCCGCCACCAGGTCTCGTAGTCGTCCGGCCCCCAACCGAGACGCCGGAACAGGACGACCGAGAGCTCGGGCTCGAGGACCAGCTCGAGCTCGGGACGGCGCTCGATCTCGCGTGCCGTCTCGCGGGTGACGGAGAGCACCGCCTCGACGGCGTCGCGGTAGGCGTCCGTGCCGTAGGTCGCCACCGAGAACCACAGGGGGAGCCCTCGAGCCCGCCTGGTCAGGTGGTGCGCGTAGTCGCTGGTGTTCCACTCGCTGCCCGTGTACAGCGAGTCCAGGTACGACGCGTCCTGGCGGTGGGCGGCCCTCGCGATCGCCGGATCGCGGTACAGCAGCGCGCAGGCGTCGAAGGGCGCGAACAGCCACTTGTGCGGATCCACGATGAACGAGTCGGCGTGCTCGATCCCTTCGAAGCGCTCCCGGACGCTGGGCGCGAGCAGGCCGGCGCCGCCGTAGGCGCCGTCGACGTGCATCCACAGGCCGCGGTCGCGGCAGACCCGGGCAACGCCCGCGAGGTCGTCGATCACCCCCGCGTTGGTGGAGCCCGCGCTCGCTACGACGGCGAACGTCGCGTCGGCGTGGGCCTCGTCCAGGGCGGCCGCTAGAGCCGGGCCCGTGAGCCGACCGCGCTCGTCGTGCGGCACGGCGATCACGTTGGCGTCCATGACCCGGGCCGCCGAGGCGACCGAGGAGTGCGCGGTGTCCGCGCACGCGACCGCCCACCGCACGGGGCGCCCACCGCGCGCGGCCTGCGCCGCGTGGCGCGCCGCGACCAGCGCGGACAGGTTCCCGGCGGTGCCACCGGAGACGAACACGCCGCCCGCACCCGCCGGCATGTCGGCGAGTTCGGCGATCCAACGCAGGACCTGGTTCTCGGCCCAGGCGGCGCCAGCGCCCTCGAGCCAGCTCCCCGCGTAGGTCGCAGAGGCGCTGATCGCCAGATCGAACAGGACGCTCGCCTTGGTGGGCGCGCCCGGCACGAACGCCAAGAAGGCCGGATGGTCGGTCGAGAGCGTGGCCGGGGCCAGGACCTCGGACCAGATGCGGAGCGCCTCGTCCCCGCCGATGCCGCCTGGCCGGATCGTCCTTCCCGCTCGCCGGTCGAGCTCCTCGGCGCCCACGGGGTGGTCCAGCGGCTGGGGGTTCGCGATGCGCCCCCGGGCGTAGCCGAACACCGCGCGTGCGAGCTCCTCGGTCTGCTCCGTGTACTCGTGCATCGAACGCATGGCCCCACCCCTCACGCGGGAGGCCGGCCCGCGTACGCGGGCCGGCCTCCGTTCTCGCTCGCCCGCCCGAGCTACGTCGCCAGCTCGGCGCAGAACCCGCTGTACGCGTCGATGTAGTGCTGGATGTCGTCCTCGGTGTGCTGCACCGAGATCGTCCACTGCTCTTCGTCGCCCGGCGTCATGAAGATGCCGCGGTTCACCATCCAGGTGAACGAGGCGTAGAACAGCTCCGGGATCGTCTCGAGGAAATCGCGGTAGTTCGTGAGCGGCTCCCTGCGGTAGGAGGCGCATCCCTTTGCCCCGAGGTCCATCGTGTGGCCCGGGATGTCGTTCTCGTCCATCGCGCGCTGACATCCCTCGGCCAGCATCGTGCCGAGCTTGCCCAGGTGCTCGTACGCGTCGCGCGTCAGGACCTGCGTGAGCGCCGCGAGCCCCGCGGCCACCGACAGCGGGTTGCCGTTGAAGGTGCCCTGCTGGGCCGCGCCCTTGGTAACCCACTCCATGAACCGCGCCTCGCCGCCGAAGGCACCCGTGGTGGCCCCGCCGCCTACCGCCTTCGCGTACGCGGCGAGGTGGGGCTTCACGCCGTAGCGCTCGGTCGTGCCGCCGTACGCGATCGTGCCGCCGCACTTGACCTCGTCGTAGATCAGCGCCGCGCCGTGCTTCT